>SMVB01212198.1_pt1 | contig 47892 bp, 46 predicted proteins | sample 2456461 | NCBI WGS metagenome assembly SMVB01 (sample SAMN11095934, study PRJNA526329) | marine sediment metagenome | biome: Marine sediment; feature: Surficial sediment; material: Deep marine sediment; isolation source: Hadal surficial sediment | place: Pacific Ocean | collected 2014-05 | depth...
ACCCTTATAGAAGGCTGCCGTGGAGTGCCGTTTGTGTGGTCGCTGGTCGACCTTGCGGACCTGGAATCCGGCGCGCTCCAGACCACGCCGCACCCTTCCCGCTGCGCTGAAGGTACACGCGGTCGTGCCTGCTGAGGACAATCGGGCGATGTCGCGGAACAACCCGTCACGCCACATGTCCGGATTGCGGGCCGGGGCGAAGCCATCAAGCAGCCAATGGTCTACGCTGCGTGCCATGCGGCGCGCCAGGTCGGCAAGGCCATCGGCTGCATCGCCATAGTACAAAGAAAGCGTTACCCGTCCGGCGTGGAAGTGGCGCCGGTGCCAACCCGCCAGGCGGGCCGGATAGTGTTTTGCCAGGGCGTCGTAGACGGGCAGATCGACCGCGCGCTGGCGCGCGATCGCTGTGAATTCGGGATCTGCGATAGGATATTTTTCGACGCTGATGAAGTGCAGACGCGCGCCAGCCGGGGCACACCCGACGAACGTGTCCGCAAGGACAGCAAAGTTCAGTGCCGTGCCGAAGCCCAGTTCCGCGATCGTCATGGTGTCGTTGCCGGCCGCGGCGAACCGCTCGGCGAGCCTGGCAGGCGCCATGAACACGCGCGTTACTTCGGCCGGGCCGTCGGCGGCATGGTAGATATCGTTGAACGCCGCAGACCGGGGCGAACCTTGACCATCGCTGGGCTGCAGTGACGCACTGCACACCCGCGCAAGCTCGGTCATGGTTCGCGAGGGCGAGCGGGGTCCTGGATCCATTCGCTCCAGGAACCGGGGTACAGTGCCGGTTCGTCGAATCCGGCGATGCGCAGTGCGAGTATGTTGTGTGCCGCGCTGACGCCGGAACCGCAATAGCAGACCACCTGATTCGCATCGCCGACGACGGGTGCGAAGCGTTGCCGCAATCGTGCCGGGCCGAGAAAACGCTGATCGGCGTCGAGGTTGTCCTGGAACGGCATGCATCGGGCGCCGGCGATGTGTCCAGCGATCGGATCGATCGTCTCATTGTTACCGGCAAAGCGCTCGGCGTTGCGCGCGTCCAGCAGCACCCGGTCGGCGCGGTCTTCCAGCAGTTCCTGTGCCTCGACCACTTCGGTCAGGGGTTTTCGCTCGCGATACTGGCCCGATCCTGCGGGCGGCGTTTCGGTGCTGATGGCAAATTCGGCGTCACGCCATGCTGCCCAGCCGCCGTCGAGCACCGCTACGCGGTGATGGCCCAACCAGCGCGCCAGCCACCACAGGCGCGCCGCGAGCATCCCGCTGTCGGCGTCGTATACGATCAGTTGTGAGTCTGGCTGGATCCCCCAGGCGGCGAATGTCGTGCGCAGACGGTTTCGATCCGGCAGCGGATGCCGGCCGCTGACACCCGGCACCGGCGGGTCGGCAAGGTCCGTTTCCAGGTTCGCGTGGTGTGCCGAGAGAATGTGCCCGGCGGCGTACTCGCGCGCGCCGGCGTCGTGATCAGCCAGGTTCGCGCGGCAATCGACGATGCACCAGTCCGGGGAGTTCAGCCGTCGATCGAGGGTCGCGGCGTCAATCAGGGTCGAATGCACGTTACGACCTTGAAACAGTTCGCAACGGTTCCGTAAGTCGGCGGTAGCGCTTTGATACAGGTCTCATCTGGAGCTTTGGGTCGAGGTTCTTTAAGATGCGCACCCTATACTACACGGGTCGGTCGAAGGCACCGCGCAGGTGCAATTCGCTGGGCGCGTATTAGGTAAAAGTAGGATAGGTACAAGGCGCGGTGGCAATTTGCCTGCCAAATTGTCAGAATCGCGCGGAATCAATCAACCACCATCCCTCGAGGGGGTACGTTTCGTGGATTTATCATCCTGGTCGAGCTGGTACTACGGCGTCTGGAATCCATCGGTTACAACGCTGGTGCTCTACACGTTCGTCGTGACGCACGTCACCATCGTCTCGGTCACTGTGTTTCTGCATCGCTATGCAGCCCACCGGTCACTGGAGTTGCATCCGGGCCTCATGCACTTCTTTCGGTTCTGGCTGTGGATGACCTCGGGCATGGTCACCCAACACTGGGCGGCGATCCATCGCAAGCACCATGCCGTCTGCGAGACGGAAGAAGACCCGCACAGCCCCGTGATCAAAGGTATCCGTAAAGTGTTCTGGCAGGGCGCCGAATTGTATCGCGAAGCGGCAAAGGATCAGTCCATCATGGACCGGTTCGGCAAGGGCATGCCGGACGACTGGCTCGAGCGCAACGTGTATACCGGGCGCTCGGCGATGGGCGTGACGCTGCTGGCGTTCATTAACATCTTCCTGTTCGGTCCGATTGGTCTCACCGTCTGGGCGGTGCAGATGATGTGGATCCCATTGTTTGCTGCGGGCGTAATCAACGGCATCGGTCACTATTGGGGCTACCGCAACTTCGAATGTCCGGACGCGGCAAAAAACATCGTGCCGTGGGGCATCCTGATTGGTGGTGAAGAACTGCACAACAACCACCATACGTATCCCAACTCAGCCAAGCTGTCGCAGAAGCCCTGGGAATTCGACATTGGTTGGATGTGGATTCGTATATTCCAGTTCTTCGGGTTAGCCAAACCGCTGAGTACCGGACCGGTTGTGGAGCGTGTTCCGGGCCGTGAAGTCATAGATAAAGATACCGTCTGGGCCGTGCTCAATGATCGCTTCCGGGTCATGGCGCACTACGCCGAGGAGGTCGTGGCGCCGACCGTGGAGCAGGAGTGTCGGCGGGTCGACGTGGCGACCCGAAACCTGCTGAAGAAGGCCAAGGCGCTGCTGTGTCGGGAGGACACGCTGGTGGACGATGCGGGTCGTCGGCAGATATCGAGGGTCGTGGACGTCAGCCCGGTGCTCGGAACGCTTTATGAGCTGCGCCAGCGGCTCCACGCTATCTGGGCCAAACGGGGCGGCGACAGCGAAGAGCTGATCGCGGCGTTCAAACAGTGGTGTCTCGATGCCGAAGCAACGGGTCTCCAGACGCTTAGAGACTTCGTCGCCCATCTCAAATCGTACACCATGCCGACCCTGAATCCGGCCTGAGGGAACGCGCTTCAGCTACATCCGTTCGACGGTTTCGATTCCGAGCAGCCCCAGCCCGGTTTTGAGGACGTCGGCAGTCCGCTGCGAGAGTAGTAGTCGACTGGTTCTGATCGGCTCGTCCTGATTCAACACGGGACAGCTTTCGTAAAACTGCATGAAGCGCGCCGCTACGTCTGCGAGGTAGCCACACAGATGGTGGGGAAAGGCATCCCGGGCCACCTGGTCGACGACTTCCTGAAATCGAATCAGCAGCGCCCCGAGATCGTGTTCTGCGGGTTCGGCCAGCCTCATGCGTCCGCTGAGTGACCCCAACACCAGACCGCCTCGCTGAAACATGCTGTTGATGCGCGTGTGCGCGTATTGCAGATAGGGGGCTGTGTTGCCATCGAAGGACAGCATCTGATCCCAGTCGAAGACGTAGTCCGTGGTGCGACTCTTCGATAGATCGGCGTACTTCACGGCGCCGATCCCTACCGCCTCGGCAATAGCGTCGATCTGCGCTTCGGGGAGATCTGGATTTTTCGCGCGAACCAGACGTTCGGCACGTCGCCTCGCCTCATCCAGCAAGTCGGTCAGTTTGACGACTCCACCTGCCCGGGTACGAAACGGGCGTCCGTCCGGTCCCAGTATGCTGCCGAACGGGTGATGTTCGAGTTCGCACGATTCGGTCACGAAACCGGCCTTAGCGGCGACGGCGAACACCTGCTGAAAGTGCAGGCTCTGGCGCGCGTCAACGAAGTACAGCACCCGATCGGCGTGCAGCGTCCGGCAGCGGTAACGGATGGCGGCGAGATCCGTTGTTGCGTACAAGTAGCCGCCATCTGATTTTCGTACGATGACGGGTAACGGCGTGCCGTCCTTGCGGGTGAACTGGTCCAGGAATACACAGTCGGCGCCGTCGGACCGGGTGAGCAAACCCGCGTCGTCGAGTTGTGCGACGATATCCTGGAGATCGTCGTTGTAGGCACTTTCGGCACGCACATCGGCACGAGTCAATTGCACGCCCAGGCGTTGATAGATGGTCTCGCAATGGTTGAGCGAAATGTCGATGAAGCGTCGCCAGGCCGCCCGTACGTCGGGCTCGCCCGACTGCAACGCAACCACTTGGCTTCGAGCGCGCTGGGCAAACGCCTGATCATCGTCGAAGCGCCTCTTGGCGGCCTGGTAGAACATTTCGAGGTCGGAGAGTTGTTCCGAATTCGCGCCGATCTCTTCGAGGTGCGCGATGAGCATGCCGAACTGGGTTCCCCAGTCGCCCACATGGTTCTGTCGAATGACGTGATGGCCCAGCGCGGTGAATACCCGCACCAGCGCGTCGCCGATGATCGTGCTGCGCAGGTGACCCACGTGCATCTCTTTGGCGAGATTGGGCGCCGAGTAATCGACGACGATGGTCATGGATTCGGTTGCCGGTTCGAGTAAAGGCTGCCCGGTGTCTAGTTGTGCCGCAATGAACGCGGGCTCCAGATGGATGTTGATGAAGCCCGGGCCGGCTATTTCGACACGGCTGGCGATGCCCTCGAGGTCGAGTTCCGCCAGCACTCTCTCGGCCAGCGCCCGGGGGTTGGTCCCGAGTCGCTTGGCGGCGCCCATGACTCCGTTGGCTTGGTAGTGCCCGAATTCAGGGCGGGTTGCCGGGCCAACCACCGGCGGTGCATCCTGGGCGCCAGCCTCCGCCAGCGCTTCGCTGACGCGCTGGCCCAGCATGGCTGCGACGTTCACTCAGTCGCCGATGACGGATACGGATTCGGCCTGCAGGCCCTTGTCGTGTTCGACGACGTCGAAGCTGACCCGCTCGCCGTCACGAAGGCTGCGATCACGATCGGTGACCGAGCGGTGATGAACGAAGATTTCTCCGCCCACGTCACGAATGATGAAGCCGAACCCCTTGTTGCGGTTGAACCACTTCACCTCGCCGGATTCACGGCCGTTGGACGGCCCGCCCGATGGCCGTTGGCCACCGCGCTTGGCTCCGGATGGTCGCGTAGCTCGCGAACCCCGGTGGTCACGGCTCTGTTGCCTGGGGCCTGGGCGAGCCGCTTGGCGAGCCGGTTGCTGCAGGGCGATTCTGGAACTGATGGCCGCGCCGATGAAAACACCAGCAAAGCAGAGCAGGAAGAGGCCAAAATACTGGCCGGGTAGTACCCGGGTGTAGACTTCTGTGACGATCGCTCCGATGAGCAGGGCGGCGATCGCCGGTATGGCGAACTTGGTCATGGTTGATATCTTATGGCTACCGTGGTGGGAGAAAGGTTGTGCTCGTAGGCTAGCGCAACCGACAATAATACCGAAGCGGGCATCTGAAAGTCTAAGGGACGCGTCGCGCCGACTGGATGACCACCGGCTTGCGGGGCACGTCATTCATCCCTTGCATCGTCGTCGTCGCGACCAGCTCGATTTGCATGACCGTGTCCATGCCGTCGACGACACGCCCGAACACTGCATAGCCGTGGGACCCGGGACGGGCGTCGAGCTGGTTGTTGAAGTTGGTGTTGATGAAAAACTGCGAGCTGGCCGAATTCGGGTCGCTGGTTCGCGCCATCGCGATACTGCCCTTGACGTTGATCAAGCCGTTGCCGGATTCGTTGATGATGCTCTCGCCCGGTTCGCGACGCGCCAGCGTAGCGTCGAAGCCTCCGCCTTGAATCATGAATCCGGGAATGACGCGATGGAAGATCAGCCCGTCGTAATATCCGGCGTCGACATAGCGCAGGAAATTTGCGGTGGTAACGGGCGCCCGGCGCGGGTCGAGTTCGATCACGAGGGTACCCATGGAGGTTTCCATCGTGACGCGTGGCAGCGAGGCGTCGGCGGCATAGCCGTGCGCGGTGGCTGCCAGCAGCGTGACAGCGAGCAAGACTCTGACCTTGGTATTCAGCATGGCTTCAGTTACTCCTCAAGGACATCCAGATAGGCGCGGACCGCGGATTTGAGCCCCATCTCCAACGCGTCGCTGATCAGCGCATGGCCAATGGACACCTCGAGAATGCCGGGTACCTGGCGGAACAGGGGCAAATTGTCGAGATCCAGGTCGTGGCCCGCATTGACGCCGAGCCCCAGCTCACCTGCGCGCTGTGACGCGGCGCTGAAGTTTGCGAGGCTCTCGGCGACCTCGGCGCTTTCGGGGCCATGCTGTTTGACGGCGTCTGCAAACGATTCGGTATACAGTTCGACACGATTGGCGCCGGTTTCAGGGACGTGTTCGAGCTGTTCGAGATCCGGGTCCATGAACAGGCTGACACGCGCCCCGAGCGCCTGATAGTGGTGCACGGACTGGCCGATGCGGGCTCGCTGTGTCGCGTCGTCCAGGTTCCAGCCGTGATCCGAAGTCAATTGAGCGTCGCTGTCGGGGACCAATGTGCACTGATTCGGGCGTGCGGATTCGATGAGCGCATCGAATCCTGGATAGCCGCCCGCTCGGGCGCCGGCCAGCGGGTTGCCTTCGAGGTTCAGTTCGACATCCGGATACTGCTCATGCAGCAGCGTGCTGAGCTCTGCGACGTCGGTGACGGTGATGTGACGTTGGTCGGGTCGAGGATGAATGGTGATGCCGTACGCGCCGGCATTGATCACGTCGATGGCGGCGCCGACGACGCTCGGACGCCCGCCCTGGCGGGCGTTGCGCAACCAGGCAATCTTGTTCAGATTGACGCTCAGGGAAATGGCCGCTCCCATCAGGACCATCCGCTGCGGCGCGGCCGTGCCTTGATCACCACGCCGGCGATCAGGCCTGCGAACACCAGGCCGCCACCGATCATCATCCAGCGTTCCTGAAGATTACTCTCCAGCCGCCGGTTCGCCGCGACCACGTCGTCGACTTCGGCTCTCAGGCGCGCGTTCAGGCTCTCCAGCTGCAGGTTCTCCTGATGTTCTTCCAAAGCCCCGGCTGAGACCCGCTTTACTTCGGCCAACTGGATCTCCAGGCGCTTTTTGTCGGCGGCCAGCGAGTTGGCTCTGGACTGGGCGTTCGTGCCGGTGGAACGCGCGCTGGCGAGCTGTTCGCTGACCTGGGCGATGCGGCGGGTCAGGCGTTGGATCTCGGCCTGAGCTTCGCGCAGGCGGTCGCGGGCGATTGGCTGGGAGACCAGGTACTGGGAGCGGATCCAACCATCGGTCCCGCGTTCGGTACGTATCTGGGTGAAACCTGCTTGCTCGTCGACCGATAACACCTCCAATCGGGTGCCGCTCGGCAGGCCCCTGTGCAGGATGCGATGGGCGTTCGACGGCCCGCTGCGCAACGGAACCGTGAGCTTGTCAGAGATGTAGACCGTCGATGTCTGCGCGGAGGCCTCCGTTGGCCACAGAAGGGGTTCCCACAGCAGGCTGGCCGACAACAGTAGTGCGACAGACAGCGTCGTCGATTTCACGCGTTGTCGCCCTCTTCCGTGCCGTCGGCGGGCGCTGGTTCATCCAGGTTGCCAGTCGCGGCGAGGTATGCCACGGTCGCGAGGACATACATCAAGGTCAAGCCGAAACCGCCAATGAGTTTGTAACTCACCCAGAACGCTTCGCTGAAGTTGTAGGCGACATACAGATTCAAGATGCCTGCAAGGGCGAAGCCGCCCACCCAACCGAAGTTGAGATGTGCCCAGATGCGGGCCGGCAACTTCAACTGGGCGTCGAGCATACGTTGTACGAGATTGCGGTCACCGATGAAATGGCTACCGAACAATGCACACGCCAGCGCCCAGTTCAGGATGGTCGGCTTCCACTGAATGAACGTTTTGTCCTGATACAGCAGCGTGAGTCCGCCGAACACCATGCTCAACCAGAACGTAACCATGAGCTGGTGGCCGATCTTGCGGCCGGCCAGCCGCAAGCCGCCAACCTGGAGCGTGACTGCGATCATCAGCGCACCCGTGGCGTAATAGATGTCCGTGAAGAAATAGGTGATCACGAAGACTACAATGGGAACGAATTCGAAGAACTGCTTCATACGCCTCTTGTCTCGGGACTTGTCTCGCGGAAGGGCTTGTCCAATAACGCCGCACCCTGGTTGGCCGGCAACACGAATGATACGCGAATGATAAGAGATTCGTCCTCTTCCTCAGATCGTTAGGCATGACCGACCTGCTCTCTATTCATCCGCGTAATCCGCAGCGTCGATTACTGACCCGGGGGGCGGCGCTGATTCGCGCGGGCGCCGTGGTCGCCTACCCTACGGACTCGACGTATGCGCTGGGCTGCCACATTGGCGACAAAGGCGCGCTGGAACGCATACGCGCGATCCGCCGGCTCGAACGGCGCCACCTTTTTACCCTGGTGTGTCGCGATCTCTCGGAGATATCCAGCTATGCTCGGGTCAACAATGCAAGTTATCGGATTCTTAAACGCTACACGCCGGGACCGTTCACCTTCCTGCTGACGGCAACGCGGGAAGTACCGCGTCGCCTTACCCATCCGAAACGCCGTACCATTGGATTGCGAGTGCCTGACCATTCCGTTGCGCTGGGGTTGCTGGAGGAATTGGGCGAGCCGTTGATGTCCACCAGCCTGATCCTGCCGGGCGATCCCACGCCGCTGTCGGATGCCGGGGACATCGGCGGACGCCTGGCGGGACTGGTGGATCTGGTGATCGATTCGGGACCTTGCGGGCTCGAGCCGACGACTGTCGTGGATCTAACCCAGGAGCTGCCGGCGGTGGTGCGGCCTGGGGTGGGGAGGTTCGAGTGACGCTCGATCTGTGCGGGCTCGGGTATAATCGCCGCCATCGTCTGGAACGGGAAAGGTTTTGAGCAGTAGCGATTCCGGTCAACGGGTTGTGTCAGGAATGCGCCCGACGGGCCGTTTACACCTGGGCCACTACCACGGTGTCCTGAAGAACTGGATTCAGCTGCAACACGAGTACGAGTGCTACTTCTTCGTTGCGGACTGGCACGCGCTGACGACCCATTACGACGAACCTTATGACATAGAGCAGTTCACCTCAGACACTGTGCTCGACTGGTTGGCGGCTGGGGTCAGTCCAGGCTCGGCGACGCTGTTCGTGCAATCGCGGGTGCCTGAGCACGCAGAACTCCACCTGCTACTGTCGATGATCACTCCGGTGAGTTGGCTCGAGCGGGTGCCGAGCTACAAAGATCAGCAGACCAGACTGGCGGATCGGGACCTGTCGACCTATGGGTTTCTTGGCTACCCGGTGCTTCAGTCGGCTGACATTCTGATCTATCGCGCAGGAAACGTTCCGGTAGGCGCCGATCAGGTGGCACATGTCGAGCTGACCCGGGAAATCGCGCGTCGCTTCAATCACATCTATGGCCGCGAACCCGGCTTCGAGCAACATGCGGAGGCGGCCGTCAAGAAAATGGGTAAGAAGGCCGCGCGCATCTATGTCGAACATCGCAGAAGCTACCAGGAGCGCGGCGACACCGAAGCGCTCGAAAAGGCTCAGGCATTGCTCGCGTCCCAGCAGAATCTTTCGGTCGGTGATCGTGAACGGCTGTTCGGCTACCTCGAGGGCGGAGGCCGGATCATCCTTCCGGAGCCACAAGCCATGCTGACCGAGGTACCCAAGGTGCTCGGTATGGACGGCGAGAAGATGTCGAAGTCGCTGGATAACACCATTCGGTTGCGCGAGGACCCGGCGATTGTCGAGCAGAAGATCCTGACGATGCGCACCGATCCGGCGCGCGTCCGGCGTAACGATCCCGGCGACCCGGACAAGTGTCCTGTGTTCTCACTGCACGAGATCTATTCGACCAGCGAGGTCAAGCGCTGGGCAACCCAGGGGTGTCGAAGCGCCGGCATCGGTTGCGTGGACTGCAAGGGCCCCCTGATCGACGCCATCAATGCCGAGCAGGCCCCGATTCGTGAGCGAGCGGCTCAATTCGAGAGCGACCCCGATATGCTGCGATCGATCCTTCAGGAAGGGTCCGAAAAGGCGCGCGATACGGCGCGGGAGACGCTCGAGGAAGTGCGGGGCGCAATCGGCATTCTGCACCGATGACGGTGTATCGGTGCTGCTGTATGCTTAGCGCCGCGTGCCAGTGGAACTCCCCATGACGCGACAGCTGGAACCGCGGGTCGCCGTCCCCATCGCTCAGGTAGCGGGTGCGCCGCTGCTTGAACTGCCCACCGATCTCTATATTCCCCCGGATGCGCTCGAGGTTGTGCTGGAGACCTTCGAGGGGCCTCTGGATCTGCTGCTGTACCTGATCCGGCGCCAGAACCTGGATATTCTGGACATCCGGGTCGCGGAGATTACCCGCCAGTACATGGAGTACATCGGCTTGATGGACGCGCTCCAGCTCGAACTGGCGGGTGAGTATCTGCTGATGGCCGCTCTGCTGGCGGAGATCAAATCGCGCATGCTGTTGCCGCGCTCGAAGGTTGCGGAAGAGGACGAAGACGACCCGCGCGCGCAGTTGATTCGGCGGCTGCAGGAGTACGAACGATTCAAGTCCGCTGCGGAGCGCATTGAGGACATGCCGCGTCTGGAGCGCGACTTGTTTGTCGTAAATGCCGCGCGGCCGCAACTGGTTCGCGAGCAAGCGCAACCGCATGTCGAGATGTCGGAATTGCTGGTGGCGTTGGCCCAGGCCCTGAGCCGGGCCGAGATGTTTCAGCACCATACCATTCGGTTCGAACCCCTGTCGGTTCGGGACCGCATGAACGATGTGTTGGCGCGCGTCAACGCGGTTCCGGACGAGTTCGTGCCGTTCGTCAGCGTGTTCCAGGCGGTTGAGAGTCGGATGGGCATCATCGTGTCGTTCCTGGCCGTGATGGAGCTATTGCGCGAGGGTTTGCTGGATCTGGTGCAGCGTGAACCGTTTGCGCCGATCTACCTGCGCTCGGCCCAGGCTTGAACTTTCCGCACAGACATTTGATAGGCGAACTCGAAAAAAGTGGCTGATAACACGCTCGAACTGGCACAGATCAAGCGAATAGTCGAAGCGACATTGATGTGTGCGGATGAACCGCTTCCGATCGAGCGGCTGGCGAAGGTGTTCCGGCGCGGCGAAGCCAACCGCGACGACATCCGCGTGGCGCTCGACGAACTGGAGCAGGCCTGTGCAGGGCGCGGCTATGAATTGAAGCAGGTGGCATCGGGATACCGGTTTCAGATCATGCAGGACCTGAGCGAGTGGGTAAGTCGACTGTGGGAGGAACGACCGCCCCGATATTCCAGGGCGCTGATGGAGACCCTGGCGCTGATCGCCTACCGCCAACCGGTCACGCGGGGTGACATCGAGCAGGTGCGTGGTGTCGCGGTCAGCTCGAACATCGTTCGCACCTTGCTGGAACGGGAATGGGTTCGAGTCGTGGGCTACAAGGAAGTACCTGGCCGGCCGGCGATGTATGGGACGACCAAGGCATTTCTCGATTATTTCAACCTCAAGAGTCTCGTTGAAATGCCGCCGCTGGCGGAGGTCCGCGCGCTGGTGGAACCAGAACTGGTCGACGAAGAGGCGTTGGCGGGAGGGCCCAATCCGGAAATCTCGATGCCGGTTCCTGTCGCGGTGGAACTCGGACCCTCTGACGAACCCGACGAACCCGACGAACCCGACGAACCCGACGAACCGAGTGTCGTGCTGAACGCAGGCGGCGCGGAAATCGTGCCGTTACCGACCGTCGACCGATCTCAGTGAACGACCGGTCACGGTCGCGGCGGCGCCACACGCCGGAACAACGCCAGCAACGGCAGCGAGTGGATCAAACGGTGGTAACCGAGAAGCTGCAGAAGGTGCTTGCCGATCTGGGGACCGGTTCGCGTCGCGAAATGGAGCGTTGGATCGAAGCCGGTCGAGTCGAAGTCAACGGAGAGCCCGCCACCCTGGGTAGTCGCGTTGCGGAAGATGATCGGATTCGCGTGGACGGAAAATCGCTGCGTCGTCGGACAGCGAATGCGCGGGTCCTGCTGATGAACAAGGCCGAAGGAGTGATCTGCACGCGCGCGGACCCGGAGCGGCGGCCGACCTGTTTCGACAGTCTGCCGAAGCTTTCCGGGGGACGCTGGATCGGCGTGGGTCGGCTCGACATCAACACGTCCGGTCTGCTGCTGCTCGTCAGTGATGGCACGTTAGCGAACCGACTGATGCACCCGTCCACGGGAATCGACCGCGAGTACGCGGCCCGGGTGGATCGGCGCCTGAATGAGAAGCAGCTCGCGGCGCTGCAGCAAGGGGTGATGCTGGATGGCGACGTCGCGAGCTTCTCCGACATTCGCTACTACGATGGTCAGGATCGCAATCACTGGTATCACCTGACGCTGATGGAGGGACGCAATCGAGAAGTGCGGCGCCTGTTCGCCTCCCAGGGCGTGCAGGTATCCCGTTTGAAGCGGGTACGTTACGGCCCCGTCGTGTTGCCGTCGACGTTACGACGCGGTCGTTGGATGGAGGTGGGGCGGAATGATGTCGCGTCGCTATACCGGCTGTTACGGCTCAAAGTTCCCGTGTTGCCGCCCCGTTCGCGAAGAAATCGCAATGAGAAATCCAGCTCGGTGTTGATTCCCTATCCCGAGCTGCCCGCCGGCTGAGACGATCCAGCGCCTGCGGCGTCCGGGTCGAAGTCCCTCGCATCGAGCCGTGTGGGCGAGGGCAACGTTTTACCCTCAGGACCCATGAAGTAGAGGTACGCCGCCATGCGCTGCTCAGGCGTGGCGAGGGTGCCCGGATCCTCGCCCGGATAGGCGGCAGCGCGCATCGCCGTGCGGGTCGCGCCCGGATTGATGGTGGCTACGCGGATGCTCGATTTACTGGTCTCGTCGGCCATGACCTGTGCGAGCCCCTCCACTGCGAATTTGCTGACGGCGTATGCGCCCCAGTAGGCGCGGCCCTGGCGCCCGACGGTCGACGAGGTAAACAACACCGGCGCGTCGGTTGCAGCTTCCAATGCGGGCATCAGCGCAGCGCTGAGGTCGAACGCGGCATTGACGTGCACCTGCATCAAGCGCCGCCAGGAATCGCTGTCGTAGTGAGCCAGCGGCACGCGCGGGCCGAGCAATCCGGCATTGTGGAGCAGGCCGTCGAGCTTGCCGTAGTGGTCGATCGTCTGCTCGAAAAGCTGATCAAAGGCGGCGCGATCGGCGGCCTCCAGATCGCAGGGGACAATCACAGGGTCGGTCGCCGTGTTGGCGGAAATCCAATCGAAGACCCGTTCGAGTTTGGCGTGGGTGCGCCCCAGTAGAATCAGATTCGCACCGTACCAGGCGAATGTTCGTGCGGCGCATGAGCCGATCCCGTCCCCCGCGCCGGTGACCAGGATGGTGCGTCCACGCAGCAAGGCGGGGTCCGGTTGATAGGACCAGCCGGATATCGCGCGCTGCAGTTCAGGGTAAGGGTGGTCGGCGGGCATGGAGCAGGTAGTTTACGTCAACGTCGTTGGTCAAGGCGCAGCGTCGATTGAACGGGTTGTAGCTCATCCCGATGATTGCCAGGGTGTTCAGGCCGGCGCCGCGCACGGCGCGGGCCAGTTCGGCGGGGGTAATGAACTTCCGATAGTCGTGCGTACCCCGGGGCAGCAACCCCATGACGTACTCGGCGCCGAGTACTGCCATCGCATAGGCCTTGAGGTTACGATTGATTGTTGAGAAGAACACGTGGCCACCAGGTTCCAGTAGCTCTGCACAGGCTGCCACGACCGACGCAGGTTCCGGAACGTGCTCCAGCATCTCCAGACAAGTCACCACCGCGAATTCGCCGGCGTGATCGGCGGCGAGTGTTTCGGGGGTGGTCTGGCGGTAGTCGACGTCGATACCTGCTTCCAGGGCGTGCAGGCGGGCGACCGCAAGCGGCGCCTCGCCCATGTCGATGGCGGTGACTTCGGCTCCGGCTTGCGCCATCGCTTCGCTGAGAATTCCGCCCCCGCAGCCCAGGTCGGCCACGCGTCGGCCTGCGACATCGACCCGCGAGAGTATGTAGTCGACGCGCACCGGATTCATATCGTGCAAGGGTCGGAAGTCGCCGTTGGGGTCCCACCAGCGATAAGCCAGGGCTTCGAACTTAGCGATTTCAGCCGCGTCTACGTTGGCGTCTGGGGTCATCGTAGCGGCGCCTCCGGTCGCTGCAGACGTTCCCGCCAGCGCTTGGCGTTGGCGCGCACTGCGGCCGCGTCCAGGGTCACAGGATCTCCATCGGTGACGACGGGATTGCCCGCGATCCACACGTGGCTGACCTGGGTGCCCGCGGCGGTGTAGATCAGCTGCGACTCCGGTTGGTGCAGCGGTGTCATACCGGGGCAGGCGGTGTCCACGGCGATGAGATCGGCAGATTTGCCGGGCTCGAGGGAGCCGATCTGATCGTCGATGCTCATGGCCTCGGCGCCACCGAGCGTGGCCATTCGCAGGGTGGCGAACGCAGCGGATGCAGTGACGTCGCCGGTCACGGTTTTGGCGACCAGCGCAGCGGCGCGCATCTCGCTGAACATATCGAGGCTGTTGTTCGACGCGGCACCGTCGGTGCCGAGCCCAACCCGGACGCCCGCGGCTTGCAGGGCCGAAACGTCACAGTGCCCGCTACCGAGCTTGAGGTTCGAGTGCGGGCAATGAACGACTGACACACCGGCATCCGCGACCAACTCGCGTTCGCCCTCGGTGACCTGCGTCATGTGTACAGCCTGCAGTCGTGGGATCAGCAGGCCGAGTTCCGCCAGCCATTCGATGTGGCTCATCCCGAGGCGTTTGCGGGCATCCTGGACCTCGCTGGCGTTCTCGTGCAGATGGATGTGGATGGGCGCTTCCAGTTCGTCTGCCAGGGTCAGCGCCCGGATCAGATCGTCGCGGGCGACGCTGTTGGGCGCGTGCGGCCCGAACGCGATGTTGATCAATGGCTGGTCGCGATAGGCGTCGTGCAGCGCCAGGCCTTTGTGGAAGGCCTCGTTGGCATCTCGTGACCAGGTATTGGCAAAGCGCACGATCGGAAAGGCGATCTGGGCGCGAATTCCGGCGGCACGCGCCGCTTCGGCGGTAATCTCGGGATAGAAATACATGTCGCTGCAACAGGTGGTCCCCGTGGTCAGCATTTCGAGCAGCGCAAGCGTCGCACCATCGCGCACGAACTCCGGATCGACCCAGCGGGATTCGAGCGGCCAGATGTGGTCGGTAAGCCACTGATCCAGCGGCAGATCGTCGGCCAGCCCGCGAAACAGGGTCATCGCCAGATGACCGTGGGCGTTGACCAGGCCGGGCAGCAGAATGTGCTCATGCAGGGTGAGATGTTCATCCGCGGTCCAGGCCGCGGCGACCTCGGCGTGCGTTCCCACGGCCACGATCAGACCCTCGTGGATCGCAACACTGTAATCAACCAGTGCTGTGTTGACGGGTGCAATGGGGAGCACCCAGCCGGCCTCGATGATCGAATCACAGTGTAGTCTGGGCATGCGCGCCATTATAGCCAGTTACCAGGGGGCTACCCATCCGGGTAGCCCCGACGATGCTACCCGTCCGGGTTGCGGCACTGGCCCGGGGACCCTCACCGACGCCACGGAATGCACACGGATGGCGTCGTCGGGTGGACGTATCGTGTTAAAATGGTTCGTTTAACTGCCAGCCGGATCCATACCTGAAGATGTCCGAATTCGGAAAGGAAATACTGCCCGTCAACATCGAAGACGAGCTTCGTCGGTCGTATCTCGACTATGCGATGAGCGTCATCGTGGGGCGTGCGTTGCCGGATGTACGCGATGGGCTGAAACCGGTCCATCGACGCGTGTTGTTCGCCATGAACGAGCTCAACAACACCTTCAATCGTCCGTATGTGAAGTCTGCCCGGGTGGTTGGCGAGGTGATCGGCAAGTACCACCCGCATGGCGATGTGGCGGCCTACGACACGATCGTGCGCATGGCGCAGGATTTTTCCATGCGCTACATGCTGATCGACGGTCAGGGGAACTTCGGATCCGTCGATGGTGACCGAGCGGCTGCCATGCGCTACACGGAAATACGAATGACCCGTCTGGCCGGCGAACTGCTCGAGGACCTCGACAAGGAGACCGTCGATTTCGTGGCCAACTACGACGACACGTTGACAATGCCCGAGGTGTTGCCGAACCGGGCGCCCAACCTGCTGGTCAACGGGTCGACGGGCATCGCGGTCGGTATGGCGACCAACATTCCGCCGCACAATCTGATCGAGGTGATCAACGCGTGCCTGGCTCTGCTCGACGATCCCGAGATCAGCATCGACGGGCTGATGGAGCACATCCAAGGCCCCGACTTTCCCACCGGCGGAATCATCAACGGACGGGCCGGGATCGTGCAGGCATACCGGACCGGGCGCGGTCGCATCTATGTGCGTGCCCGGGCCCGCGTGGAAGCAAACGAGCGGACCAACAAGGACACGATCATCATCACCGAGATCGCGTACCAGCTGAACAAGGCGCGGCTGATCGAAAAGATCGCTGAGTTGGTCAAGGACAAGAAAATCGAGGGCATTACCGAGATTCGCGATGAATCCGACAAGGATGGTATGCGGATCGTAATCGAGATCCGGCGCGGCGACTCCGGAGAGGTCGTGTTGAACAATCTGTATGCGCAAACTCAGTTGCAGTCGGTGTTCGGCATCAACTGTGTCGCGCTGGTCGACGGACAGCCCGGGGTGTTGAACCTAAAGGCCATGCTGACGCCATTCGTTCAGCATCGTCGCGAGGTAGTCATTCGTCGCACGGTCTACCTGTTGCGCCGGGCGCGCCAGCGGGGTCACATCCTCGAGGGGCAGGCGGTGGCGCTTGCCAACATCGACCCGGTCGTGGAGCTGATCAAAACATCCGCCGATGCGGCCGAGGCGCGGGAGCGCCTGGCGTTACAGGGTTGGGCGTCGGGAGCGGTCGCAGAGTTATTGACTCGGGCAGGCAGTGACGCCTGTCGTCCCGAGGGGCTTGGCGAGGAGTATGGGATCCGCGATGGGCTGTATTACCTTTCGCCGGAGCAGGCCCAGGCGATCCTCGATCTGCGCCTGCACCGATTGACCGGTCTCGAGCAGAACAAACTGATCGACGAGTACCAGGGCATTCTCGATCAGATTGCGGATCTGCAGGACATTCTTGGGTCGGAGGACCGGCTGCTGAGCGTGATTCGAGCCGAGCTGATCGACATCCGGGATCGTTACGGGGACGAACGCCGCACCGAAATCGTCAGTTCGCAACTGGATCTCACCGTGGAAGACCTGATTCCCGAAGAGGATATGGTGGTCACGGTTTCGCACCAGGGCTACGGCAAGACCCAGCCGCTGACGACCTATCAGGCCCAGCGGCGTGGCGGCCGGGGCCGGGCGGCGACGTCGGTCAAGGACGAGGACTTCGTCGAGCACCTGCTGATCGCCAACAGTCACGACACGCTGTTGTGCTTCTCCGATGCCGGCAAGGTGTACTGGCTGAAGGTCTACCTGATTCCGCAGGGCAGTCGGGCGGCCAAAGGTCGACCTCTGGTCAACATGTTGCCGCTTGGCTCAGATGAGCGGATTACCGCCATTCTGCCGATCAAGGACTTCGCCGACGATAAATTCGTGTTCATGGCGACGGGCAACGGCACGGTTAAGAAAACTCCGCTTGAACAGTTTTCGCGACCACGCACGTCGGGCTTGATCGCGTTGGAGCTGGACGAAGGCAATACCCTTGTGGGTGCTGCGTTGACCGATGGTCACTGTGACGTCCTGCTGATGGCCAGTTCAGGTAAGGTGGCGCGCTTCAAGGAGTCGGACGTCCGGGCCATGGGCCGGGGAGCGCGAGGCGTGCGGGGCATTCGGTTGTTTGCCGGTCAGCGGGTGATTTCCCTGATCATCCCGCAAGCGGACGGATTCGTTCTCACGGCCAGCCGTCAGGGCTATGGCAAGCGTACGGCGATCGACGACTTCCCAGTCAAAGGGCGGGGCGCCCAAGGTGTCATCGGCATGAAGGTCAGCGAGCGTAACGGCGCGGTCGTTGGCGCGGTGCAGGTCTTTTCCGGGGACGAACTGATGCTGATCAGTGACCGGGGAACGCTGGTGCGGACATCGGCGGACGAAGTCTCGGTGCAAGGCAGGATTACCCAGGGCGTTCGGCTGATCGCGCTGCGCGGTAACGAACATCTGGTGGGCATCGAACGTATCGAAGAATCGGCCGTGGTCGACGAAGGGACTGAGCCGGTGGAGGTCGCCGATGAGGCGAGCGACGCAGATTCAGGCGACGACACCGAAGGGTAGATTCACACGACCATGACCCGAGTATTCAATTTTTCAGCGGGGCCCGCTGCGCTGCCCGTCGAGGTATTGGAGGAAGCACGAGACCAACTGCTCGACTACCAGGGCAGTGGTCTGTCGGTGATGGAAATGAGCCACCGCAGCAAGCAGTTCCTCGCCATCGCAGAGCAGGCGGAAGCGGACTTGCGCGCACTGTTGGCGGTTCCGGAAGGCTATCACGTGTTGTTCATGCAGGGCGGTGCAACCCTGCAGTTCGCCGCGGTGCCGTTGAATCTGCTCGGCGAAAAGTCTTCCGCGGATTACGTCCACACGGGTTCCTGGTCGAGCAAGGCGATCGCGGAAGCGCGCCGCTATTGCAGCGTTCGGGTCATTGCAAGCTCGGAGTCGGAGAACTTCAGCTACGTTCCAGAACCCGACAGCTGGGAGCCTTCGGCAGATGCTGCATACCTGCACGTCACGGGCAATGAAACCATCGGCGGGGTCGAGTTCCACGAGTACCCGGACACGGGATCGGTACCCCTGGTCGCGGATCTGTCGAGCACCTTGCTGTCCCGCCCACTCAATGTCTCCCGGTTCGGCCTCATCTATGCGGGCGCGCAGAAGAACATCGGGCCGGCAGGCCTGACAGTGGTGCTGGTGCGCGAGGATCTGGTCGGCAATGCGGCCGCGGCGACCCCGAGCATGCTCGACTACGCAGTTCAAGCGAAAACAAATTCGATGCACAACACGCCGCCTACCTACAGCTGGTACATCGCTGGCTTGGTGTTCAAGTGGTTGAAGGCCCAGGGTGGGTTGAAAGTCATGGCGCAACGAAACCGTTCCAAATCAGGTCGGCTGTACGCAGCAGTCGATGAGAGCAACTTTTATCGATGTCCGGTACGTCCCGCGGACCGGTCGTGGATGAATGTGCCGTTCACCCTCGCAGATCCGGAACTCGACGCGTGCTTTCTCGAGCAGGCGGAGGCGGGCGGCTTGCTGAACCTCAAGGGTCATCGTAGCGTCGGGGGCATGCGGGCCAGTCTTTACAACGCCGTCCCGGAACAGGCCGTGGATGCACTGATCGACTTCATGCAGACGTTCGAAGCGGACCACGCCTGAGCGGCTGGTTTGTGATGGTCTCGTGATGGAAGAGAACAAAGAACTCAAGGAGATCCGCGATCGCATCGATGCGATCGACGTGGACTTGCGCCAGCTACTCAACCGGCGCGCCGCAGCGGCGATGGAAGTAGCCAAGATCAAAGCCCAGGATGCGGGTGATGAATCAGCGGTGTTCTACCGCCCTGAACGTGAAGCTCAGATTCTGACGCGGGTCAAGGCGGAGAATACGGGGCCCTTGTCGGATGACGACATGGCGCGGCTGTTCCGGGAGATCATTTCCTGCTGCCTGGCGCTGGAACAACCCCTCTCGATTGCCTATCTGGGCCCGGCGGGCACGTACTCGGAAGCGGCAGCGATCAAACAGTTCGGACACTTCGCGAACACTCGCCCGCTGGCGAGCATCGACGAAGTGTTTCGCGAGGTGGAGGCCGACTCGGTTCACTACGGCGTCGTGGCGGTTGAGAATTCGACAGAGGGGATGGTCAATCACACGCTCGATTGCTTCATGACGTCGCCCTTGAAAATCTGTGCCGAAGTGGAATTGCCCATCCACCACTCGCTGCTGGCGAGCCCTGATACCGAACGTGACGACATCATCACCATTTATTCGCACCAGCAGTCCCTCGCGCAGTGTCGTACCTGGCTCGACACGCATTGGCCGAACGCCGAACGGGTACCGGTGAACAGCAACGCGGAAGCGGCCAGGATGGTGGCGAATCGAGATGACTGCGCGGCTATCGCCGGTGAGATCGCGGCGCAGCACTACGATCTGCGCACGCTGGCAAGCAGCATCGAAGACCGACCGGACAACAGAACGCGATTCCTGGTGATCGGCAAGCAGAAAGTCGGACCGAGTGGCCGTGACAAGAGTTCGATCCTGGTGAGCACCCGTAACGAGCCCGGGGCGCTGTACAAGGTGCTGGGTCCGTTCCATGAACACGGCATCAGCTTGTCGCGAATTGAAACGCGGCCATCGAAAACCGGGAGCTGGTCGTACGTGTTCTTCATCGACTTCGACGGTCATCAGGCGTCGCCGGAAATTCGTGCGGTTCTGGATGAGATTCGCAAGGTGGCGATGGAAGTGAAATCACTCGGTTCGTACCCCCAGGCGGTCCTGTGACAGCGTCGGTCACGGATTGGTGCAACCCCGCTATCCAGACGCTGCAGCCCTATCAACCGGGTAAGCCGACCGAAGAGTTGACCCGGGAGCTCGGGCTGACCGATATCGTCAAACTGGCGAGCAATGAGAACCCACGAGGACCGGGACTGGCGGTTACGTCGGTGCTGGAACGGGCGGCCGATTCGCTGTCACGCTATCCAGATGGCAGTGGCTACCGTCTGAAACAGGCTCTCGCGGCCCATCTGGATGTCGAGGTCGAACAGTTAACCCTTGGCAACGGTTCCAACGACGTGCTGGAACTGATCGCCCGCGTGGTGTTGACCCCCGGGGCCCAAGCCGTCGTTTCGGAACATGCGTTCGTGGTGTATCCGCTGGCGGTGGTCTCCAATGGCGGGGTCCTGGTAACGGTTCCGGCTCGTGCGTGGGGTTGCGACCTCGACGCGATGGCGAAGGCGGTGAACGAAAAGACCCGTATCGTATTCATCGCCAACCCGAACAATCCGACGGGTACCTGGGTGGGCCGAGCGGAGCTGAGCGACTTTCTCGAACAACTACCGGAGCAGCTCGTCGTGGTGCTCGACGAAGCCTACTTTGAATATGTCGATGAGCCGGAGTATCCAGACGGCGTCGATCTGCAGCGGCGCTTCCCGAATCTGGTGGTGACCCGGACATTCTCGAAGATCCACGCGCTGGCCGCGTTGCGGGTCGGGTACGCCATAAGCCATCCCGAATTTGCAGAGCTCATGAATCGCGTTCGCCAGCCCTTCAACGTCAACGCGCTCGGGCTCGACTGCGCCGAAGCCGCCCTGGCCGACCTGGACTTCGTGCAGGAGAGCAAGGCATTGAATGCGGCGGGCATGCGCCAGCTGAGCGATGGCCTCGATCGGCTGGGGATCGGATTCATCCCCTCAGCCGGGAACTTCCTGTGCGTCGATCTCGGCCGGGATGCGGCGCCTGTTTACCAGGATCTGTTGCGGCGCGGCGTCATCGTGCGACCGATCGCCGGGTATGGCATGCCGCGCCATCTGCGCGTAACCGTCGGGCTCGCCGAAGAAAACCAGCGATTCCTTGCGGCCCTCCGAGAACTGCTGTGAGCGACGGATGAGCCACCTGCACGTGGTCGGGACCGGACTGATCGGTGCATCGTTTGCCATGGCGGCACGTGAGGCTGCATGTTTCACGCGTATCACCGGAGCGGATGCCGACCCGGCGCGGGTCGGACGAGCGGTCGAACTGGGCGTCATCGACGCTGAGAGCGATGGCATCGGGGCCGATGCCGTACTGGTGGCCGTTCCCGTCGGGCAGATTGCGCGGGTGGTCATCGAATTGGAAACCACCGGCGTTGCACAGGCCAGCACCCTGTTCGACGTCGGCAGTGCCAAGCAGCAACCGCTGGCCTCGCTCGCCGAAGCGCTCGGCAGCGTACCGGCGAATTTCGTCCCGTGTCACCCGATGGCGGGATCCGATCAATCGGGTCCGGAGGCGGCCAGCGCAGGGTTGTTTCGCGCGAAACGCGTGTTCATCACCCCGACTCAGGAGACCGGGCGCCGGCACCTGGAACGGGTCCGGGAGTGGTGGCAGGCATGTGGCGCGGTTGTGAGCGAGACATCGGCTGAACATCACGATGCCGCGGTTGCGTTGACCAGCCACCTGCCGCACCTGCTGGCAGCGGCGTTCATGGCATTGATTGCGGACCGCGATGATGCGGCGATCATGCAGTTTGCAGGCTCGGGATTTGCGGACTTTACGCGCATCGCGGCTGGTGATCCGGCATTGTGGCGGGACATCGTCGGCAGCAATCGCGATGCGATCGACACGCAGTTGAATGCGTTTGTTGCGCTGCTGGGCGAGTTGCAGACGGACCTCGGCAGTGGGCGCCTGGACGCTCTCGAAGCATTGCTGTCCCGCGCACAACGCGCGCGAAGGGACTTTTCGCAGGGTGGTGAATCCGGAGCAGAGCAGTGACAGCCGCGGTGATTGCCATAGATGGCCCCAGCGGTTCCGGGAAAGGCACCTTGGCAGAAGCCCTTGCGCGACGCCTCGGCTGGCGCCTGCTCGATAGCGGGGCATTGTATCGGTCGGTAGCGCTCGCTGCGGCGCAGCGTAAGGTTGGATTTGACGATGAGGCGGGTCTTGCCGATATCGCGCGTCAGCTCGGCATCGAATTCCGTCCAGGCGATGCCGGTATTGCGGTTCGGCTGGATGGTCAGGATGTGACCCTTCAGATCAGGGCCGAGTCGGTCAGTGCGAACGCATCGCGCGTGGCGGCGCTATGGGCGGTTCGCAAGGCGCTGTTGGAGCGCCAGCGAGGGTTCCGGTGCGAACCCGGTCTGGTGGCGGACGGACGCGATATGGGCACGGTCGTATTTCCCGATGCGCAGCTCAAAGTGTTCCTCGAAGCGAGCCCTGAGGAGCGTGCCGCACGGAGACATAAGCAGTTGATAGATAAGGGTTTAGGTGGTAGTCTGCGCGGCCTTCTCGTGGGCATCCGGGAGCGTGATGAGCGGGATCGGCAACGCGTCGAGTCGCCATTGGTTCCCGCGCAAGACGCGGTCGTAATCGACAGCACGGCGCTCGGTATCGATGCCGTTGAGCAGCGTGTGTGGCAACTGATCGAAGCGCGAGGCCTCTCGTGAATGCGAGAGAGTGAACGAAAACGACCGAACGAAATGGGTGCGTCGGCACGACGTGAAATTCACTAACAACTGAACAATTGGGTATGACTGAAAATTTTGCGGAGCTGTTTGAAGAGAGTTTGCAGACCATCGAGATGGCGCCTGGCTCCATCGTCACTGGCACAGTAGTCGAGATCGACAACGACTGGGTCATCGTCCACGCGGGACTGAAATCGGAAGGCGTGATTCCGATTGAGCAGTTCGCGGATGAGAATGGTAACTACAACCTATCCGTCGGGGATCAGGTCAAGGTCGCGATGGAAGTCGTTGATGATGGTTGGGGTGGTACCCGACTGTCTCGCGAAAAGGCACGCCGGGCCGAATCGTGGATGATGCTCGACGAAGCCTTCGAAGGCGGCGACGTCGTCACCGGGATCATCAACGGGAAGGTCAAGGGCGGGTTCACCGTCGATATCAACGATATTCGCGCGTTTCTCCCCGGTTCGTTGGTGGACATCCGGCCGCTGCGCGAGACCGCGCACCTGGAAGGCACACCCTTGGAATTCAAGGTGATCAAACTCGATCAGCGTCGTAACAACGTGGTCGTCTCGCGTCGCGCGGTACTGGAAGAAGAGAACAGCGCGGAACGCGAGGAGCTGCTCAGCTCTCTGCAGGAAGGCCAGGAAATCAAGGGTATCGTCAAGAATCTTACGGATTACGGCGCGTTTGTCGATCTGGGTGGGGTCGATGGGCTGCTGCACATCACTGACATGGCGTGGCGCAGGATTCGTCATCCGAGCGAAATCGTCAATGTTGGCGACGAGATCATCGTCAAGATCCTCAAGTTCGACCGCGAAAAGAACCGTGTATCGCTCGGTATGAAGCAACTTGGGGATGATCCGTGGGTAGACATCACCCGCCGCTATCCGGAAGGAACTCGCGTTCAGACTACCGTGACCAACCTCACCGACTACGGTTGCTTCGCCGAAATCGAAGAGGGCGTCGAAGGCCTGGTCCACGTCTCCGAGATGGACTGGACCAACAAGAACATCCATCCGTCCAAAGTGGTCGCAGTGGGCGACGAAGTGGAAGTGATGGTGCTGGACATCGACGAAGAACGGCGCCGGATATCGCTTGGAATCAAGCAGTGTCGCCCCAATCCCTGGGATGAGTTTGCACAGCGCTATGCGAAAGGTGATCGCATCACCGGCACCATCAAATCGATTACCGACTTTGGTATCTTCATCGGCCTGGACGGCGCGATCGACGGACTCGTGCATCTGTCGGACATTTCCTGGAACGAATCCGGTGAAACGGCAGTTCGTCGCTACAGCAAGGGCGAAGAACTTGAAACTCTGGTGTTGTCCATCGATTCGGAACGTGAGCGTATCTCCCTCGGCATCAAGCAACTCGATCAGGAGCCGTTCTCCGATTACACCGCGATCAACGATCGTGGCAGCATCGTGAAAGGTACTGTCGAAAGCGTCGAGCCCAGGGCGGCGGTGATTCGCCTGGCCGAGGAGGTCGAAGGCATCCTGAGAGCGTCCGAAATCAGTGTCGACCGCGTGGAGGACGCTCGCCATGTCCTGAACGAGGGCGACGAAGTCGAGGTCAAGATCATCAGCGTGGACCGCAAGAATCGGACCATCGGCCTGTCGATCAAGGCGAAGGACATTGCAGACGAGCGCGAAGCCGTGGAGGACCACCGTCGTCAGGAGGACGCGCAGCCAGGCACCGCGACCCTTGGCGATCTGATCCAAGCTCAGCTGGACAAGGGCAAGAGCGAGGAGTGATTCACGTCTCATAGGGCAACGGCGGCGCGATTCGCCGCCGCTGCCGGGTCGTGCTGTTGCCCGGAACCAGTCCTCAACTGTATGAAAAATAAGGAATTTTTCCTTGAGCGGTTGAAAGTGCTGTGGTAGCGTCAGCGGATCGGCATTTACTGGTGCATGGGCCTGGGATGACTAAGTCTGAACTCATCGAATTGATCGCCGCGCGGCAGTCCCAGCTGTCCTCGAAGGACGTGGAACTTGCGATTAAAACAATGATCGAGCATATGGCTCAGGCGCTCGCACGCGGCAATCGAATCGAGATTCGTGGCTTTGGCAGCTTTTCACTGCACTACCGGGCGCCGCGCATCGGGCGCAACCCCAAGACGGGGGAATCCGTGGGTCTGTCCGGAAAGTATGTCCCGCACTTCAAACCGGGAAAGGAACTGCGCGACCGGGTCAATCGAAGCATGCACCACTCGATGGCACAGGCGGGCGAAGGACCCGCAGGTCCTGCCGGTTCCGAAGGTCCCGAAGGTCCCGAAGGTTCCGAAGGTCCCGAAGGCACGGTCGATCCGGGGCCGTCGGCCTACGGCGCAGTCGCCCCCCGCTGATTTCGACGGACCGGCGTACGCCATGCGATCATTCGTCAGGCTGATCGTTGCGATTCTGTTCGTCGCGGTGCTCATGCTGGGCGCATTGGCAATGATCGACAATCAGGCGCGCGTGGCATTGCATTTTCTCGATTGGCAGACTCTCCAGCTGAGTATCTACTGGTGGTTGCTGATTGCGCTCGCATCGGGATTCCTCATGGGCTGGGTATTCGCATCGCTGGACACTCTGCGACGTCGGGTGGGCATGCGAAGAGCTAACTCGAAGAGTTAGCTCCCCTCTAGACCAACGGGAACATCGCCAAGAGCTAACTCGAAGAGTTAGCTCCCCTCTGGACCAACGGGAACATCGCCAAGAGCCAACTCGAAGAGTTAGCTCCCCTCTGGACCAACGGGAACATCGCCAAGAGCTAACTCTTCGAGTTAGCTCTTGGCTGCCAGTCCGGCGAGGTCCATTCCTATACATCGAGCGGACCTATTCCTCTGCCCATCGCAACCCTCAAAGGCGAGGCTCAATGCTGTCGCTGCGCGTCGCGGAGCGGCGGCACAATTTCAATAGACAGGAGTGGGTCATGCGATTAATCAAAATCTGGTTGTTCATTGCGATCACCACGTTGGGGTCAGCGATCTGGGCGGATGAAAATGCGTCTCTGGCAAGGGTCAATATCAATACGGCCGATGCGGCAACCTTGGCCAGGGTGTTGGACGGCGTGGGCGACACCCGGGCGCAGGCTATCGTGACCTATCGCGAAACATACGGTGCGTTTGAAGAGGCCGACGATTTGACAGAGGTGCGAGGTATTGGGATGCGCGTGCTGGAGCAGAACCGCGATCGGATAGACGTCGAGGACTGAGCGCACAGGGGAAGCTGCAGCGTGTTTGGTCATCGTCTGCTATCATTTCGATCCGTCGCAGTCGCTTCATCGTCGAATCGAAGTGCTATTGGAGAGTTGCCAATCCGGTAAGGGATTACTGGCGTGCCGCGCCACCCGATCGTCCTTGGATGTGAAGGACGTGACGTGAGGACGTGACGTGAAGGAAGTGGCGGATGTGGCGGACGTGATGAATCCCGCGCTAACCGTACTTTATGTAGTCAACGATGCCGGCTTTTTCCTGTCGCACCGCTTGCGCTTAGCTTGCGAGGCGAGGAACTGCGGATTTCGAGTCGTGATCGTGTGCGGCGAGGAGACCGGTGAGTCCCAGTTGGCCGCACACGGCTTCGAATACCGGACGATTCCGCTGTCACGCAGCAGCTTCAACCCGTTTCGCGAATTGCGCACCTATCGGGCGCTCCAGCGCGTTTACCGTGCGGAACAGCCGGATCTGGTGCACCACGTGACCATTAAGCCGGTGATTTACGGAACCCGGATCGCGCGACGCCTGCACGTGGCGGCGGTAGTCAATGCGATTCCCGGACTCGGCTTCGTGTTCACTCGCAGAGGCACGTGGGCCTGGTTTCGTCGGCGCCTGGTCAGCGCGATGTATCGATCGGCACTCAGGCATCCAAATATGCGGTTGATACTGCAGAACCGCGAGGATCTGGACGGTTTTATCGCCAACATGCGCGTAGCACGAAGCCAGACCTGCCTGATCCGAGGCGCCGGCGTCGACCTTGTGGAGTTCTCGTTTGCGCCGGAACCGGAAGGGCCGCCGCGCTTCATTCTGGTCGCCCGGATGTTGGCGGACAAGGGGGTGCGTCAGTTTGTAAATGCAGCGCGCAGCGTCAAAGCACGAAACCCGACGTGGGCCTTTACCTTGCTCGGCGGCGTTGATCCGGGCAATCCGGCCTCGCTGACCGCGGCGGAGCTCGAGTCCTGGGATGCCGAAGGTGTGGTGCATTGGGCGGGACATCGGGATGATGTCGTGGACTGCATGCGCGAACACCACATCGTGTGCCTGCCTACCTATTACCGCGAGGGGTTGCCCAAGTCATTGCTCGAAGCGGCGGCCATGGGACGGGCGATGATTGCCAGCGACGTTCCCGGTTGCCGGGACATTGTTCGAGATGGGGTTACGGGGTTGGTCGTTCCGGCGCGGGACGTCCACGCCTTGGCCGATGCGATGGTCAGACTGGGTGAGAATGTGGCGCTGCGGGACCGCCTTCGCATAGCGGCTCGAAGTCGCGCGGAAGAGCTCTTCTCGGTGGAGGATGTGGTACACGATACCTTTCTGGTGTACGAAGAGCTGCTTGGCGCGTGAAGGCCGTTGTTACAGGCGCCGACGGATTCATTGGCCGGCACCTTTGCCGGCACCTGAGTGCCATCGGTTGGGATGTCCGTGGTCTCACGCGTACGGCTGTTGCCGGGATGTGCGAGGTTGGTGATTTGCTGCGTCTTCCGGCAGCGGCATTGCAGCAACGGCTGCAAGGGGCCCAGATTGTGTTTCACCTTGCTGGTCGGGCACACCGTAGCGATCGCGGCCGAGATCAGCGCCTTGCCGAGGCCTATCGGCGTGACAATGTGATCCTGGCGGAACGGTTGTATGCGGCAGCATTGGCTGGTGATGTGGAACGGTTCGTGCAGATCAGCACGATCAAGGTGCTCGGCGACGTTTCGAGCGTACCCCTGACTACCGAAGCACCCTATGCGCCAGTGGATGTGTACAGCCATTCCAAGCAGGAGGCGGAGCTGTGCCTGCAGGCGATGGCCCTCCCCGGCACCGCATTGACCATTGTGCGCCCGCCGCTGGTCTACGGACCCGGCGTGCGGGGTAATTTCGCCCGACTGATTTCGCTCGTACAGCGCGGCTTGCCACTTCCGTTGGGCTGCGCGGATGCGAACCGGAGCCTCGTCTACGTGCAGAACCTGTGTGAATTGCTGTCCCGAATGGGTAACGACTCGGCCCCGCTGCGCATTGTCCACGTACGCGATGACCATGACCTCAGCGTGGTGCAACTCGTAGGCTTGATTGGCGTTGCCGTGGGTAAGCCGGCGCGCTGCGTTGCCATCCCCAGATCGATCATGCGGGCGGCCCTGACGCTCACCGGGAACGCGGCTACCTACAGCAGTCTGTTCGAAGCATTTTGCGTGAACGACGCGGAAACGCGCGAGACCTTCGGTTGGGCGCCGGAGGTCGACGTTGCGCGGGCGGTCGGAGCCACCGTCGCCGGAAATGCGGAGGCATGTTGAGCCTGCTTGGAATTGGCTTTTGTCTCGGCGTCCTCGCCTCCTGGGTCACACTCATCGTGGTGCGCAGCAGCGGCGTAGTGGCCGAACTCAATCTCCGCAGTTCCCATGAAGTGCCAACCCCAACGTTGGGGGGCGTTGGTTTCGTTCTGGTGATTCTAGGATTCGTGGTCGTGCTGGGGGAAGGGATGTTGGTGCTTCCAGTGCTTTTGGGGGGAGGCGTTCTGGCCGGGCTCGGTTTGGCCGATGATCTACTGCACGTGCCCCCGGGTATTCGGTTGGTGGGTCATTGCACGATGGTGGCGGCTGCGCTCTGGCTGCTGGGTGGAACAGAACTGATTGTCGGCCAGACGGTGCTTAGTGGTGTCGGGCTTGCGGTTGCGCTTTGGCTGATTGGCGTCTGGTTCATCAATCTCTACAATTTTATGGACGGCATCGACGGCATCGCGGCGACCCAGTGGTTGATTTACAGTGGTGGTGTTGGGCTGCTAGGCGCCACGGACGGGTTCGCGGCCGAGCTTGTGTGGTTCGCCGGTGCGGTGGTCGGGGGGTTCCTGATCTTCAACTGGGCACCTGCGCGAATATTCATGGGCGATGTGGGAAGTGGTTTCCTGGGATTTCTGGTCTGGATGGTCGCGCTGGCGCTGGCCGTGACGGAAACGGTTCCGTTTGTCGCCTCGATGGTGCTGCTGACCGTGTTCTGGTTTGACGCTACCTACACGCTGGGTGTAAGAATCGTTACGGGTCAAGCGTTCGCCTCTGCGCACCGTAGCCACCTGTATCAGCGTCTGGCGCAACGCCTCGGCCATGGCACGACGGTCGTCATTTTTGTTGGCTATGCGGTGGGTTGGTTGTATCCACTGTCCGTGGCGGTGCTGAAGGCGCCCCAGTGGTGGCTGTGTTGGGTCGTACTTGGTTGCACGCCGATGGCGGCGGCGTGTTGGCGCACGGGAGCGGGGCGATTGGATCCGAGTCCGGCAGGATAGTAGCTGAGGAGATAGTGTGACGAAGTCACGGGATACTGACAGTCAGCCGCGGCAGTGGGTCATAGATCTGGTGGAGGACCTCTCGCGGCACAAAAAGCAGCTGATCGCCGTCGTCAGCGACGCGGTCATGTTGCCGGTCGCTCTGTGGACCGCGATGGCTCTGCGTCTCGGAGAGTGGACTCCGGAAATTCGCCAATTCTGGCCCGCATTTGTGGTCAGCGCGTTAGTTTGCCTGCCTGTGTTCGGAGGATTGGGACTGTATCGGCAGGTCGTTCGCTACATGGGCAATCACGCCATGCTGGCGGTCGTCAAAGGTGCCACCATCACTGCCATTGCCGTTGCGGCGGTCGCGTATATGGTGCCGCTGCGCGGTTTTCCGAGATCGGTTCCGATCATCTTCTGGATTCTGACCCTGATGTACGTCAGCGGAACCCGGTTTGCGGTACGCGGCTATTTCAACTGGTTGTCCCAGAGGCAGCGCAGCCGAACCCCGGTCATCATCTACGGCGCGGGGCGAAATGGGGTCGAGCTGGCCGGGAATCTGTTTCGCCAGGGGGATCGCATCCCGGTGGCGTTCCTCGATGACGACAGGCGGATGCATCGACGAACGATCAATGGGGTCTATGTGCACCAGCCGAGCGAACTCGGCGAACTGTTGCTCGATACCCAGGCGCGGGAGGTGCTGGTTGCGGTTCCTTCTACCGCCCTTGCTGAACGCAAGCGAATCATCGAATTCCTCGAACCGTTCGCCGTGCATGTGCGCCTCATCCCTGATCTCGCCGACCTGGTCACCGGCCAGCAGCACGTCCTTAATCTGCGCGATGTGCAGGTGGAGGACCTGTTGGGCCGGGACGCGGTGAATCCCCTGGACCATCTGCTGGCCGGATCGGTGCGCGGTGAGGCAGTACTGGTGACCGGTGCAGCCGGTTCCATAGGCTCGGAGTTGTGCCGGCAGATTGCCCGGTTGGAACCTCGCCTGCTGGTGCTGCTCGATCAGAACGAGTACGGGTTGTACGAGATTCATCGCGAATTACTGGTACGCGATCTGCAGGTCGTCGCTGTTCTTGGTTCGGTTCTCGATCGAGCGTGCATGCTGCGCACGATGAGCAGCTACCACATCGATACCGTCTATCACGCGGCAGCGTACAAGCACGTGGGGCTGGTCGAAAACAACGTCATTCAGGGTCTGAAGAACAACACGTTCGGGACGTTGCATACTGCCGAATCGGCCTTGGAAGCTGGCGTCAAGCGATTCATTCTGATATCGACAGATAAAGCGGTGCGCACCACCAACGTGATGGGGGCCAGCAAACGGTTGGCAGAAATGGTATTGCAGGCGCTGCAGGACAACTCCGATCAGACCAGATTCTCGATGGTGCGGTTTGGCAACGTGCTGGGCTCGTCGGGTTCGGTCGTACCGCTGTTCCTCGAACAGATCGAACGGGGTGGCCCGGTGACCGTTACCCATCCGGATGCGACACGTTACTTCATGACGATTCCCGAGGCAGCGCAACTGGTGTTGCAGGCGGCGTCCATGGCCAAGGGCGGCGATGTGTTCCTGCTCGACATGGGTGCGCCGGTGCGAATCATGGACCTGGCACGACGGATGATCCGCTTGAAGGGATTCACCCTGCGTGGTCCCGGGGACTCCGAGGGCGACATCGAGATCCGGATTTCCGGATTGGCACCCGGAGAGAAGGTCCATGAAGAACTTCTGATCGCGGATGCAGCCACCGGCACCGAGCATCGCAAGATTCTTCGCGCCGAAGAGGACTACGTGAAATGGTCGGAACTACGCGGCGCGCTGAATACGTTGGAACAAGCCTGCGATGCCTTTGATTACGAGGCAATCAAAACGTTCATCGAACGTGTGGTCGAAGGTGCCGATCTGAACGAGCAACTCATCGAGTTGGCCGAACCGGTGCGAGCCAATGTCGTGCCGCTTACACACGGCACTCCGGAATGAGCTTGCCATAAGAGATTCCAGGTAGCTGCGTTTCTTACCCGGTCTTTGCTATGCTCGCCGGTCCGCCTTCGGGGGAGGGCGGGTTAAGGGAGGACCTCAGATGACCAGGGAAGATCGCTCGGCGCTGTTGAGAGAATGGCTGGCTTGGAGTTCAGGCCGCGTGATGTCCAATCAAACCTGTATGGATTTTGTGGATGATGTCATCCAGCGCGAGCCCCGCTTTGCCACTATTCACGTATTCGAAATTCTGGATCTGCTGGTGAATGCGGAGCCGGAACGTCGTTCGGCCTAGCCATTCGGCAACGCTCGTTCGAAAGATTCGCGTCGCAGGACTGCCTGTTGGCCGGACGGGACCGGTATAGGGCCTCGGGGTTGGCATACTGGCGGAAGAATAAGCGGCGAGCGATGTCTTCGTTGCCCTGGGCCCCGATCTTGGGGCCCCTTCATCTTTTTTTGGATCAGCGCTCTGAACGATCTTCCGGATGATCCATGTCCTTGATGGCCTTGAGCAGCTGGCGACAGGTGACCTGCCCGATCAATTCTCCGTGTGCGTCCACCACAGGGCGGCGCCGGCGTTTGTGATCCAGCATGGACTGGGCGACATCGATGATGTCGTCGTCAGGTCCGATGCTCTCCACCGGGAACGACATGTGATCGCCCACCAGGTGAGTACCCACGTCCTCCTGATAGTAGATGCTCGAGAGAATCGCGCGGAGGCAATCGAGCTCTGAAAGCACCCCGACGGGGTGCCGATGGTTGTCCACGACGGTTACCCCGGAGATCTTGTGACTCAGGATCTCGTGAATTGCCTTGAAGAGCTCGGTGTCGGTCTGTACCACGACGGGTTTGCGTAACATGTGATCAGAAACTCTTACCGATCTGAACATTTCTACGACTCCTTTGTCATGACGTTGGTTCCTAAACGGTCGACCCGTCAAAGGTCTTCCAGGACAATCTAAAACTCATCCGCCCATGCCTGAGATTGCCATGCCAACTAAGACGATGAGTGGCGTCGGGTAGACACCGAACGCCAGCACCGTCAGTCCCAGCAGACAGATCACGGCGAAAGCGCCGCGTGCGACGGGACGTTCGTTGCGCAACGTGCTCTCGGGCCGATGGGTCATGATGAAGATGACTCTCAGATAATAGAAGATGCCTATTGCGCTGCCGACAATCAATGCCCATAGCAGCGTGTACATCGAACCCTCTATGCCTGCGCCGAACAGATAGAACTTGGCAATGAAACCGACCGTCATCGGAATGCCCGCCAACGACAGAAGCGTTATCGTCAGTACCCCGGCAACCCAGGGCTGACGCCAGAACAGGCCTTCATAGTATTCCAGGTCTCCTGCATCCTGTTCGGACGACGACAGCAAGGTGACGATTCCGAACGCAGCAAGAGTCATGGCAAAGTAGGCGGCGAGGTAGATCAGGCCGGCCTCGACCGCAAAATCAAGCGTGGCTAACGCGTTGATCGCCAGCAATGCGATCATCAGGTAGCCAAGGTGGGCGATCGATGAGTACGCAAGGATGCGTTTGAAATCGCGCTGCATCAGGGCCAACAGATTGCCGATGACCATCGAGGCGATCGCAATGGCGCTAAGCGCGGTAACCAGTGCATCGTTGTCCAGCCCGTCTCCGCCAATCAGGTAACGATACACCAGCGCCACGACGGCGCCCTTCGAGACCGTGGCAATGAACCCTGAGATGGGCGCGGGGGCGCCCTGATAGACATCGGGGGTCCACATGTGAAAAGGGACCAACGACAGCTTGAAGGCGAGGCCCCCGAACACCAGCATATTACCGGCGACCACGTACACTTCGTAGTTCGGTTGATCGGTGAGGGCGCGCTCCGCGGCCTGGAACGCCATGGAGCCGGTCGCGTTGTACAGCAGCGCCAAGCCGAACAGGATCGTGGTCGATGCCACGCCCGAGAGAACCAGGTACTTCACGCCGGCCTCGAGCGGGACATGGCCTTCTTCCGGATAGGCGATCAATACGTACAGTGAAATGGAGAGGATTTCGAGCCCCAGCAGAAATGCTGCGAAGTGCGTGGTCTCGACCATTGTTATTGCGCCAAACGTCGCGATCGCGAGCAGTAGATAGTATTCGTCAGGATCGCCCCGCCGCCCCTGCAGATAGCGATACGAAAACACCACGGTGCAGATGCCGGCGATGAGAATCAGGCCGGTAAAGTAGGCGCCAAACGCGTCGAAGATGTACAGCGGCGTCACCTGCCGCGGCAACGCTTCGAGCGAAGGACCGATCGCCAGCAGGCTCGCCAGCATGCTCAGCGCGGTGAGTGTGGCGGTCAGGGCATGATTGCGGATGAACGCGATCACCAGCATGAGCAGCACAATGGCTACGCCCAGCACCAGGTGCGGCAGCATCGCCAGGAAGTCTGCTGAGTTCACGGTGCGCCTGCTCCGCGCAGCATTTCCACCACCGGCCCTGAAACCTCCAGAACCGGTTGTGGGTACACGCCCAGCCAGATCAATCCGGCCGCCATGAGCAGCATGATGCCTGTTTCGCGCGCACCAAAGTCACGCATGCCGGCGAGTTCCGGATTCGGCGGTCCTTGAAACGTCCGCTGCATCAGCGACAGTCCGTACACCGCCGCAACGACCAACCCGAGCGCCGCGGCGACAGTCAGCGGCACATCGACCTCGAACGCGCCGAGCAGGACCATGAACTCGCCCACGAAGTTGCCCAGGCCCGGCATGCCGAGGCTCGCAACGATGAAGAACAACGCAATCGCGCCCATGCGCGGCGCATGCATCCACAGCCCGCCCATGCGAGCCATTTCCCTGGTGTGCAGACGTTGCTGCAGCGCGCCCGCCATCATGAACAGGGCGGCGGTCGAGAAACCATGCGCGATCATCTGCATGACTGCCCCTTGTACCGCCACCTGCGTCCAGGCGAATACGCCGAGCAGCACGAAACCCATGTGACTGACACTGCTGTAGGCCACCAGGCGCTTGAAGTCCGTTTGCGCAAACGCCATGTAACCGCCGTACACGATGCTGACGGCTCCGAGCAGCATGGCCGGCCACCGGAATCGCAACGCCGCGTCTGGAAACAGGGGCAGCACGAAACGGATCAGGCCGTAGGCGCCGGTTTTCAACAGGATGCCGGCGAGGATCACGCTACCCGCCGTCGGCGCCTGGGTGTGCGCGTCAGGCAGCCAGGTGTGGAAGGGCACGCCCGGCAGCTTGACCATGAATGCGATGAAAAATCCGAGCATCAGGTAGGTGGCAAGCTCGGGCGTGAGCTGCGTTCCGAGCAGATCGAAATAGTTGAACGTGAGGGTGCCGGTACTGGCGTAGTGTGCGAACGCCAGTCCGATGATCGCGAACAGCATGAGCAGACTGCTGATCTGGGTAAATAGGAAGAACTTCATCGCTGCGTAGGCCCGGTCCTCGTGCCCCCAGATGGCGATCAGGAAGTACATAGGCACGAGCATCACTTCCCAGAAGAGGAAGAACAGAAACAGATCCATGGCGGTGAACACGCCGACCACTCCAGCCAGGATCCACAGCAGGTTCAGTTGAAAGAAGCCCGCCCGATGTTCGATTTCGGTCCAGGACGACAACACCGCGACCACTCCGAGAAACAAGGTCAGGGCGACCATCAGCAGGCTTAAACCGTCCATTACCAGTAGCACCTGGATGCCGAAGCGAGGGATCCACTCGGCACTCAGGCTGGCATAGATGATCTGCTCGCTGGGCGTGGCGGGTTGACCGGCCAGCCAGACTTCCAGCAGCCCGTATCCCGCCAGCAGCAAGCTCAGCAGTGACACCCAACGTGACGCACCTGGCTGCCAACGGGCAATGAGCGCCGCGAGCAGGCCTCCGACGAGGAGTATGAGGATCAGCCAGGCGGTGATCACCCGACCCCCAGTACGATCAGCAGAATCACCACCACGCCGGCCGCCATATTGACGGCGTACCAGCGTAACCGGCCTGTCTGAGTCAAGGCGAATACGCGATGAAGCGCCCTGGACAACCAGGCGATGAAGTCGTAGGCACGATCGACGATGTCGCGAGGGGATCGCCCGGCGAGGGCTACGATCGGCTTGACCAGCACCGCATCGTAGAGCGTATCGAAGCCCCACCCCCCGAACCAGAAGCGCCTCAGTCGCTCGCCCAGGGTGGATTTGACCCACCGGTCAACGTTCAGCAGGCGTGTTCCGAAGATGAGGTATCCGAGCAGGAGGCCCAGCATGGGGACAGCGGCGGTGAGGATCGGGAGCCAACCGTGGTGCGTATCGTGAACGCCGCCGTCGGGTAGCACCGAAGCCAGCGGGGCGAGGCCGAACCAGCCGCCGGCTATCGCCAACGCGGCCAGGATCACCAGGGGCAGCGACATGTTCAGCCCGGCCTGCTTAGCCGGATCCGCCTCGGTGTGTGCTTCGCCGAAGAACGTAATGAAGATCATCCGTGTGCAGTACAGCGCCGTGAGGAACGCGCCAAGCGATGCCATTGCCCAGAACCATTCGCCGCCAAACTCGTAGTCCCATGCGCTGAGTTCGATCAGGTCCTTCGAGAAGAAGCCACTGGTCAACGGCACTGCGGAAAGGGCGGCAGAACCGATGACCATGGACCAGAAGGGCACCGGCAGCTTGCGCCACAATCCGCCCATCTTGAATATGTCCTGCTCGTGGTGCAGCGCCAGAATCACGGACCCGGCCGAGAGGAACAACAGGGCTTTGAAGAAGGCATGGGTCATCAGATGGAAAATGGCTGCGGACCAGGCGCCGACGCCCAGGGCCATGAACATGTAGCCGATCTGGCTCATCGTCGAATAGGCGAGGATTCGTTTCAGATCGCGCTGGGTCAGCGCGGCGAACGATGCGATCAGCAGCGTGATAAGACCCACCAGCGCGACCGCAAGTTGTGCGTGGGGAGACTGCAGGTACAGATCATGCAGACGAGCGATCAGGTACACGCCGGCGGTGACCATGGTGGCGGCGTGGATCAGTGCACTCACCGGCGTTGGTCCGGCCATCGCATCGGGCAGCCAGGTCTGCAGAGGCAATTGCGCCGACTTGCCGACGGCGCCGCCCAGCATCAGTAGCGCGGCAATGGTCAGGGTCGTAGACCCGGTGGGCCACGCCGCTTGAACGCCCGTCAGAATGGCCTGAATCTCCAGCGTGCCAAGCTCGCGAAATAACAGGAACATGCCCAGCGCCATGGCCGTATCGCCGACCCGGGTCACGACGAAGGCTTTGCGCGCGGCGTACCCGTTGGCCGGTTCCGCGTGGAAGAATCCGATCAGCAGATAGCTGCACAGGCCCACACCTTCCCAGCCGAGATAGAGCACCAGCAGGTTGTCGCCCAGCACCAGCACCAGCATCGCGAACACGAACAGGTTCATGTAGGCAAAGAATCGGCTGTAGTCCGCGTCGTCGCGCATGTAACCGGTGGCGTAGACGTGAATCAGAAAGCCGACGCCCGTGATGACGCCCAGCATTACTGCGGACAACCCGTCCAGATAAAGCACGACCGCGGGGTTGAAACCGCCGACATCAATCCAGGTCCACAATGGCTGCGTGTATTCGGCGCGGCCCGACCCGACGAATTCCCAGATAGCTACGGCGGTGACAGCCGCCGCTGCGCCAACGGAACCGGCGCCGATCAAGGCTACCGGCACTTTCCCGAGGCGCCCTTGCGTGCTGACCAGAATCAGAAAGCCAATCAGCGGCAGCGCGGGAATGAGCCAGAGCAGTTCCATCGTGACGTGGAGTGTCCTGTCCCCTAGCCGTTGAGCTCGTTGGCGGCGTCGATGTCGAGGTTGCCGAACCGTCGTTCCAGCTGCAGAACCAGTCCGAGGCCGACGGCCACCTCCGCGGCCGCCAGCGTCAATATCAGCATGTACATGATCTGTCCGTCGGCTTGCGCCCAGCGCGCCCCGCCGGCAACGAATGCAAGGCCGCAGGCGTTCATCATGATCTCGAGAGAAATCAGCAGAAACAGGAAGTTACGGCGCACCAGCACGCCCGTCAGTCCCAGGGTGAACAACACGGCGGCCAGCACCAGCACGTGTTCGATGGGGACGACGGTCGCGGTATTCATTCGGTCATTTCGCGCCGGGCGTGCATGTAGCGACGGCCCAGGTGAAACGAGCCGATCAGGGCCGCCAGCAGCAGCATCGAGGCGAGTTCGACCGCCAGCAGGTAGGGGCCGAACAGCGTCTGGCCGACGATCTTGGGAGTGACCGGTACGCCGGAGGTGGCCAGCGGATTGCCGGCGATCATGAAGACCATCTCCAGAAACAACACCAGGGTCAGCAACCCGGGTCCGATCCACATGCGTGGATGCAGCCAGCCGCGCTCTTGTTCGACCGATCCGCGACCGAGGTTCAACATCATCACGACAAAAAGAAACAGGACCATGATGGCGCCGGCGTAGATGACGACCTCCAGCGCGGCGGCAAACGGGGCACCCAGCAGGTAGAAGATCACCGCGATCGAAAGAAGGGATACAATCAGGTAGATCAATGCATGGGCGGCATTGGTGCGGGTGATAACCAGCGCGGTTGTGGCCAGGGCGACCGCCGCCGCGATGTAGAACAGGGTTACTTCCATGGTCTGCATCCTTTGAATGTCTCGTTCATGGTGTTGCTCACGGCAACAGGCTGTGTACGTCTACAGGAGGCGATTCGTTCCGGGCCTCGCCTTTTTCCTTGCCCGCAATGGTTTTGCCCGCCACCTGCCAGAAGCTGTAATCGGGGTATTTCCCCACCCCGTCGATCAGCAGATGTTCCTTTTCGTAGATCATGTTGCTGCGGTCGTACTCGCACAGTTCGAAATCCGGTGTCAGCTGGATCGCGTACGTCGGACAGGCTTCTTCGCACATCCCGCACATCACGCACCGGGACATATTGATTCGGAAGAACTCCGGATACCAACGTCCGTCTTCGCCGGTGGTTTTCTGCAACGCGATGCAATCGACCGGGCAGGCGACCGCACACAGATTGCAGGCTACGCAGCGCTCCTCACCGTCGGGGTCGCGGGTCAGCACGATTCGGCCGCGGTAGCGGGGTGCCATATAGGGCATCTCGTCGGGGTATTCGACGGTTTCAATCTTGGTGAACGTGTGCTGCAGGACGGTCCAGAGCGTTCTCAGTTGGCTCCACATGCCTCAAGCGCTCCCACGAAGGGCCAGCGCCCCGGTAATCAGCAGATTGAACAGGGTAATCGGCAGCAGGTACTTCCATCCCAGAGACATCAACTGATCGTAGCGCGGCCGGGGAATGGCGGCGCGCAGCAGCACGAAGAAACAGATGATCAGCGCGGTCTTGGCGGTGAACCAGACGATGGGTGGTAGGAAATCTGGCCCCAGCCAGCCGCCGAAAAACAACGTGACCATGATCGCCGAGGTGAGAATCACCGACATGTACTCGCCGATCATGATCAGTCCGAACTTCATGCCCGAGTACTCGGTGTGATACCCGGCCGTTAGCTCGTGCTCTGCTTCGGGAAGGTCGAAGGGCAGGCGGTGCGCCTCGGCGATCCCGGCCAGGGTGAACACCACCAGGCCCAGGATCTGCGGCACGCAGAACCAGACGTCCTGTTGCGCACGAACGATCTCACTCAGGTTGAAGGATCCGGTGAGGATGACGACGCCCATGATCGACAGGCCCATGAACACTTCGTAGGTGACCATCTGGGCGGCACTGCGCAGCCCGCCCAGCAGTGAGTATTTGTTGTTCGAGGCGAGGCCGGCGAGCAGCACGCCGTATACGGCCAGCGAGGTCATCGCGAGGAAGAACAGGAGCCCGATATTCAGATCGACGACATGCAGTCCGGGTCCGAATGGCACCACCACGAAGCCCATCAGCATGCCAGCGACGACGGCGGCGGGAGCCAGGGTGAAGATGACGCGGTCGGCGAAGGGGGGAATCCAGTCGTCCTTGGTGAGCAGTTTCAGCATGTCGGCCACAATCTGCAGGCTGCCGAACGGCCCCACCCGATTCGGTCCGAGTCGATCCTGCCACCAGCCGAGCAATCGGCGTTCCCACCACACCAGCAATGCCGCACCCACCAGTGCGCCGAGCAGCACGGGAGCAATCATCAGCAACCCGATATCCATCAACCCCTCATGATCAAGTTGTGGTCGGGGGACGGCGGTTGGTATTCGGGGTCCCGTTCGAGCGTGACCGCCGCCGTGGGCGTGTTCGTCCAGCCTCCGGGCAAGCCGCTACCGTAGTAGACGTAGCCCGGCTGAACGTCCGGATCGATGCGTACTGCGAATCTCGCGGAGCCGGCCGGGTCGCGTACCCCGGCGCCGACTTCGACGCCCAGCGTTGCCGCATCCTCGGGGTTCAGGATCACGTACGCATCCGGGATGCGCTGCTGAACTGCGGCGGCTTCGCTGGACAGTTCATCCGAGCCGAACACTTCGAACACGGCGAGCGGCTGAAGACCCTCACGGGTAGGGGTGTCGGCCGTTGGTGGAGAGAAGCGCATCATGTCCGGTAACGTGGTCCCACGCTCGATCAGCCGTACCCCGGGGTCGCCGCCGCGAAGGTGCCCGCCGATCTCCTGCTGATATTTCATGACCGCCTGATTCGAATTCCAGCCTGGCGACCACGTATAGGACATCAGCGCCGCTGGGGCGGTCTGGTTGGCTCCCTCCATCGAGTAGGCGAAGGGCGATTCTTCGTCGCTGGGCGCCATGGGTTCGTGGACGCTGACGGCTGCATCCATCGCCGTTCGACCGCTATAACGGTGCGGCTGACGTGCAATGCGTATATTAGCGGATCCACGAAAACCGGCCTGTGTCCCGGCTGCCCTCAATCCGGAAAAGGCATCAACCCTTGCGCAATCGGCGATCAGGTCGTCGATGTGGTCCCAGGCCAGGTCGGTACGCCCGGCGCTGCGGGCAGCGTCACTGATCCAGCGCCAGGCCGGCTTGACGTCGCCTTTGGGAAGAAACACCTGATAGAAACGCTGCGCGCGGGTCTCGTAGTTCACGTAGGTGCCTTCGCATTCGGCGAAGGTGGCTGCAGGCAGTACCAGATCGGCGTGATCCACGGTTTCGTTCTGCAGCGAATCGAGTGCGATCACGGTGTTCGACTGGCGCAACGCGCTTTCCAGCCGGGCGCGGTCCACCCGGCGGAACAGATCGTTTTCGAGAATGACCACCGTTCGAGCGACGCCACGCTCCAGCATGTCCAGTGCGTCGTCGAGACTTGGTTGCGTCCCGAACATGGCGGCGCCGAAGCTGTTCGCTTCGGGGACGTTGAGCATTAGAGATGCTGCTTTACCGGTGTTGCACAGCGCCCAGGCGACGTTCGCCGCGGCCTCCAGCACGCTGGTGTTGGCGGCCCCCGTGCCGGATATGATCAACGGACGCTGTGCGGCGCCCAGCGCGGCTGCGGCGTCTCGAACGAAGGTCGTATGGTCCTCGTTGAGCTGCGCGCCTGCCGGATAGTCGGGGTTGAGTGCCGCCGCGATATGAAACCCGAGCTGGGCAATTCGTTCGGGGGGTACGTGCAGGGTGCGGGTCGCCAGGTCATCGATGCGCGTTTGAAGCGGCGTGGCCGAAAACACCGGGCTCCTGGCGTCCTGGGCGTGGCCCCGCACACCTGCGTCCTGCCAGGTCGGAATGCCGGCCGGCGGTGCCATGTTCAAAGATTCGTTGCGGGCAGCCTGACGCACCGCCAGGGCTGCGCGCGGTGCGGTGTTGGAGATATCTTCGCCGAGGATCAGTACCGCATCGGCCTGTTCCACGTCCTTCAGCGTCGGTGCCGGGGCGGGGCCGTTGCGCAACATGCCCAACGCGTGGTCCACCAGCTGTGCTTCAGCGGTGGACATGCCGTTGCAGAATCGGTCCGGACCGACCAGGGTGCGCAGCGCGAAGTTTGCTTCCACGGAGGCCCGCGGTGAGCCGATGCCGATCAGGTCGCCGGCATCCAGGGCTGCCGCGAACCGCGTGATGGCGCCCTCATTATCCAGTGCAATAAAGCTGCCATCGTCGGTTTTTTCGCCGGCCTGGCGAAACCGTTCATCGCTGTTGACGAAATCCGCTCCGAAACGCCCACGGTCGCACAGGAAGTACCCGTTCAGCTCGCCGTGGTAGCGGTTGTGTACCCGCTGCAATCGTCCATAGCGTTCGGCCGGCAGGATGTTACAACCGACCCCGCACGAGGCACAGATGGAAGGCGCCGACTGGAGATCCCACTTACGGGTATAGGAGGCACTGAACGGCTTGTCGGTGAACACGCCGGTTGGACAGACCTCCACCAGGTTGCCGGCGAACTCGCTTTCCAGGACGCCGTCGGTGGCTCGACCGAAATACATTCGGCTGCGTGAGCCGAACGCCTGCAGGTCTTCGCCGCCCGCGTAGTCTTGGTAGAAGCGTACGCAACGGAAACAGGTAATACAGCGGTTCATCTCATGATTGATGAACGGGCCGAGATACTGATTGTTGAAGGTGCGTTTGTTGCCTGCGTAGCGGCGGAACGTATGGCCGCTCATCACCGTCATGTCCTGCAGGTGACACTCACCGCCCTCTTCGCAGACGGGGCAATCATGGGGATGGTTGAGCATCAACCATTCGATGACCGCTTTGCGGAACTCGACCGCGTTGCTCGCGTCGATCGAGATGCGCAAGCCGTCGCTGACGGGTGTCATGCAGGCCATCGTCAACCGGCCCCGGGTGTCGTTTTCGTCCTGATACTGGACAATGGCGCATTGCCGGCAAGCGCCCACGGACCCCATGGCCGGATGCCAGCAGAAATAGGGCAGATCGAGGCCTGCCGACAGGCAAGCATGCAGCAGGTTCTGCCCGTCCGTAGCGTCGTATGTTTTGCCGTCGACAATGATCGATGCCATGGCCGCTCCTAGCCCGCCTTGCCGTGGCGAAGCGGGCAGCCGCCTTGTTCGATATGGGCTTCGAATTCTGCCCGGAAGTATTTCAGCGCGCTGTTCATCGGCTCCATGGCACCGGTGGCATGCAGGCAGAACGTGTTGCCGGGCGCGCCGATGAACTCGGCGTTTTTCTCCAGCAATTCGAGGTCGCCGGGTTGACCGCGTCCTTCTTCAATATCCGCCAGTAGCTGCTCGATCCACGGCAGGCCCTCACGACAGGGCGTGCAGAACCCGCAAGACTCTTGAGCAAAGAAGTGCTGTAGATTGCGCGACAGATCCACAATGCACACCGAATCGTCGATGACGATCATGGTGCCTGTCCCGAGCCGGCTGCCCGCGGCTTGAATCGGTCCGTAGTCCATCGGCAGGTCCAGATGCTCTGCGGTGAGAAAGTCCGTCGACGCGCCGCCCGGAAGGATGCCGCGCAGCTCGAAACCGTCCTGCATGCCGCCCGCGTGGACTTCGAGAAGTTCGCGAATTGGCGTGCCCATCGGCAGTTCCCACAGCCCGGGGTTCCGAACCCGACCCGACACGCCGAACACCTTCGTGCCGGCGTCCTCACCCACGCCGAGCGCGTGGTACCAGGCGGCGCCGTTGCGCAGAATGGCCGGTACGTTGCAGAGGGTTTCCACGTTGTTGACGATGGTCGGCCGGCCCCAGGCGCCGCTGACCGGTGGGAACGGAGGTTTGGTGCGCGGCTCGGCGCGCTTGCCCTCCAGCGCGTTCAACAGTGCGGTCTCCTCACCACAGATGTAGCGGCCGCCGGAGCGGTGCACGGCCAGCTCTACGGAGAACGACGAGCCGAACACCTGGTCGCCGACGTAGCCTTTCGCGCGGGCTTCGGCAATCGCCTGCTCCAGGCGCCGCGCCGCATCGTGATACTCGCCGCGGATGAAGATGTAGCCGCGATCCGCCTGAATGGCGTACGCGCCAATCAGCATTCCTTCGATCAGTAAGTGGGGATCGTTCTCCATGAGGTACCGATCCTTGAAGGTGCCGGGTTCCATTTCATCGGCGTTGCACACCAGATATTTATGCCCCGGCCCGGCCGCGTCGCCCATGGGCACGAAGCTCCACTTCACGCCCGTGGGGAAGCCAGCACCGCCACGCCCGCGCAGATTTGCGTCTTTGACCACGCCTTGAACTTCTTCGGGTGTCATGCTGGTGATCGCGGCACGCGCGGCACTGTACCCGTCGGCGCGTTCGTACGCATCGAGGCTGACTCTTCCCCCGGAGCCCTCCGCGGCGTCGATGCGTTCGGTCAGCGGCTTATTCATAGCGCGCGAGCACCTCATCCAACCCCTCCGGGGCGACGTTGCCGATGAGATCCTCATCGATCATCAGCACCGGCGCACGATCGCAGGCACCCAGGCAGACGTTCGGCAGATACGTAAAACGGCCGTCAGCGGTGGTTTCGCCTTCGTGGATGCCGAGTTTTTCTATCAGCGCCTCGCGAATCCCGGCGTAGCCCATGACGTAACAGCTGACACTGTCACACAGCATCAGCACGTGTCGCCCGACGGGCCGGCGATAGATCAGGTTGTAGAACGTCGCGATGCTGTCCAGGGCATGGGCTGACATGCCCAGCAGATGGGCGATGGCATGCAGACTCTCATCGGAGATCCAGCCGCGACGTTCCTGCACGATGCGCAACGCGCTGATTGCCGCGGATTCACGGTTCGGCAGGTGTGCGATCTCAGCCTCGATCGCGGCAGTCTCGGCTTTCGAGAGGGCGCTGATCAGTTGCACGTTGACGACTTCGCTCACGATGCGGTTGCCTTCTGCACGCTATCGGTCCACGTCCGCCATCACAAAATCGATGCTGGCAAGGATTGCGATCAGGTCTGCGATCATGAAGCCGCGGCTGATCAGCGGGATCATCTGCAGATGAGGGAACGAGGGGGTCCTGATGCGCGTCCGATAAGAGCCGGTCCCGCCGTCTGAAATCAGGTAGTAGCTGTTCCAGCCCTTGGTGGCCTCGATCGTCACACTGCATTCGCCGGGCGGCACGACCGGTCCCCAGCTGACGTTCAGGAAGTGCTGAATCAGCGTCTCGATGTCCTGCATCGTGCGCTCTTTCGCGGGCGGCGTGGTGGCCGGGTGGTCCGCCTTGTACGGTCCGCCCGGCATATTATTCAGGCACTGTTCGATGATCCGGATGCTCTGCCGCATTTCTTCCACGCGCACCACGCAGCGGTCATAGCAATCGCCGTTGTGCGCCACCGGCACGTCGAAGTCGAATTGATCGTAGCCTCCGTAGGGGCGTTTTTTACGCAGATCCCAGTCGCTACCGGTGGCGCGCAGGCTCGGTCCGGTAACCCCCCACTCGATGGCTTCGGCGGTGTTGTAGGACCCGATGCCGATCGTGCGGCGTTTGAGGATGCCGTTCTGCATCGTCATCTTGTGGTAGTGATCCAGCCGCGCGGGCAGGTAGTCGATGAAGTCACGCACCATCACGTCCCAGCCTTCGGGAAGATCCTGAGTCACCCCGCCGATTCGGAACCAGCTGGGATGCATGCGGCCACCGGTGATCGCTTCGATAATGGTGAACAGGCGCTCGCGGTCGACGAACATATAGAATATAGGCGACATCTGGCCCACGTCCTGCGCGAACGTACCGTAAAACAGCAGGTGGCTCGAAATTCGGAATATCTCGGCCAGCATGATTCGAATAATCTGGGCACGCGGGGGCACCTCGATACCCGCCAGCTGTTCGATTGCCATCACGTACGGCAGGTTGTTCATCACCCCGCCGAGATAGTCGATGCGATCGGTGTACGGGATGAAGGTGTGCCAGGATTGGCGTTCACCCATCTTTTCGGCGCCGCGATGGTGGTAGCCGATGTCGGGTACCGCCTCGACGACGACTTCGCCGTCGAGCTGCAGGGCAAGGCGGAACGCCCCGTGCACGCTCGGGTGGTTGGGTCCTAAGTTCAGGAACATGAAATCGGTGTGTTTGGTGGACTGCGACATGCCCCACTCTTCGGGGACGAAGCGCAGGCTTTCCTGCTGCGCGGCCTGAAATTCTTCGCTCATGCTGAACGGCTCGAGCTCGGTGGCCCGGGCGGGGTGCTCCTTGCGCAGTGGGTGGCCTTCCCACAGCGGTGGCGTCAGGATCCGGCGCAGGTTCGGATGCCCCTCGAAGTCCAAGCCGAACATGTCGAATGCTTCGCGCTCGTACCAGTTGGCGGCTGGCCAGACCGACGTGATGGAGGGTAGCGCAGCCGCGGATTCGGGCAATGCGACCTTGATTCGCAGGTCTTCATTGCGCTCCAGGGACAGCAGGTGATAGAAGACCGTGAAATCGCTGTCCGGTTGACCGTCTCTGTGCTGGCGCAGACGTTCATCGATGGCGGACAGGTCGTACAGCATGGGGTAGGGCGATTGGACTTCCGTTTTCAGGAAGCGCATGACATCCACGATGCGGTCCGCCGGGACCCAGGCCGTAGGTATCCCATCGACGGTTGTCTGAAATTGACAATCGTCGCCGAATTTGGCTCCGAGTTCACCGATGACTGCCGGTTGAGCGACAGCCTCGGTCACCGCCAGGTCTGACATCCTGCGCCCTACTTCAATCCGTCCTCCGTGACCTTTTCGCGGAGCACGTCCTTGGCCAGGGGGGCCGCACCAACAGTGGTGGGCTCAGCGAGTACGGTTGCACGCATTCGCTCCGGCGTGCGCAGATCTCGTTGGCTGGTTTTCTTCTTGACGACGTTATCTTCGCCGACCACCCAGCTCAACGGACGTCTCTGGTGCGCCACCGCATCCTGAAGCAAGTTCAAGCCTTGCAGGAAAGCCTCCGGACGGGGCGGGCAGCCGGGAACGTACACGTCCACCGGCAGAAATTTGTCGACGCCCTGCACGACGCTGTAGATGTCGTACAGTCCACCAGAATTGGAGCAGGATCCCATGGATATGACCCATTTGGGTTCCAGCATCTGCTCATAGAGGTGCTGGATCACGGGCGCCATCTTGCGGAATACGGTGCCGGTGATGACCAGTAGATCCGCCTGTCTGGGCGAGGCCCGGATGACTTCCGCGCCGAACCGGGCCATGTCGTGGCGCGGGGTCAGCGCGGTCGCCCATTCGACATAGCAGCAGGACAGGCCGAAGTTGAAGGGCCACAGCGAATTGGCCCGGCCCCATGCGACAAGGTCCTCGAGCTTGGCGACAAGGACACTCTTGGACAGGTCTTCCTCGTAGGCTCTGTCGACCTCCGCCATCGGGGCGCCGGGCTCGGTTTTGATCAGGCGCCACTTCACGTGCGAGTTCCGGGGAGTACGGCGTAGCGGTCGCGAACGGGATGCCGGTGTTTGATGCCCCAATCCAGCTCCCCGCTGCGCAGTTCGTACACCAGGGCAACCAGTAACACGCCGATGAAGACCGAAGCTCCGATGTAACCGCGCCAGCCGAGTTCGAAGAACGCCACCGCCCAGGCGAAGATGAAGATGGTCTCGAGATCGAAAATTACGAAAAACAATGCGATCAGATAGAACTCGACGGAGAGTCGGGTTTCTTCCGCGCTGCCCACTGGCACGATGCCCGACTCGAAAGGCATGCCGGTCGCGGTGCCGTGGCGCGTCCGGCTACCGATAAACCATGAGGCCGTCAGGATGACGATGAGCAGTCCGATAACGGACATCGAATAGATTACAAAGGGCCAGAGATTCTGAGCCCCATCGGCGACCATCGTCACTGCACGGTCCTCTAGCAACACCCCATCTCCCCTGGTCGAGACGTGTTCATCGCACCGCGAATTCCCATCCCACAATAACCGCGGCACATGCCCAGGGCAAGCGGCGTGGCGAGGGTCTAACAGGACAAAAGAGGCGTGACGAAGGATGCCGAACAGCGGTAGGTGCGGGAGAAGAGCGGCTTAGTGAAAGGTGACTGCGGTCCCGATCAAGGCGAGGATCGCGGCGAACAGTGCGACGTTGATCAGCGTCAGGCGACGCGATCGATGTTCCAGGGCGCACAGCTGTTCGTGCATCGCGACCAGCGCCGGGGTCAGCGCGTTGTAGATGTTGGAACGCACCAACGCCTGATGTTTGCGCCCGAGGTCTGTACCCGCGCCGTTGCTGGACACCTTCTTGCAGAACGATTTGATTGCGGTGAGGCGACCCCGGGCTCGACGGGCCAGCGCTGCGCTGCGTACCGGCGGTCTGCTGACCGCCTCCAATTCTGCAATGAGGTCCGCATGTTCCATTCGAGCCCTCCTAGGCTGATTCGACGATAACAGCGACTCGCCGGCTTCCGGCACTGCCCCACCTGGATGGTGCGGTGCATCACGTCGAGAGTGTCGATCCATTCAGGGTTCGCGGCGTTGCGAGGATCATCGTGCAAGAACCGGATGGCGGGCATACGCGTTGGCACCTGTGTGGGCCTTCGCGCTGGCGCGCGGACGCGCTAACATCGGTCGTTTCTACCCCGGGGAAAGGCAATGAGTTTCGGCTTCGAAAGCACCACGGACGAGGTGTTGGATGGGATCGATCTGTCTGGAAAACGGGCCGTGGTGACGGGGGCCTCCGGTGGGCTTGGCGAGGAAACCGCGCGGGCTCTGGCGTCGAAGGGCGCAGCGGTTACGAT
>SMVB01154125.1_pt1 | contig 47868 bp, 42 predicted proteins | sample 2456461 | NCBI WGS metagenome assembly SMVB01 (sample SAMN11095934, study PRJNA526329) | marine sediment metagenome | biome: Marine sediment; feature: Surficial sediment; material: Deep marine sediment; isolation source: Hadal surficial sediment | place: Pacific Ocean | collected 2014-05 | depth...
ATCCCGACTAGCCATCTGACTCACAGACGATGATCGCGAGGCGCTCGCCCGCGATGGAGAAGGAATGATGATCGACTTTCGATTGACCGAAACCGACCAGGCCCATCTCGACCGGACGCGCGCCGAGGGGCTGATCTCTCGCCAATACGCTCGCCAGTTCGATGAGAACGAATCCGAGATGATTCCGGACACGCTACCCGAGACCGAAGATTTCTATGCGAATGCGGCCAAGCTGCCCGCGGCGGGCCCGGAAGACACCCAGGGACCGGTGATGATGCTGCTCCAGACGATGGGGCAGTTCTGGGGCGACTATTCCGTACGGCTGCGGCGATCGACCCGCGGTGGTCTCGGGAATGCGGCACTCGGGGCGGCTGGGACGGACGAGCAGAAGGAGAAGTGGGGTCATCTGATGCTTTCGATGGCGATCACCGAACCGGGTTGCGGGTCCGATCCCTCGCGTGTTTCGACGACGGCTACGCTCGACGAAGAGACGAACGAGTGGGTGCTGAACGGCGAAAAGATCTTCGTGACGACGGGCATCCGCGCGACCGGGGTCGTGATCTGGGCGACGATCGACAAGAGTGCGGGCCGCGCCGGGATCAAGTCGTTCCTCGTCGAGAAGGGCACGCCGGGCTTCGAGGTCCCGCACAAGGAGAAGAAGCTCGGGATTCGGGCCGACGATACGGCGGCCTACGTCTTCGACGATTGCCGAATCCCGCGCGAGAACCTGCTGGGCCTCGACGAATCGATTCCGAAGGCGAGTTCGGGTGGTTTCCGCGGCGTCATGAAGACCTTCAACATGACGCGACCGCTAACGGCTGCGATGGGACTCGGGATTGCCGAGGCCGCGATCGACTTCACCCGGGATGAGCTCGAAGCCGCGGGAATCGGCCTCGACTATACGATCGGGCCCGGGGGGCTGGGCCGGCTCAGCGCCGCTGCGGAGAAGTTCATGCGGCTCGAGGCGTTGTTCGAGGCCTCGAAGTTGACGACGCTTCAATGCGGTTGGCTGGCGGGGCAGGGCAAGCCGAATAACATGGAGTCTTCGATCTGCAAGGCGCACGCGGGCTCCTCGGTCCGCGAAATCACTCAGGGATGTATCGAAATCCTCGGTTCGGTCGGCGTGTCGCGCGAGCTGCTGCTCGAGAAATGGATGCGTGATTCGCGGATTACGGATATCTACGAGGGGACCGGTGAGATCCAGCGGCTGATCATTGCGCGAGGGCTGCTCGACTACACCCGCGCCGATCTCAAATAGAGCGGCGGGCTTCGCGTCCCTCGATCCCGAATGGCCGATCGCCCGAGATCATCGTGCGTTGCATCAGCCGTCGTTCGCTGTAATCGGGAATCGCGCAGTGTTGTGTGCAGCGATTGTCCCAGAACGCCACCGAGTCCACTTCCCACTCGAACCGACACTGAAAGGCGGCGTTCTGGATGTGCTGGAAGAGGAGAGCGAGGAGTGCGTCGCTTTCGGCCTCTGCGAGCTCGACGATGCGGGTGGTGAAGTTTCCGCATACGAAGAGCAACTTGCGGCCCGTTTCCGGGTGAACGCGGATGACAGGATGAATGGACGCAAGGGGCTGATGGGTCTTCACGTTGTCCATTTCAGAGAGCGCGCGAGTCACGATTTCGGTCGAGTGTACTGCGGTGAGGGTCTCGAGGAAGCGCTGCAGGGCGGGGGAAAGCGCGTCATACGCGGCGTACATACTGGCGAAGCAAGTATCTCCTCCAGAGGATGGGAGTTCGATTGCACGCAGGACCGCGCCGAGCGGGGTTTCTTCCGCAAAGGTGTGATCCGTGTGCCAACGATCCGTGTACTGGCCTTTCGGCTCCGTTTGGTCGATGAAGGTGACACCGGGGTGCCCGGTCGAAGTCGTGTCGATCGTAGGCATCATCACGGGACCGAAAAACTCGCTGAATCGCAGCTGTTGCTCGGGCGTCAATGCCTGATCGCGGAAGAAAAGGACTTGGTGATCGAGCAAGGCCTGGCGGATCTCGGCGACTTGGCTCTTGTCGAGTGGGATGCTTAGGTCGATCCCCTCGACCCGGGCCCCGATCGTGGGTGTGAGCTTTTGAATCGACAGCTTCGTATCATTGTTCATGTTGGCCTCTTCAACGTTTCCAGCATTTGGATCAGGAGCCGAATCGAAGTGTGCTGAAGGCCTTCGGTGACGGCCGGAGGTTGATTGCCAACTGGCAGTATAGACGAGGAGGAGCCCCCGGCCTGCCGGCTGTCGGATCCGAGACTCAACCCGGCGGACCGAGGCGACCGCCTACATCTGCATAGAGACGAGACTCATCACCCGGCCCTGAACGGGGTGAACGTGCCCCCTCGAGGCTTTGTTGTCATCTCAGTACTGATCGGCGGAACCGGAAACGGGGCTGCCCTTTCCTTTAGCCCTGAGCGCCACGACCGAGAAGTTTGCGCCTCGGCGCGCTCTTCGAAGCCTCGAAGTGGACGCTGCTGCAATGTGGCTGGCAGGGCGAGGCCAGGCGGTCAACCCGAATAACATAGAGCCTTCTGTTGGCAAGGCAGGCGCTGTTTCTCGAGAATCGGCTGCGTGACTCGCGAATGACCGACATCTACGCGGGGACTGGCGGGATCCAGCGGCTGCTCACTGTGCGAGGGCTGCTCGATCACGCCCGCGCCGAGATCAGAAAGAGTGACGGGGTTTCGTGTTCCTGGGCTCTTGATTGCGGTCTCGACCGGCCCTCGCTGGGATTCCCTTCAAGCACGAATCCCCGGCCTCCGATACAGATCGGATGGACCTCGAGGCGGCAGAAGTCTGGATCGAAGCAGCGCGTCACCATTTTGCGCTCCAGCTCGGGATGTCGGTTTTCTGCGGCGCGATCGTGGGGATCGAGCGTCAGCTTCGGGGCAAGGCGGTCGGAATCCGGACGAGCATCCTGATCTGCCTCGCCACGCAGGTTTTCATCCGACTCGGTACGGACCTCGGCCAGTCGGGAGCATTCGTGGACCCGACGCGGGTTCTGGGCCAGGTGGTGACCGGCGTGGGTTTTCTCGGTGCCGGTGTGATCCTCGCGAAAGGGGGTGCGATCACGGGGGTGACCTCTGCCGCCGTCGTGTGGATGCTCGCTGCGATTGGCAGCACGATCGGCACCGGTCGCCCCTTCGAAGCGCTGTCGCTCTCGATCGCGGTGGTCGCGATCCTGACCGGGGTGCGTTTGCTCGAGCGCGCGTTCACGCGCCTCGGCGGTGGATCGGACGAGCCGGAGGCCGCACCGAAAGAGGAACGTCCCACCTTCTAGTGGTGACCCGGGCGAGCGGTCAACCGGGCTTGCGGTCTCCCGGGGCCGCCCTCGAGCCTACGCTCCACAGGTCGTCGATCGAGCCCCGTTCACCTGGGGTATCGTGATCCGGTCTTCGCCGCTCTCTTGCGCGCGGGCAATCCATCGCCCCTTCTCGCGGTTCCAGCGATCGCGTCCAAAAGATCTGGAGTCGCGTTGACGTCGTCCGACCCTCCGAACTCGAGCCTCGAATCCGATCGGGAGCCCCCGACCGAAGAAGCGGGTCCCTTCAGCTCGCTCTACACGCGTTACGTATTGGGCATGGTTCTCGTGACCATGATCTTCAACAACATCGACCGCACGATCCTTTCGATCCTCGTGCGGCCGGTGAAAGAGGAGTTTCAACTCACGGATACGCAGATGGGTTGGCTGCTCGGGCCGGCCTTCGCGCTCGTCTACGTCGTCATCTCGCTCCCCATCGGTCGCTATGCGGATACGACCGGTGTGCGGCGTACGATCGTCTCTGTCAGCCTCTTCGTCTGGAGCCTGTTTACGACGGGCACGGCATTTGTCACGAGCTACGCCCAGCTCTTCGTCATGCGCATGGGTGTGGGTGTAGGCGAAGCCGGGGGGACCGCGCCGAGCGTCTCCATGCTGTCCGACTACCTGCCGCCGGCGCGCCGCGCGCGCGGCGTCTCGGTGATCTCCATCGGCGCCGTGACCGGGATGGGCCTGGGAATGATCCTGGGCGGCTGGGTCAGCGAAACGTACAGCTGGCGGGGCGCCTTCCTGGCGGCGGGACTGCCGGGCATCGCACTCGCGCTCCTCTATCGCCTGACGATCCGCGAGCCACAGCGGGGTGGCAGTGAAGGACGGCAGGGGGCGAGCGAGACCGATTTCGGGTCGTCGCTCCGACTGCTGCTCAGCCAGCGCACCTACCTGGTGATCCTGGCCGCAAACGGCTTTGCGCTCTTCGCGTCGATGGGCCGGAATCTCTGGGAACCGAGCTTCCTCGTACGCAGCTACGGAATGGGCGAGTTTCACGCCGGGACCTGGTATTTCCTGACGAGCCCGCTGCCCTCGATATTCGGGATCTTCCTCGGTGGCTATCTGGCGGATCGTTTCGGCCGGCGCGACAAGCGTTGGTATCTCTGGGTCCCCGCTCTCGGGCAGGCGATCAGCGTTCCGATTCTCGTCGCGTTCCTGCTCTGGCCGGAGTCCGCACGCTTCATGTTGCCGTCGTTCCTGGCGGGCACCGCCTTCGAAGCGATTCCGGTCGCGCTGGTCTGGAGCATCTTCGGATCCGTCTTTGGATCCTTCTTTACCGCGCCCTTCATGGCGACGATCCAGGGCGTCGCGCCGCTGCGGATGCGCGCCTTCGCGGCTGCGATTTCGACGCTGATCAGCACGCTGATCGGATTGGCCGCGGGACCGTTGCTCGTCGGTGTCCTGGCGGACGGCCTGGAGATGCGATTCGGCGACGACGCGCTTCGCTATGCGCTACTCGTGCCTACCTGCGTGCCGCTCCTCTCCGTTCTGGTATGTCTGCTCGGCGCACAGCGGGTCGCAGGGGATCTCGCCCGGGCGCGGGCGGCGGACGACTAGCCGCTGGCTCCTACGCGATGGAGAGGTTCGCGGCCAGCGCGGGCCACAGTTTCCGCGCGGTGCCACTCAAGCAGGCGTCTTGATCGGCGCGAGCGAGTCCGCCGAAGGAGTCGCGTGCGAGCGCGACCAGTTCTGCATAGCTGCGATCGTGGGTCTGACAGAAATCCGAGCCCCACATCAGCCGTTCGGCTCCGAAATGATCGACCAGGCTCTGGATCAAGGGGCGCGCGCTGCCCTCCTGCCGGGTCGCTTCGTCGAGCACATGGGTCGACAGCTTGAGGTGGAGATTCGTGTATCGGGCGAGGCGGATGAGCCGCGCGCGGGTTTCGGGCGCCCCGAGCGCGAAGGCGCAATGATCGAGGGAGACCGGGATTTCCGGGAATCGTTCGAGGACCCGCTCGAGCTCCTCCAATTGTTGCGGGAAGATCGTGACGATCACGTGCGCGTCGAGCGCCGCCGCCCGGGTCCAGATCGGAAAGGTCCGCTCATCGACCAGCCAGGACGGGCCTTCGCGCGACAGGGCAAAGAGTCGGATTCCCGCCATCCCCTGCTCGCCGATCCAGTAGGCGAGCGTATCGAGCGCGTCGGCTGCCTCCACGTCGATGCAACAGGCGGAGGTGAAACGTTCGGGATTCGCCCGGGCCGAATCGGCTGCATAGCGATTGTCATAGGTATAGGCGCCGACCCCCTGGACCAGGACCGCCTGATCGACGCCGCTCTCGTCCATCGCGATCGCGAGGTCCGAGGCACTCGCCGGCGCCTCGAGATACCACTTCCCCGAGAGATCGCGGGGCGTCAGTGGGTAGCGCTCGGGGTCCGAGGAGATGACGTGGGTATGGGTATCGACGATGCGGGTCTTGCTCACTGCACGTCTCGGGTGCCCGGGATCAGAGTTCAGTGCTGGCTTCGCCGAGCCGGATCGTCAGGAATTCCATCCCGTCGGGTCCGCAGGTGAAGCCGTAGCGGTTGCGTGCCGGGATGACGATCGAGTCGTCGGCCGAAGCCTCCCCGAAGTCGTCGTCGAAGACGCATCCTCCGGCGAGCACGATCAACATCTCGGTGTGGTTGTGATGGTGGGTCGGGACCCGGTAGCCGGCGGGCAGCTGCGAACGATTCATGAAGAACCCGCCTTCCCCGGTCACGATCTTCTTTCGTCGAGCGCCGAGCTTCTTGGCTTGCTCGACGAGTTCGCGGGGCGGGGCGGTCCCGGGGGCCGCGGATTGGAGCGGTTTATCCCAATCGATCTGCGCGTAGCGGAGGATCTTCGCCGGTTCCGGGGTGGGCTTTTCGTTGGATTCTTTTAGGGACTCTTCTCTTGGCTTTTCTTGGGGCATGGTCTGAACCTCCGCGCGCAGATCGCGCTCATCACGGCGAGCAACGCCGGCTAGTTGCGTGTGTCCTCGATCCAATCGGGCATGTCGATCGGCGGATTCGGTAGCCGCTTCGCGCCTTTTTCGGCGAGCAGCTTGTCGAAGCCCTCGGTATCCCCGGGAAAGGAGCGCGGATCACCCATCATGACTTCGAAGAGTTCGACGCCGTCCGGCCCCGCGACGAAGGGGCCGAAGGTCGCCCCTTTTTCGAGGGTGATATGCATGCCCGGGGTGCACTCGACGTCGCCACAGGTCATCGATCCGCCGAGCACATAGACCACGTGTTCACTGTTGTGGCCGTGCTTGTGGATCATCATGCCGGGATCCCACTTGGCATAGAGCGAGAGACATTTATCGCTGAACTCGAGCCACTTCTCGCGGACGGAGACGCGTCCCGTCGGGAGCTCGATCGCGCGGACCTCCTGCCATTTCTCGTCGTCCAGATGTCGAAACTTCACCTCGGGCATCGTCTTCTCCTGTGTTAATTCGCACCCTTCGGCCACCTGTGGTGTGTCGAAAGGAGCGGGTTCTAGAAGGGCTTGTCGCCTGCGATCGTGACGCGGTTCATGATTCGCCGCGTGTTGTAGTCGGGAACCGCGAAATGCTGCACCGAACGATTGTCCCAGAAGACGACCGAGTTCGTGTCCCAACTGAATCGGCATTGGAATTCGGGCGAGCGAATGTGGTCCGTCAGCATCGGCAGAAGCGCTTCGTTTTCGCGTTCACTCAGGCCGACGAGATGGGTCGTCGAATTGCGGTTGACGTAAAGGCTCTTCTTGCCCGTCACGGGGTGGGTGCGAGCGACCGGGTGCTCGACCGGCGGCCATTGGGCCTGGACCTCCGCGAGATTGGCGGTCGAGTGACCTGCGGCGATGCCCTTCTGGAGCGGCTTCGTGATGTCGTGAACGGCGGTGAGCCCGTTGACCAGTCGCTGAATTGCCGGGGAGAGCGCTTCGTAGGCGGCGATCGTGTTGGCGAAGCACGTGTCGCCGCCGACCTCCGGAATCTGGATCGCGCGGAGCACCGACCCCATCGGGGGTTCCGCCATGAACGTGTTGTCGCTGTGCCAGGCATCCGCGCCCTCATCCTTGGGGTGCGTCTGATCGAGCACGATCATCTCCGGATTCGTTCCGTATTTCGGGGCGAAGGGCTGGGCGGCGATCGGACCGAAACATTTGGTGAACGCGATCTGCTGCTCGGGCGTGATGTTCTGGTCGCGAAAGAACAGGACATGATATTCCGCCAGCGCAGCCTCGATCTCCGCTTGGGTCGCCTCGTCGAGGGGTTCGCCGAGGTCGATCCCTGCGATCTGCGCACCGATGATGGCTGTGACGGGTTCGATCGTGAGTTGCGTCATGGATACTCTCCTCGGTATTCGATCTTTCCAGGGTGGTCAGCGGGGCTCATGAGGGCAGCTCCAGGCCGTAGAGACTCGCGGCATTCTGAGCGAAGAGCCGCGGCTTGATCGTTTCGGCCAGATCCTGGCGCTGCTCGAGGATCTTGACCGAGTCGGGGAAGGCACAGTCCCAATGGCAATAATCCGAGGAATAACAAACGATGTCGGGCCCGACGCTCTCGAATACGTAGGGAACCATCTTCTCGTCCGGCTCGGTCGTGAGAAAACCGTGCCCTTCAAAATAGCTGGACGGCGCGCGATCGATCAACGGGGCCTGATCGGGCATCAGCTCCCAATGCTCGTCGAGCCGTTCGAGCCAGAAGGGCAGCCAGCCGACGCCGGCCTCCATGAAGCCGACGCGGAGTTCCGGGAAGCGAGCCCAGATCCCACCGACCGTAAAATGATAGACCGCCTGCATGGCGCCTAGCGGATGGGTGATCGCGTGAACCCCCAGCCTCGAGTCGAAGCGTTCGATCATGAGCGGCGTCTGGCCAGGGGCCTGGCCGCCGCCATGGGTGCAGACCGCGACGCCCAGCCGCTCCGCGGTCTCCCAGACGGGATCGAAGCTCGCATCGTCGAGATTCTTGTCGCGGATGTGGGTCGCTGTGACCAGACCGACGAAGCCATACTGCGTGACACACCGCTCGAGTTCCTCGGCGGCGGCCTTCGGCTCGATCATCGGGAGCTTGGCCACCAACTTCAAGCGATCCGGGGCGTAGCTCGCATATTCGGCCCGTGCGTCGTTCAGGGTCCGGCACAGCGCGATCGAGAATTCGACGTCAGCGAGCGCCCACTCCTCGCCGGAACCCGGCGGAAAGAGCACGGCGACGTCGATCCCCTCGTCGTCCATGTCTTTCATGCGAGGTGCCGGATCGTACATGCCTGGGCGCATGTCGGTTGTCAGCTCGAGATCGTCCTCGCTGGCGGGGGCGGGCGTTGCATCGCTGTCCGCATCGGTGCTCCGCAGGCCGTCGCCCGGCAGGTTCGTGTATTTCGAGCGCATCGAGTCGACGTATTCGCGCATGCGGGAAGCGAATGCGTCGGGAATTCGCCGCCGCCAACCCAGGGGTTCGCCCCCGTGGCCATCGGCATCGATCACGTAGTGTCCGAAACGTCCCATCTTATCTCCTCTCCACCTTTCCACCTCGCCACTTCCGTACGTGGCCCGATCGACTGGCGGGTTGTCCTGGCGGCTCGACCGGCGGCGCGACTCGCGCACCGGCTCCTACGAAGGGCCCACCACGCCACGCTGTTGGGCGCGCCTTTCGAAGACGCCGAGTAGTTCGCCGAGGGAATCGTCGGCGGCGCGTTTCTGGTGCTTGCTAAGCGGCGCCATCAGACTCGACGTGGCGGCGATGAATGCCTGAAATACGCGGTCCTGGAGCGATTGCCCGCGCGCGGTGAGGGTGACCCGCGAGCCCCGACCGTCGTCGGGGTCCGGCGTCCGCTCGACGAGCGCCGTTTGTTCGAGCCGCTTCAGGATCTTGGTCATCCCGCCCGACGATCGGTTCAAGCGGTTGTAGAGCTGGCTCGGCTTGAGCGCGTAGGGTGCGCCGGCTCGGCGGAGCGAGGCGAGCACGCCGTAGTCGGCCGGAGTGAGATCGAAGGGTTCCAGGACGTCGTGCTGGAAGGCGTCGATCAGGACGCCGAGGCGTGCCAGTCGGACGAGCGGAGGCAGATTCGAGACATCGAAATCGGGGTACTCCAACTCCCAGCTGCGCTCGAAATCGTCGAACCAGTCCATGGGCGGGGCCCTCCGGTGTGTGCCAGAGGCTGTTTGACCTGAGGCTCGGTTAGACTAGCTGCCCGGATAGCTTTCTGGCAAGGAAAAACTTTGATTTCTCAGACGAATCGCCGGGGGACCGTCAGGTCCGGGTCCAGCAGGGCCGATCTGGGCTCAAGGGATGGGTCTCCGGGTCTGGGTCAAAGGCGGATCCAGGTCCAGAAGTCGGAGGCCGGGGTACAGAAGTGGCCCATGCGGGGCCCGAGAACCGGGCTCAGGGCGAGATGCGGATCCGAGCGCCAATGGTCTGGCGGCCAAAGCCCATCGGATCGCTGAGCGAGAGGCTGTTTCGAACCTCCCAGGCGATTTCGAACTCGATCCCTTGCATGATCGGACGGGTCAGGGCGATACGGCTCTCGACGCTGTGGCTGCGCTGAATCCCGGGTCCGAATTCGTCGATGTAGGTTTGGGCGAGGAGATCAGAGGAGTAGAGGTTTCGCAGATAGCTCGCTTCGAATCGGGCTCGGATACCGAGGGGAAGATCGACATGAGCGAGTCCCGATTCCCGCCAACGCTCGTCCGGTTCAGCCTCGACGGCCAGGACGGTGGAATGATCCTTGGGCTCTTCGGCACGGACGGCGGGCGCGACGAACACGAAGAGGAGCGTCGCGAGCACTCGAGTGCCGATCCGGCGCGAGGCGCCGACGGTCGATGTCGAAAGAACAGGGCACACCATCAGGCCCTCTTCGGCAGGCACCGCCTGTAGGCTGAGTCGTTCGGTCCACCGGGACACGAGTTGCCAGAGCGCTGCCCGTTGCCTGCACGATCCGGGCGCCTTCTCGTGCGACTTCCGTCCGAGAGAACGCCTGCTTCGCCCTCCCGACCGATCCGCTGGGTGGACTAGACTGCGCCCCATGAAAGCCATCGTGATCGACGCGCCCGGAGACGAGAACTGCATGCGGATCGGCGACGTGCCGACGCCCGAGTTGGCGGCCGACTCGATTCGGATCCGCAATTTCGCAGCGGGCGTGAATCGCGCCGATCTGTTGCAACGCCAGGGGTTCTATCCGCCCCCGGCCGGTGCGCCCACGATCCTGGGTCTCGAATGTGCGGGGGAGGTGACGGAAGTGGCGGCGGGCGTGGATCGCTTCGCGCCGGGCGATCGCGTGATGGCGCTGCTGCCGGGTGGGGGCTACGCCGAGGAAGTCGTGGTGCACGCCGGCTCTGCGATCCGTCTGCCCGATGCCCTTCACTACGAGGAAGGAGCGGGCCTGATGGAGACGCTGCTGACCGTTTTCCTGAACGTCTTTCAGCTGGGAAATCTGCCCGAGGGCGGGAGCGTGCTCGTGCACGGCGGGGGCAGTGGCATCGGCACGACCACGATCGATCTCGTCAAGCGGGCCGGCGGGCGAGTCGTCGCGACTGCCGGGAGCGCCGAGAAATGCGAGAAATGCCTCGAACTCGGCGCCGATGCGGTCGCGAACTATCGGCAGGACGATTGGGTTGCCGTGACGCGTGAGGCGACCGGGGGACGCGGTGTCGATGTCGTGCTCGATTCGATCGGAGGCGCCTACCTCGCAGGCAACCTGGAGGTCCTTGCGAATGACGGCGCACTCGTTCTGATCGGATTGATGGGGGGTGCAAAAGCCGAAATCTCACTCGGCGCAATGTTGGCCCGCCGCCTGCGCGTGATCGGCTCGACGCTTCGCACGCGCTCGGCCCCGCAGAAGGCCGCCCTCGTGGAGGCGTTTCTGGCGCGCTTCGGGGACGATCTCGCCGGCGCAAAGATCCGGCCTGTACTTCACGAGGTCTTCCCGCTCGCGGAGGCTCCCGAAGCCCATCGCATGCTCAAGGCGAGCACCCATTTCGGCAAGGTCGTGTTGGCGGTGGCCGGGAGTTAGGGCTCGGAAAGTCGAGCGGATCAGCTCGCCTGCGCACGCTGCATGCCGATCAACTCGCTGTAGATTCCGTCGAGCGCGAGCAGACTTTCGTGATCGCCCAACTCGGCGACGCGTCCTCGATCCAGAACGACGATCCGGTCGGCACGCTCGATGGTCGAGAGGCGATGCGCGACGATGAAGATCGTTCGCTGGCCGCGCATCTCCTCGATCGCCGTCTGGACGGCACGCTCGGTCTGGGCATCCAGAGCGCTCGTGGCCTCGTCGAAGACCAGGATCGCCGGGTTCGCGAGGATGGCTCGGGCAATCGTGATGCGTTGTCGCTCGCCACCGGAGAGTCGCAGCCCGAACTCGCCGGCGAGGGTCTGATAGCCCTCGGGCAGCGCGCTGATGAAGTCGTGGGCCGAGGCGGCGATTGCCGCTGCGCGAACCTCCTCGTCGCTCGCATCCGGGCGGCCGTAGCGGATGTTCTCGATGATCGTTTCATCGAAGAGGAAGGGTTCCTGAGTGACGACCGCGACGTGGTCGAGGAAGGAACTCCGCTGCAGGTCGCGGAGGTCGACACCATCGATCTCGATCGAGCCGCGGGTCGGGTCGTGAAATCGCAGCACGAGGTCGACAAGCGTCGACTTGCCCGCGCCGGTCCGCCCGACGATGGCGATGACCTCACCCGCCTCGACGTCCAGATCGACGCCACTGAGAACCGCCGCCTCGCCGTAGTCGAAGTGGACGTCACGGAAGCGGATGCTCCTCGATACGCCCGTCATCGGGCGTGCGTCGGGGCGATCCGCGACCTCTTGCTGCAGGTCGAGGATCGCGAAGAGCCGCTCGGCGCTGCCCGCGTATTCGATGAGCTTGGGGTAGGACTGGGTCAGGTGCGTGATCGGCTTGTAGATCGCGACGAGGATGAGTGCAAAGGCCGCCAGATCGCCGATCGTGACACCCCACATACGATTGATGACGAGCATTATCCCGATGCCCATCACCAGCGCGCCCACGCTTGGGTACATCGCCTCGCTGGTCGCCTTGATGATCGCGCCGTTCTTCATCACTTTCATGTGTCGGCGAAAATATTTCATGGACTCGCGGTTGAAGGCGAGCTGCTCGAGGTTCTCGCCGCCGAAGGCCTTGATGACCTTGATGCCCGAGAGGATCGCGATCAGGCGCTGGGAGAGATCGCTCTGGGATTCCTGACGACGGGTGACGACGGTGAGCAGCCTGGATGTGAAATGCGAGATGAGGAGAGAGAAGGGTGGAACGGCGACCAGGCAGACCAGCGTCAGCTGCCAACTGATGAAAAGCATCATCGCGAAACCGCCGAGCAGCATTTCGACGTTGAGGATCACGTCCTTGTAGACGAGCTGGACTGCGAGCAACGCGATCTGGGCATCCGCCATGGATCGGGCCAGCAGGTCGCCGCTCGAGCCTTCGCGGAAGACACGCAGCGGGGCATTCAGGAATCTGTGGGCGACCGCGTTGTCGATATCCTGGCGGACCCGAGCGGTGATCCAGTTTGCATAGTAGGTGCGGCCGAGCACGGCGGCGGGCAGGGTGATCAGCGTGAGCCCGCCGAGAATCCCGATCTGGTAGAGCACCGGCATGATCTCCTGGACCGCCTGGAGGTCGATCTTGCCTGAGGCGATCGGCACGATGGCGTCGTCGAGAAGCGGCTGCAGCAGCCAGGCGCGTAGATACCGGCTCGAAGCAATCAACGCACCGAGGACGAGCACGGCGACCAGCGACCGCTTGTAGCAAAACGAGAGTCGGAGCATCCGCCCGATCAGGGGCCAAGGTGATGGGGCGGCGGCGGCCGTGTCGGCCTTGGCCGGAACCGGGTCCTTGTCTGGATTCTGGATTTCGGGATCCACGCGCAGTGATTCTTCCTAAATGCGGGGCGGGGACCCGATCGAGGTCCCGGGGAGATCGAAGCTCGCGATCCGTCCGTTCGGAGGCGCGTGGCGGGCGGGTCCTGGGAGATTCGCAGGTCGTCCCCGCTCGGCCAACCCCCGGTCGTGTGATCCGCTACGCTCGGCCGCCTCGATCGCCTGGGCGAAGAGCCTGTGCCTTCCACCGCACAGGGGTCCTCACTCCCGGTCGACTCCGAAACACCAAACCGAACCCGTCGACGGCACCTGAGCGTGTCTAATCGGCGAAGCTGAGTCCCGGGTCATGGTCCGGGATGCACCCAAGGAGATCCCCGCCATGGCGGTAGAGCGAACCTTCGCAATCATCAAGCCCGACGCAGTCAAGCACAAGGTGGCCGGCCAGATCCTGACCCGAATCGAGGAAACCGGTCTCGAGATCGTGGCCATGAAGAAGATGCATCTCAGTGAAGGGTGTGCCCGGGGCTTCTATGCCGTCCACAAGGAGCGGCCCTTCTTTGACGACCTGGTCGGTTTCATGACCTCCGGATCCGTTGTGGCGCTGGTGCTCGAGGGGGAAGGTGCGATCAAGCAGTGGCGAGATCTGATGGGCCCGACGAACTCCAACGAGGCGCCTGCGGGCACCCTGCGCGGGGATTTCGGGACCGATCTCGAGCAGAACGCGACGCACGGCTCCGATGCACCGGAGACGGCCCGACTCGAGATTTCCTATTTCTTCAATGCGGGGGAGATCATGGGCCTGACGGAGGCGTTGCCGCCGCAATAGTGCCCGAGGGCCAAAGGCCGAGAACTGCCGAAAGCCGCCGGCAAGGGCCGAGCAGGGCTGAGCATAAAAGGCATTCCTCGTCTCCGAGGACGCCGTTCAGCTGGCGATTCCCCGGGCCATGAGGCCGAGAAGGCCGAGGTAGGTCACGGTGAGCCAGAGTTGGTGGCTGCGCAGTGCGCGGGTCAAGATGATTCCTTCCGAATGATTGGAGTCCGCGACGCGTATTCGTTGAAAGCCGCGCCTTGAACTCGAAGGGGTCGCCCACTCCTACTATTCGATCACGGGGGGCAGGACTTGAGCCCCGTACACAGCTTCTTGGGTTCCCGACTCCATTACGGTGTCGCCCGTCACCGATTCGGCTGATTCTCACGCGCTCGGGGCTGTGATTAGCATCCCGAGAAACGAGGCGCTCGTTTCTCGCGGACCGCCGCGATGCCTTCCTGCGCGTCCGCGGACTCAAAATTCTTGGCCTGCTCACTGGCCTCGAATTGGAGTTGGTCTTCGATCGAGGCGTTCTCGGTGCGTCGCAGGGCCTGCTTGACGGCACGAATGGCCCGCGGCGCGTTTCCGGCGATCTCGGCTGCCGCGGCCTCGGCGGCCCCGAGGACTTCCGTCCGTGACAACACTCGATTTGCCAGGCCGATCCGGCCGGCCTCCTCCCCATCGATCATCCGGCTCGTATAGAGCAGCTCCGCCGCGAGCGCTGGGCCGACGAGCCGAGGCAGGCTCCAGGTCGCTGCCATTCCGGGGTGGACTCCGATCCGCGTGAAATTGAGGCCGAGCCTTGCCTCTGTGGCCACATATCGAAAATCGCAGGCGAGTGCGACGCAGAATCCCGCGCCGATCGCGTGGCCATTGATCGCGGCGATCGTGGGGCAGGGGAGGTCCCGGATCGAGAGGAAGAGCCGGTAAAAGGTGCTCATGTCATCCCGAATTCCGCGCCAGGCCCGGCCCGGATTCGCAGCGCCGCGATCCGCCTGAAGCTGCAGCATGTCGAGATCGCCGCCCGCCGAGAAGGCACGCCCCTCGCCCGTCAATACGACGGCGCGGAGTGATTCGTCCTGGGCGAGCCGCCCCACCCGATCCCGAAAGGCCTCGCCCATCTCGCGCGTCATCGCGTTCAAGTGGTCGGGGTCGTTCAAGTGAAGCGTCACGACGTCGCCGTCTCGGGTTTCGCGGATGAGCTCGGTCGTGCCGTGGAGATCGGAGGGGGTCATGTCGACTCCTAGTAGGTGAAGGTCCAGACGGCCTTGATGAGCGCCTCGGTGCGCGTGCGGACGAGGTCGTTCGTCGAGGTATCGAGGCCCTGATTGAACACGACGAAGAACTCGCGGCCGTCCTGGATGATGTAGCGGAGACGGCTGTTGATGCCCGCCGTGTCGCTGACATTGTCGTACTGGGCGAAGGTCGACCAGGAAACATTCGAGTTGAAGACCAGGTCGACCTTCAGCCGGACGAGCTGGGTGTCGCGGTCGTTGCGGTCGGGCGAGCCCGGCCGGTCCGAGCCCGACTTGGGGAAGTTGACGTCCCGATATTCGTAGTCGAGTTCGACCAGCAGGTATTGCGAGGGCCGGAACTCGAGACCGACGTCCAGGCGCGTCCGCGTGCCGTCGAAGAACGTCCCGTAGGCCAGCTCGAACCCGACTTGAAGGGGTCGGTTGCGACTCGTGGACGCTGCGAAGCTCACCTCGTGATATGTATAGGTCCCGAGCGGGATATCGAAGACTGGGAACTCGGACCGCACGTCCTCGAAACGCAGCCGATAGAAGAGTTTGACGCTGTCGCCGATCGAGTTCGTCAACTCGACCGGCTCGACGCGAACGTTCACGTCGATGAGTTCATTGCCGCTATCGACCACGAGCTGTCCGAAGACTTCATTGTCGATCGTCCGGATCGGGCTCGATGTCGGACGCGTTCGGTAGCGGAAGAACCCGAACGAATTGCGGATATCGTTGCGGTTCACGAAACCCAGTCGCGGCTGGTAGTCCTCCTGGAGTTCTTCGAAGCCGAGTATCCAATTGAAGCGATCGTTCGGGTATACGATCTTGACGCCGTAGCCGTGATTTCGGCCATTGCTCGTATGGTTGTTGTCGATGCTCTTGGCGAACCAGAGGCTGGTCCGGAAATTCTCGGTTCCGCCCAGAAAGCTCGAATCCCGATAGAGAAAATCGGCGCCGACGGTCGTCGAGCCGGTCCCGCCCGATGGATTCCCGTTCGTCAAGATCGCACCGAGCGTCGACTCGCTGAGGACGTTGACCGCCGCGCGCCCGACGAATAGATTTCTCGCGGCCTTGCCGTTCTTCTGCTCGACGTAGGTGTTGAGCACGCCGAATTTGACGGGTCCGAGGCGTCCCGTCAGTTTGCCGCCGCCTTCGATGCCGACGGGACCGACGTTGTTGAAGCCGATTCGGCGCGAGAAGAAGGGGCGACCGTTCCGATTGATGTCTCCGAAATCGAAGATCAGCCCGTCTTCGAGAAAGAAGTCGCGCTTCTCGGGGAAGAAGAGGGCAAAACGTCCAGCATTGACCTGAATGGCGTCGGTTTCGACCTGGCCGAAGTCGGTGTTGTACGTGACGGCGGCCGTCACGGAGGGCAGGATCTTGTAGAAGCCATCGAAGGTCGGGTCGAACTCGAATCGGTCGTCGGTGTCCTTGTCGTCGATCCGTCGAACGGTGGCGCCTGGCGTGAGTTCCAAGCCAAGTCCCTGGTCGAGTCCGTGGACGCCTTCGAGTATGCCGGCGACGCCCATCGAGCTGACGAAACGCTGGGGCGCCTGGTCCGACCACCGGGTATTCTCGTCGTTGCGACGGATGCCGCGCTCGAAGTTGATGCCCCAGACGTCGATATTCGGGTCGAAACTGAGCGAGGACACGGGAATCGCGATCTCCGCCGTCCAGCCCTCGCTGTCGATCGAGGTCTCGACGAACCAGATGGTGTCCCAACTGATCTCGATATTATCGCCTTCGAGCAGGACGTCGTGGCGCATCGCATTGGGGTTGGTGCCGAAGAAATATCCGTTGCGACGGGTGTGGAAGGTGTCAAAGGACACGCCGACGCGATCATCGAAGAAGGGGAAGGTGTCGCGCTTCATGCGCCTGTGGATGATCTCTTCCGGGTTCGTGTCGTAGCACCGAAAGCCGATGAAGATCGTCTTGCCGTCGGTGACGATGCGGATCTCGGTTCGCTGAGAGGGTTCGGCGCCCGAGATCGGCACGACCTGTTTGAGATCCGTGACCAACCCGCCTTCGAGCCAGGCGGCTTCGTCCATGACGCCGTCGAGCACGGGTGGCGTGTCCGTCCAACCGAGGGTCACGCGCTTGACGTCGTCGTCGGCTTCTGCCGTCGTGGCTACGGTGCGCTCCGCCTCATCCGCGGCGAACGAAGCGCCCGCACCCGAGAAAATGGCCGCGGCGAGGAGAGCGCCTGCGACGACCAGAACGCGCGCGCTGAACACGACACCCTCGGCCTGGAGGCGTTTCTCAGCCCACTCGACTCGCCGGGCGCGCCGAGGCGACCCCCACATCGAGGGGATGCGGTCCGTCCCGCATCTCCGCGCGAAGGTGGCGTTCTCTGGCATCGAGGGCATGGAACTCGCTTTGGTTTGGCATAAGGAGGGTGATGCGCGTGCGCTGCTGCGCATCCGGTTCGCAGCATAGAAGCTTCATTTCAGGCTTTCGAGCCCCGCGTGGCGTGGCACGTGGCGGCTCCAACGAAGTTGGGTGAGGCTCATGAGTCATCGGAGGCGAATATGAGCGAAGAGCATCTGGCGCGTTGGGAGCAGATCTTTCCCTGGATTGAAGAACAGCTCGGTGGGCGAATCGTTCGCCGTGAACGACAGGGTCGGGAGTCGGGCGGTCGCTATGCCTGGTTCGTCGATCTGGAAGTCGATGGAGATTTGCGGAAGACCTACGTTCGGGGGACGCGCGATGAATCGTTTTCGTATGTAAAGGTCTATTCGACCGCGCGCGAGGCGAAGATCCTCCAGATCCTCTTCGAGCAGGGAATTCCGGTTCCCGAGGTGCTTGCGTTTCATGAAGATCCCCAGGCGGCGGTGCTCGCCTATGTCGAGGGGCGAGACAACTTCAACCTCGTGACGGATCCCGCCGAGCGAGATTCGATCGCCGAGCATTTTCTCGAGATTCTGGCCCAGTTACACGCCGTGGATATCGGGCTCTTCGAGAAGGCCGGTGTCACGATCCCCGAGACGCCGGAGGAGATCGCGCTCAACGACCTCGACGTTTGGCAATCGACCTACGAAGCGGGTGTCCGTGAGCCGCTTCCGATCCTGACCTTCGCGTGTCAGTGGCTGCGCCGAAACGTGCCCCGCAAGAAGGTCGATCCCGTCTTGTGTCAGGGGGATACGGGGCCGGGCAATCTGCTCTTTCACGACGGGAAGGTCACGGCGCTCGTCGATTTCGAACTCGCGCATATCTCCGACCCGATGACGGACCTCGCCTGCGTGCGTTCGCGCGACCTGTATACGCCAATCGACCGTTTTCCCGAAAGACTCGTTCGCTACAGCGAGATCTCGGGACGCGAGATCGACTTCGACACCCTGCATTTCTACAACGTGAAGACCCAGGCGCTCGTGCCGATGGCGCTTGCGCCGGTCATGGAGAATCTGCATGCCGGAACCGAACACGCAGAGTGGATTGCTCAACACGTCTTCTACCTGAGGACCACGGCGCAATCGCTTGCCGAGGCGATCGGGATCGCACTCGAGGAGGTCGATCTGCCCGCCGCGCGTCCGACCCGCTTCTCGAACTACTACGACATGTTGATCGAGAATCTCGAAGAGGAACAGTCGCCCGCGATCGAGGACAAGTTTCTCAAGAACCGCATGTGGTTCGCTTCGAGGCTGGCAAGGCACCTGCGTCACGCGGACCGGTTGGGCCTTGCCTTCGAGGACCAGGAACTCGATGACATGGGGGAACTGCTCGGCAAGCGGCCGACCGATGTCAAACAGGGCCATCGTCAGGTCGATCAGCTCGTGCGCAGCTCGGGGCCGGACCGCGACGAGGCCTTTGTTCGCTATTTCTATCGTCATGCACGCAGGGAAGAAGCGCTGATGGAGGGCGCGCTCGGGCTCTGTGAGGGCGCGCAGCTGTCTCCGCTGCGATGATCTGCACGGAGATGCCCCCGGTATCGGGGACCGGAGCCACGACGCGGTCGGTGCCGTGAAGAACGAGGTGGCCTTCGTGGGTGCGCTCTACGGGTACGGAACGCTCGCGGAGTTGCGGGAGGCCGGCGCGACGCGCTGGGTCGACCGGCCTTTGGATCTCGTCGCGGAACTCTTCGGGGAAGAAACCTAGCCCCAAGCGGCCCGCGCTCGAACGAGGACGGCCCCGCCTGCTTTGCGTGCAGACGGGGCCGTTTCGGTTTACTCGGATGCCCAGTCGATCGGTCGTCTACTCCGAACCGCCTCGTCGCATGAAGGTCGGAACGTCGCGATCGTCGTCCCCGCCGCTGCTGCGCTTGCGAAGAAAGGCGGGCGTATCGAGTTCGTCCTCGAAGGGCGATTCGAATCCGAGGCCTGCCGTCGCGATCTCTTCGGCGCTCTGTCCGCCACCGACCGCCACCTGCTGCTCCATCCGAGGCATCGGAGGTGCTGTTTCGGCATTCGCAGAAGCCATCGCCGGTGCCGGCGCGGGCTCTCGAATCGGCGTGACGTTCGGTGCATCGACCATCGAACGTTCGTGCTCGATCTCCTCGGTCGGGTCCGGCATTCGCCTTCGCGCAGGCGGATGAGGCACCTGAGGCTCCGGAGGTCTCGGAGAGGACGATCGTGCCGGAGGCGCCTGCCGGATTTCCTGGCTGTCGAGCCCCGTCGCGATCACGGTGACGCGCAATTCGTCGTCGGGGAGGTTCTCGTCGATGACGGCGCCGACGATGATATTCGCATCTTCGTGAGCCGCTTCGTACACCAGGGACGACGCTTCGTTGACCTCGAAGAGGGTCATCTCCGAGCCGCCCGTGATGTTGATCAGCACACCGCGTGCGCCTTCGATCGACAGATCCTCGAGCAGCGGGCTCGAGATCGCCGCCGCGGCGGCATCGATCGCTCGCGTGTCGCCCTTGCCGGTTCCCGTTCCCATCAGCGCGACGCCCGCCTCGTTCATCACCGTACGCACGTCGGCGAAGTCGAGGTTGATCAGGCCGTGGATCGTGATGAGGTCCGAGATGCCCCGGACCGCGTTGAGCAGCACCTGGTCTGCGATGGAGAACGCGTCACGGACGGCCGTGCCCTTGCCGACCAGCGCGAGCAGGCGCTGATTCGGGATCGTGATCAGGGTGTCGACGACGCCATGCAGTTCTTCGATGCCATGACTGGCGTGCTTCATCCGAACCCGACCCTCGAAGGGAAAGGGCTTGGTCACCACGCCGACGGTGAGCGCGCCGACTTCGCGGGCCACCTCGGCGACGATCGGAGCCGCCCCGGTTCCCGTGCCCCCGCCCATGCCGGCGGTCACGAAGACCATGTCCGAGCCCTCGAGTAGTTCGCGCAATCGGTCACGCGCCTCGAGCGCAGAGGCCCGGCCCCGATCCGGGTTCGCGCCGCAGCCGAGACCCCGCGTGATCTCCGCACCGAGCTGGATCTTGATCGGAGCGTTATTATGCGAGAGCGCCTGAGCGTCCGTATTCGCCGCGATGAACTCGACACCCGAGAGCCCCGACTCGATCATGGTGTTGAGCGCGTTGCCGCCGCCCCCACCGACACCGATGACCTTGATCGTGGCCCTCTGATGCGAGCTTCCTTCGAACTCGAGCAATTCCTGTCCGTCTTCCGGACCGAGTTCGAGCAAGTCGACCCCCTCGCCGGCTCTCTTTGAAGAAAGTGACGAGTTGGAGCCGTTTCCATTTTCAGAGCGATCGTTCTTCTTCTTGGCCATGCTTTCACCCCCCGACGATGCCTGGCAGCACCGCGAAATATTACACGAAATAGTGCGAGTTATGCTCGTTCAAAAGCGTTTGAATCTGCTTTTGATCGCTGATCTTCCACAAAAATTGATCTATCTCCGCCCGACGAGCGGAGATCAGTCGAACTCTGCATAGAACCAGTCCCGCATTCGCTGTTTGACCCGACCGAAGATCGATTCGTCGCGAATTCGGAATCGACTACCACGAGACGAGCGCTGTTGATCGAGGCCGAAGAGCACGAGTCCGACGCCGGTCGAGTACATGGGACTCCGAACCACATCCTGAAGTCCGCCGATCGACGTGGGAAGCCCCTGTCGAACGGGTGCCTCGAAGATCTCCTCCGCCAGTTCGGCGATTCCTTCGAGGGCCGAGGCGCCCCCGGTCAGGACCACCCCGGACGGGATCTTGTCGATCAACTCCGCCCGGATCAGTTCCTGACGGGCCAGGGACAAGATCTCCTCCACCCGCGGTTCGATGATTTCACACAGGATCTTGCGTGAGATTTCCCGGGGCTTACGGCCGCCCACGGACGGCACGCTGATCACGTCGTCGGAACTCAGATAGCGCGCCGAGGCGACTCCAAACTTCTTCTTGATCCGCTCCGCCTCGTCAAACGGCGTTCGTAAACCGACCGCGATGTCGTTGGTGAGGTGATAGCCCCCGAGTCCCAGGACCGAGGTGTTCTTGATCGAGCCGTCGTCGAAGACCGCGATGTCCGTCGTGCCGCCGCCGATATCGATCATGCAGACCCCGAGGTCGCGCTCGTCATTGGCGAGCACTGCCTCCGCCGAGGCAAGAGGCTCGAGCACGATGTCCATCACGTTCAGGCCGGCTCGGTTGCAGCATTTGACGATGTTCTGGGCACTGGTGACGGCGGCGGTCACGATGTGGATCTTGGCCTCGAGCCGTACTCCACTCATTCCGAGCGGTTCTCGGATCCCATCCTGATCGTCGATGATGAACTCCTGGGGGATCACGTGGATCACCTCTCGGTCCATCGGGATCGCGACGGCCTTCGCCGCGTCGATGACGCGCTTCACGTCGCCGTCCCGGACTTCACGATCCTTGACGGCCACGACGCCATGCGAGTTGAACGCGCGGATGTGACCGCCCGCCACACCGGCGTAGACCGAGGTGATCTCACAATCGGCCATCAACTCGGCTTCTTCGACCGCGCGTTTGATCGAGTTCACCGTGGCGTCGATATCGACGACCACCCCCTTGCGAAGACCACGGCTCGGATGGGTCCCGATGCCGACGATGTCGACTCCGTTCTCCGTCTGTTCGGCGACCACCGCACAGATCTTGGTCGTCCCGATGTCGAGTCCGATGACCAGGTTGTCCTTCTTGGACATGCTCATTCCCCCCTGACTCTCCCGGCATCGCGCCGGCGAGTCGAAAGAAACCCCCATCCAGGGGCCTCCTCAGATGGACGTCGTGGCACATCCGTGCCCGCCGCCACTTGTGCCCCACCCCTAGCCAGGGGCGGGCTCGGTACGCAGGACCGCTCGGTCTACGTACCGGAGATCGATCAGCCGGGCTTCCTTGACCATCGCCTCATCCTCGTCGAGGAGAGCAGCCAGTCGTGCGACCCGCTGGGAAAAGAGTCGTCGGCCGAGCAGGGCCCGCGGTCCGGCGTCACCGAGTTCGAGGACATAGCCCGAGGTGGGGCCCGGAAGAGCACCCGCATCGGTCGCGACGCGCCCGGGCAGATGCAGCGTGAGGCGATTCGGGTCCGCCGTCAGGGCCGCATAACGCTTCAGCTCGCGCAGGATTTCGAGGGCCTCCGGGGGGAGTTCACCGGTCATGTCGGCCTTGCCCTGGATCAGCGGGAGTGGGCCGCCGGGGGCCAGGGCACCCGGGAAGCGCGTTCCGCTCTCGTCGACGAGTTCGATCGAGGTCGCGTCGTCGAGGCGGAAGCGCGCGACCGCGCGTCGCTCGACGATCGAGACGACGAGTGTGCCGTTCGGAAGCCGAAGCGCGCGTGCGGATTCGATCCAGGGTTCCGCGGCGATCAACTCGCCTACGGATCCGGGGTCGATCGTGTCGAGACTCCGCCCGACGAGGGCGCCGGCGCTCGCCGCGACCGCCCGGGCTGAGAGTACGACCGCACCCTGCACGGCGAGTTCTTCGAGAGGGATTCCGCGAAGCAGCAGACGTTCGAAGAGGGGCGTCGCGACCTGCGCGCCGAGTGCGACGGCGAGCACGAAGAGAATCGGTGCCAGCACGGCCAGGCTGCGCGATCGGCCCTCCCGGATCGCTTGACGATGGCGCACACGTTCGAGACGCACCCGTTCGCGTGCCCGCTTTCGGGCGAGATGGTCGTGCGCGCGTTTGGCGCGAGCAGCGGATTCGAGTCGGTGCGATGGGAGTCGTGCGGACCGACGACCGAGGATTCGACGCAGGGGATTCATGTGGAGTCTCCATTCGAGGAGCCGATCAGTTGGACCTCGGTCTCGAGTTCGATGCCCGTCATGTCGGCCACCTTCTTGCGGGCGTGTTCGATCAGGCGCAGCACGTCGCGCGCCGTGGCGCCGCCGTGGTTGACGATGAAATTCGCGTGCACCATCGATATTTCGGCTGCGCCCTCACGCTTTCCCTTGAGCCCGGCCGCTTCGATCAGACGACCGGCGTAGTCGCCCGGCGGATTGCGGAACACCGAGCCACAGCTCGGGATGTCGGTCGGCTGAGTGGCCTGACGCTGGGCGAGGAGTCGATCGACCTCGCTCTGGACCTTCGCTCGCTCGCTCTCTTCGATCTGGAGAACGGCCGCGACGAGCACCGAATGGGCGGGTAGCCCCCGGAGCTCGCGGTAGCGAAAGTCGAGATCGACCCGTGCGATCGGCGCCCCGAGCACGCCCGCCGAGTCCATCAGCTCGATCGATCGCACCACGTCCTTGATCTCGCGAACCCCGATCCCCGCATTCATGGCGAGCCAGCCGCCCAGGCTGCCCGGGATCCCGGCTCCGAATTCGAGGCCCGAGAGTGCGTGCTCGATGCAGTAGCGCGTGAGCGTGGCATGGGATGCACCCGCTTCGACCGAGATCGCGTCGGCGGCGATCCGCTGGATCGATCGGAGTTTCTTGAGGCGCAATACGACTCCGGGTAATCCGGCTTCGCCGATCAGGATGTTGAAGCCGGCGCCGAGGACCCGGGTCGGGAGGTCGTATTCGGTACAGATCGCGAGGCAGGCCGAGAGCTCTTCGCGATCCTTCGGTGTGGCCATCGCCTCGGCGGGTCCTCCGATTCGGAGCGAGGTGTGGCGTGCGAGCGGAACGTCGAACTCGACGCGGTCCGAGAGAGCGGATTCGAGCGCCTGTCGCGCAGCGGCAAGGATCATGCGACGCCCCCCGTGGCGAGGCCTTCGCAGGCAGCGAGTAGTCGCGGTCCGAGCGCGAAGACGTCGCCGGCACCGAGGGTCAGGACGAGTTCGCTCGGCTCGAAGCGCGCGGGCCAGTCGCGTTCGATGTCGAGGAGGGAACCGCCGAAATGCGCGTCGTCGTGCCCTGCCTTTGCCAGGGCGAAGGCCAGGGATGCGCCGTCGATTCCCGGGATCGGGGATTCGCTCGCGGGATAGATCTCCGCAATCACGACGCGGTCGGCGTCGTCGAACGCGACCAGGAACTCCTCCCAGCAGTCGCGGGTGCGGGTGAATCGGTGGGGCTGGAAGATCGCGGTGATCGGGCCGGCGTGAACACTGCGTGCGGCGGCGAGGGTTGCGCGGATCTCCGCGGGATGGTGGGCGTAATCGTCGACGACTTCGATCCCACCGGCCTGCCCCTTGGATTCGAATCGTCGGGCGACACCTGGGAAGGTCGAGAGGGCTTCGGTCAGTTGGCTCGGGGAGATGTCTCGTTCGAGGCCTACCGCGATCGCGGCGAGTGCGTTGAGGATGTTATGCCGTCCGGGCATCGCGAGGTCGAACTCGAACCGGTCACCCGCGCGCAGCACGACCTGGCAGCGCTGGCGGCCCGAGATCGTTTCGACCGACTCGGCCCGCACGTCGGCGTCGGCCCCGAAACCGAAGCAGACCTTTCGTCGCCTGATTCGCGGGGCGATGATTACGACGCCCGGGTGGTCGATGCCGAGCAGGCACGTACCGTCGGCGGGGACGGAGTTTGCAAATTCAACGAATGCGTCGAGCAGCGCTTCGTGCGATCCGTAGTAATCGAGATGCTCTGGATCGATGTTGGTAATGACCGCAAGAGCCGGTCGTGTCAGCAGGAACGAACCATCGCTCTCGTCGACCTCGGCGACGATCAGCTCCCCCTGCCCGAGTCTCACCGGGCTCGCACCGCCGCTGGCGCGCGGGACTCGCCCGCCGATCAACGCCGTCGGGTCGAGGCCTGCGGATTCGAGCAGATGCGCGGTCATCGCAGACGTCGTCGTCTTGCCATGGGATCCACCGATGGCGATGGCCTCCTTGGCTTGCAGGATCTGCGCGAGCAGCGCGCCCCGGTCGATCACCGGGATGCCCCGTTCTCGCGCGGCTGTGATTTCGGGATTGTCCTGCGCGATCGCGGAGGATCGTATGACGGTGGCGGCGCCTGCGATGCTCGCGGCATCGTGTCCGATCGAAACCCGTATCCCGAGCTGCTGCAAGCGCAAGAAGGTGGCCCCGGCGACGAGATCCGAGCCCGACACCTCGAGACCCTGGGCGTGCAGGAGTTCCGCGAGTGCGGCCATCCCGATCCCACCGATCCCGACGAAATGAAGGGGGCTCAACTCGCGCTGCAAGATGTGTCCTCCTCGTGGTGAGCGAGCGGTTCGATCTGAGGTGAGCGTCCTTCGAGACGTGCATCGCAATATTCGATGATGTCCCGCGCGGCATTCGGTCGGGCAAGCCGCTCCGCCGCTTCGCGCATGAGCACGAGTCGACCGGGGGTCGTGACGAGTTCGGCGACCGCCTGGGCGAGGGCGTTGCGGTCGAGCGGCCGCGCATCGAGGCGCTTAGCCGCGCCGGCTTCTTCGAGCGCGCGTGCGTTCGCGGCCTGATGATCGTCGGCCGCGAAGGGATAGGGGACGAGCAGCGCGGGCATTCCGGCCAGCGCCAGCTCGGCCACGGTGAGCGCGCCGGCGCGACAGATTGCGAGATCCGCCCACGCGTAGCGCTTCGGCATGTCATGCTCGAACGCGACGACTTCCGCCGACAACCCCAGCTCTGCATAATGGTCCGTGACGGCCGCCCGATCGACCTCCCCCGCCTGATGAAAGACCTCGACGGATTTCTTTCGCAGCCGCGAGAGGGCCTCCGGAACGCATTCGTTGAGTTGGTGCGCACCCTGGCTGCCGCCGAAGACGAAAACGCGGAGGGGGGGCGAGGGCACACCTTTTTCGGCGCGGTCCTCGAATGCGCGATACAGGGCTCGGCGTAACGGGACGCCGACGCAGACGCTCTCGGTGCGGTCGGGCAGGTTGCCGCGGGTCGATTCGAATCCGACGAAGACGGTCCGGGCGAAGCGAGCGGTGAGCCGGTTGACTCGACCGGGGATCGCGTTGGGTTCGACGAGGAAGAGCGGCCGGCGCGTGAGGCGTGCCGCGAGCGCCGCGGGCATCGCGGCATAGCCCCCGACGGAGATCACCGCCCCGGCATCGAAGCGACGCAGGACGCGGCACGCCGTGCCCACGCTGCGCAGGATCGAGAGGGCCCCCCGGACACGGCCGATCAGGTTGCGGCCCATCACCTGCTCGCTCGGCAGGATCTCGAGGTCGAAGCCCGCATCGGGAACGAGGCGCGACTCGAGGCCGCGCGCCGAGCCGATGAAGAGGACCTCGTCGCCGCGCTGCCGAAGCGCTTCGCCGAGTGCGAGGGCCGGGGTGACATGGCCGCCCGTACCGCCGCCGGCGATGACCCAGCGTTTTACCATGGGCCCTCCCGATTCGGATTGGCCGATGGGGGCGCATGACGACGCGCGACGGCGAGCAGGATGCCGAGGGCGAAGCAGCTCACGACGAGCGACGTTCGGCCGTAGGAGAGGAAGGGTAGGGTGAGCCCTTTTGTCGGCACCAGGCCCATCACGACCGATGCGTTCAGGAATGCCGGCACGGTCAGCAGGGTCACCATGCCGAAGGCGCATAGGAGATCGAATCGGTCCGTTGCGCGTCGGGCCGCTCGCGTGCCCGCGACCCACAGCGCCGCGAAAGCGCCCAGCACGAAGAGGACGCCGATCAAACCGAGTTCCTCGGCGATCAAGGCAAGCACGAAGTCGGTATGAACCTCGGGGAGATATTCGAGCTTCTGTCGGCTGTTGCCGAGGCCCTGGCCTAACAGACCGCCCTGTCCGAATGCGACATAGGACTGGACGAGTTGCCAGCCAGCGCCCTGTGCTTCGCGGAAGGGGTCGAGGAAACCCATGATGCGGCGCCACGCATACGCATTGCTGGCGACGTAGACACCGACAACTACGATGCCGGCAATTCCCGGCAGGACGAAGCGTGGCCAGGGTGTTCCGGCGATGAAGAGCAGGCCAGCTGTGAGGACGACGAGCACGACGGCGTTTCCGAGGTCGGGCTGGAGCAGGAGCAGCGCCGCCGGAAGCAGAGCGAGTCCCGCCGCCTGGACCGAACGGCGTGTCGAGATCTCGCGACGGTCGTCCTTGCGCGAGAGCCAGGCCGCGACGGCGATCAGCGTCGCACATTTGGCGAGTTCACCCGGTTGGAAGCGCAGTCCGGGAAGTGCCAGCCAGCGCTGGGCGCCGTTGACCTCGATTCCGAACAGAATCGTCGCGACGAGTAGCGCGACCGTGAGTCCCCAAATTGGCAGGGCGAGTCGGCGGAGTAGCGCCGACGGCATGGCATAGGCGCCGGCGGCTGCGACGAGGCCCAGGCAGAGTCCCGATAGATGGTTGAAGAAGAGCGGCGGAAAGCGGGCGTCGAGCGCGAGCGCGGCGGTCGCGCTGTAGCTCATGACGACGCCCGTCCCGATCAGGAGACCCGTGGCAATGGCGATGCCGGGGTCGATTGTCGCCGGCGCTTGTGGATCCTTATTTCGACTCATGTGCGACCTCCTTTTCGGCCTGTGCCCTGCTTCCGGGGTGGAGGCGTTGCGGCAGAAGAGGCGAGCGTGTTCACGGCGACCTGGAACTGCCGTCCGCGATCTTCGAAGCTGTCGAATTGGTCGAAGCTCGCGCAGGCGGGCGCCAGCAGAACGAGGTCGCCTCGCACGGCGATCGCAGCCGCGCGTTCGACCGCCTTGGCGAGATCGCCGACGCGTTCGCATCGGACCGAGTCGCCGAGGGCTTCTTCGAGCACGCCGGCCGCCTCACCGATCAACAGCGCACATCGAACGCGGCCCGAAGCACTCTCGGCCAACGCCGCTAGATCGCCTCCCTTGTGTCGGCCGCCGGCAATCCACACGATGGGTCCCGGCAAGGCTTCGAGGGAGCGAGCGGCCGCTCCGAGATTCGTTGCCTTCGAATCGTCGACGTACCGCACGCCGTCGATCTGCGCGACGGGTTGGCAGCGATGGGGCAGGCCCTCGAAGCTGGCCAGGGCGCCAGAGGCAGCCACGAGATCGACGTCGAGGGTCGCGAGCGCCAGGAGCGCCGCGAGCAGGTTGTCGTCCTGATGCGCGAGTGCGGGCGCGTCCTCGAGCGGGACGCTCTGCGATCGATTGCGACGTCGCACGATCGCGTTCCGGCCGTCGAGCCAGGCACCCGCCGAAGAGAGCTTGTGGCGCCGGAATTCGAGCCGCTCGACGTCATCCGGGAGCCGGATGCCGGCCACTTGCGGATCGTCTCCATTCAGGACGGCGGAATCGCCCGCGCCCTGGCGAGCGAAGATCCGCGCCTTGGCGGCGTGATAGCCCGCGAGATCCCCGTGGCGATCGAGGTGGTCGGGCGAGAGGTTGAGCAGCACAGCGGTTCGTGGGCGGAAGGCGTCGACGCTCTCGAGTTGAAAGGACGAGACTTCGAGGATCGCGAGGTCGAGGGCCTGGCCCACGAGGTCGAGCGCGGGGATCCCCAGATTGCCGGCGGCGCAGGCCCGCAATCCCGCCGCTCTCGCCATCGCCTCGATGAGACGTACGACCGTCGATTTTCCATTGGTTCCGGTCACCGCGATGATCGGCACCGGCAGGGTGCGAAAGCAGAGTTCGATGTCGCCCCAGACGCGTCCGGCACGCCCGGCCCAGCGCGCGGCGGGAATGCCCGGGCTGGGGACGACGAGATCGAAGGGGGCGAGTTCGGGGAAGGGCTGTCCAAAGAGGATTTCGATCCCGGTCGCAAGATCATCCCGCCCCGCGATCGAATCGGCCGGGCGTTCGTCCGCAAGCGTGACGCGAGCGCCCCGTTCGGCGAGAAAATGCGCCGCCGAGCGTCCAGAAACGCCAGCGCCTAGCACGAGGACGCTTTGTCCCGCGAACTCCATGGATCAACTCTCTTCTACCGCAGCCCGTGTCGCGTCGGGCGTGGGCTTGTTCAGCGCAGCTTGAGTGACGAAAGCGCGACGAGGCCGAGGATGATCGATACGATCCAGAAACGGACGACGATCTTCTGCTCGGGCCAGCCAAGCTGTTCGAAATGGTGGTGGATCGGAGCCATCCGGAAGACGCGTTTTCCGGTCAGCTTGAACGAAATCACCTGGATGATCACGGAAAGCGCTTCGATCACGAAAATGCCGCCGACCACGGCCAGCAGGATCTCCTGGCGGATCAAGACGGCGATCGTGCCGAGCGCCCCGCCCAATGCGAGAGAACCGACGTCGCCCATGAAGAGCTCTGCGGGCGAGGCGTTGAACCACAGGAAACCCAGGCCGCCGCCGACGAGTGCGCCGCAGATGATGGCGAGCTGGCCTGCACCCGGGACGTTCTTGATCTGGAGATATTCGGCGATGCCCGCGTGACCGGCGGCGTACGCGAGGATCAGGAATGTCCCGGCGGAGATCATCACGGGACCGATGGCCAGGCCGTCGAGGCCATCGGTCAGATTCACGCCATTCGAGGCGGCGACTATGATGAACGTCGCCAGCGGGACGTAGAGCCAGCCGATATTCGGCGTGAAATTCTTGAAGAAGGGGACCGCGAGCTCGGAGTCGAAGGCCGGGCTCGTGTAGATCGCAATGGCAACACCGAACGCCATGACGACCTGCCAGAAGATCTTCGTGCGTGAAGAGATGCCGTCACTATTGCCCCGTACGACCTTGTAGTAGTCGTCGATGAAGCCGAGCACGCCGTAGCCCGTCGTCAGTCCGAGCACGATCCAAACGAAGGAGTTGGTCAGATCGGTCCAGAGCAGGACCGAGATGATCAGCGAGAGCAGGATCAACAGGCCACCCATCGTCGGCGTGCCCGCCTTGGCGGCGTGATCCGGACCGATCTCGCGGATCGGCTGACCCACTCGAAGCGCGGCGAGACGGCGAATCAGCCAGGGGCCCACGATGAACGAGATGAAGAGCGCCGTCAGCGTCGCTGCCGCAGTTCGGAATGTGATGTATCGAACGACGTTCAGTCCACTGAAGGTGTCGGCGAGAGGATAGAGAAAGTGGTACAGCATTATGTGTTGCCCTCTTCGAGCAATTCGATCACCCGTTCCATGCGCGCCGCGCGCGAGCCCTTCACGAGCACGCGATCACCCTTCGAAAGCTGGGTCTGGAGCGTATGTGCGAGCGATGCGTGATTTTCTTCGATATGGATTCGGCTCTCGACGAGGCCTGATTCGCGGGCGCCCTTCGCGATGAGATCTGCGGAGGGTCCGAGCAGGAATAGACCGTCGAGCTCGAGCGAGCCCGCGAGTCGGCCGACGTCGAGATGTGCTTCGTCGGCGGCCTCCCCGAGCTCTCCCATCGGGCCGAGGACTGCGAAGCGTCGATTGCTCGAAGCGAGTCGCGCAAGGGTTTCGAGGGCGCTGCGCATGCTCTGGAGGTTCGCATTATAACTGTCGTCGATCACGAGTACGTCGTTCGGGAAGGCACGCGGCTGCATGCGCCCCGGGACGCCCGGGTGGCTCGCGAGACCGGTCGCGACCGCCTCGAGGGTGGCGCCGGCCGCCAGCGCGCCTCCGGCCGCTGCGAGCGCATTTTCGACGATCGTCTCGGACAAGCCGGGTACGCGGATCTCGCCGCGACCGAAGGGCGTCTCGAGATCGAATCGGTACGCGCCTTCTGCGAGAAAGCGGACGGAGCTCGCGCGCAGGTCGGACCGGGGGTCGCGCCCGAAACTCAGGACCCGGGCCTGCGTTCGTTCGGACTGGGCGAAGGCGAGCGGGTCGTCGCGACCGACGATGGCCGTACCGTCCGCCGGAATCGCCGCCAGAAGATCTCCTTTCTCCTGCGCGATCGTGTCGCGACTGCCGAGAAATTCGATGTGTGCACTCCCGACGTTCGTGAGGACGCCGATGGTGGGTGCTGCGATCGCTGCGAGATCAGCGATCTCACCGCGATGGTTCATGCCCATTTCGATGATTGCGTGGATGTCGCTTTCTTCGCGTCGGAGGAGCGTGAGAGGCACCCCGAAGTTGTTATTCAGGTTGCCGCGGGTGGAGAGGGTTGGGCCGACTCCGGCAAGGATTCCGGCGCAGAGCTCCTTCGTCGTGGTCTTGCCATTACTGCCGGTGATTCCGATGAGCGGTCCCTCGAAGGATTGTCGATGGCCGCGTGCCAGGTCGGCGAGTGCTCGTGTCGTATCCTCGACGTGAACGAGAAATCCGTCACTCCGGGGAAGCGTGTCATCGATTCGATCGGATTGGACCAACGCGCCGGCGGCGCCCGCCAGCAGCACGTTGCCGAGGAATTGGTGGGCATCGTGATTGGGACCCACGATCGCCACGAAGAGTTCGCGGGCGCCGACTTCCCGACTGTCGATCTTCGTGCCGCTGAAGGTCTGGTCCGGACGGCCACGCAGGAGGCTGCCCCCGGTCCATGCGCAGAGCTGCTCTACCGAGGCGGGGAGGCTCATTCATCTCCCTCCGACGTGCGCGCGAGGAGTGCCCGACGCGCTTCGATGCGATCGTCGAAGGGGAATTTCTCATGACCGAGAATCTGATAGTCCTCGTGTCCCTTGCCGGCGAGAACGACGGTGTCATTCGCATCCGCGTCGAGGATCGCGCGATCGATGGCTTCGCGACGGTCGAGGAGTACGCAGTAGCGCGCCCTGTCGTCCTGCTCCTGGCCTGGGGAGAGGAGCGCCTCCGGTTCGACGCAGACGAGGGATTTCAGGCCGACTTCGACGTCCGCGAGAATCGCGACTGGATCTTCCGTGCGCGGGTTGTCGCTGGTGGCGATGGCGCGATCCGCATGCGCCGCGACGGCCTCAGCCATCAGGGGCCGCTTGGCCCGGTCACGATCGCCGCCGCAGCCAAAAACAGCGATCAAGCGACCCTTACAGAGCGGGCGCACCGCGCGAAGCAGTTTCTCGACCGCGTCCGGCGTGTGCGCGTAATCGACGAGCACGGTCGGCTCATCGCGGCCGGTTCCGATCACGCGTTCCATGCGGCCGGGGACCTGGCGACAGGACGCGACGCCGGCGGCGATCACCGCGCCCTGGATTCCGAGGGCACGTCCGATACCGGCGGCCACGAGTAGATTTTCCAGATTGAAATCACCAATCAGCGGGAGCGCGACCTCGAATGAACCGTTCTCGTCCTCGAGCGTGGCGCGGGTTCCGTCGAGGCTGATCGTGCTCGCGACGAGCCGAAGCTCAGCGCATGCGTCGCGACCTCGGCCGACCCGCAGGATCTCCGCTCCGGCCTCGCGCGCGATCTCGATCATCTTCTCGGATGCCGGATCGTCGATATTCACGACGGCGATGGCGCCGGGCGCGAGGTGATCGCGAAAGAGTCGGGCCTTCGACGCGAGATAGGCGTCCATGTTCCCGTGGAAATCGAGATGGTCCTGGGACAGATTCGTAAAAGCCGCGACGCGGAACGCGCAGCCCACCACACGACCGAGTTCGAGGCCGTGGGAAGAGACTTCCATCACTACGGAGTCGATCTGTTCGGTGCGCATTGCCCGGAGGGTGCGCTGAAGATCGAGGCTCTCAGGCGTCGTGTTGACGGCGACTTCGCGCTCGCCGGCATAACGAATCTCGATCGTACCCACCAGGCCGACGCGCTGTCCCGCCTGGCTGAGGATCGATTCAACGAGATACGAGGTGCTGGTCTTGCCGTTCGTGCCGGTGACGCCTATCAGGCTGAGTTCACTCGCCGGATGGCCGAAGAATCGCGCAGCGATCGGGGCAAGCGCACGGCGAGCGTCGGGGACGCGGACCGTCGGCACGTCCTGCCGGATCGACGCGTCCGGAATTTCTTCGACGAGCAAGGCCGCGGCACCCAGCGCGACCGCACGATCGAGGAAGTCATGACCGTCCGAGTTCGTGCCACGCACCGCGACGAAGAGGTCGCCGGGGGACACCTTGCGTGAGTCGTAGCGAATCCCGCGGATCGTCGGGTCGTCGCTCGGCGTCGAGCGCTGCCACTCGATCGCTTCGAGCGCCTTCGGAAGCGCTGCGAGCAGCGAAGAAAGTCGCATCATCCCTCCTCCCGCCGCGCTGCACGCGCCTCGCGAGGCTCGAAGCGGAGACGAACCGTTCTGTCGCCGCCGTCGAGCACCGTGCCGGGTACCGGGAATTGGGACACCACTCGGCCCTCGATGGCTCCACGGGTCGTTATGTCGAGGGATTCGGTCTGCGCCATGCGCCGAGCGAGTGCCATGGTCGTACCGTGGAAATCGGGAACGAAGGCGACGTCGAAGGTCGCGAAAAAGGGGGAGGGTCCCGCCGTCTCGTAAACGGCGGGACCGGCCGGGGGGGCCGCTACAGCCGCACGAGGCGGCTTGATTCGAGTGTCTACGGTCCGTGCGGGGGCCGCTGTGAGCGTGCGGGGGAGGGCGTGCGCGATCCGTCGAGTTTCGGGCTCGTCTTGGCGGGGGGGCTTCGGCACCGTCCTGGGCTTCGCGTCCAGCTTCGTCTCGACCGTGAGTACGGGCAGCGGTGCGGCCGGGAAGGGCTGGGGCTCGGTCACGATGCCGCGACGGGCGAGCTGGGCTGCGGCGACGCGAGCGAAGAGCGGAGCCGCGACGCCGCCCCCGCTATGTATCCGACCCGACGGTTCGTCGAGGGCGACGACGATCGCGAGCTCGGGGTCATCGGCGGGCACGACGCCCATGAACCAGGCGACGTATCGGTCCTTGGAGTAGGTGGCGAGTTCGACGTCGAGTTTCTGGGCCGTTCCCGTCTTGCCCGCGACGGGGACACCCTTGAGGCCGGCGAGGCGACCGGTTCCTTCGGCGCTGACCACGGTCTGCATCATGTCCAGTGTTAGGCGTGCGGCGCGTGCGGATACGGATCGACCGTGTGCGCGAACATCCGTCGTCTGCCACGCACCGCCGTTCCGTCGCCGGGCGAGCACCAGCCGTGGTTCCATGCGTATGCCATCATTGGCAAGCGACCCGAGCGCCGATACGAGCTGGATTCCAGTGACCGAGATGCCCTGGCCAAAGGAAATCGTGGCCTGATCGACTGGCTGCCATGCCTGCCAGTCGCGAACGAGTCCTGCTGCTTCGAGGGGAAAGCGCGAACGCGAACGCGACCCGAAGCCGAAGCGAAGCAGTCCTTCGTATTGGAGCTCACGCCCCATCGCCTGGGCGATGAGGACGGCCCCGACATTGCTCGAGAGACGCAGGATATCGGTGGGCGTGACGATGCCGAAGGGCCGGCGGTCGCGGATGGTCTTGCCCCGCACCCGGACAAAGCCCTCCTTCGTATCGAAGAGCTGGTCCGGTTCGATGAGTCGGGCATCGAGCGCGGAAGCGACGAGGAAAGCCTTCATGATCGATCCCGCTTCGACGATGTCGGAGAACGCGCGGGCGCGGGTCTCGTGAAAGTCGAGGCGCCGGAAGTGATTCGGGTCGAAGCCCGGGGCTTCGGCCAGGGTGAGCAGATCGCCATTCTTCGGGTCGAGGGTGAGGACGAGTCCACCGATCGCACCGTGCCGCTCGACCGCTTCGAGAAGTGCGGCCTCGGCCGCACCCTGCATGACGGCATCGAGCGTCAAGGCGACATCGCCGCCCTCTACGTCGCGCGGATCCGTCGAATGCAAGGCGAGTGCTCGGCCGCGGGCATCGCGTTCGACCCGTACACGTCGGGGCCGGCCCGTCAGCCAGTCGTTCTCGAGCTCCTCGATCCCGCGAACGCCGTGTCCGTCGATATTCGCAAAGCCCAGAAGCGGGGCGGCGAGTTCGTCCGCGGGATACGAGCGGCGGGGTTCGCGATCGATCCCAATCCCGGTGAGTGCGAGCGCCCGCACGCGCTCGGCGTGGGCGGGCTCGACCCAGCGGGCGATGTAGGTGAAGCCTTCGTGGGCCGTGAGTCGGCGGGCGACATGGTCGAGGTCGAGGTCGAGGGCTCCGGCCAGTGCCCGGGCAGTCGCTTTTCGATCTTCGACGAGACGCGGCAGCGCGTAGATCGAAGCGGCTTCGGTCGTGATGGCCAGTTCTCGACCGCCGCGATCGAAGATCGTTCCGCGCGCAGCGGAGAGTCGCTGTTCCGTCTGGATCTGACGTTCATAGAGGTCGCGGGCGCGGGTGTGTGCGACGGTCAAATGGCCTGCGCGGCCGGCGAGCAGAAGGGCGATCGCGAGACCGCCAAGGCGTACCCCCGCGATCCGGCGCGACGCGGAGTCGAGGGCCGGGGACCTCATCGTGCCCCTTTCCGGACGATCCCGCCCGAGTTCGCGCCAGGCGGTGCGGCCGACACCGCGGGCGGGAAGCCGGATTCGAGCCCCGAGGTCATCAGATTGGCGAGCGGCATCGGATCCGCCACCGAACGCGCGGCATTTGCCGGCCGAAATCCGCGTTCACGGGCGAGTACGGCGAGTTCGACCGGGTCGCGCCCCTGTAGCTTCTCGACGATCAGCGCGTGCTGCTCTTCGATCAACCGTTTCTCGTCGGCCGTCGCGGTCGCGAGCGCATAACGTGTCCGAATCAGATCGATTCGCAGGGAGGCCACGCCGAGCGCGACGATTAGCGAGAGCATGAGAAGGGGCAGCAGCGCACCCGACGGCTGGCTCGTCGCAAAACGGGCGAAATCGACTCCGATCAGGTCGCGCTTCCGGTGCGGGGTCTCGCTGCGCTTGCCGCGAGTCGCCGTGCGGTGTCGAATTCGATCGATCGCGGTCGATGCGCTCACGCGGCCTCCAGTCTTGTCGCGGCCCGTAGGCGCGCCGAGCGTGCGCGGGGATTGGTCGCGATCTCGTCTTCGGAAGGCACGATCGGCCGCCGCGTCAGCAGCTCGAGGGTCGGCTTGATGTCGCAGCGACAAGCCGGCCACTCGGGCGGACACGTGCAGCCCTTGGCTGCCGACCGGAAGGTCCGTTTGACCAGGCGGTCCTCGAGGCTGTGGTAGGCGATGACGACGAGTCGGCCACCGGGCCGAAGTACGCGGATCGCGGCCTGGAGCCCCTCTTCGAGGGCGACGAGTTCATCGTTGACTGCGATCCGGAGTGCTTGGAAGACCAGGGTCGCCGGGTTATGTCTTCGTCCGCGCCCGATCCCGAGCCTGCGAATCAGATCGACGAGGTCCGCGGCATATTCGAAGGGCGCGCTTTCACGCCGGGCAACGATCGCCTTGGCGAGCCGGCGGGAGCCGGGCAGCTGGCCGTACTCGGAGAAGGTCTTCTCGAGTTCTTCGGCACTCCAGGTGGCGAGCAGCGCGGCCGCCGGTGGGCGATCGCCCTGTCCATCCATGCGCATGTCGAGCGGGATTTCCTTCACGACGGCGCTGCTGTCCTGCGGGATGTGGCCAGGGCCTGCCGTGCCGAAGCGAAAGCCCCGCTCCGGGGCGTCGAGTTGATGCGAGGAGACGCCGAGGTCGAGCACGATGCCATCGATGAGCGTGGGGGCGATTTCGGCCGCGATGTCATCGAGGCGACGGAAGGAGGATTTGAACAAGCGAACGCGTTCGCCAAATCCGGCGAGTCGCTCGCCCGCTTCGCGAATCGCTTCTGCGTCGAGGTCGAGTCCGATCAAGACTCCATCGGGCGCCGTGCGCTCGAGAATCGCCGCGGCGTGTCCGCCGCCGCCCAGCGTTCCGTCGATGATGACAGCGCCGGGTTGTAGATCGAGGTGTCCGAGGGTTTGCGCGAGAAGGACGGGTTCGTGGTAGTCCATGGTCACCACAGGGGGCGCCTCTCGTCTCTTGGACCGCTAGGTCTCCCTGGAGTTGATCTGGTTCGACTCGAATCGGAACAATCGGGATGGAAGGAATCGGGAGAAGAAGATGGGGCGTCCCGGGACACGTATCTTCGGCACGTACCCCCCAGTAACCGCACCGGAGACCCTATGTGCCCCGGGAACACCCCAACCTCTCTCCTGGAGAGCAGTGCTCTCCAGTCCCCCCAAAAAATCTACGCTCGGCGTCCTGGGTCCACTGACCTCTGCGTGTTCACCGACCGTTGAATGTCTTCGAGCCCGTGCACCGTGGTGGTCTGGCTCTCTTCGAAACGCGACGGGTTCCAGATCTCGATTCGCTCGAGCACCCCCGCGACGACAACGTTCTTCTCGAGGCCTGCGTGGTCGCGCAAGAAGCCGGGCACGAGAATCCGGCCCTGCGTGTCGACCGGGCAGGGCACCGACCCCGTTGCGAAAAACCGGCGCAGGCGTTGGGCGTCGGGGTCCAGGCTGGACATGTCGAGGAGACCCTGCTCTTCCTTGGCCCATTCCTCGGCCGGGAATAGAGCGAGATGATCTTTCTGGTTGACCAGCATCGGTGGACTTTCCCCCCCGCCTACTAACTCGCCTCGGAAGACCCGCGGAATGCTGAGTCGCCCCTTGGCGTCGATCGTGTGGTCATGCCGTCCGCGAAACATCGTTCTGAAAATGCCTCGCTGTCTTTTATGAAGGCCATCGCTGCTACGCTCTGCCCCGGTCTGGTGAGATGCCCGCTTCGGATTCGTTCGGGAAGCCGCTGTGGTGCTCTTTCTGGAAAGGACCCTTGGAAGAACATCCCACCATTCCCCACTTGGGTATATTTCTATCCCACTTTGTCCCACCGGTGCAAGGCAAAATCAGTCTGCCACGCGTTTTTTTTTGGGTTCCGGATCAATTATTCGCCGGTTTGCACGCGCGAGTCGATAACCAGGCGAAAACGTCCGCCTGATCCGGTGGGGCGGCGTCCCACCGATGACCGGGTTAGGTCGGGGCGGGCCCCCGCCGGCGAATGGATCCGCGATCGGCGTCCCCGGGATGGTCTCGCAAACGGCGCTTCGGGATGGCGCCGGCGCTAGCGGTTGCGCCGACATGCCGGGGTTCGAGGAATCAGCGCGCTCCGAGGTTCGGGATTCGCCGACCGTGAACCTCGCAGACCGGGTCGACGATGGCCTTCAAAAGCGAACCGGGTTCGAGGTTGCGCGGCCCGTTCCCGGTTCCGAATTCCCTTCGCTCGTCTTTGCACGTCAGCGATTCGAGCACCGCCTGAACACCCTCGCGGAGGCCGCTCAGGGCGTATCCGCCTTCGAGGACATGCACGAGCCGTCCCTCGCACAAGGTGTCGGCCAGGGATCGCATCGTCGAAGCCATCGCGCGATAGCCCTCGAGGCTCACTTCCATCGACGCGAGCGGATCGTCGCGATGCGCGTCGAATCCGCAGGACACGAGGATGATATCCGGCGCGAAGCCAAGGGCTGCGGGGACCACGAGGCGTTCGACGACACCCATATATTCGGTATCGCCACAACCGGCTGGCATCGGGATGTTCAGCGTCGTTCCGAGGCCGCGCCCTTCACCGTCTTCCGTGAAGTCACCCGTTCCCGGGTAGAAGGGGAATTGATGCGTCGAAATGTAGAGGACATTGGGATCGGACTGGAAGGAGTGCTGAGTGCCGTTGCCGTGATGGACGTCCCAGTCAAAGACGAGGATGCGCGGGGAGCTGCCTTCGGCTTGCAGTGCTCGGACCGCGACCGCGATATTGTTGAAAAGGCAGAAGCCCATCGATCGGCTGGCTTCCGCGTGATGTCCCGGCGGGCGGACAGCGGCAAAACCGCGAGCGACTTCTCCCGACAGGACTCGCAGCGCGAGGTCTACGGTTCCGCCCGCGGCGAGACACGCGACATCGAAACTCGAGGCTGCGAAGTAGGTGTCCGCGTCGATCTGGCCGGGTGTCTGTCCGCGCGTCGACTCCAACGCTTCGAACATGCCTGGCTCGTGGACGCGAAGGATCTCTTCCTCTGAGGCGGGCCGGGGCACGACGATTCGCGTTCGATCACGAAAGCCGTCGATCGCTTCGCCGATCGCAACCAGGCGTTCGGGGCGCTCGGGATGACCGTCAGGGCCCCGATGGCTTTGATAACGCGCGTCTTCGACGATCTCGATCAAGGGCGTGGACATGGGATCTCTGCGGGTCTTCTGGGGCCGACCGAGAGGCTGGCCGAGAGGGTGTTCGGGAAGATCTCGATGTTAGTCGTCAGCCGGGTCGCGTTCGCGCAGTACGGATTCGAGACGCTCGACGGCTTCGGCGACACGCATGAGATTCTGGTTCAACGTTTCGATGTCCCGATTGCGTGGGAGATCGTGCGCGTCGAGTTCCTTGGCAACGGCGTGACGGATGGCCTCGCGGATGTCCGGAAGTCCGCCCATCCGCGGCCAGGCCCCTCGGCCGGTCGAGTTCGAGCCGGAGTCGGAATCGTCATTCTCGGCTTGCTGACGAGTTTCGTGGCCCCCGCTCGCCGTGTTCCGCGAACTCGACGAGTCGGAGGAAAATGGTGATCGGCCCTCTCCGTCCGCCCGCGGAGTCCAGGCGAAGCCCTTCCCGCCCCGGGCGGCTGAATCGGATTGAGTCACGAAATGTCGGAATCGATCCTGGAAATCACCCAGTCCGTAGCTGGCCTCGTCGACGCTCTTCTTGATCGCACCGTAGAGCGCATCGCCACCGCGCGAGAGGATCTGGGTCAACAAGGTGTCGGACGGATCCTTCTTGGCGCGCTGGTTATCGACCAGGATCTGGGACAGCGCGACCTGCGTGATGTCTTCTCCGGTCTGCTTGTCGATCACGCGAACTTCCTGGCCTTCTTCGAGAAGCTTCGCGATTCCCTTCAGTGTGATGTACCGGCTGGTCTCGGTGTTGTAGAGCTTGCGATTGGCATAGCGCTTGATCAGGATTGCCATGCTGCAAGTCTAGCCCGCATTCTCCATGGGGGTGGTCGCGAGGCCGCCCGGATACTCAGCCCTCGACGTCGAAGCGCTGGACGCGGGATTTTGCGGGCTCACCCGAAGCGGGCTGCGCGGGATCTCGCGGCTTCGTTGCGTGGGGCGATCGCGGTTCGGCCGGCGGCCGAAGGCCCAACTCCCAGAGGAGCTCGCGCAGTCCGAGAAACGCACGCAGCACCGGTCGCGCGTCGACATCCGTTTTGGAGCGCGCTTCCCAGCGCTCGATCTCCGCCTCGAGGGCTTCCGAAAGCGGGTCGGCGAGGGCCGAGGGCAACTGAAAGGGCCCGCCCGCCCGCAGTGAAGAAAGCAGGGCATCGAGATTTCGTCCGATCTCACCCGCCAGCGAATCCGGGGCGACCGAGTGGAGCCCCGTCGCCCGCAGAGAGGCATCGAGCAGCGCGCGAGCCGCCTCGACCATCTCGAGCGTGGCGCGCCCCAGGTGTTCGCGCGCACGCCGCAGCCCCTGCTCGAGCTCGTCGCTCACGTCGATTCCTCGCTCACACGGATTCCTCGCTCACACGGATTCCTCGAAAGACGACTCCGGCACGAGAGGTTTCGTTCCGCAAAGCGCATTCCCGATCTCGAGCAGGCCCTCGAGGCGGTCCACGTCGTCGGCGAGCTCGGGCACCGTATGACAGCGCACCCCGTGTTCTGCTGCGCTCGCGCTCAGTCGCCAAATCGTCTGATCGGCGTTTTCGCATACCTGGGCCGTCTCCTGCACCGCCTCGATGAGGTCCCTGACGTGGCGCTCCGCTCCGGAATCGCCGTTTCGCCCGCTGGCGTCGGCCGAGGCGACGGCATCGAATGCCGCGTGCAGGGTCCTGCCATCGCGCGCCAGCGCCTCGGAGGTGGTTCGTGCGCGCCAGTCCCCGGCGGACTCCTCGAGTGGCCAGGGCCGCACACGATTCACGATCACCGCGGCCAGGTGGACGCCGAGATCGTCGAGCTGCTTCAGGAATTCGAGGGTGTCGGGCTCGGAATTCGAGGTGACTGCGCAGACGAGTACGAAGCTCGCGTGGTCACCCAATAGAACGTCCTCGACTCGCGTCGCCCGTTCTCGAAAGCCTTCGGAGAGCCCGTCGATCGCGCTGAGAAACTCCGTCAAGTCATCCAGGAAGCCAACCCCCGCGAGCCGGTCGAGCAGGCCGATCATGCGGTGCAAGGAGCGGCCAAAGATCCGGAAACCGAATCGACTGGCGTGCATTGCGGGCTGGACCAGCGCCTTGACGAATCGGCTCTCGAGAAAATCGCGAAGGCGCCGCGGGGCACGCAGAAAATCGAGGGCGTGACTCGAAGGCGGCGTATCGACGATGACGAGGTCGTAGTGCCCGGACTCGACCGCTTCGTGGACCTGCTCCATCGCAGCGTATTCGGCGCTTCCGGCCAGCGCCTCGGAGAGGTGGCGGTAGATACGATTGTCGAGAATGCGTTCACGCGCCGCTTTGTCCGGCGTGAGGCTCGTGACGAGCCGATCGAAGGTCGGCTTCGGATCGAGCATCATGGCATCGAGTCGGCCGCGGGAGCGTTCGTCGCCGGGCATTCCGGCGCCCTTCAGTTCGACGGGCGTGGGTACCGAGCCCAGGTTCGCGAGACCCAGGGCATCGGCCAGGCGTCGCGCTGGATCGATCGTGAGGATCAGGGTGTGGCGTCCGAGCGCAGCCGCCTGCAGGCCGAGGGCCGCGGCGATGGTCGTCTTTCCGACACCGCCGGTGCCCGCGCATACGAGGACGCGGGACGTGGCGAGGCCTTCTTCGAGGCCTCCTTCACGGTCGTGGGGGCTCATGCGGCGGAGCCCTCTTTGATCTCGGCGTCCGGCCAGACGGGAGCCGAGAGGAGCTTGTGGGCGTGTCCCGCCCAACCGGAGTTTGCGCTGAATCCCGCCGGCAGATCGGGCAGATCGACGACGGGCAATCGGCAGAGCGAGGAGACCCGTGCGCGTTGGGCTCGGGCCAGCAGATCGCGGTGTTGTGCGTGGTCCACGATCGCGCGCAGATCCTCGACGGGGGGAAGGGATTCGAAGACGAGATCCTTCGGGATCTGGCCCAAGGCCTTGCCGAGGCCCGCGCTGGGATGCAAGGGAAGTTTGTTGACGATGATCCGGTCGACCGCGATGTCGATCTCACCGCGCGCGCGCTCGATGAGTTCCGCGGTCTCGGTCACCGGCAATTCCTCGGGCAGGGTGACCGGGAGCAACAGGGTCCGCTCACGATCGTGAACGAGCTGCTCGACCCAGCTCGCATGGCGCGAGAGCGGTCCGGCCCGGACCGATTGCTGAACGACGCGTGGAACATCCAGGAAGGCCAGACCGTGACCCGTGGCGGGCGCGTCGACGATCAGGATGTCGTAGAGCGGCTCGCCACGATCGTCCCGTTTCTGTTCCAGGTGCCAGACCTTCCCGAGGATGATCAGCTCGCGCCAGCCCGGCGCGGCTTCGAGCAATTGCTGAAAAATCTCGGTCTGGAGGATGCGGTCCGTAACCGCACCGAGTCCCATCTGCAGGCGGACGTAGTCGGCGAGGGCCTGGTGCGGATCGAGGCGCGACGCATGCAAACCGGGCCGCAACGCGCGTCCTTCGTAGCCGAGCGGGGCGGGATGGGCTTCGAAACGGGAGGCCACCGATTCGATCGGGGCCGTTTCCGCGAGCAAGACGCGTTTTCCCGCTCGTCTCGCGGCTTCGGCCAACGCGCAGGAAACACTCGTCTTCCCGACGCCGCCCTTGCCCGTCACGACGATCAGTCGATGGTCCAGCAGGCTTCGGGGAGCGGGGGGCATGATGGGACTCGTGCGCTGAACGCGGACCATGTGGTGAAAACCCCTTACGGTGGGACTGGATTCTAGCTCTCTCCGCTCTCATCGGTGTGCCGCCATCGGTGTCTATCCGACCCTGTGCCCGCGACCGCGGCGGGGCTCAAGCCCTGTGCGAAACCTTCCGAAGAACTGGATTGCACAAGTGTTTTTCGCGTCGCGGCGACGCTCGGGAGGATCGTCCCCCGAGCGGTTGCGACGTGTCGCTCGGGGATTTCGACTTGATCGTCACCTGCGAGAAATGTTCGACCAGCTTCCAGCTCGATGAAGCGCGCCTGCCGATGTCCGGAGCCCGGGTCCGGTGTTCGAAATGTAAGCACGCCTTCTTCCTGGCCAATCCGTTGGCGAGTCAGACGGAGGCGGTTCATGCGGTCGCCGAGGAAGCGGCGAGCGCCCCGGATGGGCAAGTGCCGCCCGCACTTGCCGACCTGAACGCGTCGACGCTTCATGGGTTGGCCGAGCTGCCGGGTGCGGAGCCCGTGCCGGAGCCCGATCTCGAAGAAGAGGAATGGCAGTTCTCGGAGGAGATCCGCGTAGAAGGCGACGACGAACGAGACGACGAGTTTGGGGACGCGCCGAGCCATGGTCCGTCCGCGGGATCCGATTCGGACAGTGATTTCGGCGAGAACGAGGACTTCGGCGCTGGCCTGGACGAACCTGCGTTGGTGACCGGGGCATCCGATTCGGAACTCGAGATTGCGAGTCCGGGGGATCCCGAACTCGCGAACCCGGCGGAGTCCGATACCCGCGCGGTTTCGATGCAAGAGCAAAAGCAAGAACTGGAGCTTGCGGCCGCTTCGGAACCGAGCGAGCCCCCGCGTGACGAGTCGAGTTTTGGATCGGTCGACGACTTCTCGGAATTGATGGAAGACGAAGAGCCTGGGGTCGCGGTCGATCTGGCCAGCGAGATCGCCTCGGAACTCGAACAGGAAGCCACGCTGGAAGCACACGCCGGGATCGATCCCGAGGAGGCGTCGCGCGACGACCTCGGGGACCCCGAGGGCTGGGATCTGGTGGGCACCGACAATTTCGCGGCCGAACGATCTTCGCTCGGCGGGATCAGGGGGTCTTTCGCGGGCAAGCAGGCCCTGGGGCCCGTCAAGGTCAGCGATTTCTTCTCGGACGACGGTCTCGGGGGGACAGCCTACGACGACGATCTCGCTTCATCCTCGATGCTTGCCGGACCCCTCGCCCAGATCGGTCGCATCGCTGGCTGGGCGATCAGCGTGGCCCTGGTGAGCAGCGTCCTCTTTCTGGGTCTGCAGAGCGAGTGGGCCCACTGGGCGCAGGCGCCACAGAGGGTGAGCCGGGGGCCTCTCCAGGCGGAGACCATTTCGTCGGGTTGGGTCCAGAGCAGCCGATCCGGGCCGATCCTTCGCTTCGAGGGCCAGATCCGGAATACGGGGGGCGAGGCCATCTGGCCGGGAGTGATTCAGCTCGCATTGCTGGATGCGGCGGGGGAACGATTGTCGGTGCCGTCGATTCAGGCGGGAGCCCCGATCGCGGAGAGGATCCTCCGGGAGGCCGCCCCGGATATTCTCGCCGTGCACACGACCGGGGCCTTGCGCCGTCTCGGTGGAACACCCCTGGCACCGGGTGAGGTCCGCACCTTCGAAGCCCTCGTGCTCGAAGACCAACTGCCGAAACAGGCGCGGCGGGTGCTGTTGGAAGTCGGGGAATCACGCCGCGGAGCGCTGCGGGCGACGCCCAGGATTCTCGCGCTTCCCGAAGCGGAAAGCGCCGCGGATGAAGAAGGCGCCACAGAGGAAAGCACCGCAGACGTCAGCGAGGCTTCGGGTCAGTCCCCGACGCCGGCTCAGCTCGAAGTCGAATCGGTCTTGTCGCCCTGATCGACTTTTTCTTTCTCCGGGGTGACGTCGATCTCGTCATCGCCCGAGATCCCGGCCTTGAAATTCTTGATCGCCTTACCGAAGCCGGCTCCGATTTCCGGTAGGCGTCGTGCTCCGAAGAGAACGACCACGATTACGAGGATGATCCCGAGTTCCATCGGTCCCATTCCGAACATCGGTATCTCCGCGCGCGCAGGAATGGCGCGATCGGCCCGGATGGTGCCGCCCGGGCGAGATCGGGTCAAGCGCAGCGAATCGAAGCGGGGCATGGGTCTCCGCTCCTCAATCCTCACGAGCGGGAACCCACTCATTCAACGCATTCATTGAATGCTCAAGTCGGAGGCTAGACTCCAGCGCCATGGCACTTTTCAAGGCATACGATATCCGGGGCATCGTCCCCACCGAACTGGATGCGAACAAGGCGTATTCGATTGGCCGAGCGGTTGCGTCCTTCATCGGAATCGGCCCGATCGCCGTCGGGCGGGATGCGCGCATCCACTCCCCCGAACTCACGGGCGCACTGATCGACGGGATCCGCGACGAGGGGGCCGATGTGCTCGACCTCGGATTGATCGCGACGCCCATGCTCTATTTCGGCGTGGAGAAGTTGCACGCCGAGGCCGGGGTCATGGTGACGGCCTCGCATAATCCAGGGGAGTACAACGGCTTCAAGATCTGTCGCGAACACGCGATCCCGGTCGGTGAAGCGAGTGGGCTCAAGCAGATCGAGGCACTCGTGGCCGAACGGGCCGACGCCCCCAAGGCGGCTGCGCGCGGTGGCGTGAGTCAACACGACATCGTGTCATCCTATGCCGAGCACGCGCTCTCCGTCGGCGAGCATCGGCCGCGGCTCAAGATCGCGATCGATTGCGGAAACGGCATGGCCTCGGTCGGCCTCGAACCCGTTCTCGAAGCCCTGTCGGTGGAAGTCGTCCGACTCTACTTCGAACCCGATGGAACGTTTCCGAACCACGAGGCGGATCCGCTCAAGGTCGAGAATCTGCGCGACGTCTGCGAGGCGGTGCGCCGCGAGGGGGCCGACTTCGGGGTTGCCTTCGATGGCGACGGGGATCGTGCGGTGTTCGTGGACGGGACGGGCGAGCCGATCTCTGCCGATCTCACCACGGCGCTGATCGCGCGGCGGATCCTGACTCGACACCCGGGTGCGCGAATCCTCTACGACCTGCGTTCGAGCCGGGTTGTCGCGGAGGAGATCAAACGCGCCGGTGGCGATCCGGGGATGTGTCGGGTCGGTCATTCCTTCGTGAAAGCGCAGATGCGTGAGGAAGCTGCGATCTTCGCAGGAGAGCTCTCGGGCCATCTCTATTTTCGCTTCAGCAAGGATCTGGTCGCGGACGATGGAATCGCGGCCCTCGTGGCGCTACTCGACGTATTGGGCGCGGAGGGTCGTCCGCTCGCCGAGCTGATCGAGCCGCTTCGATGTTATTCGGCCAGTGGTGAAATCAATTCGCGGGTCGCAGACACCGACTTCGTGATCGAATCGATCGCGAAGGAATTCGCCGATGCGCCGGAGGTCTCGCGCCTCGACGGTCTGCTCGTTCGATACCCCACCTGGTGGTTCAATATTCGCGCATCGAATACGGAGCCCGTCTTGCGCTTGAATCTCGAGGCGGACACGGCGGACGAGATGGAGAAACGCCGCGACGAGGTGCTGGCTCGAATCGCGGCCCTCGGCGAGGGCTGCTCGGAGTGATCTCCCGTTTCGCGCAGGGTTTGGGCCTGCTGGCCGAGGGCATGGGATTTTTGCGCAGGCAGCGCCTGCTCTGGCCGCTCGCGCTGGTCCCGGTGCTCTTTGCGATGATCGGTGTGGCGAGCGCCGCCGCGCTGTTCTGGACGCATCTGGAAGCGATTCACGAGATCTGGGTCGTGCTCTTGCCCGCCCTCGAGGCTACGCAATGGTGGAGCTGGATCTGGGTGGGTCCGGGCAGGCTGCTCTTCTGGTCGTTGGGCTGGGTCGCGGTCGTCCTGAGCTTCGCGGTTTCGCTGATCGCAGGATTACTGATTGCGAACCTGGCGAGTGCACCCTTTCTCGACCAGCTCTCGCAACGTGTGGAGGCGATCGTACTCGGTTCCGGGGCCGCTTCCGGATCCGAAGCGTCTTGGCTGCTCAGCGAGACGCTCGGGAGCTTCGCCGCAGAGCTCAAGCGGCTGGGATTCCTGGCTGGACTCTGGCTGGTCCTGACGCTTGTCGGGTTTGGCGTGCCGGGCGCCCAGCTCGTGACGGGTCCGTTGCTCGTGGTCGCCACGATTCTCTTCTTGCCGCTCGAGTATGCGGGGTTTGCTCTGGATCGGAGGAGAATGTCCTTCGGCCGCCGCCGCCGCTGGCTGTGGTCGGAGCTGCCGACGATGATCGGATTTGGCGGTGTGGCGTTCGCAGCTTGCCTGATTCCGGGCCTCAACCTCTTGATCCTGCCCTCGCTCGTCGTGGCGGGCACGCTGCTCGTGCTCCGCACGCATCCCGAGGTGATGCGCGATGGAGCGCCCGGAGCCCGGGCGCCGAGCTGAGTTCACGACACGCGCGGCGGCGAGGTCGGCGCGCTCATGAGATGTTTATCGAGGAAATCCGCCGCTTGCTGGGACGCGGCTTTCGGAATCCCGGACGACATTCCCGCTTTCCCGGAGATCTCTGCGAAGTCCTTCGGTTCCGGGGCATCTTCGAAGAAGGCGTGCGCGGCGCCCGGGGGCACCGCGGGATCGCTGGCGATCGCCAACACGAGGATCGGGCAGGTGTCCGTCGTCGTCCGCGCCGCCAATCTGGTTGCGGGATCGAGTTCGGCGTCTTCGAAGCGGCCTATTCCCCCTGCGAATACGCAGGCGCGGGGCCGAGTGTCGTGGGCGATCAGGTAGGCGCTGACCGTCGCGCCGACACCCAACCCAACGATTCCGACGCGCTCGGCGTCGATCTCGGGAAGGGCGCAGAGCGCGTCGAGCCCGCGGATCAAATCGGAGGTCGACTGGCGGGCAAATTCCTCGACCAGGGCGTGGGTGTCGGCATCGATTCCGCTGCCTCGCGTGAGGTCGCCAATTCCCTGGAAGAGCCGTTCGGAGAGCTTCGGACTCGCCCGACGGCCGTGGAGCGGGAGGTCGATCGTCGCGACCGCCATGCCACGATGTACCCAATCCGCGGCGAAACCGAGCGATTCGGATTCGGCGGATTCAGCCGTGCCGTGGACCAGCAGAACGAGTGGCGAGGGACCCGCTCGAAGCGTTTCGGGCAGGTAGATCCGGCCCGGCACGAAATCACCCCGGGAGA
>SMVB01133642.1_pt1 | contig 47743 bp, 41 predicted proteins | sample 2456461 | NCBI WGS metagenome assembly SMVB01 (sample SAMN11095934, study PRJNA526329) | marine sediment metagenome | biome: Marine sediment; feature: Surficial sediment; material: Deep marine sediment; isolation source: Hadal surficial sediment | place: Pacific Ocean | collected 2014-05 | depth...
CGGGAGCTCAATGGTTTCACAACTCGCTGGCCGCGATGAAGGGAAAAGGCACCGATGGCGAGCGCATGAGCGCGCTTACCACCTCCATGGTGAGCCAGCAAAAGGAGGGGCGACCCGTGACGGAATGGCATGCAGCGTCGCTCGACGAGGCCGGTGGATGGAAGAACCACTACTTGATGGTGGAGCAGTTCATGACCACGGACCTCTACACAGTGACCGAGGACGAGCCGATCGACCTGGTCGCGAGTCTCATGGACTGGGAGAAGATCCGGCACGTGCCCGTGGAAGATATCGATCATCGGTTGGTGGGCCTCGTCTCCTATCGGTCGCTCATCCATTTGTTGGCCAACGGCGAGTTTGCCAGGCGCGAAGATCCGATCCCCGTGAGCGAAGTGATGAAACGCGACCTCGTCACCGTGGCGCCGGAGACGACCACGCTCGAAGCGGTTGCTCTGATGAAGGGGAAGTCGATTGGGAGTCTTCCGGTGGTGAAGGACGGACGTCTCATCGGCATCGTGACCGAGCGGGACTTCATGGACATCGCGCGCGAGCTTTTGGAGGAGAAGCTGAAGGAGTGAGCTGAGCTGTTGGGTCCAGGCGGTCAGCAACGGAACCCATCCACTTTTGGCGCCAATCAAAGGAATTCGCGCAGCCTAAGAATCTCAAACTTAACGAACTTAAATGATGAGAGCGTGCTGGGTGAAAGCGTATCACCCACAGTACAGCGTGACAGGGATGTCACGGTTCTTGGTCCCGGTCCGCCCGCCTCAACGATAGCCAAGCCGCTGAGCGGGATAGACTTACTTTCACCCCTGCCTGTTGGAACGATGTTTGCTATTAACCGTGGCAGGAGGCTGAAATGAAGAAACAAACAGTGACGGCACTCTTAACCATGTTCCCGCTGCTAAGCGCTTCGATGGCGCTCGCTGCTGCGGTGGACGTAGTGGGAAGGGTCGAGGGCACCATCAAAGGTATCAGCAAGCGGACCGCCACCGTGATCTACGTGGAAGACGCTCCCGGCACGATCACGCCCGGTACTCGGTACGTGCTCGACCAGAAGGATAAGACTTTTTCGCCATTCGTTCTGCCTGTTCCTGTCGGAGCGGAAGTCGTATTCGTGAATAGCGACCCCATCATGCACAACGTGCACTCCTACAACGGCAAGGACACCATCTTCAATTGGGGGATGGCGATCCAGGGGATGGAGCTGAAGAAGACGTTCGAGGAGCCAGGAGACGTGCTACTACTTTGCGACGTACATCCCGAGATGGAGGCCTGGGTCAAGGTCGTTCCCACCCCGTATTACACGATGGCAGACGAGAACGGGAACTTCGTGCTCGAAGGTGTTCCCGCGGGAGAGTACACCGTCACGGCATGGCACCCGAGGGCCAAGAAGCCCCAGAGCGTCACCGTTAGCATTCCCGCGAACGGCGTCGCCAAAGTCGACTTCAAGTTGAAGAAGTAGGACGAGCTAGGCTAAGGCTACAAGCACGAACGTGAACCGTGAAGCCCGGTGTCCGCACCGGGCTCTTTTTTCCCGTTTGACGCCCACGTAGCCTTCCTTCCATGATCACCGGGAATGGATCTTCGGAGCCGGAACCGATGAAGAGCTCGAGCAAGGCGCCCGCGGCACACCTCGCCGCCCCGCTGCTCCTGTTCTTCGTCTCAGGCTTCGCCGGGCTCGTTTACGAAGTGCTCTGGATGAAAGAGCTCGGGCTCCTCTTCGGCAACACCGCACAAGCGGCGGCGGCGACATTTTCGGCACTCTTCCTAGGTCTCGTTGTGGGCGCCTGGTTTTGGGGACGACGTGCCATTCGGGTCGAAAAGACGCTCCGCGGCTACGCGTATCTGGAGATCGGCGTCGCCTCGAGCGCACTCCTTTACTTTCTGCTTCTCGACTTGTATCACGGGCTCTACGCATCGCTCTTTCAAATGCTCGGAGACCAGCCGGTGGTCTTCCTTGCTGTGAAGTTCCTTCTCGCCGTCGTTGTCTTGTTCCCTCCGTCTTTTTTCATGGGCGGCACCCTGCCCATGATGAGCCAGTATCTCGTGCGCCAGAGAGAGCTCCTGGGTCCTATCGCTTCCCGCCTCTACGCCGTGAATACGCTCGGCGCGGCCTTGGGGGCCTATCTGGCGGGATTCCACTTGCCTCGTCTCCTTGGCGTCACGCGATCCTATTTCGTCGCCATCGGCGCGACCCTCGCGGTGGCGATCCTGGCCTGGGCCCTTGGGCGAAGAGGAGCGCGCTCGAAAGAGGGAGCGTTCGCGAACCAGGAGCCGTGGATACGCGACGAGAACACGGAAGACGTGAGCGTTCTTTCATGGCTCGACGTTCGTGCCCTCGCATTCTTCTCGGGCTTTGCTGCGCTGAGTCTCGAAGTGCTGTGGACGCGAATGTTCGCCCAGGTCCTTCAGAACTCTGTCTATTCCTTCTCCACGATCCTGGTGACCTTTCTCGTCGCACTCGCCCTCGGCGCTTGGTTCGCGAGCTGGCTCATCCGCAAGCACTTTGCGCCCGCCGTCGTGCTGCTTCTCCTTTTGGCGGGAGCGGCGCTCCTTGTGGGCGCCACACCGTTCGTTTTCTACGGGTTCACCGATGGGCTTCGATACGGCGGCAGCACGGGCGGATTCGCCTTCGAGCTCGCGCTCATCGTCATGCTGATACCCGCGATCGTCCTGGGCGCCTTGTTTCCCTACCTCATGCGTCTCGCCGAGCCTTACACGCAGAGCGCGGGGCGCGCGATAGGCGATCTGGCCGCCATCAATACGTTCGGCGCCGCCGTGGGCTCGCTGGCAGCGGGCTTCGTTCTGCTCGACCTGTTCGGCCTCTGGTCCAGCATCCGCCTGATCGCGGTCGCCTATGCTTGCGCCGCTCTCTTCGTCGCGGGACGCGGGCCGGTTGCATCCACGGCGTTACGCACGATTCCACTCGCCGCGATTCTGCTCCTTGCATCTCTTCTCGACCCGTCCCGCCTGCCCGTGGTCCATATCGACCCGGTTGGAAAAGGCGAGAGCCTCCTGCGGGTCTGGGAAGACAGCGCTGGGATCGTCTCGGTGGTTCGAGACCCGAGCTCGCTCACGATGCGAGTGGACAATAGCTACGCCGTGGGAGGGACGGGCGCGGCGGTGCATGAGGAGCGCCAGGCACATCTCCCGTTACTGCTCCATCCAAAGCCTGAATCCGTGTTCTTTCTCGGCATGGGCACCGGTATCACGGCAGGCGCGGCGCTCGTGCACCCGATCGAGCGCGTCGTCGTTGCCGAGCTGGGAGCGAAGGTGGTCGAAGCCGCGCAAAGCTTCTTCGAGCCTTACGTGCACGGGTTGTTCGAGGATTCCCGCGTCCTCGTCGTCGCCGAAGACGGCCGGAACTTTCTCGCAGGAAGCACAGAGACGTTCGACGTTATCGTCGCGGATCTTTTCGTGCCCTGGAAAGCCGGTGTCGGGAGCCTATACCGACGCGAGCACTACGAGGCGGCTCGGAAACGGCTACGCGAGGGCGGGCTCTACGCGCAATGGGTTCCCCTTTATCAAATGAGCGGCGAAGAGCTCGGCACCGTCGCCCGCACGATGGTCGAAGTCTTTCCGCTGGTGACGCTTTGGCGCGGCATCATGGCGCCAGGGCTCGAGACCGCGGCGCTCGTGGGACATCGGGAAGCCGGTCCGTTAGACCTCGAGGATGTGGCGCGCCGAATGGCGGAATCGCCGGAGGCTTCTCTTTGGGAGACGCGCGTAACAAGTGAGGGCGGGCAGGAGAGCATCGACGCTGCCGGGCCCCAAGAGCTGCTCGTGCGTTATTGCGGAAACCTGACGGCGGCCAAAAGCCTCTGGGAGCCCTACCCGGTGAATACGGACGATCGCCCCGTCATCGAGTATGGCGCTCCCACGCGCGAGGGGAGCGATGCGCCCTGGCTCGTAGGAGAAAAACTCCTCACGCAGCTCGGAGAGATCCTCATGGTAAGTCCACCGGAGCGGGATCCCTATCTCAGACTTCTCTCACCTCGGGAGCGCGGTGTCGTGCGGGCCGGGCTCAGCCTCCAGCGCGCCCGAGTCTTTTCGAATGCCGGCAGAGCTCAGGATGCACGGATCGCGATGGCGATGTTCTCGCGGCTCTATACAGGAAAGGACCGCGACGAGAACGATGCGGTCCATGCGCGACGCGAGCTCACAGACCTCATCCAATCGTACGAGGACCGACTTCGCTCCCTCAGAGAGCGCCTGCGCGAGCTAGAACAACCCGAGCGCTGAACGGGGAAGCGCGTTTCTCTGTCACATTAGGCGGAACGTCCCCGACGCGACGAGCGCGCCGCTCTCGGCGTCACGAAGCTCGACCGAGTACACCCCGGCACGTTCCGGTCGGGGCACGCGTACGCGAAGCGCGGCGTCTTCTCCTCGGTGAAGCAAAACGGCGTTCGGAGGACTGCGCATATATTCCAACGACTCACCGCCCTTCCTGCTCATGTGACTCGCGGCGGCTAACGCTCGAAGACGAGCTGTCGCGCCGCGGGTTCGCCGGAATCGTCCCAGTCGAGCTTGCGGGTCCCGGGACCCTCGATGTCGAGCGCCTGTCGGTGAACGCCGTGGGCTTTGCACCAGAGCGTCACTCGGATCTTACCCACGGGGAGTCCTTCGAGTCGATAGCGCCCCGTGTTGTCCGTCAAGGTGAACAGGTGTGTTGGGAGGACCAGAATGTACGCAAGCATCTCGTGATGGACGTTGCATAGGACCTCGACCGGGCCCGGGCGGTCGAACGTTACATAGCGGGTGATTCCGGTGGGATAGGTCCCGAGGTTGAAGAGCTTGGTCGTCGAGGCGGAGAACACGTTGTGGAGAAACGGGTCGCTGTTAATGAAAGCCACGCGCGTCCCGGCCACGATGGGGAGGACATGAGGAACGAACTCTAGCCTTCTTTGATCGAGGACCGCCGGTCTTGCTGGCGGTCCCGGTGGCACGAGCTCGTCCGCCTCGACGAAGATGACTTTCGGTTGATCCGAAGCGCAGTGGACCTCACCCTCGAGCACGGCCCCGTCGGAGCGCGAGGGCACTTCCGGCCAAGCCATGAGAGCGGTGAGAACGAGCCCGCTGACAAAGCTGCTAGTGATTACCGTCATCATCTGAGCTCCATCGCTGTTTGTGTGCTGCAAGGATCGTTCCGGGGGAAGTAGCTAAATGGCGGGCTTTCCTATCGCGCTCTGTGACGAGCCCGCCACACCCGTGACAGATTTGTTACTTGCCAGCGCAGGACGCGCTCTCCAAGTGATTGAAAAGACTGGGGAACGTGGACTCATCGGCCTGGAACGATCTTTGCTAGACTCGACAGCGATAGACGTTAGGAGTAAGGCAAAATCATGACTTCCAAAAAGAGAGCGACACTAGCGACGATGGCTATCGTCTTCGGCTTCGGAGCCATCGACGCACAGGCCATCCCCGCCTGGGGCCGAAAATATGAGACTTCCTGCGCCACGTGTCACGTGGCCTTCCCTAAGCTCAACAGTTTCGGCAAAGCTTTCCGTGCCAACGGCTTTCGGATGCCAGCGGGCGATGAGGATTTAACCAAAATCAAAGATGTTCCGATGGGTGCCGAGGCGTGGAAACGTCTTTGGCCTAAGGGTATCTGGCCCGGCGCGATTCCGGGCAATTTTCCTTTCGCCGTCCTCGTCGATAATCAGGTGAACGTGGAGGAGGGCGCCGAGATCAAGTTGGATCTAGCCTTCCCTCAATCCATTCAGCTTCTGGGAGGCGGCACCCTCGGGGAGGGCTTCGGATACTACGTTGGGGTCAATCTTCTGGAAGGGAACGAGTTTGGAGGCCTTCACCGCGTGTTTGGGCAGTTCGACGGCATCAAGGGCACGACGATGGCCAATGCCCGCTTCGGTTTCATGGAGCCTCGGGCAGTGCCATTCTCGAATCATCGAAAGCTCACTCTCTCGAATTACTTCATGAACGCGATCGGATTCGACCTCAACACGGCGCTGGGAGTTATAGACGAGCATGGTGAGCCCGACGAGCATGGCGCAGTGGCGGAGCATGGCGGAATGGCCGAGCCCGAGCATGGCGACGTCCATGGCGACGATCTGAACACCATCGAGATCGGAGGTGCGCATCACGGCGGAGGCGCAGGTCCATTCGCGCTATCGAACGCCCAGCGAGGTCTCGAATGGTGGGGCGCTCATAGTGCTGCCGGCGGTGGGGGACTCGAATACGCCTTTGGCGTGGTCAATGGAAACTCGGCCGGCAACAACGAAGGGACGTTCGACAACAACAACTTCAAGGACATTTACTGGCGGGCCTCCTGGAAATTTGGGGGCATGGGCGTGACGGGCACCCTCGGTGACGATCCCGCCGAACCCGTCCAAACCGAAGGTTGGCGAGACGACTCCCTCACGGTGGGCACCTTTGGCTACTACGGACGCACGCCCTATGAATTGAGCCGGCTCGTTCCCGTTTTCGACGAGCACGGAGAGAGGGATGAGCACGGCGAGGAGCTCGAGGAACATAGCGAGGAGCCCGACGAGCACGGCGAGGGGCCTCCGGTAATTGACGTCGAGCAGGAGCTCCTCCAGGGAGACGAGAGCTTCAAGCGCCTCGGCGCCGATTTCAACTGGCTTGTGGGCGACCTGAACCTCTACGGCGCCTTCATGTACGGCCGGAACGACCGTCTCGGGTTCGACGAAGTGGGTGAGGAGGTCGACTTCAAGACCTGGTTCATTCAGGGAGACTATGTGATTCTTCCGTGGGTCATCGGAGCCTTGCGCTACGAGAAAGTAGACTTGCCCGATGATTTCTTGGACATCGAGCGCGTTGTCCCACACATAACACTTCTGGCCCGAGCGAACATCAAGTTCGTGGTCGAGGGCCAGCTTTATAGAAACGACAGCGGACGGAATCAAGTAGCCTTCAACATCACGTTTGCCTTCTGATCGCGATGCCGGCTTGCGCCAGCCTCGGGCTTGGCCCGAGGCTGGCGCTTTCGTGTGTCTTGGGGCGCGTCAGTTGGAGCGTGAGTTAGCTTACTGGTCACGTCCGCCGATAGGCTGAGGCTTCGATACCGTGTTTTCGCATGAGCCGGTGGAATACTGGCCGTTCCATCCCGGAGCGGCGCGCCGCCTCGGCGACGTTCCCCTGCGATTCCTTTAGCGTTCGCTCCAGGTAGTCACGCTCGAAGTGAATGATGACCTCCTGCTTCTCCTTTTGGAACTCGCCCAGCGGAGTTTCCCCTCCGTTTCCCTGCTCCACCTGCGCCAGCATGCTGGCCGGGAGATCGAGTACCGCGATCTGGCGCGAATCGGTGAGGGCGAGGGCGCGCTCGATCGTGTTCCGCAGCTCGCGTACGTTGCCGGGCCACGAGTAAGACTCGAAGACCATCATAGCCGCGCTCGAGATATTGTCGATGGGATGAGCTGCCCGGCTCTTCAGCTCGTCGAAGAAATGCATGGCGAGAAGCGGGATGTCCCCGGTGCGCTCGCGAAGCGGTGGAAGCTTGAGAGCAATCACCTGGAGCCGGTAGAATAGATCCTCGCGGAATGCACCCTTCGCGACCGCGTTCTCGAGATCCTTGTTGCTTGCCGAAAAGATCCTCACGTCCACCTTGCGCTCGGACGTGCTGCCCACACGTCGAATCGTCTTCTCTTGCACGGCGCGCAGGAGCTTGGACTGGAGACCGAGAGCGAGCTCCGCCACTTCGTCGAGAAAGAGCGTGCCCCCCGAAGCGTGCTCCATGAGACCCATCTTGGATTGCACCGCTCCGGTGAAAGCTCCCTTCTCGTGGCCGAAAAGCTCGGTCTCCAGAAGGTTTTCGGGGAGCGCCGCGCAGTCCAGGGGCACGAACGGATGCTCGCGTCGGGAGCTCGCCTGATGGAGCGCGCGGGCCACGACTTCCTTCCCCGTTCCCGTCTCGCCGTAGATGAAGACGTTCGCTTCTGAGCCAGCGACCTTTTGAAGCTCTTCCAGGAGTCGCTTGATGGGAGAGCTCACGCCGATGATGCCTGCAAAGGCTTTCTGCGCTCGTGCTTGCGCCTTGAGGAGCTGGTTCTCCTCCACGAGACCGCTGTGATCGAGAGCGCGCCGGATGACGAGCTCCAACTGATCGTTCGAGAACGGCTTCGAGATATAGTCGAACGCCCCTTCTTTGACCGCGGTGACCGCGGTCTGCACCGTAGCGTAGGCGGTCATGACGATCACAGGAGGCTTGGGGTCCGTCTTGCCGATGGATCGAAGCACGTCCATGCCGTCCATCACGGGCATTCGGAGGTCCACGAGCACAACATCGGGATCGGTTTCCGCTAGCTTCTCGAGCCCCTTCCTTCCGTCGAATGCGGACTCTACGTGGTAGCCGCGTTTTTTGAGCACTTTTCTCACGCTCTCGACGAGCTCTTCTTCGTCGTCGATGACGAGGACCTTACGCTTCATAACCTTCGTCTCGCTCCGCGATAGGTAGGAGGATGTGAAACGTGCTTCCGGCGCCCGGCGTGCTCTCTGCCCAAATTTCACCTCGATGATCGCGGATGATACCGTAGCTGACGCTCAGGCCGAGCCCAGTTCCCTCCCCTTCCTTCTTCGAGTAAAAGGGATCGAAGATGCGCTCCAGATCATCCTCTTCGATCCCGATGCCCGTATCGCTCACCGATAGCCGCACGTGTTCTGCAATCTTCCCGGCGCGCACGCAGATCGTTCCGCCCTCGGGCATGGCGTCAGTGGCGTTATTAATGAGGTTAATCAGGACCTGTTCCAGCCGGTCAGGATCGCCGCGCACCGCTGGGAGATGCTCGGGTATGTCCGTCTCTAGCGTCACGCCCGATTGACGCAGGCGCGCCTCGACGAGGCTTCGCACGGACTTCAGAATCGCATCCACCTCGACGGCGCGGACGTCCAGTGGATGGGGCCTGGCAAAATCGAGCAAGTCTCGTACGATACGGCCGATGCGGTGAGCCTGCGTGCCAATCACTTGCAGATCTTTCGCGAGCTCTTCCTGGACTTGTGAATCAGCCGCCTCCTCGTGCAGGTACTCCACCCGGGAGACGATCACCCCGAGAGGATTGTTGATTTCGTGCGCCACACCACTTACCAGCTCTCCAATCGAAGCGAGCTTGGCCGCTTGCATCAGCCGCCTCTCGCTGTGCTCGATCTTTTGAACCTGCTGTCGGATGGTCTCGCTGGCTTCGTGAACGATGGCGCCGATGATGGCGGAGGCAATCGTGACGGCGGATGTGAAGGCGAGGAAAATGAACAGAATGGACTGGGCCATATCCCGATTGACGCTCTGAGCGGTCTCCTCGAGGACCACCTGTCCCACGGGCTCGTCGTCCAGATAGATGGGAACGTCGGCGACGATGAACGCGGAGCTTGCTGGGGGTGACGTTTCTCCTCGCACACCTACGACGAGCTCTTGCTCGATCATCCCCTCGTCGTCGATCCGGACCCGCAGCTCATCGTCGCGCACTCGAACCCGTACCATTCGTAAGTCAGGAGAGTGCCCAAACTCGGCTACCACCTCTCGAAGGATGAGTGAGCTCCCGAGCACGTCTTCGACGGGGGAGCCCTCCTGGAGATAGTACATCACGTGCCCGCGGATAAACTCGGCCAAATCCTCCACTTCGCGGCCAGCGAAATCCATCCGCCGACTCCTCTCGGCGTGGGAGGCGAGCAGCATTACGATGCCGGCGAGAAAAATGAACGTAAGGTTGAGTCGCACGAAAACCTGCACGAAGAGATCCTCGCTTCGTCGCTCGATGGACAGCGCGAGAGAGGCAACGCCAAGAAGCCGGAGAGCTGCGACGCCAGACCAGAGTATGACCGAGAACGACGCAGGAATGAGCGCCATCGGGAGATGAGCGAGACCGATGAGGAGCAACCCGACCCATTCATAGCGGAGCTCGTGGCGATGCGCTCGCACGATCCCGGTGACGGCCAGACCCGTGAGGGCGATGACGGCAATCGGATGCACGAGCGGTTGCCCGGCAGCGAGACCAGCAAGCTCGAAGAGAGGTGCGAGCCACATGATCCACCCGCGTCGTCGGCCGAGGACAGCGTGCGCCAGGGCCGCGAGTGCCGCCGTCTCCAAGAAGGCGCTCGTCACGAAGAAAAACGGGCCCCCGGATGCAGCCGGCTCGAAGAGCCCGCGTAAGCTGCCCCAGGCGCCGACGCCGTAGCTCGCGGCGAGCAACACGAACGGGGAAAGCCGCTCGAGCCACGCGCGTCGTCTTCCCGTCCGCCATGCGAGCCACGCCAGCACCGCGATCGCGAGGCCGGACAGGATGAACCCGACCGTATGGAAGATAAAGACGACTTCTGGGGATCGGCTCAGCAGACTTTCGGGATACACGTCGGGCATCAATAGTACTACGTGTCGCAACGTCGCCTCAGGAGTTATATCTACATTGCAAAGCCGTTGTGACTCCTTTCGGTACCACGTCGCCTCGTCCGCCCATCGTCGAAACTCTTGAGCGTTGAAACTTGGCTCTACGCCAATAGTTGGTGGCCTCTCTCTCGCGCGCGCGAGAGACGACCTACGAGTTGGGCGCGGGTGCCCAACTTGGGACGTGAGAGAGTAGCTCCAAGTATTACTCGAGTCTGTGGACACGGGGTCATCGACCTCGCCGCCATGAGTGCGAAGGAGCTTCGCTCGTTTAAGTCGATTGGGAGTCTTCCGGTCGCGAAAGACGGGCGTCTCATCGGGATCGTTACAGAGCGGGATTTCATGGACATCGAGCGAGCTGTTTTGTGAGAAGCTGAAGGAGTGAATCAGTTGAGAGGAGCGAGCCGTTTGAGCTCCTCGCCGTCGAGCACGAGCCGATCCCTAAGTTGTTCGGCTCCCCACCACCGCCTCCGCGTTGATCGGTCCGTGCACGTACGGGAAGAGCTCGCCTGGCTCACCTTCTTCGTAGCGGAGGTCGCTCGTGAGGCGCTCGACGTCGATTTCGAGCACAACCAATCCGGTTGCACCGCCGAAGATGCGACGCCACGTGGGCTCGACCTGGTTTTTGTCCGAGCAGTGGATGAAGCCCTCGCTCTCGAGAGACCCATGGCGATAGCTGCCGCTAGCCTTTTGCCCTTCCCACGCCTCGGGTGTCGTGATGTGGAAGATCCGTTTCGTCACTCGAGCTCTCTCGGGCGCCACAGATGTAGAAGCGATGTCTCCACGCCGAGCTCTAGGGCCCGCCAGCTGTCGATGCCGAGCGCGAAGACCGCGAGCGCGGCCGTCGGAAAGGGCTCGGAATGGCCGGACAACATGCCGACCAGGTCTTCCATTCCCGGGTTGTGGGCGACGAGCATCACGCGGTCGATGCTGTCGTGAGTGCGGCTCTGTGCTTGGAAGAGAAGCTCTCCCGGGGAGGCCAGGTAGAGCTCCTCGATGTGCACGATAGTGTTCTTGTAGTTGCACGCTTCGGCCACGGCTTCGGCCGTTGTTCGAGCGCGGACAGCCGTGGACGACAAGAAGAGGTCCGGGACGAGCTGTTTTTCGAGAATGAGGTGCCCCATCACGGGCGCGGTTTTCTTTCCGCGCTTGTTCAGAGGACGGTCGTGGTCTGAAATGCCCTTGTCTTTCCAGCTCGACTTGGCGTGGCGCAAAAGCATGAGCGTTTTCATGCGGGGGCCTGTCGTCTGTCCCGAATGACGGCAACGATGCGCGGGACGAGAAAGCTCACCCAGAGGCCGATCGCCGCGAAGCGCAACCATAAATAAAGGTAGTAGTACACGGAGTCTTGGCCCGGCGAGAGTTGCCGAAGCGCGAAGTAAATGACGGGAAGGCCCAGGAGGCCGACGACAAGCCATGCGCGGCGGTTCCGGGCCTGTACGCCTTCTTGATAAAGGCCCTGGTGGTATGCGAAGACCAGGCCTCCAAGGGCTCCAGCGAGCCCACCCATTGCGAGCGCGGTGTTTCTCGACGGGTGCAAGAGGGCGAGCGCTATGGGAACGCAGAGCGTCAAGAGCACTTGTGCGTTCAAGCTCAGCCCGGCCGCTTTCTCCGCGAGCGTCTCTGACCAGCGCGCATAACCCCAAGCCATCGCGGCGCCGAGGGTCCATCCCGCAAGCACGTCGCTAGGAAAGTGAGCTCCGAGATAGACGCGCGAAAATCCGATCAGAAAGACCGTCAGCGCGGCGACGGTTGTGAACCAGTGTTTCTTGAAGTGAAGCGCAAGTAGGCCAAAAAAAACCGCCGCCTGCTGGGCGTGGCCGCTCGGGAAGCTGAGCTCACCGGGCGCGCGTAAATTGGCGATGTCCGCATAGACGAACGGGCGGGGGAGTGCCACGAGATCTTTGATGAGCGTGTTGATGTAGACGCTGAGCACCAGCGCAACGAAGAGCCGCGCCCCGAGCTTCCACGAGAAAGCCCACCAAAGGATCGGGAGCATCGCGAGATACCCCGCGGTCGAGCCGATATCCGTGACGACGAAAAAAAACTGGTTCAGTAGCGGCGAGCGAAAGGCCTCGAGCCAGTGGATAATGTCGATCCCGAGCTCGAGGATTTCAGTCACGGCTCAACAGTCGTCGATAGACATCGGGGTCCACGTTGCCTCCGGTGACGACGCAGCATACCGACCGGTCCCGGAAACGATCCGGTTCTGTGAGGAGGGCGCCCACGCCGAGTGCGCCTGTGGGCTCTGCTTTGAGATTGGCGTAAGAGAACAGAAGCCTCAGCGCTTCGACGATGTCGTCTTCAGGAACTTCGACGATCGTCTCCAGGCCGTCCTTCAGAATCTCCCAGTTGTTCTCGCCCAGGCTCACCGTGCGTGCGCCGTCGGCGATCGTGAGCGGCTCTTTTTCGTTCTTGACGATGTGTCCGGCGCGGAGAGACCGCGCGGCGTCGTTTCCGAGAAGCGGCTCGGCGCCGACGACCCGAGTGTGCGTGTTGCCGGCTTCGCGAAGGCCTTTGACGATCCCCGAGCTCAGGCCGCCGCCTCCGACCGGCACGACGATAACGTCGAAGTCGTGCGGAGCTAGCTCCTCGCCGAGTGTCGCATTGCCATCGATGACGCGTGGGTCGTTGAAGGCGCTCGCGATAAAAGCGTCAGGGTGCTCGGCGGCAAGCTCCGCGACCCCCTCCGCCCGACTCTTCACCGTTACGTCGATCGGCACGACCGTGCCACCGTGCTCGCGCACGGCGTCCATTTTCACCTGCGCCGACGTTTCGGGCATGACGATGATGGCATTCTTCTCGAGAAGCTTTGCGGCGTAAGCGAGCGCCTGGCCAAAGTTTCCTGACGACGCCGTCAATATGGTGCGCTCTTCGACGAGCGCGGCGAGGTTATACCCCGCGCGGAACTTGAAGCTTCCTGTGTGCTGGAACGTCTCGCTCGCGATACGGAGCGAAATCCCGAGTCGGTCGGCGAGGCGTCGCGGCTCGAGGAGTGTCGTTTCCCGGATGACATCGCGTAGGTTCTCGGCTTGTTCCATCATGGGTGCCCCAATCTTATAGTATGGAGTCCATGCGCATTGACGCTCATCAGCACTTTTGGGAGTACAACCCCTCCGAGTACAACTGGATCGACGAGCGCATGGACGTTTTGAAGAGGGATTTCGGACCGGCCGATTTGAAGCCGCAACTCGACGCGACGGGCATCGGGGGCTCGGTGGTGGTTCAAGCGCGGCAAAGCGTTGAAGAGACCGAGTATCTGCTTCGGCTCGCCGACGCGACCGACTCGGTGCTCGGTGTCGTCGGCTGGGTGGATTTGTGCTCGGAAGACGCCCAAGCCCAGCTCGAGCGGTTCGGCGCCCATGAGCGTTTCGTCGGCGCGCGTCACGTCGTGCAGGACGAGCCCGACGATTACTTTCTTCTTCGCGAGGACTTTCTTCGCGGTGTGGCTCTTTTGAAAGAGCACGATCTGACCTACGACGTGCTCATCTATCCGAGCCAGCTCCCTGCCGCTCTCGAATTTGTCGAGCAGTTTCCCGATCATCGCCTCGTCCTCGACCATCTCGCGAAGCCTCACATCGGGCGGCGCGAGCTCGAGCCCTGGGCCTCATATATCGAAAAGCTCGCCAAGCACGAAAACCTGTATTGCAAAGTCTCTGGGATGGTCACCGAGACCGAATGGCACGAGTGGAAGCTCGACGACTTCACGCCTTATCTCGATGTTGTCTTCGAGGCTTTCGGCGCCCGGCGAATCCTCCTAGGATCCGATTGGCCTGTCTGCACTCTTTCGGCGACTTACTTAGAAGTGATGGACATCGTCCATCAGTACATTTCGACTCTGTCCGACGCGGACAAAGCAGCGGTCCTTGGCGGGAACGCTATCGATTTCTACCACCTGGAGGTACTGACTGATGTTGATACGCGTTAAAGCCGTCATCCTTTGCACCCTTCTTGCGGCACTCGGCTGTCAGAGTGAGAGTAAGAACGACGCTTCTTTCGATGACACCATCATCATCGCCGTTATTCCCAAAGCCACGACGCACTCTTTCTGGAAAGCCGTTCATGCAGGTGCTGTCAAAGCTTCTGTCGAGCTCGATGTCGAAGTTATTTGGAAAGGGCCCGCGCGCGAGGACGATCGCGAAGCTCAAATCGCGGAAGTGGAGACGTTCATAAGCCGCGGTGTTTCCGGTATCGTACTTGCTCCTACCGACGACAAAGCGCTCCGGATTCCGGTTACCAACGCCATGCGGAGCGGGATCCCGGTCGTCATCATCGACTCCGGACTCGACAGCGACGACTATGTGAGCTTCGTCGCCACCGACAACTACAAGGGCGGCCGGCTCGCCGGAGAGCGCATGGTAGAAACGCTCGGAGGCTCGGGCCGCGTGATCATGCTCCGTTATCAGGTGGGCTCGGCGAGCACGATGAAGCGCGAGCAAGGTTTCATGGACGTCATGGCCGAGAATCCATTGATGAACGTCGTGAGCTCGAACCAACATGCTGGCGCCACCGCCGAGCTCGCTTATCAGACGAGCGAGAACTTGCTCGCCCGTTTCGAGGCGGCGGATGGCAGTCTAGAGGTCGACGGCATCTACTGTCCCAACGAGAGCTCGGCTTTCGGGATGCTCCGAGCGCTCCAAGATGGAGGGCTGACCGGCTCGGTGAAGCTGATTGGATTCGACGCCTCCGAGCAGATGGTGAGAGGCCTCGAGAATGGCGAGTTCGACGCGCTCGTTCTCCAAGACCCGCTGAACATGGCCTATCTTGGTATCAAGACGATGGTCGCGCATCTGCGGGGCGAGCCTACCGAAAAGCGCATCGACACCGGGGTCACTCTTGTAACAAGCGACAACATGAACGAGCCGAGGATGCAAGAGCTTCTGCGTCCCGACATCGACAGGTGGTTGAACTGAAGCGTCTCGAAGCGAAAGGCGTAAGGAAGCGCTTCGGTCCGACGCTTGCCGTGGACGGTGTCGACTTTTCCGTTTCGGCGGGTGAAGTGCGCGCGCTCGTCGGCGAGAACGGGGCGGGGAAGAGCACGCTCGTGAACGTGCTCTCCGGTGTTTTTCTTCCCGATGACGGTGCGCTCTTTCTCGATGGCGAAGCCTATCGACCCGCGAGTCCTCGCGACGCTCGCGATCAAGGAGTGCTCATGGTGCATCAGGAGCTCGCGCTCGCGCCGCATTTGAGCGTCGCCGAGAACATTTTTCTCGGGACAGAGCCGACGCGTCACGGGCTATTGCAGCGCGGCGAAATGCGGGCGCGCGCCGCTGCAGCGCTCGCGGAGCTCGAGCATGACGACATTGCACCCGAGCAGAAGGTCCGTACTCTCTCTCTCGCATCCCGACAGATCGTCGAGATTGCCCGCGCGTTGATTCTGGAGGCCAAAGTCCTCATCTTCGACGAGCCGACGAGCAGTCTCTCGCAGCCGGACGTCGAGAAACTCTTTCGACTCATCGGCCGGCTCAAAGAGCGCGGCCTCGCGATCGTCTATATCTCTCACTTCCTCGAAGAAGTGTGGCAGGTCGCGGACAGCTTCACGGTGTTGCGCGACGGACGATCGGTTGATGAAGGGCAGATCGCCGAGGCGAGCGCCTCCGCGATCGTGAAGTCGATGGTCGGCAGGGACATCTCCGAGCTCTTCCCTCGGACGTCGCGGTCTCCGGGAGACGTTGTCCTCGAGGTCGAGGGGCTCGCAGGAATGGATCTGCCGCACGACGTGAGCTTCGAGCTTCGTCGCGGTGAAGTGCTGGGTATCGCCGGGCTCATGGGAGCGGGACGCACAGAGATGGCACGGGCGATCTTCGGGCTCGAACCGGTTCGAAGCGGTCGCGTGCGTGTAGGCCAATTCGAATCTGCGGCGACGCCGACCATGCGTCTCGAGCAAGGCGTGGGTCTATTGAGCGAGGACCGACAAGGGGAAGGTCTTGCCGTCACGAGAACGATAGCCGAAAACTTGACGCTCTCGAGGTTGCCGCGCTGGTTGAGACCTTCGGATCTCGACGCGGCTGCAGCGGAATGGATCGCGAAGCTCGGTATCCATTCCCGCGGACCGCGCCAGCGCGTCGAGGATCTTTCGGGGGGCAACCAGCAGAAGGTCGCGCTCGCTCGTCTTCTCTATCACGGCCTCGATGTGCTGCTGCTCGACGAGCCGACGCGTGGCGTCGATGTCGGGAGCAAAGCTCAAATCTACGAGCTCATCGACGCGCTCGCCTCGAGTGGCAAGTCCATCCTGCTCATCAGTAGCTATCTTCCCGAGCTACTCGGCATGTCGGACCGCATCGCGGTCATGAGTCGAGGCCGCCTCGCGCCCGCACGTCCTGTGAACGAGGTGGACGAAGAGCAGATCATGCAGGAGGCGGTCTCTTGAGCGAGACACCGGCAAGGTCGGCGAGTCCGTGGCTCTCGACGCTCGGACCTCTCATCGGCCTCGTTCTCGTCTATCTCTTCTTTGCGCTCATCGGCCCCGATAGCTTTACGTCGATCCGCACGCTCCAAACCATCGCTCGGCAGACCGCCATCGTCGGCACCGCGGCGCTCGGCATGACGCTCGTCATCATTCTCGGCGGCATCGATCTTTCGGTGGGCTCGATCGTGGCGATGACGTCGGTCGTCGTGGCGCTCGTGCTCAACGCGGGTGGCGGACCCGCGGCGGCGATCGTCATGGCGATGTTGGCCGGCGCTCTGACGGGACTCACGAGCGGCACGCTCGTAACGAGGCTGAAGGTGGCGCCCTTCATCGTGACCCTCGGCATGCTGCTTCTCGTGCGCGGGGTCGCGAAGGGGCTCGCCAAAGAACAAAAAGTCGATGCTCCTCTCACCTGGCTCGTCGAGCTTTTAGCTTCTTTACCTCCGGAGCGCAGCTTTATGATCGTACCTCCAGGAGTGTGGATGCTCGCTCTTTTAGCAGTCGCGACGGCGGTCGTCTTACGCTACACGCGTCTCGGCGCGCATATCTTCTCGATCGGTTCGAACGAGAAGACAGCGCGACTTTGCGGTGTTCAAGTAGAGAGGGTCAAGGTCATCGTCTACACTTTGACGGGCGCGCTCGCGGGCGTCACGGGTGTTCTTCAGTTCTCACGCCTCACGGTGGGGGACCCCACCGTTGCGGTAGGGCTCGAGCTCGACGTCATTGCGGCCGTCGTTATCGGAGGCGGAAGCCTATCGGGGGGAGAGGGAACCGTTACCGGCACACTCGTCGGCGCGTTCATCATGACCGTCATCCGAGCGGGCACTTCCCAGATGGGGCTTCCGAACTGGGTTCAAGAAATCGTGACGGGCACGATCATCGTCGCCGCGGTCGCGATCGATCGATGGCGCCATCGAAGAGTGGAAGCGGCATGACGCGGATCACTGGCTTTACGACCGAAGACATTCGCTTCCCGACCTCGCGAGACTCCGATGGCTCCGACGCGATGAATCCGGACCCGGACTACTCCGCCGCCTATGTCATTTTCGAGACCGACCACCCCGACGGGCACGAGGGCCACGGACTGACTTTTACTATCGGCCGCGGCAACGACCTTTGCGTCGAAGCGATCCACCCGCTCGCAACGAAGATCGTCGGACAAGAGCTCGAGTCGATCGCGTCGGAGTGGGGCACGTTCTGGCGTGAGATAACGGGGGACAGTCAGCTTCGCTGGCTCGGACCGGAGAAAGGCGTCGTCCATTTGGCGACGGCCGCCGTCGTCAACGCGCTCTGGGACCTCCAGGCGAAAGTCGCGGAAAAGCCGCTCTGGCAGCTGCTTTGCGCCATGTCGCCCGAGGAGATCGTGCGTGTTATCGAGTTCCGCTACATCACGGATTGCATCACGCCGGATGAGGCGCTGACGCTTCTGAGCGCGCTCGAGCCGACGCGGCGGGAACGTATCGAGACCGTGCTCGCGGATGGGTACCCTGCCTACAACACGTCGGTCGGCTGGATAGGCTATAGCGATGACAAGATCCGACGCTTGTGCAAAGAAGCGATCGCAGAGGGCTGGACCGCCTTCAAGATGAAGGTCGGTAGAAACGTCGACGACGACATCCGCCGCGCCGCACTCATCCGCGATGAGATCGGTTGGGACCACGCACTCATGATGGACGCCAATCAAATCTGGGATGTCGATGACGCGATCTCTTGGATGGAGCGTCTCGAGACTTTTCGCCCGCTATGGATCGAAGAGCCCACGAGCCCGGACGATGTTCTCGGGCACGCGACGATTGCGCGGGCGGTCAAACCCATCGGCGTTGCGACGGGCGAGCACGCGCATAACCGCGTCATGTTCAAACAATTCCTCCAAGCGGAGGCGATCGCGTTTTGTCAGATCGATAGTTGCCGCCTCGGTGGCGTGAACGAAGTGCTCGGCGTGCTTCTCATGGCGGCGAAGCACGGCGTTCCTGTCTGCCCGCATGCTGGAGGCGTCGGTCTTTGCGAGCACGTGCAGCATCTTTCTCTCTTCGACTACGTTTGCGTGAGCGGATCGATGGAAGGACGCATGATCGAATACGTCGATCACTTGCACGAGCACTTCGAAGCACCCGTCATTGTCGAAAAAGGAAGGTATCGTGCTCCCGATCAACCGGGATACAGCATCACGATGAAGAAAAAGTCGCGAGCTGCGTTCGCATACCCGAATGGCGTCGCGTGGGCTGACCTCTAAATCACCAAAAACCGCTTGACAACCACTCTCGTATCTCTTTACCCTACAGCTAGTGTTATCAACTTCTCATAACAGCACAGCTTGTTGTTGCGTGTCTTCATTTGGCGCGGCGTGCCGCTCTAATCCATGAAGAGAGGAGGTGATGAGTAATGGCTAAGAAAAAAGTTGCTAAGAAAAAGGCCACCAAGAAGACAACAAAGAAGAAGGCTGCAAAGAAAAAGTAGCGACTTCCTCAGGGGTAATCAGAGGGGGGGCGAAAGCTCCCCCTTTTTTTGTGTCTGGACGATCTCGTTAACGTGTACTGTCTTTAACTAGAACTAGACTAACGAGGCCGAGGCTTCAAGTAATCGAACGGCCTGAGCTCCGCGGGCAACGGGGATTCATAGATTACGTCTCCGCGTGCGGCTTCGAACTCTCTGCGCGCGATCTCGAGTGCGTCTCTGTCGGTCATGAGCTCGAGCGCTGTCTTTGCGACCGTGCGGGCCGCGCGCATCATACCGTTGTGGGCGAAGCTCGACGATGCCGACGTCGTCCACTGCCACGTATGCGACGGAACCCCGAGTGGGAAACACGCAACGAGAAATCCTCCGCGTGGTGCGATCCAGCTTGCTTCGGCGGTGTCGTCGCTGATGAGAACGCGCTCGTCCGTATAGACAGGAGGAAGCGTTCCTTCAAAAAATCGCGGCTCGCCTTCGACGTCGAAGGCGAGGCGCAGCGCGTCTGCGAGCTCGCGCTCCGCCTGCGTAGATTCCGGCGTCGGCTCTTCTTCCAAATGTTCATGCAGTAGCCCGGCGATGCTCTTGTTGATGAGCCAAGGACGGGTCGACGATAAGATCTGCATCTCGACGCGCGTCCTCGTTTTTTGCGCGGTCTCTTCCGCCAGCTCGTGGAGACGCCCTCGCAAGGTGTGCACCGCTTCACGATCGCGCGCGTGAAGGAAGAACCAGAGCACGGCGCGCTCGGGGACGATGGAGGGTATCGTGCCGCCTTCGACGAGAACGTGATTGAGCACTGCGTCTTCCGGCCAAAGCGCCTTTTCTCGCTCGGCGGCGGTGCTCAGCTGATAGGCCGCGGCGAGCGCGTTGATGCCCTTGGCGGCTGCATCGGTGGCGTCCGAAGCGAGACCGTGAAAGACGAAGCGGATGGAATCCATCGCGAGTCCGCTCCTCGTGATCACGGTCGTGACGGTGGAAGGATGCCAGAACAAGAGCGCGTCCACGTCGTCGAAGACGCCGTCTCGCGCCATGTAGACGCCGCCGTGATAAATCTCTTCCGCGGGAGCGCCGAAAAAGCGCACCGTGCCGGGAAGGCTGTGATCATCGATCGCTTGCTTCACAGCGAGCACCGCTCCGAGGTCGGCGGCGCCGATGAGATTGTGGCCGCAACCATGCCCTGCTCCGCCAGGGGAAGTCGGGCGGCGCTCGGTCACGAACTTTTCCTGGGACAGGCCTGGGAGCGCGTCGAGGAGTGCCACGATGCCGATGACCGGATGTCCGGACCCGTAGCTCGCGACAAACGCTGTCGGAAGGGAAGCGACCCCGGATTCGATCTCGAATCCGGCGCGCTCGAGCTCGTTCTGAATGTAGGTCGCCGTGCGGTGCTCCGCGTGCGCGGGCTACGGCATCGCCCAAAGGGTTTCGGACACGTCTCTCAGATAGTCGTGCTGTTCCGCGAGCCAAGCGAGCGCGGTCTCTTTCGGGCCCGCGGACGCGTCGAACGGCAGTGCCAACGCCAGTGCCAGGAAGGCAAGAAAGCTACCGTTTCTTTTCATAAAAGTACCCGCGTCGCGCATGGACGTCGACGCCGCGGATTTTGACTTTGACTTCGAGGCGATGCCATCCCTCGCGGATGGGCTCTCGCGGTTGATAGGACAGCAGGTAGCGTGTTTTCATCTCGGCGAGGATCGCCGAGAAGATCGGTCCTAGATTCTCGGTCGTGTCGGTCTCGATGAAACGTCCGCCGCTCGTCTTGGTGAGCTTGCGAAGAAGCCGGGTCCGTTTCGCGTTGGCGCTGCGGGCAGCCCGGCGCGCGCGGTCCCGCGCAAGATGCCCCCGACCGAGCTCCATCGGCAGTCGCTCTTTTCGGCTAATGGCGTAGATGACAGCCTGCGACTGCTCGACGAGCGGAAGCATTTGCTCTTCGCGGAGCCAGCTATAAGTGTCCATTCCATCCGTGAAGAGCAACACCATGGGGCGGTGCTCGACGTTCTCGAGCGTTTTTAGCCCGACGAAGAGCGCATCGTGCCACGCGGTGGCGCCTTTCGCCTCGACCGCGTTGATCGCGGCCCGCACTCGGTTCTTGTCTCGCGTCAGCTCAGCGGTCCGCTTCAAGTGATGTGAGAACGAAATGAGGGCGGCTTCGTCTTCATCGTTGAGATCGTTCATCAGCTGAATCGCCGCGTCGCGCAAATGACTCAGGCCCAGGCCCGCGACGCTGGAGCTCGTGTCGAGCACGAGGGCGATGTGCACCGGAATGTTTTGAGCGTCGACGAGGTCGAGCTCTTGGAGCACGCCGTCCTCGAACAGCTCGAAATCCGATGCGCCGAGCCCGAGGACCGCTCGGCCGCCACGGGCGACATAGACGTCGACTTGCACGATCTCGGTCGTTGCTCTGAAAAGAGGGATCTGCGGTTGGATGATGAAAGCTGCGACCATCCAGGAAAGTCCTGTCATGTCAGTGCGCTAACGCCTCGCGCAGCGATGACAAGAGCGGCTCCGCGCGCTCACTCATGCCGAGCTCGTATTCCCACCAACTGCTTTGCGTAGAATCCGAAAGCAAGAGTGCCTCCTCGAGCGCGGCGCGCGACGCTTCGCGCTCCGAAGTGGTGTGAAGTGCATGACTCAGTGCGAGATAGCCGATCTGCCAATCGGGCTCGAGCTCGATCGCGGCTCGGTAGTGGCGGATCGCCGCTTCGGGGAGCCCGCGGCGCTCCGCCAGATTCCCGAGCGCCATTCGGGCTCTATATATAATGTGGTGGTCCGCCTCGAGCGCGACGAGCTCCTCGAGACGCTGCACGGCCTCCTCGAAGTGGCCTCTTTTCTCCAAAACCTTGCCGTAGCGCAGTTTAGCCTCCGCGAGGCGTGGTTCTTGCTCGAGAGCGCGCGCGTAGAGGCGTTCCGCTCGCTTCAGATGGCCTGACTCGCCACGAGGGAGCGATCCCGACCACTCCCAGACCGCCCCCGCGGCGACGAGGATCTCCGTGTCTGCGGGGTAGAGGTCGACCGCATCGTCAAAAAGGGCGGTGGCTTCCCGGAAGCCGATTTCCTCATCCCCGGCAAAAATCCGTCCTTGATAGTAGAGCGCAACGGCCAGAGCCCAGTCCCGTTGGAAGCGCTGCCCGACTTTGCGGCTGAGCTTCTGCCCAAGCTCGAAATGGCCGAACGCCTCAGGCCAAGCGCCGTTCTCGACGTGGTGGATCGCGGTATCCGTGTGGAGCAACGCCATGGCTTCTATGCACGGATGTGAGCACGGCCCCATGCGAGCCGGATCGAGCTGCTTGACGAAAGGCTCGAGCGCCTCGTGGCCGAGGCGCGCCGCGGCTCTTACGGCACCGAGCCGAAGGGGACGACCCCTGCGATAGGCTTCCACAAGGGAGATGTATTCCGGAGAAGCCGTGGTACCTGCGAATGCGGTCTGACAATCTTCACCCGACGCGGGCGCGGCCCAGACGAGTGCCGCGAGGCTCAGCCAGCGGACCAAAGCTCTTCCTCGGAGGGGATGGGCGCGCGTCCCGTCATACCTTCACATTTCTTCGCTGCGGCCGCGTTCGCGAATCGCGCGGACTCGGCAATCGAGCGCGTCTTCAAATACGCATGGGTAAAAGCGCCATGAAAGACATCACCGGCGCCGGTCGTGTCGAGTGCGTTGACCACCGGCGCTTTCGCGCGCACCACCTCCGTCTCGCGGCTCGCAACGGCACACCCGTCTGCCCCGAGCGTCACGCCGACAATCGCCGGGCCGTCCTTCGGAAGACGCTCGATGGTGTCGCTCAAGAACGCGTCCACGTCGTAATCGGCGCCGTGGAGCGCGCTCGGGTAGGTATGCGAAAAAATCGCGATGTCGCTCGCACTCACGAGCTCCTCGACACCATCGCGGGGATGCCCGCAGTCCAGCACGACGAGCCCGCCCGCCCGGCGCACGTGACGAGCGGCCTCGATCTGCACCGGCACGGTGCGCGCATCGACGAGAAGCGCGTCGCAGTCGTCGAGCGGGAGCCCGCGCACGTCGTCCCAATCGAGAGGGAAACCGATCTCGTGGGGTGCTTCGAGGATCGTGCGGCGCCCGTTCTCGACGATGATGACGCTCGTAGGAGATTCGAAGCCTTCGCGAACAGTCACGGCGCTCGTATCGACGTTCTCGTTCTCGAGGCCATCGCGGATGAAGCGGCCAACGGCATCGTTGCCGACGAGCCCCGCGATCGCGGTCTTGCGTCCGAGACGCGCCAGGGTGACGAGCGCGGTAGGAACCGGGCCGCCGCCGGCTTCATGGAGCTCCCGCGCGGACATTTTTTCATCGGGGGAGGGGAAGCGGTCCATGAGGACAAAGATGTCGCGCACGACGAGCCCGATCCCGATGGCATCCCAACCGCTCACTGAGGTAGTTTAGACTATTGTCCTGTGTCAGAAGTTCGTTGCCTAAAGCTCGAGGCCATTTTGTGCGCTGGCAAGGCGCGCCGACGAGCTAATATCGGGATATTGTGAGCCGCCTTCCGCAGCGAGCCTGTCGAGCGAAGGGCTAGGCCGAAGGCCGAACTGGAATAATGCCGCAACGCAGCCAGCGCGCAAAAGGGCCAGAGATTTAGGTGACGAACTTCTGATACAGGGCAATTAATGCAACGTAAAGGTCGCGGCGCGGTGAGCAACGCCACCGGCCGTTTCGAGAGACGTGAATATGTCGGATACGTCCCGATCGAAGAACGGGACCGAGTCGAGACCATCGTCTCGCCCGACAGCACGCGCTCGATCCTTGCGAAGAACGACTCACCCGACGTTCCGTTCTCGGTCTCGATCAACCCCTATCGCGGCTGCGAGCATGGATGCATCTACTGCTTCGCGCGGCCCACCCACGCCTATCTCGGTTTGTCGCCCGGCCTCGATTTCGAGACAAAAATTTTCTCGAAGCCCAAGGCGCCGGAGCTCTTGAGACAAGAGCTCGCGAAGCCCAAATATCGCCCGGAGCCGATCGCCCTTGGCTCGAATACCGATCCGTACCAGCCCGCCGAGCGCGAGCACAGAATCACGCGTGGCGTGCTCGAGGTATTGGCCGAGCACGAGCACCCGGTAGGCATCGTCACCAAGTCGCATATGGTGCTGCGCGATTTGGATCTGATAGCGCCGATGGCGGAAAAAGGGCTCGCCCATGTGTTCCTCTCCATCACGACGCTCGACCCCGAGCTCGCAAGCCGGATGGAGCCGCGCGCGTCGACGCCGAAAAAGAGGCTCTCGGCCATCTCGGAGCTCTCGGCCGCCGGTGTGCCTTGCGGCGTTTTGGCGTCTCCGATGATTCCCGCGCTCAACGACTCGGAGCTCGAGCGCATTCTCGAGGCGTCGGCCGCGGCCGGTGCAAGGAGTGCCGGCTACATCCTTCTGCGACTACCTCTCGAGCTCAAAGAGCTTTTCCCGGAGTGGCTCGAGGCTCACTATCCAGACAAGGCCACGCATGTCTTGAGCTTGATGCGCCAAGCGCATGGAGGTGAGCTCTACCGCTCGCAGTTCGGCGAGCGCATGCGCGGAACGGGGCCTTACGCGGCGATCCTGGAAAAGCGTTTTCGCGTCGCCGCGCGAAAATTGGGACTTGACGAGCCCCTGCCGCCTCTCGACACGACGCGGTTTCTAAGACGCGGTCAGCTCGGTTTGTTCGGCTGACGGCTCGCCGGCTTTCGTTTGGCTAGTAGGGTTTCCGAAAGTGCGGGGCCGCGGCCCGGCTCGCTCCACGGGCAGACCTCGATGCAAATCGCGCAGCCATAGGTCTTCACGAAATACGGGAGACATTTGTCGAAGTCCACGTACCAGCGCTCGACGCCGCGCACCCACTGCTTGTTGTCGAAGAGGGCGTCGGGCGGGCAGTCGATGACGCAGCGCCGGCAGTTCAGGCAGATGTCTTCGACGCCGTGATCGACAGGGCCGTCGAAGGCGAGAGGCATGTCCGTGAGCACGGCCGCGAGACGAAAGTTGGAGCCGTACTCCTTCGAGATCATCGAGCCATGCTTTCCGAGCTCCCCGAGGCCCGCTCGAATCGCGAGCGGGATGTGCAGGATCTCGGTGCTGTTGGGGTTGCCGTAGGCTTTAGCCGGCCAACCGAGATCGCGGATGTGCTCGGCGAGCTCGAGGGCGATGCGGGACACTTCATGATAAGCGCGCATGACTTCGATGGCCGCTCGTTTGTGCGGCACATGGGTCATCTCCTCGCGATCCATGGGGAGACCGATGCAGATGGCGTTCGGGTGCGGCGCTTTGTGGCCTTCGAAGAGCGCGTCCTCGGTGACGAGCGTAATCCCGACGAGTCCCGCTCCGAGCTCGCGGGCTTTGTCCTTGATCGCGGCCGCGGCAGCCGCGGTGTCCTCGACGGGCTCGCGCTTGCGTGCGACGGGCCCGTCCTGGCGCCGGAGCTGCCAGGTGTTGGCGAGGATGTAGCGGACGACTTGCCAATCGTTGATATAGCTGAAGAAATCGTCGAGCGCTCTCCAGGCGAGTTTTTCGCCCGTCGCGTTGTGGAAGACGTGGCTCGCGCGCCTTTTGGTCTTCTCGCCGTGGCCGTTGATCCCGTTACCTGAGCGGGGAGTTTCGTGATAGCCGAAGGCGTATTCCGTGCTGGGCGTGTCGTAGAGCTTCATCGCGGCATCCTACCATCGTCCTGACATAGAATGTCGGGGTTATGTCGATGATGGCGTCGCTTCTTGCACTCTTCCAGACTTCGACGAAGCTTGCGCTCGTGGGTGGCATGCTTCTCGATGGCTATGAAGTTCCTCCCGTCCACCACGCGGTCGTGCTTGTGGAAGGAGACCGCATCGTCAAAGTAGGACGGGCTAGAGACATCCCGATACCTTCAGGCTACGAGGTGATCGACACAAGTGGCCGCACGATGCTCCCCGGCCTCATCGACCTGCACGCCCATTTGACGATCTTGGGCCACGGCGACTACGGCCGCTACTTTACGTGGCTCGAGGAAGAATCGGATTTGTCGCTCGAAGACATCATGGAGATCTCGGCGAAACAGCTTCTCGAGGCAGGCATCACGACCGCGGTCGACCTCGGAGCGCCGCTCGAAGAGAGCGTTCGGGTGCGCGATCGGATCGCGCGTGGTGAGATCCCCGGCCCGCGGATTCTGGTCAGCGGCGCCTGGGTCGCACGCCGGACGTTCGGCGGCTTCCCGCCCGATTCGCAGCGGCTCGTGACCTCACCGGAGGAAGCGTCACAAGCCGTTGAAGAGCTCGTGAAAGGAGGTGCGGACGTCATCAAAGCGTGGGCGGGTCTGACCCGGGAAGACTATGACGCCATCGTTGCCACGGCGCATCGCCTTGGCGTCCCGGTGCACGCGCACCTATACGATCCGGAATCTCTGAGAAACGCGCTCGAGGCCGGCGTCGACGTGCTCCAGCATGTCGGCTCGGCGGGAACCCCTCCCTACGAGCCCGAGCTCATACGCGCTATCGTCGAGAGCGGCCGTCCGGTCGTACCCACGGGAGCCCACCGCGTCTGGGTCTTTCCCGCGACGGTGCAGTTCCCCGAGCGGCTGCAAGACCGCCGCTTGAAAGCCGATTTCCCGGCGCCCCTCTACGACGAAGTGCAAAGGAGCTTCGAGGACTTTCACACGCTTGCTTATTTCCGCACGACGCCGCGGCAAATGTTCTTTGGCGAGGCGTCGATGAAGCAGTGGATCGATGCCGGCGCCGTCATCGGCATCGGAACGGATTCGGGAACGCCGATGAACTTCCATACCGAAGCACTCTGGAGGGAGCTCAAGGTCTTCGTCGACCTCGGCATGTCGCCTCAGGCCGCCATTTCGGCGGCGACGCGGGTCAACGCACGTATCCTCGGCAAGTCGAACGAGCTCGGTACGATCGAGGCTGGGAAGCTCGCCGATATCATCGTAGTGAAAGGCAACCCGCTCTTCAATATTATGGCGCTCGCGGATGTGGTAACAGTGGTTAAAGGCGGGCGCGTTTTTCAGCACTAGCGTTACTACTCTAGTCTGCTTTCTACCAGCTCTTTCGTTAGGGTTAGGGTGTAGCCTTCGTTCTCGTCGTTCTTGACGACGTGGCTTTGTTGGAACGGTTCGAACTCGAACGGCTTGATGACGCGGCCGTAGACTTCCTTCAGGGCGCGAGCGCCGACCCGGGTTTGGCGGGCTGCGTGCTGGGCGATGAGCTTTTTGGCCTCGTCGGTCATCTGAAGGTCGATCTTGAATCTCTGGAAGAAGCGCTTCGAGGACTCGAAGAGAGAGTCTTTCGTGCCGGTGAAGATCACCTCTAGAACTTCGGGGGTGAGCTCGGCCAGGACAAGAGTCGTGTCGAAGCGGGACAGGAACTGGGGGAGCATCCCGAACTTGAACAAGTCTTCCTGCCTCAAATACTCGGACAACGAGAAGACTTGCTCGAACTCGACGCTCCCGTCAAAGGCCGAGACCAACTCCGTGAGCTCCTCCTGGCCTTTTTCTTCGTAGACCCGAGCATAGACCTGGTCATAGAGCTCTTCGAACGCGCCGCCGCAGATGAACAGGAGCTTCTTCGTGTCGATCTCCATTTGCACGGGCTTGAAATCCCCGTCCACTAGAAGCCGAGTATCGAAGGTCACTTTCTCGTCCTCCATCAGCGTGAGGAGCGATTGCTGAACGTTGATCCCGGTCGGGTTGGATTTGCCGCCAACGACCGTCGAGACTTTGTCGACTTCGTCAATGCAGACCGTGGCGTGCTCGATGAGAAGCTTGACGCTCTCCGGCGTGGCTTGTTCGCCGAGAATCTGCACCGCCCGATCCTGGAGAGTTTGGAAGAGCTGCCTGCCAGTGAGGACGGTCCCTTCCTCGTTCGCGAGAGTATTGGCGTTCAACCGCGCCACGACGCGATGTTTCTGAAAGGATGGGTTCGCGAGATAGAGCTGCTCGACCGCGCGCATGACCGTCGTTTTACCGGTGCCAGAATTACCGATCATCAGCAAATTTCCGACGGCGTCCCCGCAGAGATGCTTGAAGATCGCGACCGAGACATAGCGGAGCGCGTCGTCCTGCCCGACCACACTCGCGCGCATGAACGTGTAGAGGTCAGTTGGCTTGAGGCTCATAAGTCTATGATAGCCTTTCAGCCTTTTTGAATTGGCTCTCGAGTTCGAGGAATCTATGGAGATGCGAAACGTCGCGACTTATCCGGAGCCGCTTCTCCGCCGCTTCACGACCGATTTCCTGCTCAGATTGGACGCTTCGTCCGAAGAGGCGGACATCATCGCCGATGGGCTAATGACGGCCTGCCTCTGGTGGCATCCTGGGCAGGGCCAGGGGCTGGAGAAGCTCGTGCGCTATCACCGTCGCGTGCGTAACGGTGGCATCGTTCCGGCGGCGACGATGGAGTGGGTGCGCGAGGGAACGAGCACAGCACTACTCGATGCCGGGAAGGGTTTCGGCTATGTTGCGGCGCATCGCGCAATGGCCCGTGCGATCGAAAAAGCCTCCGAGACCGGGCTCGCGATGGTCGGCGTGCGCAACAGCAACCACTTTGGCATCGCTGGCTATCACGCATTGTCCGCCGCTCGGAAAGGCTTGATCGGCTGGGCGATGACGAACGCTGGCGCAGAGATGGCGCCAACAGGCTCGGCGAAGGCCGTCCTGGGGACAAACCCCTGGGGTATCGCGATTCCGCGGCAAGGACATCCTCCTATCGTTCTCGACATGGCGCTCACGATGAGTGGCAAAGGCATGATGCGCTGGCTCGACCGCGAAGGACGCGAGATGCCGGAAACCTGGGCCTTGACCCCGGATGGCCGCCGGACAACGACCCCCGGTGAGGCGATGGCAGGCGCGCTCCTTCCGATAGGGGAGTACAAAGGCTACGGCCTGAGCCTGTGGACCGACGTGCTCGCCGGCGTCATGACGGGCGCTTTGTTCGGGACGGATGTGTTCCAAGACGATAGGCATTTCGACGTCGGTCACCAGCTCGTCGCGGTAGCACCCGAGGCTTTCCAGAGTCGTGAAGATTTCGACCGGCGCCTCGAAGAGCTCGTAACGCAAATAAAATCCGCCCCTCCCATCGACCCTGACCAACCGGTGATGCTTCCCGGCGAGCGAGAGCAGCACCGCCGTCGGGAGCGGCTAGAAACGGGAATCCCCGTGGACCTCACGACCGTCGAAAAGCTCCGCCCGCTAGCCTCCGAGCTAGGCGTCGATTTCTTCACCAACCCACCCTGACCCCCCTCCTCCTCTCGGTACGCTTTCCTCCGCGACTCCCGTACGTGGAGAGCCGCGCACCTCCGTAGCAGACTCTTCGCCACACGCCACACTCCCTAGTTTTGTCCGTCTAGCAACGCCGTCCGTGCGTCCGCCGACCCCCTGCAAACTGAAACTCTCTGAGAATCATCGCCGCCGCGTGTCGATCACGTGCCTAGGCGACGTGGCATGAACGGCATGAAACATTCGCTACCGAACAACGGGCATCTCACAAACAAAAGCATGGCACGCAGTAACGGCAGGTCGGTGAGCCGGCGCCGTCGTTTGAGCTCTGTCTGGACGGAGTACGAAAGATGGGATCTTTAGATTCGATGGGCAGCTCGGCCCATAAGCTCCAGAAGCGTACACCCGTACGAATCCCAGATTTTTTCTCACGTCCTCTGTCCGAGAAGAGCTCGTGCTCGCGGCGGCGAACGCTTCGCGTTACTTCCCTTGAAGGCGGTGCCTCCCGAAGCTAGAATCTACCTGGAGAATGACTCTCACAGCTGGAACGAATCTGGGTTCGTACACCATCGTGGCTCCTCTTGGGGCTGGTGGTATGGGCGAGGTGTATCGTGCGCGGGATACGAAGCTTGGCAGGGAGGTGGCGATCAAAGTGTTCCCGCCGAGGTCACAGAAAGCGCCGAGCGGCTCGCGCGCTTTCGGCGTGAGGCGCAGGTTTTGGCGTCGTTGAATCACCCGCATATCGCTACGATTCACGGGCTCGAGGAAGCCGAGATCGGCCCGTTTCTCGTGCTCGAGCTCGTGGAAGGAGAAGACCTCGCGGCCCGCTTGAAGCGGGGGCCGATCCCTGTCGAGGAAGCTCGCGAGCTGGCGCGCCAGATAGCCGAGGCGCTCGAAGAAGCGCACGAGAAAGGCATCGTTCACCGTGATCTGAAGCCCGCCAACATCATGATCACTCCGGACGGAAATATAAAGGTTCTGGATTTCGGACTCGCCAAAGCGCTTGCCAAAGACGAGAGCCCGACCGCCGACCTTTCGCAGTCGCCGACGATGACGCGTGTATCCGCGGCGGGCGTCATTCTCGGAACGGCAGCTTACATGTCGCCCGAGCAGGCCAGCGCGAAAACGGTCGACAAGAGAAGCGACATCTGGTCGTTCGGCATCGTGCTCTGGGAGATGCTCGTTGGGCGCCCGGTCTTCAACTAGCCTCTCAAGCATCCTCGCTCCCGCCTGACGACCTTGACACCGCCGTATTTTTCGCGTCTCATAGAAGTTAAGCCAAAACAAACCTCATCCGACCACAACCAACCGGTGTCTCGTACAGAGGCGGCGGCTCGCGTGGCTATGGAGTAAGCAATTGGTCGAGCTCAACCACAGTGAACGGACCATGCGGGCCAAGATCGTCTATTACGGTCCCGCCACTGGTGGCAAGACGACCAACTTGCAGGTGATTCATCGCCGCGCGAAACGCGAAAAAGGCTTCGATCTCTTTTCCATCGACACCGCCCAAAACCGCACGATTCTGTTCGATCTTCTCCCGATGAGCACTCCGGCGTTTCAAAACTATCAACTGCGTTTCCAGCTCATCGGCGTCCCGGGCCAGAAGCTCTATGCCGTGACGCGAAAAATGCTCTTGAAGAACGCGGATGCGGTCGTCTTCGTGGCGAACTCTGCGACGGACCGCTGGAACGAGTCCCTGGAGTCCTTCAAAGAGATGATTGGCTTTCTCGAGGGGCACGGACTCGACCCGGCGACCATCCCCACCGTCCTCCAATACAACAAGCAAGACCTGGGCGACATTGTTGATCTACAGGCGATGGAAGAGGCGATGAACCCTAGGCACGCGCCTTACTTTCTTGCCGTCGCCAACCAAGAAAAAGGAGTCCTCGAGACCTTTGCCGGCGCGTTGCGAGCGACCGTGTCCGACCTCGCTCGACGCTACGGAATGGGCAAAGAGCTCTCCCATGCGCAGAACATCGAAGAGTGGGCGGAACAGACGATGCTCTTCACCTTTGGTGTCTTGAAGTTCGACGACGACGGCGATTATGTATCCGCTGAGCCGACCAAGTCGGGCGCGTCCTCTTCGGCGCCAGAGCCTGCTGCCAAGGTGGTGAAGGTGCGCACGCCGTCCAAGAAGCCGGCGCCCGCGAAAGCGCAGACGGTAGAAACGCCCATCTCGTCTGAACCGGCGCGAACGAATCCGCCACCACTACAAGCGAATAGCGCCACCGAAGCGCAGCCGGCTCCCGCGGTCGCGACGGCAACGGCGGTCGATGACAACTTACTTTGGGCAACGGTCTCGGCAGCGGACGAAGTTCAAGACGCCTTTTCCGCGCAGGCCATGGTCGAAAGCTACGCCGAGGCTGCGGTGGGCTTGGCCGATCACATCAGTGATCTACGCGATCAAAAAGACTCGGTGTCTCGCCGCGCTGCCGACTTCGTCGTGGTATCCGATACGATGAAAACGCTCGCCTATGACGCCACCGCGGACGCTCACGGTCTCCTGGAACAGATGCTTCGCGATCTCGCGGCCAATTGGGAGGCGGCGCACGCAGCGCTCTACATCTCTAGACCGGACGGAACACTCGACCCCGTTATCCGGCACGCACTCGAGATCGATCCTTTCAAGAGCGCCATAGAGCCCAACGCGCCGTCGGAAGGCGTTGCCATTCTCGATGCCGGTGGTAGGGTCGTCCAGATGCGCGGCGAGGAGGGCTTGCTCGAAAAGCCCATCAAGCGCGTGGGGCTCGAATGTGTCGGCGCGGCAGCCTATCCGTTGTTCACGCCTATCCGCCGCGTCGGCCTTCTCACGTTGTGGTTCTTGCAAGGCGCGGCAGCGCTCAGCCTCGCTGAAGCGGAGCATTTGGACAAAGTTGCCTTCGAGCTCTCACTCGGGATGCACGTCGTAAGCGATGTGCGTGGGGCTTCTTGGAAGCTCTAGGTCTAGTTCGTTCCGAGCGTCATTAGTCAATAGTCGAACTGCAGTCGTATCTGCCAAATCCAGAAAGGGTCCAGACCTTGCCGCGTGGCTCGGATCCCGTTGAGCTGGAGTTTCGCGTTGTTGCTCGCATACGTATCCACGACAATCCCGGCGATGTGAGACTCTGGCCGCTCGAGAAAACGGACCGATTCCGTCACAGGCCGGTTCAAGAAGCTTACGCCGAGATGGAGCAGATCGAGGCTTTCTTGATCACGCCACGCATAGGCGAAGCGTCCGGAGAGGCCAAACCGATCAAAAGCACTGATCTCGAACTGAGTCTCGTTCTGAACGAGACCAACCGCCCACCATAAATGCGAGTCGAAGCTCTCGCGCTCTCCGTGGAACAAGAAACCTGTATAGGCCCTGTATGTGAAGCCCCTTGTCCCAATGGATGGTGGCCCAAGGGTCGGATGGCTCTTCTTGATCGTCGGGCTTGGCTCCCTCTTCTTGGCTGCTCGCGAAACCTGCCGGCGCCAGCACGAAGAGCAGGAGCATGAAGACGCGCACGAGAAGAGAACCTCCCTCGCCGTCAGGCGAGCTCCCAAAGGCGCGCGCGGACGCCGCCCTCGTGAAGTCTCAAATGTGCGATGGCCACTGGGAGCTTGAACCGGTGAGGACCGGCGCTTCCCGGGTTCAGGTATAGGACGCCGTTTCTGCGCTCGAGCTTCGGCCGGTGCGAATGGCCGCTCACGACGACGTCGAGGCCGCGCTTCACTGGATCCACGCGAAGCTCCTTCAGGTCGTGCACCATGTGGATGCGCCAGCCGTCGACCTCGATGGTACGCGAGTGGGGGAGCCGCTTCGCCCAGGCGCCTCGGTCGTTATTTCCGCGGACTGCGTGGACCGGCGCGAGCGCTTCGAGCTCGCGCAGAATTTCGGCGCGGCAGATATCGCCGGCATGCAGGATGAGCTCACACCGGCGAAGGCGCGCAAGTACTTCCGGCCGAAGCTGGTTATGGGTGTCGGAGATGACCCCGATGAGCCTCGAGCACGCCACGTTACTGTCGCTCGAACTCCGCAAGACCTTCGACGTCGACACTGCTGACTTTCCCATTAGCCGCGATCCGAAAGCTGACCAGCGATTCACCCATAACCGGGTCGCGCCAGCGCGCGAGAAACGTGTCGAAGTGCCAATGTTCGAGGTCCGCGATCCAGTCGGAGTGACGGCGTAGAACGAGCGCATCGCCTTTGATGGAGAAGCTCAGCGCGCCGTACATGGTGTCCTCGTACTTGCCGGCATAGGCGTCGAGCGCCAGCGTCGGCGTCGTGTCCGCCACTCGAGATGCGTCTCGCTTCTGGCGCGTCTCGACCTGCTGCTTTTTCTGGCTCTCTCCGAGCTCTCGAAAGGCCGCGCGCCAATCGGTCTCACCCGACGCGCCGAGATAAGCGTCCACGATGTGAAACGTCACGGTGCTCTGCGCGAGCGAGCCGCTCGGAGACGTATTCGTGAGCACGACGATCCCGAGCTCTTCTTCGGGCAGTAGAAGGATTTGCGACAGCATGCCGTCGATCCCGCCCGTGTGGGTCGCGACGAGGCGTCCCCGATAGTCGCGAAGGCCCCAGCCGAGACCGTAAGTCGAAAAATGAGTCGATGGAAAGAGCTTCGTGTAGCTTGGTGGGAGTGGGTAAATGATGTTCGACTTCCAAACTTCGGAAACGACGTTCTCGCTTACGATGCGCGTCTCTTCGAAAGCGCCTTCACCGAGCATCGCGCGCATCCAATAGGTCATCTCCAAAGCGCTCGACAATATCGAGCCGGCGGGGCCGATGTTGTCGATGTTTCGATGCGGCACCACGACGACCTCGTCGTCGAGGATCGCGTGCGGGGTCGCGACGTTGTCCATTCCCTCGAGCTCTAGAACGCTCGTGCGGCTGCGGGTCATTCCTAGAGGTTGCAAAATGCGGTGCTTGATCCACGTGTCCCACGATTCGCCGGTGACCGCTTCGATAACCAGACCGGCCGTCAAGAACATGGTGTTTTGATAGCCTGCTTGCGATCGAAAGCTGGAATTCGGCTCCAGGTGGCGGATGCGCCGCACGATCTCCTCGCGGTCGAAATCGCTCGCGTACCAGTTGGAATCACCTCGGCGTCCGAGCCCGCTTCGATGGGAGAGGATGTCTCTCACCGTAATCTCGCGTGTGACGTAAGGCTCTTTGAGCCGAAACCAAGGAAGGTGATCGATGACCCGGTCGTCCCACGAAAGCTTCCCGTCGTCGACCAAAATCCCGAGCCCGGCGGCAGTGAACGCTTTCGTGTTCGAGCCGATCGCGAAGAGGGTGTGCTCGTCGACAGCGAGGCCGCTTCCGCGCTCACGATCCCCAAAGCCCTTGGCGTAAACGACGGCACCATCCTTCACCACCGAAATCGAGAGCCCCGCGACTCTCCACTCGGAGCGCACATCCTCGATATAAGCGTCGAGATCCTCAGGCAGGGATTGGGTAAAAACGGCGCCGGGGAGCGCAAGGCAGGCGGCGAGCGCCAAGGCCTGAATATCAGAGCGAGTCGACATAGGAACCTCCGGAGCAAGAGTTTAACCTGTCCGACGACCGATTCAAGTGTGGCAATCGGCTGTGCCAGCATCCCGTTATTATGAAGAAGCTCCTCGCGTGGTCCGCTTTCTTCTACTAGTCGAGATCGCGAGCGAGTCAACGATGGCTGACTTGGATGTCTACAAGAACATCCAAAAACGCCTCCACTTTCAAGACCATCGTCCAGGCCAACCCCCGGACACCGCACACAGTGCTTCCGAGCGCGAGGAGATCTTCGAAAAAGGCAAGGCCGTCGTGCTCATTACCTGCACCGCAGCACCGGGCGCAGACGCATGCGACGTTCAAGCTGTTTTTCAACGCGTTGATGCTGCCCCGCGTGCTCCCTTAGTCAGCTTCGTCGACGTAGTAGATCTCGCCGCGGCGTTCTTTCTCGCGATAGCTGCGGCGGATGACTCTGCCAGTCCTGAAATAGTCGGTGGCCATCGTTGCGATGCGCCAGAGCAGCTTGAGGTTGCGCCACGCGCGTGCGAAGAGCGAGAAGGACTGCGTGTTCTGCTCGTCGAGGGTTCGCATGCGTTGTCTCGTCCTGCATCATATCGCGAACGACTCCGTCTGTTGATATGCCAAATCTGAGCAGAGTCCGTATCAATCTGTGTCAACCTGTGTCATTTCTGTGTGGCGCCATTTGCAGATCGAGAGTGTCGGCGTGGCGTCGCAGGCCTTCGTCAGCGGGGTGAAGGCCCGGACGATTTTCCGTTGTGTAGTCATCGACCCCCATGTCTTCAACAAGTTCCGAGTACGAAAAATAGTTAAAAAGCTACGGTGGTTTCACCCCACCCTGTGTGGTGCACGACGTGTTTTCCAAGATTTCGCTGTATTTGCTTTGGCATCGTTCTTGCTTCTTAAAGAAGTAGCTCGTCCGGTTACATCCTAAATAATCTATCAAAGACGACTCGTCTGCCATCAAACGTGCGCCGGAAGTGTGTTCTCCGGAGGCGCGCGATGCGATGTGGAAGGAGCTCGTTATGACTACTGCCCGCCTTAAAACGCTGTTGCTGCTCACGACTTGCCTACATGCCGTGCCCTATGCTTGGGCCGACGAAAAGGACAAGAGCAAGCTACTGACACGCAGTATCTACGTGCCCCTCGAGCTCGAACTGTGTGAGCACCTGCACGACGCCGTGCTCTACCAAAACGAGCAGGTGGTCAGCACCCTTCCTTCGAAGCGTATCTTTCAGTTCACCTACTATCCAAATCTAGGCCGCATGGAGCCGGTTCGTACGGACGTGCGCGTGGTCGGGTTCCGCGAGAACGGCGAGGAATTTGTCGGGCGTCTTGCGATAACGCCGTGGGGCATTTTCACTGCGAACACGAAGGTCGAGCTCGATTTGAAAGCGCAACTGCGAAGGTTCCGCCACAAAATCGACGTCCGTTACCGGTTGCGTTCTCTCACGCTCCGCTGCAGCGATACCTGCGGACGGGAGCCCGCGCTCGTGGCGGCCGATGCCCGCGTGCCGGCGAGCCCCTGACCCGTTTTCGCCCGACCCGTCGATCCGATAGACTCCTGTTCGTCCTATGAGCGAACAGCTTTCGTAAGGAGATTATCGATGACCGACGTCAAGTCCCTTGTCAGGATTCCTCTAATCATTGCCGCGTAACACACGTCTTTTCATCGCGCCGACTTATTGGCTTGCCTGCGCGATGAACTGGGGCGCCGCTCGTTTCGCGCTCGACAACGGCGGCGTCGTCGGCCAAGGCGTGTCGTCGCTCGAAGGCTATCTGCTGATCCCGTTCCGCAATCTGGTCATCTGGACCCTCGCCGCCACCGTCATCGGCATGATCCTGGGCGGTATCACACTGGCCGTTCGCAAAAAGAGCGCCGCACCGCAAGCTACCTAGATTCCATTTTGCTAACTCTAACGGCCCCCCCGCTGTCGGCAGTCGTCGACATAGCCTCCGTCTGGGTAACCGAAGCCAGGTAGCCGTAGCACCAGTAGAACCTGGCGGGCCGCAAGGGCCCGCCAGGTTACAATGAGCCCAATGAGCACGCCGCCCCTTCCGCCCGCTCCGTCTCCCTATAGGCCACCGTCGTCCGGTGGCTCGCGTCCGCCCTCCGCGGGTCCGCGTCTGCCGTGGGAGGAGCGCGATCGGCTCGGCATCGCCCAGGCATTTGTCGATACGGTCAAGCTGCTCGTCAGCGATCCGTCGGATGGCTTCGCGCGCCTTCGCAAAGACGGCGACCTCACGAGCCCCATGCTCTTCGGAATCATCGTGTCCTGGATGGCTGTTCTACTGGGCCAGCTTTGGAACATGCTTCTCGCCAATACCATGCGCGGATTCTTCGAAGGCTTTGAACAGATCGAAGGCTTTGAAGGTTTCGGGCAAGCCTTTGGCCCTCCGGGAATCGTGCAGCTCATCGGATTGCTCGTCTTTTGGCCGATTCTGTATGTGATCGGCATTTTCATCGGATCGGCCGTCATGCATCTTTGCCTGCTTCTCGTCGGCGCGACCGAAAAGTCCGAGACCGGCTTCGAGGGAACTCTCAAAGTCTACGCTTATTCCAGCATCTCTTGGCTTGCGGTCGTGCTACCGTTCGTCGGTGGCCTCGTTATGTCGATTTGGAACCTGGTGCTCGCGGTCTTGGGCTTTGCCGCCGTGCACCGCACATCGCCGGGGCGCGCGTTCGTAGCGACGCTGATCCCGCTCGTCCTGTGCTGTTTGTGCGGGCTGGTTCTTTCGGTGTTCTTCGGCGCGGTGCTCTACCAGTTCATGCAGCAGTTCGGGAACATGCCGTGAGCCGTCAGGTAGCCTTTCTTTGGGGAGGTGTCGCCGCCGCGCTCGTGATTATCTCGCCCTGGGCGTCGGGTTTCACCGGCGAGCTCTGGGCCTGTACGTTCAAGAGCTGGACCGGCTACGCCTGCCCGACTTGCGGCACGACGCGGGCCGCCTTGCTCCTGGCCGATCTCGACGTCGCGAGCGCTCTCTCGCTCTATCCGTTGCCGGCGGTCGGGTGGATGCTGTTTCTCGGCGGCGGGCTCACGGCCGCGACCTTGACGCTCGCCGGCCACACCCTTCCCGCGGTCCCGACGAGGCTGACCTTGACAGGACGGGTCGCCGTCGTCTCGGCGATCTTCATGAACTGGGCTTATTCGATTGCTACGGGCGTGTAGCGCCTATTGCGACGAGGTGTCTGTCGGTGCGGATGAACAACGTGCCGCCGGAAATCGCGGGTGAAGCGAGTGTGCGCTCTTCGAGCCGGTTTCGTGAGACGAGCTTCGGCGGTGCGCCGGCTTCAAACACGAATGTCTCGCCGGACTCGTTGAGAAAATAGACCTTTCCGTCTCCCGCCACGGGCGATGCGGTAAAGGCTCCACCGAGCCGTTCCCGCCAGAGCGTCTCTCCGTTTCTTGCATCGACAACGCTAGCGATCCCGCGCTCGGTTGCCATGAAGATCTTTTCGTCGTAATAGAGCAATGACGAGATATAGGGCGCGCGCGTCGGGACGTGCCACTCGACATGGCTCGCATTCACATCGCCGCGTCCTCCGAGCCGGATGGCTGAGTACGGACCGCTCGAATAGCCGCGACTCGCGTAGAGGATCCCGTTCGCGTAGACGGGGACACCGATGGCGAGGGTGACGGGCTCACCGACATGCCACAAGAGCTCGCCGGTCTTCGGGTCATAGACCTCGATACGATGGCTCGAATTGACGACGAGCTCGTCGCCTTCGGGTCCGGGGACGACAAAAGGCGTCGAGTACGATCGGATGCCTTTGCCGCGGTCGACTTTCCAGAGCTCTTTACCGTTCGTCTTGTCGAGCGCGATCAGATAAGCGCCCGGCGGATGGTCGCAAAGCAAGATGAGCGTGTCGCGGTATAACATCGGTGAGCTGCCATGACCCCACAACACGTGGAAGGGAGCGTAGTCGCGGCCGATGTGGCGGGACCAAACGAGCTCACCCTTCAGAGTCAGCGCGACGAGTTGGCCGGTCCCGACCCAGGCATAGACGAGCTCGCCATCCGTGGTTGTGCTCGGGGTCGCGAAGTTGTGTTTGGGGTGGACGGAAGGCAAGCTGTCGCTCGGTTCGACGGCATCGAAGCGATGTTCCCAAACCAGGCTCCCATCTTCGTGAGCGAAAGCTTGCACCGCGAAAGTGATCCGATTGCTCTCCCGCGTGTAGTCTTTTGCCGTGACCGCTTCGTCGAACTCGGCACCGCGGCGGTCGATGGGGCCCATCCCGAGCTGCGAGGTCAAGAACACGAGGTCCTCCCAGATGATCGGGGTTGAAGTTCCGAGCCCCGCGAGCGGCGCGCGCCAGCGGATGTTTTGCTCGGGTCCCCAAACTTCGGGCAAGTTCTTCTCGGGCGAGATCCCGTCACGGCTCGGGCCGCGCCATTGGGGCCAGTTTTCGGCGGCAGCCTGTCCCGCGAGCATCAGAGAGGCGAAGAGACACAACGGCTTCATGAAGAAATTCTACTCTGAATTTGAATATTGGGCCTCCTTGTGGCGTATTACAGGTAATGGACTCTCGCATTGTTCGGAATGTCGGGACGAGCTCATGGAGATGAAAGAACTGGAAGGAGTGACCGAAGCGATGAAAATGTTTCGACGCATCGGTGGGGCCTCGCTGCTCTCAGTGAACACGTGTGCATTGGCGTCACGGTCGGGAGCTCGTGATCAACTCGGCGCCGCAGCGACTCGTGGCCGATCACTCGCCAGAAGGACCGTCGAACGGCCTCTAGACGTCAGGCTTTCTTTTTGCTCGGGCGCGCGGCCGCTTTCTTCTTCTTGCTGCTGGTGGTCTTCTTCTTGGCCGCCGTGGGGTTCTTTTTCGTGGCTGCTTTTTTCGCCTTGGCGGGGTTGCCCTTCGCCTCGCGCCTCAGCTTCGCGACCTCTTTCTTCAAAGCGTCGACTTCGGCCTGTTGGGCAACGCCCGCTCGTTTGAGAGCGTTCGCGACTTGGCGGTCGAACGCCGCTTCCATGCTGTTGTAAGTCTCAGTAGCCTGCTTCTTGGCGGCGTCGACGGTATCCTTGACATCGCCCGAGGTCGGAATCAGGTCTTCGTACTTCTTTCCTTTCTTGACAAGCGTCTTGAAGAGCTTGTCGCCTTGCTTTCCCGCCTGCGCCAGTGCCCCGAGGCCCGCGAGCCAGACCTTGTTGGCGGAAGTCTTCAGTACGTGCAAAGCGTCGTCTTTTTTCTTGGCCATGAGAACAGTTTAGCGAGGATTGAGCGCGATGGCCACTTTTGCGCGACGGTTTCGTTTAGAATGACCGATGCCATGACTTGCGCCAGAGGCCTCTGTCTCGCAGCTTTGCTATCCGTTGCCACCGCTGTTTCGGCGCAGGAAGTGGAGCGCCGCGAGGCCCAGGCGGTCAAAATCACCGCAGTCGATGGCACTCCGGTCATTGACGGCGTCGTCGACGAAGATGCTTGGTTGGCCGCTCCGGTGCTCACAGATTTCGTTCAGGCCGAGCCTCTCGAAGGGGAGCCCGCGACCGAGAAGACCGAGGTCCGCATTCTTTACGATGACGCGTTCATCTATGTTGGGGTGATCTGCTACGACCGCGACCCGTCCGGCATCATCGTCACCGATAGCCGGCGTGATGCGGGCCTCAATGATATGGACTCGTTCCAAATGGTCTTCGATACTTATCGAGACCGCCAGAACGGGTTCGTTTTCGGCACCAATCCGGCCGGGATCGAGTATGACGGTCAGATCAGCAAGGAAGGCGGTGCAGGACAGACGTCCAGCCGGCAACGCACGCAGACGGGGTCCGGGAGTGGTTTCAATCTCAATTGGGACGCGAGCTTCACCGTACGCACGCATATCGGCGAGATGGGATGGATGGCCGAGTTTGCCATCCCGCTGCGGACGCTTCGCTACGGTTCAGGGAAGCCGCAGAGTTGGGGGCTAAACTTTCAGCGCAACATTCGACGAAAGCGCGAGCAAGTGTACTGGTCACCGGTCTCGCGCATCTTCAACCTCTACCGCCTATCCTCCGCGGGCGACTTGAACGGCCTCGAGCTCGCGACGCCGAGAAACTTCAAAGTGACCCCGTACGCTCTGTCTTCGGCCAACCGCGACTTCGCGACGAGCGCGTCCTCGGACTTCGATGCTCAGTTCGGCCTCGACGTGAAGTTTGGCGTCACCCCCGCGTTGAACCTTGACGTGACGGTCAATACCGACTTCGCTCAAGTCGAGGTGGACGATCAGCAGTTAAACCTCACGCGCTTCAACCTCTTCTTTCCCGAGAAGCGCGGCTTCTTCCTCGAGAACGCCGGCACCTTCGCGATGGGCACCGGAGATTTCAGGAGTCGCACGCTCGAGCTTTTCTTCAGCCGCCGTATCGGTATCGGGCCGTCCGGTGAGCTCGTCCCCATCAAAGCAGGCGCGAGGCTGAGCGGAAAGGCGGGGCACTACAACATCGGTCTGATGAACATGCAAACCGATGCGGTCGACGGCGTCACGCCCGCAAATAATTTCACCGTCGCGGCCGTCCGCCGCGAACTTTCGAGCCGCTCTAGCATCGGCGCGCTCTTCGTTAACCGGATGGGCACGGGCGATCTCGCGGGCGAGGACGACTGGAACCGTGCGTGGGGCGTAGACGGAACGCTCGGTATCGGTCAAACCTGGACCTTTCGCGGTATGGCGACACGCACGGAGACTCCAGGCGCTACCGGCAGGGAACATGCCGCCGATTTCTTCGGCGAGTTTCGCAAGCTCTGGGGACGGTGGTGGGTCGAGTACACCGAGGTCGGCGATGCGTTCAATCCAGAAGTCGGCTTTCTCGCGCGCAAGGACTACCGTACGATTCAGTCCAGCTATATCCAGAACATTCGGACGCCGTCGGTGGCCTGGCTCCGTGAGCTACGTCCTCACGCGACCTATCGGAGCTTCTGGGATTTCGAAGGCTTCAAGGAAACGGAGCAGCTCCATCTGGACTCGCATGTAGACTTCGAAAGCGGGGCGTTCTTCAGCCCGGCCGTCAATATTAATCGGGAGGGGCTCACGGAACCTTTCGAGATCGCGCCCGGCGTGATCATCCCGCTGGGGATCTACAAGTTTACAGAGGTCGCATGGCGGTGGAATACGGATGAAAGCGCTTGGCTCTCATACCGCGGAAGCCTAGACGCTGGCGGCTTCTTCTCGGGCGACCGCGTGTCGGTCGGGACGACGATTCAGATCCGCCGCGGCGCAAAGCTCAACACGAGCTTGACGTGGTCCTACAACGACATCAATCTGCCCGAAGGCGAGTTCGTCACGAACTTGGGACAATTCCGCGTCAATTACAGCTTCACGCCCTTCGTGAACTTGCAGTCTCTAATTCAGTACAACGACCAGAGCGACATCTGGTCCGTCAACCTGCGCTTCGGTTGGTTGAACACGGCGGGGACCGGACTCTTTGTCGTGTATAACGACACGGAAGGGTTGGGTGATTTTCGCATCGGCCCCCAGAGCCAAAGCTTCATCGTGAAGTACACGCACCAGTTCGATGTTCTGAACTGAGGCCCCGCTCGTCCTATCCCAGCGTCTCTACAAACGTCGGTGCCTGTCGGCGGTTCGTCGCGTGCTCGTAGCCGTAGGCAACTTTCAAGAGCGTCGGTTCGCTCCACCGGGCCCCGAAGAAAGAAATGCCGACCGGCAGACCGGACACGAATCCCATGGGAATCGAGATGTCCGGGTAGCCGGCGATGGCGGCCACTCCAGCACTAGAGCCTCCTTGCAGACGGTCACCCATGATGTGGTCGGTCAGCCAAGCTGGATCCCTGGTCGGCGCGACGATCGCATCGAGATTGTGCGCCGCCATGAGGGCATCGATGCCTTCGGTGCGGGCATGTCGCTGGATAGTGCTGAGGGCCTCGAGGTAGGCGGGGTCGGTGAGTGGCCCCGCCTCTTCGGATGCGATTAATCGCTCCTGGCCGAAGAACGGCATCTCGCGATCGCGGTTGGCGTCGTTGAATGCGATGAGTTCGGTGAGGCTCTTGACGGGCGCGTCCGGTCCGAGACTTTCGAAGTATTTATTAATGTTTGCTTTGAACTCGTAATTGAGCACCCGCGTCGGGAGCTCCGAGAACACGTTGGCGTTGTCCATGCTGGGAATGTTGGCTGGGTCGACCACCTCGGCCCCGGCTGCTTTCAGGTCTTCGACGGCCTGGTCGAACACGGCGAGGACGCGCTCGTCGAAGTCGGGAAAGTTGCGTGCGACGCCGATGCGCGCGCCTCTCAATCCGTCCTCGTCCAGAAACTGTGTGTAATCGGTGTGTGCGTTGCCCTCGCTCGCCGCGGTGGCCTTGTCGCGCGGATCGACACCGGTGATGGCGCCCAGGAGGACGGCTCCGTCCCTCAACGTTCGCGTCATCGGTCCCGCGGTGTCCTGGGAATGCGAGATAGGGATGATGCCGGCGCGGCTCCAAAGACCGACGGTCGGCTTGATGCCGACGAGGCCGTTGATCGAGGAAGGACACATGATGGACCCGCCGGTCTCGGTGCCGATAGTTAGCGCGACAAGATTGGCCGAGCCCGCCACGCCCGAGCCGGAGCTGGAACCACACGGATTTCTATTGAGCGCATAGGCGTTCCGGCATTGTCCGCCGCGTCCGCTCCAGCCACTGGAAGCTTTGAACCCACGCCAGTAAGCCCATTCGCTCATGTTGGCCTTGGCCAAGATGATGGCGCCCGCTTCACGGAGCTTCTGCGCTACGAAAGAGTCCTGCAGCGGGATCGAGCCCTCGAGCGCCAGAGAGCCCGCGGTCGTGGTCATCTGGTCGTGCGTATCGATGTTGTCTTTGATGGCGACGGGAATTCCGTGAAGGGGACCGCGCGGTCCGCTGGACTGGCGCTCCGCATCCAACTCGTCCGCGATCGAAAGTGCCTCGGGATTCGTCTCGATGATGGCCCGTAATTCCGGCCCCCGGCGGTTGAGCGCCTCGATACGCGCCAGATACATCTCAGTAATGGCGCGAGCCGTCCGCTGGCCCGACTCCATACCTTCTTGCAACTCGGCCACCGTAGCTTCATGGAGCTCGAACGGTTCGTTGCCGGTCTGTCGGGTCATCGCGGAGTCCTCCGGGGCATGAGCAGGGGCGCATCCGATCGGTCCGGTGAGAAGCGTTGCACTACCGAGTGCGGAGTAGCCTAGGAAATGTCTGCGATCCATTGCGTGGTCCTTCCTTTGAGTTTAGAGAACATACGGGCTCGGTCCTCCGTAGCCTAGCCGAGTTGTGGGTATCGTAATACCGGAACGTTCATTTGAAAACCGCGATTCCGCTGCGCGCTGAGACCAACTCGTCCCAGCGCGGCGGCCGCGCAAATTCCGGACGAGTTCAAGAACCTGCAGTTTCACCCGGAGGACATCACGAAGGGGGAGCTCATAAACGTCATGCGGAATTTTTCGTTCGCGCTTGGCGTGCGCTGCCAGTACTGTCACATCGGCGGCGACGGCGCGTCTTTTGAGGCCATCGAGTTCGACAAAGAAACGGCCCCAACAAAGAGAAGGCCCGCTTCATGTTGCGAATGACCAAGAACCTCAACGAAAACATCTTGACCGGCGCTCCCGACCGCGATCAACCGGCGCTCGAGATTTCGAGCTCTCATCGAGGGCGAGAGCCGCGTCGGCGAGTGACTGATAACGTACAGAGGAACGAATCCGGGATATGGCTAGCGGGCGATCTATCTGGGCAAGTAGGTCGGACCAAGCGGGCACAAGGGTTTAGTCGCGGCACGGGTCGACGACCACCACGTCGAAACGGGCGAAATCGCGATCCGACGTACACACGCTGGCTCCATTTTCGATAGCCAGTGCGGCCAACGCCGCATCGGTAACCAAGGGACCGGAGACTTGTGCGTCCAGCAACAAGTTACTGAAGATCTCCCAGTAGTGTTCCCCGGGCGCCACCACTCGGACGGGGGATGTCTCGAACCAAGAGGACGCGATGGCCTCCGCTTCCTTCATCGCCAGTGGCTTTTCGAACGCGCGAGGGTTCGTGCTGATGCGAAGGAACGCCCAGACCGTGAGCCATGGCAGACCCACTGGGGACGGTGATGAGAACTCGTCTTCGATCCATCGACGGCAAGCTTCGTGGAACTCGGATCGAGGATTGTAGGCGTGAAGAAGTATGTTGGCGTCAACAACGATCACCGGTTCGTCGACCCCTCGATTTGCTCCAAGAGCTCACCGATATTGTCGAGGCTGAGTCCTGGACGAAGTTCTCCCATGTCCCTCGCGTGGACTCGAAAGGGAGGGCGTTTACGATCGCTCTTCTTTGCGTGGAAACCCAGCCGCAGATATTCGTTCACGATCTCCTTGAGCGACCGACCGCTTCGTTTGGATTCCGCCTTGAGTTTCGCAGCAACATCGTCCTCTAGCGTCAACGTTGTTCTCATGCACTGACGCTATCATTTTAGCATCATGATGTCAATATAGACACACGCTGATGGCAAAACAGCGGCATCAAGGAGTGAAATGGAAAAGTCAAGAGGCGGGTCCGGTCGTCGGTGTAGCCGTAGTCGCGGATGAGATAGCGAGCGCAGGGAAGAACCGAGGCCAGACGCGCGCTAATCGAAAACGAATCGCACCTTCGAGCTCTCGTCGAGAACGAGAGCCGCATCGAACTTCTTCCCGGTCCTCTTGCTCTTGAAGCCCTTGAGCTTCCTTGTCTTCTTGCGTGCGAGAAGCTGCTCGGCTTGCGTCAATGAGATCGTCTTGCCGGCGATCTTTTTCCAAATCGTGAAAGAGCATCCTTCTCTCCATCGGTTGCAGCCGTAGGCCTTTGGCGTTTCGCGAACGATCCCTTTCTTGCATAGCGGGCACGTTGCAAGTCCGGCCTCTTGCTGCGCCCCGGCAAGGCCGGCAAGGGGAGCAGCCGCAAACACTCTCGGAAGAAGAGCCTTCAGGTGACGGACGATATCGGCCTCGAAGGTCTCGGCGGCGAGCTTTCCGTCCTCGATGTCCTTCAAGCGCTGCTCCCACTGGGCTGTGAGGGCTGGGTCGCGGAGCTCCTCTTCGACCTGGGCGATGAGGTCGATGCCTTTGCCCGTCGGTAGGATCTCCTTCTTGCTTCGCTCGATATAGCCGGTTTTGAGAAGCCGCTCGATGATGGCGGCGCGAGTAGCCGGAGTGCCGAGCCCGCAGCGCTTCATGGTTGCTGCGAGGTCTTCGTCATCGATGGAGGCGCCCGCTTTTTTCATCGCGTCGAGAAGGGAAGCGTCGGTGTGCGGCTTGGGTGGCTTCGTCACACGGGTCTCGAGGGACTGCGAACGCTTCTTACAGCTCTCGCCCTTCTCGAGGGGCGGAAGTTTCTGGGCCTTCTCGTCGTCCCGCTTCGCGGAATGAACCGTCGTCCACCCAGGCTCCTTCACGACGGAGCCTGTCGCTCGGAACGTGTGTGGGCCGATGGCGAAGAGGACCGTGGTCTCGCCCTTTACGAGCGGCGGCAGAAAGATGGCGAGAAAACGGGCGACGACCAAGCGGTAGATCTTTTGCTCCTTGTCCGAGAGATGGAGTCCTCGTGGGTTTCGCGGTGTGGGGATGATGGCGTGGTGGTCCGTGAGCTTGGTGTCATCGACGTAGCTCTTCGGAAGCTTCAAAGTGGGGAAACGCGTTTGGGCGAGAGCGGCGGCCTTGGGGAAGGACTCCCGGGCGGCGTCGATGACCGCTGGCAGGCCAGCAACGATGTCGCGGGAGAGGTGCCTGGATTCCGTCCTCGGATAGGAGAGGAGCTTGTGCTTCTCGTAGAGTGACTGCGCGATCTGAAGCGTCGCGGTCGCGGTATAGCCGAAGCGCTTGTTGGCTTCTTTCTGAAGCGTGAGAAGGTCGAAGAGAGCCGGAGCGGGGGTCCTCGTGTCCTTCGTTTCGACGCGCGTGACCCTGGCGAGCGGCACGCCGGCGATGTCCTCGAAGACGCGCACGGCAAGAGTCTTTTCATCGATGCGGGTCTTCTTGTTCTTCCCGACATATTTCGCGGTAAAGCCGGGCTCGAGGACGGCGAGGACTTCGTAGTACGTCTCGGGTACGAAGTTTCGGATCTCGTGGTGGCGGTTGACGAGAAGCGCAAGCGTCGGTGTCTGGACGCGCCCGACGGTGCAAAGCTGGCGGTTGTGAACGGTATAGGCCCGCGTGAAGTTCAAGCCCATGAGCCAGTCCGCATGCGCGCGGGACCTCGCCGCTGCGGCCAGCGCGTCGAACGCTTTCGACGGCTCGAGGGAGCGAAAGCCTTCGCGGATGGCCTCATCTGTTAGGGAGCGGATCCAGAGTCTCTTCACGGGCTTTCTCGAGCCCGAGCGTTGATAGATGAGCCGAAAGATGTGCTCGCCTTCGCGTCCGGCGTCGGTCGCGGCGATGATCTCCGTGGTCTCTGAAGCGGTGAACAGTTTCTTGATGATGGCGAACTGTTCCTTTCCGTTTTGCGTGACCTCGTACTTCCATCGCGGAGGCACCATCGGAAGCTGTTCTTTTCTCCAGGGCTTTGCCCAAGCTGGGTTCATCGCGGCAGGCTCGGCGATCGCCACGAGGTGGCCGAAGGCCCACGTGACGGCATAGCCGTTTCCGGTCAGATGGCCGTTGGCCCTCGTGCGGCAGCCGAGCACACGGGCAATATCCCGAGCGACGGAGGGTTTTTCGGCAAGGACGACTTTCATGACGTCACCGCGGTTTCGTGAGAGAAGACAGGAGTCGGTCGGTACACGAGAGCCGCTTCGGTCGAGTGGACGCCGAGCACCTCTTTGATCTGATCCACGTGCTTCTGATAGATGCTTTCGAAGGCATAGCCTGCCCTATATCTGGCCAAAACACGCATACGAATACGACTTTTGGCCACTTTTAGCAAATTATAAGTGGCCAAAGGTGCTCTTGAAGGACAGAAACACCACGTTTGGTCGCTTGCCGGCGAGTGGAGAAGACACGAGA
>SMVB01089679.1_pt1 | contig 47679 bp, 38 predicted proteins | sample 2456461 | NCBI WGS metagenome assembly SMVB01 (sample SAMN11095934, study PRJNA526329) | marine sediment metagenome | biome: Marine sediment; feature: Surficial sediment; material: Deep marine sediment; isolation source: Hadal surficial sediment | place: Pacific Ocean | collected 2014-05 | depth...
CAACCCGGCGTGCGCCATAACCGCTTCACACCGGAGCTGCTCGAACGACTCGCAACGGTGCTCGACGAGCTCAAGTTCCGTTGCGCCGAGGGCAGTCTTCGCGGCGCGGTGTTCAGCTCGGCCAAGGACGATTCATTCATCGTCGGCGTCGATGTCGCGGCGATCGGGTCGGTCACCGACGAAGCGGCCGCGATCGCCGCCACCCGACGCGGACAGGAGATCCTCGGGAAGATCGCCGCGCTGCCGGTTTCGACGGTCGCGGCGATTAACGGCACCTGCCTCGGCGGCGCTACCGAAATGGCATTGGCCTGCACATTTAGGGTTGTTGCCGACAGTTTCGCCGTCGAGATCGGTTTGCCCGAGGTGAACCTGGGTATCTTCCCCGGCTTCGGCGGCAGCCAGAGGCTGCCGCGGCTGATCTCCCTCGAGCGTGCGCTGCCGATGATTCTCGCCGGAAAGGCGGTAACCGCCGCCGACGCCCACCGGATCGGCCTGGTCGACGCGGTAGTGCCTGTGGAGCTGCTGTTGGCCGAGGCTCGTCGGCTGGCACTTTCTCCCCGGCGACGGCGTCGCCGACCGGCGCCCGAAGACCGATCCTGGGGGCGGCGCCTGCGGCGCTGGCTGCTCGAAGGGCAGCCGCTGGGACGCGCGCTCGTGTTTCACCAGGCGCGAAGAAGTGTTTTGTCGCGTGGCGGGGCCCACTATCCGGCTCCCCTTGAGGCGCTCGACATGGTGCGGCGCGGCCTCAGGATGCCGCTCGCCAAGGGCCTCGAGCTCGAAGCCAAGCGGGTCGGCAAACTCCTCGTTTCGCCGGCGTCGCGCAACCTGGTGGGGATCTTTCTGTCGCGCCAGGCGGCGCGGCGCACGGCCCGCGTCGCGGCGGAGACGGGCTTGGGTGCCGCTGCTCGCGAGATCGGCAAGATCGGTGTCGTCGGCGCCGGTGTCATGGGAGGCGGCATCGCCCAGATTGCCGCGTATCATCGGATCCGTGTTCGTCTGAAGGACGTCGCCGCCGAGGCTCTGACCACCGGATACGAGGTCGCCTATCAACGTTTTTGCCAGCGGCAGCGGGCCGGCAAGCTCAGTCGCCGCGACGTCTCTCGGCGCATGGCGTTGATCAGTCCGACGCTTACCTACACCGGCTTCGGAACCGCCGACCTGGTGATCGAGGCCGTGGTCGAGAATCTGGACGTCAAGCGGTCGGTGCTCGCCGAACTGGAAGACGTCGTCAAACCCGACGCGGTGATCGCGACCAACACCTCGTCGTTGACGCTGGCCGAAATGGCCGCATCAATGCGACGACCCGGCCGGCTCGTGGGGTTGCACTTCTTTAACCCGGTGCACCGCATGCCGCTGGTCGAGGTCGTCCGCTCCGAGGCCTCCGATCCCGACGCGGTCGGTTGCGCGCTCGCCTTCGCGCACCGTCTCGGCAAGGTGCCGGTGGAGGTCGCCGACTCACCCGGATTCCTCGTCAACCGCGTCCTGACCCCGTACCTGAACGAGGCGCTCTTGTTGGTGGAATGCGGCGTCGCCATCGCCCGAATCGACGGTGCGCTCGAGCGCTTCGGGATGCCGATGGGACCGCTTCGGCTGCTCGATGAGATCGGTCTTGACGTCACACATCACGTCGCCGGCCGGCTCGCACCGGTGTTCGGTGATCGGCTGCCGGCATCGGACGCCAGCCGGCTGATGTGCGAAGCCGGGCGGTTGGGCAAGAAGGCAGGGAGCGGTTTTTATCGATACGGCAAGGGCAAGCCGCGACCTCAGGACCCCAGCTCGGTGCTGGGCGGAGTCGCGACCTCGGCGGTGTCGCCGAGCGATGAAGAGATCATCGATCGGTGCGTACTCCTGATGCTCAACGAAGCCTGCTATGCGCTCCAAGAGAGAATCGTCGGGTCAGCCGCGTTCCTCGATCTCGCCATGGTGATGGGCACCGGATTCGCCCCCTTCCGGGGTGGCATCCTCCGCTACGCTGACGCCGCTGGTGTCGCCGCTCTGCGGGATCGATTGAAGGAGCTTTCGGACCGGCTCGGTGGCCGGTTCGAGCCCGCTCCGCTTCTCGATGAGGCCGCTGACGCGGGTGGCTTCTATGTGCCTTGACGATTCGTCTACCAGCGCGCCTTCGACCCGCCCACCTTCTCGCCCACCCGCACGGTGTGGCCCACGAAGAAGGGCCCCGAAGAGGCGATGTTTGCGGTGTGTTGCGCGGCCCGTTTCATCGCCTGGATGGACGCCGAGACCTCGCCGAGGTCGCGACCGTGGAGTCCGTGGACGAACTCGTTGCCGATCCGGTCCAGACCGTGGCTCTTGAGATAGATGTGGCCGACGTTGTCGGGGCTGGTTTCCGCGGTCTCGATCAGGGTCTCGAAGACCTGGAGCTGCTCGGAATCGTCGAGTGCCGACAGCTCTGCCGTGCCGCGCATCGGGTGCCAAACGGCCCACGGCCAATCGCCGTTATCGAGCACGGCAGACGGGTCCTCGAGGCTTCCATTCGGGGACGAAAAGATACGTCCGATCATCGTCAGCTCGTGGCGTTGCATGAGCACCCGGAACATGCGGGAGGAGAGCAGGTCGCGGAGGTCGTTCACGAGGTCGTCGGGGTTGTCGGCGAGCGTCAGCAGACCGATGCCCTGCGGATCGTTGAGATCCTTGTACAGGACGCAATGGAGCTTGAGATGCTCGAGCGGTCCAACGATGGGTGCGAGGTCGGCGCAGTCAGTGAACACCAGCAACTGCATGAACTTCGCGACTGTCGGCTGCTTTGCATCGTTCATGGCTCGTGCTTTTGTAGCACGATGTCCCGGTCAACGGAAATCGCCTCTTGAACGACTCCATCTTCGAACGCACGGTGACGAAGATCGATGCTGGCCACGTGTCCGAGGTCCGCGACGTCCTGGCGGTGGAGGAGCCTTGCGAGATTCGCCTCGGCGGGGAGGCGATCGCGGTCACCATGCGTACTCCGGGAAACGACCTCGAGCTCGCCGCCGGGTTTCTCTTCACCGAGGGCATCGTCGGCGCCGGCGACGTGGCCACCATCAGCCATTGCGGCAACCCCGAGGCCGGCCGAGGCGACGAGCTTCACCCGGAAAACATCGTCGAGGTGAGACTGGTACCGGGGCGCGAGCCGCGTCGCGACCTCCGCCGCAACTTCTTTGCCTCCTCGTCCTGCGGCATTTGTGGCAAGGCCAGCATCGAGGCCATCCATGTCGATACCGTCGCGGCGGCCGACGGGCCGTCGGTCGCGGCGGCCGCTCTCAGCGCCATGATGGACCAGCTGTCACCGCGACAGAAGGTGTTCGCCGCCACCGGTGGGTTGCACGCCGCGGCCATCTTCGACGCCGGCGGGGAGCTGCTGGTCGTGCGCGAGGACGTCGGGCGGCACAATGCCGTCGACAAGGTGATCGGCTACGCGATGCTCGAGGAACGCTTGCCGCTCGATGCCAAGGTGCTGATCGTTTCGGGTCGCACTTCGTTCGAGATCCTGCAGAAAGCTCTCGTCGCCCGGATTCCGATCGTCGCCAGTGTTTCAGCGGCGTCGAGCCTGGCGGTCGAGTTCGCTGCCCAAAGCAACATGACCCTGATAGGGTTTCTGCGCGAGTCGAAGATGAACGTGTACACGGGGGCTGAGAGGGTCATCGGTACGTAGCAGGGCTGAAGCACCCCCGAACGTTCTTCAGCACCTCGCTTGGGCGACAGTCGGTTACTCATGGCTCACGAGCTTCAACCAAGTTTCTGGAACCGTCTGAAGAACCTGTCTCCGTTCGGGCTCGGTCGCGTCAAGCCGAAGCACTACCGCGAAATGCTTGGCGTCCTGATGCGCAACCGCGACAACCTCGGCTACGCCTGGAAGGTGCTGTCGCGCGGCGCTTGCGATGGTTGTGCCTTGGGAACCGCCGGTTTGCGCGACTGGACGCTCAAAGGTACCCACCTGTGCATGGTTCGGCTCAACCTACTGCGCCTGAACACCATGCCGGAGTTGGATCATCGGGTGTTGGCGGACTTTTCGCGCTTGCGGAGGCTCTCCGACGCCGATCTTCGGGACCTCGGCAGGATCGGCGTGCCGATGATTCATGAGCGCGGCGAGCCGGGGTTCCGCCGGATCCGATGGGAGGAGGCTTACGAGCGTATCGCCGAACGCATCAAGCGCAGCGACCCGGAGCGGCTGGCCTTCTACCTGACGGCGCGCGGGATGACCAACGAGGTCTACTACGTGGCGCAGAAGGTGGCGCGGTGGTTCGGAACCAACAACATCGACAACGCCGCCCGGATCTGCCACTCACCCTCTACGGTGGCGATGCAGGCTTCGCTCGGTGTCGCAGCGACGACCTGTAGCTATAGCGACTGGATCGGTTCGGACCTCGTCGTGTTCTTCGGAGCAAACCCGGCCAACAATCAGCCGGTAGCGACCAAGTACCTGCACCAGGCCAAGAAGCGCGGCACCCGCGTGGTCCTGGTGAACCCCTACCGGGAACCGGGGATGGAGCGCTATTGGATCCCGTCGAAGGTGGGCTCTGCGCTCTTCGGTACCCAGCTCGCCGACGACTGGTTCCCGGTCAACACGGGGGGCGACATTGCCTTCCTGTACGGCGTGTTGAAGATCATCTTCCAAAACCGTTGGTACGATGCTGAGTTCATCGACCGTCATACGGAGGGAGTCGACGCCTTCCGGCGTGAGACCGAGCGTGTCGAGTGGGAACAGCTCGAAGCGCAGTCGGGGTTGCCGCGCGCCAGTATGGGGGAGTTCGCCGAGCTGATCCGCGGCGCCGAGACCGCGGTGTTCGTCTGGAGCATGGGGATCACCCAACACGCTTCGGGCGCCGACGCCGTGCGGATGATCATTAACCTCGGGTTGACGAAGGGCTACGTCGGACGCGACAAGTGCGGCCTGATGCCGATCCGAGGCCATAGCGGCGTGCAAGGCGGGGCTGAGATGGGTGCCTACGCGACAAGTTTTCCGGGCGGCCGTCCGGTATCCGCGGAGGGCGCCGCCGAGATGCGCGAGTTGTACGGCTTCGACGTGCCGGATTGGCCGGGGCTCACGGCTCCCGAGATGGTCGCCGCGGCCGCCGACGATCGCCTCGACTTGCTGTATTGCGCCGGCGGAAACTTCGTGCGGACGTTGCCGCAGCCCGACTACGTCGCCGACGCGATGAGCAGGGTTCCGCTGCGCGTACACCAGGACATTTTTCTCACCCAGCAGCTGTTCATCGAGCCGCGCAAGAACGGTGGCGCCGTGATCTTGCTGCCGGCGCGCACCCGCTACGAACAGGAGGGCGGCGGCACGCAAACGTCGACCGAGCGTCGCGTCATATTCAGCCCCGAGATTCCCCGGCGCGTCGGCGAGGCGAGGTCGGAGTGGCGCATTTTTTTGGAGCTGGCGCACGCCGTCGACCCCGATCGCGCCGCGTTGCTCGGCTGCGCCGACGGTCAAGCAATCCGCGAGGAGATCGCCCGGGTCGTGCCGGCGTACGACGGCATCCAGCACTTTGAGGACACTGGTGACTCGATCCAATGCGGCGGCGCCCACCTGTGTGCCGACTGGGAGTTCCCGACCGCCGACGGCAAGGCTCACTTCGCCGCCGTTCCGATACCGCGCTCGGGGAAACGCGAGGGTTGGTTCACGGTTTCGACGCGGCGAGGGCGGCAGTTCAACTCGCTGATCTATGGAGAGGTCGACCCGATCAACCACGCCGCTCGTGACTCCGTACTGATGAACCCGGAAGATGCCGCCAACCTACACTTCAGGCCGCACGAGAAGATCAGGCTGACCAACGACACGGGTGTGTTCGTAGGCTTCGTCCTCCTCGCACCGATTGCACGTGGCAACCTGCAGGTGCACTTTCCCGAGGGCAACGCGCTGATTCCGGGCGGCATTGTCGACGCCGCCGGCGTCCCTCACTACAACACCCAAGTTCGGGTGGAGGCCGCGCGCCTCCGGCGCAGCGGGCGACCAAGCGGCCCGGCGGCCGATCGCGGACCGCTCTAGAAACTCCCCGGGAGGCTTGCAGCAACCTGTGCACGGGCGTCGTGAACCTGGGCGTCTGGTGGTCGCGACGACACCCGGCCTGGATCGTAGAAGACCTCTTCCGCGCTGGAATCTTCGATCCGCCGGCGGAAATGCTCGACAATCGCGTCACGTCGCGCCATGAGCGCGTTGATCTGGGAACGCTCCAGATATGGTCCCAGCAAGGAAACCACACGTTGCGCAGTGAGCTCGTTCAGCGCCGTCCACAGGTCGCGGTCGATACGCCATAGCTTTTCCGGATTGCGGATCGACGGATCGCTCTGGAACGCGCGGGTGTGATCGATCATCCACAGGTTCCAATCGTCGTCAACCAGGACGTTTCCGGGGTTGCGATCGTCGTTGAAGACGAGCGCGTCGAAGACGTTCATGCCCCATTCCTGCTCCAGCCACCCCTCGATGTCGGGCGGGAAATCGCCTGCCTGCAGCCGGTCAGCGTTGGTGCGGAGGCCATCCCGCTCGAGCCATAGCTGCAGGCTCCCTTGTTCGCCACCAATCGTGCGCTGAACCGTCGGCGGCACGTTGGTCAGGCCGAGCTCGCGGGCCATCCAGTATGCGGCCACCTGTCCCCGCCAGCTATCGCGGAAGATGGCGTGAAAGCGCTCTCCGATCCGCGCCCGTTCTCGGGTGAGATCGATTACGTGGAAGATTCCCCGCGCCCGCACGCCGTCCTTCTCGAGTCCGACCCGTCGTGCCCCGGTCGTGCCGGAGCCGACATCCTCGATCGAAACGACGTCTGCGGTGCGGAGAAACTCGAGGATGTCGTCGTCGGTGGGTGGATAGAGCTGTCGAGTCTCGCCGACGTAGACGGCCGTGAAGCGCCCGTCTTCAATCTCGACAGCCGACGGCCGCCCGTTGTATCTCGTAGCGAGCATCCCGGTGTCGGCGAGGATCACGGAACCGTCAAAGCGCGTCCTGATGGTGCGGTCGAGCTGCACGGTGTGCCCCACGACAATGTGTTCGATCCCCTGGGCCTCGAGAAGCTCGCGCACCTCGGCGTCGTGTTCGTCCTCGGGCCACAGCGCCAGACCGCGGAACCAGAGAAGCCCCTCGCCGGTCAGCATCTCCCAGCTTTGGTACTTCAGGACCCAGTCGAGGGTCGAAACCAATCTTTGGTCGTCGGCGCCCGACCGTTCACCGGTTTCCTCGAGGATCGCCATCAAGCGGACGACTTCTTCGTCGGCCGCCTGGATCATGTCGACCAGATTTGCGTACCTGGTGATCAGGCCGGCGCCCACCATTTCTTCTTTGGCTTCGTCGAAGTGCCGCAGTTCGCTTGAGATGAGCTCGTTCATCTCGTCGACCGATCTGCCGGCGTACACCGGGTTGAGACCGGCGTGCATGAACAGGATGCCATCGAGTTCGACCAATACCGGGAGCGAGCGCAGCCAGCGACCGTAATGGCCGTCAGGGCCCAAGGCCTCCATGCGCTCGACGTAGCCGAGCGGGTGGGCTTCCTCCCAGACGCGCTTCATGTCGGGAGTGAACCGAGGTTGCGGCTGATCGAGCGCCTCGGCGCGCCGCCGTCGCATCCGGGTCCAGTCGTCGTAGGCCTGGTCGCGGCGTTCCTCGGAAGAATCGTCGACGAAACCCGCCGTGTCGGCGGGGGTGGTGTCGCGTAGGAAGCCGATCAGGTTCATCGCTTCGTGGTTGCCGAGCGCGACGATGACCTCGCCGCCGTGCTCCGGAGCCTCTTCCTGAAGCCGCATGAGCAGGTCCATGCAGGCGCGGACCTCGGGCCCCCGATCGGTGAAATCGCCGGTCTGCACGAGAATTGTGTCGCCGCCGCTCCACCGCAGATCGGCGTCGACCAGGCCGACTTCCCCAAGGATCGCCGTGAAGGCTTCGAGGGCGCCATGGATGTCGGCTATGGCGACGATCCGACGACCGTCGGGTTGATCGACGTCCTGGGACGTCGCCGTGGGCGGCCAGGCGAAGACGACCAGCAACATGAGCGCGCACATCGTCGCGCGTCGCGGCCTCGGCGTCGTCATGGTCGCGTTTTCGATCATTGCAGCCCCTGTCGCGAGGCTACCAGGCGAGGGGCGTCGGCACCCGGTCGGAGAGAAAGCGCATTACGGCGCGCACGATTCCGATGTTGTTGGACATCAGGTCGAAGAAATCGTCGGCGCTGATCGCCAGCGTGCGGGTCTCGGTTTCGGCGGTAGCGCGCGTCGTCCGCAGGCGGCCGCTGAGGATGTCGATCACCCCGAAGGCGTCCCCCGGGCTCACGGTCGCCTTGTCCCGGGCCGGATTCTCGAGACCGACGGCACCTTCGACAACGCAGTGGATTGTCTCCGAGGTGTCGTTCACCTCGTACACCGTCGTGCCCGCCTCGAAGCGCCTCTCGTTGGCGATCGCCGCGATGCGCAGGATCTCGGCGGCGGTGCAATGCGAAAACAAAGCGACGTCCTGCAAGAAAAGAACGCGCTCGATTTGTACTAGATCGTTCAATTCGTCCCCCGCTGGATCCTAAACCTCCGAATGGTACCGATTTCGGGGTGGCGTCACTCCCATCGCATTCATGAAAGTTTGACGGACCTCCTCAACGGCAACACTCAGGAGAATGTTATCAGGGTAGCCAAGAGTACCGAGGACATCCACGCACGATGGACGATCAACGCCAGCGGTCGCCTCGCCCGCGTGAATGTAGAGACTCAATGACTTTCGCAGCCCCGGCTACGTCATCAACGGCGTAGCCCGGGGCGACCGGAAGGTCGGTAGGCGTCCGTGAATCGGTACCGCCGTTCACTAGGAACGTCGTGGCGCCGACCCGACGGCCCAACTCAATGTCGCTATCCTTGTCGCCGATCACGAAAGCGGAGCGTGGATGGAAGTTCAACTCTCGTGCTGCCAATTCCAGCAGCGCCGTTTTGGGCTTGCGACACTCGCACCCGACCTCCGGTCGGTGCGGACACCTCCGCATCAAGCCAAATATCCCCGAAATTGGGAGTCAACACGGTCTGGCGCCTGAAGAAGGGGATCCATGAGCCAGGCGACGTTCGGGCAATAAGGCTGAAACGGTTGATGATCGCCGGGACCGGCTGGGCACCCTGCTAGGTGGGGTCCAGGCCGAGCCGATGTCCGGCCCATATGGCGGTTTCTCTTGCCAGCGAGTCGTCGGGGCGGCGGGAGGCTTCGAGGAGCTGCGGATAGAGCTCCTCGATCTTCAGCTCGCAAATGGTGTGAATCGCGGCCGAGCCGAACCAGTGAGCCATCTCGTCGTTGGTCGCGGAGGCCACAACCAGCCGCCGCAGCACGTTGTCGGCGGGCTGCACCGCGAGGTCGTATTCCGACCGCGCGTACTCGAGCTTGTCGTCGAGAGTCACGTCTCCGATGACGGCGAACACCTCGCTGCGAACCTCGCCTTGCAGCGCATTGTCGAGGTACTCGAGCGCGTGGCTGCGCAGCCGTGGGTCGTCGCTCATCAAGCTGAGCGCAGCGGCGCGCACGTCGACGATCGGGTGCACCAGGCTCAGCAGTCGGAAGAGGTTGTCGACGTTGGTGCCCATGCGATCGGCGAACATCTTCTGGAGCAACAACGGCTTGCCGCCCGGCCAGCGAATCAGCGGCGCCTGAAACTCGAACGAATCGGCTGGCGCCGTGCTGACCAGGTCGGTGAGGCCGAGCAGATAGAGCCGTGACTCGTGGCGAATCTCCTTGCCGATCACCTCGGCATCGAACTCGAATTCGGGTTCGTGGGCACGAATCCACACCAGCGCCTCGATGACCTTGCGGCGGAGGAATTGGTCGTCGGCGCCGAGTTCGGCGAGCAGCGCGTCGGCTGCCTTTCGGCCGCCGACCCTCGCCACCGTCTTGGGGAGGGCGCGCCGCACCCACACCTGCTCCTGCGTATCGTTCATGAAGTGCACCAGCGCCGGTATGACGGATTCGCCGTAGCTGACCAGCGCCTCGCGCGCCTCGTGCTTCAAGCGCCGGTCGCGCATCAGGGAGATCAGCGTCGGAACGAAGATCGGATTTGCGCCGCCGCTCTCGACGCGGGCGCGCACCGCGCGAATCGCGTCGTGTTGCACACCGATCTCCGGGTCGTAGAGGAGCTGCACGAGATCTTCCTGGAACGCGGGTTCCTCGAGCTCTCCCATCACGTCGGCGGCGGCACAACGGTCCTTGATGTCGGCGGAACCGATCATGTGCTCGAGCGCGGCGCCGGCGTCGGCGTGATCGGCGCCGTTGTCGCTCGTCAGGATGCTGGCGATCGCCGTGCCGCGCACTCCGCGGTCGGGATCGTCGAGCTGCTCCGCCATTTCGGCGGCCGCCGTATCACCGTGGAGAATCACCAGCGCCCGCATCGCCGCCGACCGCACCTCCGGTTCCTCGTCGCCGAGGGCCTCTTCGATAAGCGTGATCGCGTCGGTGCGCTTCGTTGCGGCCAGCAGACCCAGCGTCTTTTGGCGAACGGCGGCGCTTTCGTGACGCACCAGCAGCGGTGCAACGAGGTTCCCCTTGTCGAAGTACTCGAGGAGCTCGAGGCTGTGCATGACCTGCCGCTGGTCGCTGCTGCCGAGGGCCTCGACCAGGACCTCGAGGCCGGTTACGTCAGTGAGGTCGACCGCAACCGCGGTATCGACTGCGCGACGCTGCAGCCCGTCGCGGAACGAGATCACGTACTGGCGCCGGAGCGCCACCGTGATGCCGAGCCAGATTCCGATGAGTGCGATCGAGAAGAAGCCCGCCTGCACGACCGTCATCAGCCCGAAGGTCACCGGCAAAAGGAGAATCCCGGCCCCGGCCTTGCCCGAACGCTGCACGAAGACGTCGATGTAGGCCTTTGCTTTGAGCCTGGCGCGGGTGGGCACCGGGAAGAACAGCAGCTCGCGCGTGGCCTGGTCGAGCGAGTATCGCAGGCCGTTTTCGCCGATCTTCAAGAGGCGGCTGACGTTCAACAGGATCGCCGGCAGCCTGGTTGCGGCAAGGAAGAGGCCGGCGGTGCCGAGGAGCATGGCGATCGGCAGCACGCGCATGGCGAAGCCGATGCCGAGGCGGCGGTGGATGCGCGCGGTGAACAGCAACTGGAACACGAACGCGGCGCCGCTCATCAGCACGTAGAGGTTGCCGAAACCGCCGGTAAGCGCGTCGAGGCGCTGCGCCCTGTCCAGGTCGGGCGGCAGCGCCTCCTCGAGCGCCCAGGAGAATTGCAGGTCGACGATGTTGGCGACCACCACGGTGGTGAACATGAGCGCCGCAATCAGGGTGAGGTGGCGGGAGTTGAGAATCGTGCGGAGGCCACCCTTCGCCGCTTCGAGCTTGTCGGTGGACGGCTGGCTAGGTTCGTCGCTGTCCGGTACGATACCGCTCCGTTGAATGATGTACACGACGCCGATGGTCAACGACAGGATCCCGGCCGACACCAGCAACGTTATTCGCGAGCCAGCGAGTCCCGACACCAGGGTGGCGATGTATCCCCCCATCGCGCCGCCGGCGAGGCCGCCGGCGCCGATGAAGCCGAACAGTCGCTTTCCCTGCCGCGGGTTGAGGATGAGGTTCGAGTAGGCCCAGAACTGGCTGACGATCAGCACGTAGGCGATCGAGACCCAGACGTAGAAGGCGATCGGCACCCACACGGCGTCGGAATAAATGACGAACGAAAACCCGACGATGCTTACGGCGACGACGGCGCAGGTGCCGGCGATGACGTTGTGGCGTTGAAAGCGGTCGACAGCCCGGTTGTAGATCATGATCACCGGGATGGCGGAGATCGCCAGAATCACCCAGACCACCGGCAGCATCTCGGCGCCGAGCGAGTCGATGAACTTCGACTGGCGCACCGCCTTGCTGACGTACTGGAAGGTGATCGCCATGAAGAAGAACAGAAAGAGCAGGACGGCGATCACCCCCTCGCCCTCGCGCACGTCGACGCCGAGCCAGCCCAGGACTCTGCGCCACCGTGATTCGAAGAGGTTTTTGCTGGTGGTTGCCGATGACTCACTCATGCCTGACATCGTACTGGCTTCCGTGGGGCGCCACACCGAGGCGTCGGCCCGCCTGCCCCTCCTCGCCCTCGAGGCCCACCCACCAAGACCGTCACACTTCCACCACGGCCTGCTACGGGCTGCGGTAGCATCGACGTTCTCATGAGCCGCGAACTACTCCGTCGACCGATGAGCGCCCCGGTGGCCGCCGCCGTCGTGATCGCGCTGAGCGCGGGCTGCCAAGCGTTCGCGCCTGACTTCGCAGAGTTTGGCGGTGAGCGGATTCGCGATCTTCGCGACCGTGCGGCCCAGCGGGACACCATGTTGACGTTGCGCCTCGATATGCTCCTGCCGGCGCTGATGGAGCAGGCGGGGGTCGATTGTTGGTTGACGCTCGCCGACGGCCCGGCGGGCGATGCGATCGTCTCGCTCATGACCATGAGCGCCACCCGGCTCGAGGGCAAAGGTGCCCTGTTGTTGTGCAACGGAGATGCGGGCCTCGTGCGTATCGCCATCGGCAAGGGCTTCGCCGCCAACGCGCCGATCTACGAGGTTATCGAGACGTCCGAGGATTCACCCTTGGCGACGCTGCTGAACGAGCACTTGCGGGCCCTCGCGCCGGAGCGTATCGCGGTCAACGATTCTCCGCGCTTTCCCGTCGCCGCCGGTCTCACCGCATCAAATGCCCGCTGGCTGCGTGAATATCTCGCTCCAGAATGGTCCAGTCGGCTGATGTCGTCGCGGCCTCTGGTCGAAAGCCTGCTTGCCGGGAACATCGCCGCCGAGGCGCCGCTGTTCGTGGAGTCGACGCGCCTGGTGGTTGCCATCCTGGATGAGGTATTGAGCGATCAGGTGGTTTTTGCGGCGGGCACGTCGTTGCTCGACCTCGACTGGGCGGCCCGCGACCGGGCCGCGGAGCTCGACCTCGAGGTCGCCTATCCACCGCGCACCGTGGTGTACCGGCCGAGCAGCGCGCTCGAGGCCGAGCGTCTCATGGGGCTCGATCTGAAGCTACAGCCTGGTGATCTCGTGTTCCTTTCGTTCGGCGTTCGTTACCTGGGTTATGCCAACCGGGTCGGTCGCTGGGCGTACCTGTTGCCAACCGGAGAAAGGGCTGCCCCGGCCTGGGTCGACGAGGCGCTCTCGAGCTTGGCCGATGCCGCTGAGCGCGTCGCCGACGCCATTACCGTGGGACAGGACGCCACCGAGGTCCTCGCCGCCACCCGCTCCGCGATGGCCGGGTTGGTTGATGCGACCGTCGCCGTCGACCGGGTCGGGCGCCTGCAGGAAGGCGCCATCGAGCTCGGCGCGATCGCCGCGCCGATGGCTCTGTGGGACAGCGGCTACCGACTCGCGGCAGGCACCGGCTTGGCGATCACGCTCTCGATCACCGTGCAGCCTCCGGGGCCGGGTGCCCGTCCGCTGTCACTCTTGCTGATCGAGACCGCCCTGGTGACCGCCGCCGGTACCGGCTTCGTGGTTCCCCCGCAGCGCACACCGCTGCTGATTGATTGAGGGAGGACGAAGGGCGCAGGCTAGCGAGAATCCGCCTCCTGAACCTCGACGATTTCGAGGAACACGCCCAGCTCGCGGGTATCGTCGTCGAGCCCCAGCGCCGCGGGCGAGATGCCGCCGCGCGCCACCACGTTGAGGTGGTAGAAGTACTCCCCGTTCCAGCGCCGTCCAGGGCCGGGCGCCAGGCGAGCGAACGCCCGTTCGCGGGGCGCCAGTCGAATGCTCTGCCGGTCGCGCCCGATCTGCACATCGGCTTGCATCGGCGCCAACGTGGTGAGCTCCAGGACGATCAACTCGAGTGGACGCCGGCTGGAAATCAGCATCTGCACGGTGTCGTGGCCGCCGGTCCACAGGCCGTCCTCGGTCGCCCAGGCCCGCGTCGGCGGGCTCAGCGGCTTCCAGTAGCTGATCGAACCGTACCTCCAGGGTTCGTGGAGGTCGGTAAGCGGAATCCAAGCGTGGTGGATGAGCATGAATGTCGCCGCGAGGAGCACGAAGCAGGCCGCCGCGACCAGTCCGGGCCGGCGGTTGCCGGCTGCAGCGCTCGCCGTCATCGCGGCGTCGTCCTTCTGTGCCGCCTCGCGCCCCCATCGCCACAGGTAGATCCCGAGCGCCGCCACCGCGGCGAGCCAGACAACCGACACCCCCCACCGCACCGCCTCGGGGCCGAGCCACAGGGGTGCGAATCCGGTGAGCGGCAGTCCCGGAGCGCCGTAGCGGAGCAGCACCAGCGAGAAACCAACGTTGTAGTCGTGGTAGAGGAGATCAGCCTGCATCAACAACAGCAGGGTGGTGCCGGCTCCGCAGGCGATGAGGACGGCCCGTAGCGCGCCGCGCGCCCGCCCGTGTTTGTCGTCTTCAACCGGCAGCACCAGGGCGACGCCCATCGGCAACGCCAGGGTCCAGAGCACCCCGGTCAGCGGCCGCGCCGGCGGCGCCCAGTGGCCGATCTCCTGCGACAACGCATAGGGTCCGATCAGCGCGGCGAACACCAGCGCCAGCGCCAAGGCGTCTTGACGCCGGCGCTTCAGTAGCCAGGCGAAGCCGGCGATCGCCAGCAAATAGTGGGGAGCGTAGAAGAGCAGCCCCTCGCGCTGATCCATGAAGTAGCCGATTGCGGTGGTCAGGGCGCCGACCGGGTCGCTGACGTAAGCCACCAGGTCGTTGCCCGCCGCCGCCGCTCGCAAGCTCGGGTCACCGCCGACGTGGATCGCCAGCGGAGAGAGGCTGCCGTAGAGCCGCCAGGTGAAGAGCGCGTGCCCGAGGGTGGTCGCGACGAGGGGCACGGCCAGCGCGGCGCAGGACCGGAGGCGCTCGGGGCCTGGTCGTCGCTGCCATATCGACCACGCGCCGGCCGCCGCGACCGCCGCCATGAGGCCGAAGAACTTGAAGTGTAGCCAGGGCAGGCAGGAGAGGAGAAGTCCACCCGCCAGGGCGCCGCGCCAACCCGGCCCTCGCCGCACGATGGCGTAGGCGGCGCAAGATAGGGCAAAAACCGGGACCGCGGGGAAAAGATGCGGTCCGGCGAACAGCAGCGGCAACGTGAACACCGCCAGCGCCGTGCCCCGTACCGCGGCGGTATCTGAAACGACGTCGCGCAGGAGAAGGAACAGGGCGGCGGCGGCGGCCGCGAGCCACAGCGTCATCGCGGCCCGTATCAGGACGTTGAAACCGGTTTCCGTCAGCTCGCGGCCGGCGCCGTACCAGGGGGCGAGCCACACGCCGAGGCCGGAGCCGTGTATCGAGTAGCGTGCCTCGGGGTCGGCTCCGGGCTTGGCATGCGCCGACAGCTCGCCCGGCCAGAACGGGGTCAGGAGGCCTTGGTCATATTCGTTGCGCAGGTCGACATCGCCGTCGATCCACAAGCTGCGGGCGATGACCAGGTAGTGGGGCTCGTCTCCCGAGAGAGGGTGGAACCACGGTGGCCCGGGGAGGACGAGAAAGGTCGGAACCAGCACCGCCAAGGCGACGAGAATCGGTAGGGCGCGTGACGATCCGCGGCGGGCCCGGACGGGAATCTCCGTGAGTCGTGCCAGCGCTGCCAAGATCCCGAGCCCGATGCCCGCCACGGCGAGGACCGGCCCGGTTCGATGGAAGAACCAGGGATCAAGGGCGACCGAGAGCAGGGGAGCGGCGGCGCCCCAGAGGACGGGCTCAACCGATCGCCAAACGCCCGCGGCGTTGTTCGTTGCCGGGTGTCGTCGTCTCCCCACCAGCACCAACGGTAGCGCCAGCAACGCCACGGAGATCGCCGCCGTACGCCAGAACCATCCGCTGCCGAAGACCAGTGTTATCAGCACCACAGGTTGCCCGGCGGCGAGTCCCGGAGGAAGCGCCGCGAGCGCCGCGAGCGCCCCCAAACCGGCGCCCGCCGCGATCACCGCGAGAAGTAGGCGTGCCCTCAATAGCTCGACAGGATGACCCGTGACAGCTCCGCCACTCGCTGATCGATCTCCCACTGCTGCGACCGATGACCGTTGATCATCAAGCAGAAGGCCACCACTCGCCCGGACTTGGTGTGGGCGTAGCCGGACAGCGTGTTCACGCCGCGAATGTGTCCCGACTTCAGGCGCATCTCGCCCACCAGCGGCGGCTCTCGGAACGATGGCGGATTGAAGCCGTCCATCCCGCTAATCTTCATCGAGGCGACGAGCTCAGGGCCGAGGTGGAAGTCGGAGTAGGCGTACCTCAGGAGCTCGACGACCTGGCGCGGTGAAACCCGGTTGAGGCTCGAGAGCCCCGAGCCGTCGGCTTGTACGTAACCGGTCAGCGATGTGCCGAGCGCTTCGTTGCGAAACCGGGCGACGACAGCGAGACCCTTCGACGCGGTGCCGGGCGGGTCGTAGTCGGCGGCCCCGAGGGTCTTGAGGATCGACTCTGCCATGATGTTGTTGCTGTACTTGTTGACGTCCAGGACCAGGCGTCCGAGGGGCTCGGAGTCGATCGTGTACAAGAGCTGGAGCGGCTCCGGCAGCCCGAGGCGTGAGTTGCCGGGGTCGATCTCGTCGGAGAGCGGCAGGGCAGCGATCTCGTCGGCCGTTGGTCTGCGCACCTCGCCGCCGACGTCGACGCCGGCCAGACCGAGCAGCTCGTTGAGGCGTTGGCCGAAATACAGCGCCGGGTCCTCGACCGCGACCCATTCGTTGGCAGCGCGGTAGGCGGAGTAGTTGGCCATCAAGGCGCCGATCGGGGCGTGGTATGCCTGCTGGACTTGCACGCCGCCGGGCCAGCCCTTGCCGAAGCGTTCGTCGTCGAAGTAGCGGTCGTCGACCACGAGGTCGCCGTCGATTCGGCTGACGCCGCGGGCGTGGATGGCGCGGGCGGCGATCCACAATTGTTCCTCGACGATGTCGGGGGCGCCGCGACCGAGCGCCCACAGGTCCCCGGAGATCGTCTCGCCGCCGGCCCCGACCCGCTCGCCCGTGTAGGCGAGGGGGGTTTGCCAGACGAAGGTGGAGCCCAACCGCCAGAGGGCGGTGGCGACGGTGAACAGCTTGTTTACCGATGCCGGGGCGAGCAGCTCGTCGGCGGCGTAGTCAATCAGCACCTCGCCGCTGTCGAGATCGATCGCCAAGATGCCGATCGTCGCCTCGTCGAGTGTCGGATGGGCGATGATGGTGGCGACTTCGGGCGCCAAACCGGGAGGCGGCTCGTCGTTTTGAGCCGCAGTCGCCCGGGGCGCCGCAAGCAGGCACAGCAGAGCCGGAAGGGCGAGCGAGCACAGCAGCTTCGGCAACGAGGCTCGCCGGTAGGCGCGTGGGAAGTTCACGATCAATCGAGGTCGAAGATCCGGGGCGGCGGAGTGTCGCTCTTGTCGGCTCGCTTGAGGGCTTCCTTGAACTTCTTCTCGAGGATCTCGTCGGCGCGGTGTTCGCGGTCCATACCCTGCTTGAACATCGCTTCGGCCGCCGCTTGCTTGGTCGCGCCGGCGCTCACCGCTTGGTCCCAGCTGACCTCGGCCTTTTTCGGGCGTTCTTCGTGCAGAATGTCACCGGTGACCCGATCGACGACCAGCTTCGTCGAGCAACACGGGCAACTCAACTCCAGCGGATCGTGCGGGATCGATGTGTCGGACATGGCAGGTCACGCTCCCAGTTCCTTGCCGTTTTCGGTGACCGAGATCAACGGTAGCTTTGCCGTTGACCGCATACAAGCACCCGCCTGATATCCTCGCTGTCTATGCTCGGGCTGGCGTTTCGTATCGGCGCATTCGTCCTCGGCTTGGTGCTCATCCTGCTGGGAATCCTGGGGCTGTTTCTGCCCTTCCTGCAGGGATTGCTGCTCATCGCCCTTGGGCTGTACTTGATGTCGCTGGTCTCCCCGCGCGTCGCCCGCTTGGTAGAACGCCTCAAGGAACGCGGGCGGGACATGTGGCAGAAATTGAAAGGCGGAGATTTGTGACCGACCAAACCCTACAAGCGAACGACGCCGGGCCCAGGATCGTGTCGTTGATCGCCTCCGCCACCGAGATCGTGTGCGCCCTGGGCTTACAGGATCAGCTCGTCGGCAGGTCGCACGAGTGCGACTATCCGCCCGCGGTGGTTTCATTGCCGGTGTGCACCGAGCCCAAGTTCCCGGACGGAACCAGCTACCAGATCGACGAGCGCATCAAGGCGATCCTGCAGGAGGGGCTGTCCGTGTATCGGGTCGATGCCGCCGCACTCGAACAGCTGGCGCCGCAGGTGATCGTCACCCAAACGCAATGCGACGTCTGCGCCGTCAGCCTCGCCGACGTCGAGGCGGCCGTGTGCGAGATGATCGGTTCTCGACCCAAGATCGTAGCGCTCGAGCCCAACGCTCTCGAAGACATTTTCGCCGATATTGAGCGGCTTGCCGATGCCCTGGGTGTCGCCGAGCGGGGCGCCGACTTGGCCGCAACGTTGCGCCGCAGGATGGCCGATGTAGAGCGGCGGGCGGCAACAGTCGATGAGCGGCCGGCGGTTGCTTGTATCGAGTGGATCGAGCCGCTGATGGCGGCCGGCAACTGGATGCCGGAGCTCGTCGAGATGGCCGGTGGTGTCAGCGTTGTCGGATGCGCCGGCGAGCACGCCCCCTGGCTCGAGTGGGACGAGCTCGTCGCGCTCGACCCCGAGGTGATCATCGCCCTTCCCTGCGGCTTCGGCATCCAGCGCACACGTCGGGAGATCGGTCCGTTGACGTCGAAGCCTGAATGGTCGAGCCTCCGGGCGGTGGCTGCGGGGCGCGTGTACCTTGCCGACGGCAACCAATTCTTCAATCGACCGGGGCCGCGGGTCGCCGAAGCGCTGGAGATCATGGCGGAGATGCTGCATCCTGGTGTCTTCGAGTTCGGCCACGAAGGTATCGGTTGGCAGTTGCTGTCCGAGGAGGAAGAGTGAGCATCCGTGAGATGACGTCCGTCGAGGTCGCCGCCCGGCTCGATTCGGAAGACAAAGCCGTGTATTTGGATGTTCGCTCGGAACACGAGTTCGAGCAGGGCCATCCCGAGGGGGCGTTGAACGTACCCATCTTCCACTTCGACCCGGCCACGGGGCAGCCGCAGCCTAACCACCAATTCCTGGCCGTGGTGCTCGGCACCATCGCCCAGGACGCGCGCGTCTACGTCGGATGCGCCTCTGGGCAACGGTCGTTTCAGGCGGCCACGCTCATGCAGTCGGCTGGCTACGAGAGCATCGTCAACGTCGACGGCGGCTTCTCGGGCAAGCGCGATCCCGTCGGCACCGTCGTTCAGCAGGGCTGGCTCGACTACGGATTGCCGGTTTCGGAAGGTGACGGCGGCGAGCGCTCCTACAGCGACCTTCTCGAGGTTGCTGCGGATGCCCAGCCGGAAGAATAGCGGCGCCACACCGGAGCCAAACCCGACACACGTCGAAGCAAGCGCGCCTTGTCCTCACGCCCTCGCGCCCGCTCGCTTCGCGACCCGTCGAGATATCCAGGCTAGCGGCGCGGATACCAATCGAGGATGCGGACCTCGATCTCCGGTGTGTCCTCGAGCCTCCAGGTGAAGACGTCAAGGTCGCTGTCGTTGAAGTGGTATGGGTAGACCACCGTCGGCTTGAAGGTCTTGACGCACTCGGCAGCTTCGCTGGGCGGCATGGTGTAGGGAAGGTTCATCGGGATGAACGCCATGCTGATGTCCTCGAGTTTCTTCATCTCGGGAATGCACTCGGTGTCGCCGGCGATGTAGATGCGCTCGAACCCGAGACTGACGATGTAGCCGTTGCCGCGCCCCTTCGGATGGTACAGCTCGCCATCGCGGGGTCCCCGCTCCAGGTTGTACATCGGTACCGCCTCGATCGTGATGCCGGCGGCGTCGGTGATTTCCTCGTTCTGCAGGACCGTGTCGATGCCGCCCCATGAGTCGGCCACCGCGGCCGGTGCGATCACCTTCGTCTTGGTGCCCATCAACATCGCCACCGTCTCCATGTTCCAGTGGTCGGGGTGTACGTCGGTGATCAGGATGGCGTCGGGTTCGCCGAATCCTCTGTAGTCGGCACGGGCGACGGGGTCGACGATGATTGTCTGGTCGCCGAACTGCAGCACGAACGTCGCGTGGTACAGCGGCGTGACCTTCACTTCGAGCTCGTCTTGTGCCGAAGCCGGTGGGACAGGGAGAAGCGCGGCGATGGCGAGCACCGAGACGATGGTGATGAACGAGCGTGTGGACATGGCTACCCCTGGGCGGTGAGTGCGTATCGCAGCGCGGCGCGCCACCTTCTAGCCTTCGAGCGAAAGCGTATCACCAGACCTCGGCATCGAGACCCATGCCGACCCAGAGAATCTGACGCTCCTTGACCGTTTCCCCGGAGATCTGCTCGAAGTACTCGGCGTAGGCGTCGACCTGCGCCCGATACTGCCGGCGCCGAGCCTCGAGGTTCTCGGCATCGTCGACGACGTCGGTCTTGTAGTCGACGATCACCCAGCCGTCATCCTCGGCGAAGGCCAGATCGATGACGCCCTCGACGATCGCGGTGCGATCGCCGTCGCCGATCGGGAGGGCGAACGGCGCCTCTACCAGCACATTCTCCGCTTCCCGGGCGCGCTGCCACGTATCGCTGCCCCATACCCGCTTGACAAGTGTCTCCAGGTCGTCGAGATCGGCGGGCTCCCCGTCGTCGTGGAGCGGCAAGTCATTGTCGAGCAAGGCGGTGCGACAGGCGGCCCGGATGCCGTCCCCGCCGACACCGTGGTTGGCTGCTTCGAGCGCTTCGTGGACCGCGTTTCCCCAAGCTCGTCCGAGGCCGCCGGCATCCACGGTAAAGATCGACGCGTCGTGCTTGACCATCTTGGTGACCGAGGTGATCTCGTAGCTCGGTTTCGCGTGCGCTTCACGCTCGGCGGTGAGCGCAGCGGCGCGCCTGACGATCGAATCGGCTTCCAGCTCGAGAGGCTCGGGCTCCGGGGGGTCGGTTGAGGGCATCTGCAAGTGCTCGCAGAGGGCCTCCCGATAGGCGTAGAAGGGCCGCCAAGGCGATTTCTTTTCGGTCTTGGCGCAGTAGCTGATAACCAACTCCTCACGCGCCCGGGTCGCGGCGACGTACAGCAGCCGGACAACTTCGTCGTCCATGAACACCTGCTCGCGTGTCGCCATGTCTTCCCAATCCGTGGGCGCCGCGAGACGAATCTTGCTGCGGTCCTTCCGCTCCTCGATCAGCAAGCCGCCGCGTGGCGGGCCGCACTCCGGCCGCTTGACGTGGCTCTCGGGTGGGTAAGATCGGTAGCCGGTCGGGTGGGCGAGGATAATCACTTTCGCCTCGAGGCCCTTTGCCTTGTGCAGGTTCATGATCTGCACGACGTCGGTACGGCCGGGTTGCAGCGGAGCCTCGGCGTCCTCGACGCTGAGCGCCTCTTCGAGCGCCTCGAGAGCGGCCTGCAAGGAGGTATCGCCGTCGATGCCCGTCTGGCGCACAGCGTTGAGGGCATAGACGAGGGCGCCGGCGTTGCTGCCGCCCGATTCGCCGGCGGCAAGGTAGGGGAGCAACCCGAGCTCGTCGACGATATTGCCGACCACGACGTCTGCGGGTAGCCGGCGGCTTTGCCGCCACCACCCTTGGAGCTGGCCGAGGGATCGTTCCACTGCGGTCGCCGTAGCGGACAGGCGGCGGTACTCCTCGGCCGTGTAGTTGAACACCCGGGCACCGAGTTCTTTGGCCAGCGGATGCTCGAGGCGGTGTGCCACCAGTTGTTCGTGGTCGATGCCGAAAAAGAGGCCGACCAGCGCCGCGACCGTGAGGAGCGGGTTGTCGGGATCCCCCAAGGCTCGGAGTACGTGGAGGAGCTCGCCGAGCTCGTTGGCGATGTCGACGCCCGCGCCGGTTACCTGGAAAGGCACTCCGCGTCGCTCCAGTTCGGTGGCATAGACGTTCAGCCAGGGCTTTCGGTAGGTCAGAATCATGAAGTCGCCCGGTTTGCGTTCCTTGTTTTCGACCCGCTGCTGGATCCAACTTGCTACCAGCCGGGCGTCGGCGGCGGCAATATCGTCGGCGGAGGCCCCGGCGGCCGACACTTCATACCAGAACACTCCCTGGGGCTGGTTGTCTCCTTGGAAGGCTCGTACCGGGGCGAAGGCGGCCTGGGACTCGGTGGCCTCGGCCGGCAACAGGTTCTCGAACACTCCGTTGACGAATCTCTCGATCGGCGGGCGCGATCGGAAGTTGGTTGTCAAGCTGACGACTTCGCCGGACTTGGCGATCTGTTCCTTGACTTGGTTGTAGATACCGATGTCGGCCCTGCGGAAGCGGTAGATGCTTTGCTTCGGATCGCCGACCACGAACAACGCCCCCGGCCGGGGTTGGGCCTCGTGCCAGTCGGATTCTTCGGGATCGGTGGCGGTCAGGAGAAAGACGATCTCGGCCTGGATGGGGTCGGTGTCCTGGAATTCGTCGACCAAGAGGTACTTGTACCGGCGCGCCAGGTCGCGGCGCGCCGGCAAGCTGGTGCGAAGGAGCTCCGCGGCACGCAGCAGCAGATCGTTGAAGCTCAACACCCCGGCGCGCTGGCGGTCGTGCGCGTACGCCGCGGCGGCGCTCTCGGCGAAAGGGAGGGCGATGGTGTAGCGATAGGCGTGCCACTGTCGCAGGATGTCCTCTGCCGTTGAACCTTCGCCGCTGTACTCCAGGAGTCGCTCGCGCAGCGATCGCGCCGTTTCGCGATGCTCGCCCCAGCGGTTGAGGATGATGCTCAGCTTGCTTCCGACGATGGACTCGAGGGCGTCGAAGAAGACGGCGTCGTCGTTCCAGCCGTCGTTCCATCGCGAGCGTCGCAGCGAGCGGATCTTGTTCTGCAGGCTGTCCCAGCCCTTTTCTGGCCGCCGCGGTGGAAGCATCCTCTCGGCTTCGTCGCACAGCGCCGAAAGTTCGTCGCGGAGAGCGCCGACCAGGGGCCGTTCGACCTCGACGCCCCCGAAATCAATGTCGGGGTTGTCGACGACGCGCTTGTAAACGTCGAACAGGCGATGGTGCTGCAGGTTCACGGCGGCGAGCTCCGCGAGCACCTCATCGCCGTCGTTGGTCAAGCGCTCGAGGTGTCGCATCCAGGCTTGGGTGCGCATGCGATCTTCCTCGGGGCCGGAGATCTCGCGAAAGGCCGGGTCGAGGCCTGCCTCGATCGGCCGCTCCCTCAGCAGACGGGCGCAGAACGAGTGGATCGTGCCGATGAATCCGCGGTCGATTTGATGCAGCGCCGTCTCTAGCCGGGACCGCTGAACCTCGGCCAGAGCGTGATCCTCAGCGGTCTCGTCGGTTTGCGGCGGCGTCACCGCAGACTCCAGCTCGGCCTGGAACCGTTCCCGCAACTCGGCCGCCGCCTTGCGAGTGAACGTCACGGCAACGATCTCCTCGACGGATGCTTTGCCCTCTCGGATCAGCGCCAGGAGACGGCGCAGGAGCTCTGTCGTCTTCCCCGATCCGGCACCGGCCTCGACCAGCAGGTTGACGTCGAGGTGATTGCGTATCCGTTCGCGTTGGGCCTCATCGGGCGGCAGGGGCTTATTCATCGATCCTCCGCACTCGAAGCAGGGGCTCGAACTGCTCCAGCAGGTGGGCATTGTTCCGTGCCCATTCGACCGGCGGCGAAATCAGTTTGCCGAACCGCTCCGAGACCCTGCAGATGGCGCGATAGTCGCAGAACTTGCAGGGAGCCTCCTTGTCGGGTGGCGCCAGGAACAGCCCGTCGCCGATCAGGTCGAAGAGGTTTTCGAGGATCTCCGGCCACCGGCTCAGGCGTTCGCGGGCGTAGTCGAAACGTGATCCCTCACCTTTTACGGTCGGACAGTGATACTCGGCCACCTCGACGCGGCGCTGCAGGTGTTGCTCGATCGCGGCGGTGTAGAGAGCGTGCTGCAGTCGGCGGCCGCCGTCGTAGGTGCCTGTTCCGTCACGGTAGTCGTAGGTGCCGCCGGTCTTGTAGTCGACGATACGAAGTTTGTTGTCCTCGAGCTCGTCGACACGGTCGACGGCGCCGCGCAGGAAAACCTCGCCACTCGGGAGCTCCAGTCGGGCAGCACCGCGGACCTCGTCATCGAAGCCGAACTCCCATTCGGCATCGATCCACCGTGGTTGATCGGCGCGTAGCATGGCGATGAATACGTCCAGGTCATGGCGCAGCCCCGTCACCTCGCGTTCTTGGACGGCCCGGCTCGGGATCGGTACCTGGCGCGCGGCGCGGTCGATCTCGACGGTGAGCACCTCCTCGGCAAGGCCGACGAAGGCGTCGTCGTTGACGTCGATCCCCTGCGCGGCGGCCTGCTTCAACGTGCTCTCGTACACGTGGTGGAACATCGAGCCCCGCTGGCGGGCGTCGAGCCACTGGTCGGCCTCGAATCTGAGATCGTCGGGCTCGCGAATCCCCAGGACGTAGCTGAAAAAGTAACGCCGCGGGCACCTCGCCAGCGTCTCGAGCCGCGACGCCGACAATCGCGTTTCGGGGACTCTCCGCGGGTCGAGCAGGTCGGGGCGGGGTGAAACGGCGCCATGGAAAGCGCTCAACACGCCGGTTTGCGCGATTTCGCGGCCCAACAGCCCGGCGTCGAGATTTGGGAAGGCGCCTCGCACCACCTCGGTGCCCCGGCGTAGCACGCCATCCTGATCGAGCGCCTCCAACCACAGATCGTTTGCGTCGATCACTCCGGTCGAGCTCGGCACCGGGCCGGCGAGCGGGTGTGTTTGTTCCTCGAGTTGTTTGTAGTTGGCTCGTGGGTCGCGTTGGCGCAGCCTGAAGGCTTGCAAGAGGAGGGGGGATGGGGAAAGTTTGCGTCCCTGGCTGGCGTCCCAGGCGCTGTAGCTGAGTGTGACGGTGCCCCGTAGTCGCGCCAACAAGGCGGCGAGGGCGTAGCGGTTTTCGTCCAGAACGTCGGCCGAGATCGGCAACTGGGCGCTCAACCGCCCGCGGTCGTGGTCGAGTAGCAGCGCATGTTGCCGGCCGAAGCCCGGGAAGCGTCCGGCGTCGAGTCCGACCACGAATGTATGAGGACGGCCGCTGAGTCCGCCGTGATCGAGGTCCGAAAAGTGGAGATAGCCAGCGGCCGAGCTCCATGGCACCCGGCCGTGAGTCGAGGGCGAGGGCACCCGCAAGTCGATGAAGCGTTCGAGCGTAGCGACGGCGGCGCGAAAGCCGGTCTTGCGGCGCAAAGTGGCCTTGGTCCGGTGTAGAACGTCGAGGATCCGCCGCTTGGCTTCTGCTTCGATGTCGGGCTCCGGCTGGGTCGGCACGAAACGCAGAAAGGCTTCGATCGCGGTGGCAACCGAGGCCGGCGATACAGGTTCTGATTCCACCCCCAACCGGTCCGGCGTCGGCGGGATGGCGTCGAGAATTGCTCCGAGAGTTCGATCGAGGGCCGTCAGATCAAGGCGGCGGCGTTCTTTTCTTGCGGCAAGGTCCTCTTCAGAGACGACGCGGGTATCGTGGCGAGCCTCGGTGCTTTGCAGGCTCTCCAACGCCCAGGCAAGCTGGCGCCGATATCGCGTCCGGCTCCAGCCGATGCGGAGGTCGCGCAGCAGCCTCGCGGCACGCGCCGCCCCGACCCGGTGACCGTTGTACTCGGCTCGCAGCAGGTCGCTCTGCAGCAGAGTCCGCATGATGTCGTCGGGGAAATCTTCCTGGATCCAACGCAGGAACTGGGTGATGGCCCGACCGATCCGAGTACGCGCCAGCGGCAGACCAGCGGCGTGCGTGACGCGGCTGCCGCCGGAGGACCCGCCTGTCAGGCGCGGGGCGATCGAGTCGAGCACCGTGCCGTACACGACCCTATCGGTGGCTACAATCTCGACGTCATCCCAAGGGATCCCGGCCGACACGATCCGCCGGAGCACCTCGCGCAGCTCGTCGACGGGACTCGCAGCCGCGAACAGGTCGATCTTTATTTCCTCGAGGCTTTTGCTGAACAGGTCCTTTGGGGCCCCGGGTTCCGGCAGCTTGTCGGCCGCGAACAGATAGGCGAGGTTCGTCGTCGGGTCCTCGTCATCGCCCGCGTACAGGGTGCTGGCAGGAGGTTCGAGGCCTTTGACCGGATCCTGGGGCAGCACCTCGGCACCAAGCGTGAGCAGTTTCTCCAGCAGAGCACCTACGAGGCCCCGCGCCGGGCTCCCGGGGACGATGTAGACGTGATCAGCCGGAAGCTGATTGCTCGGGGGGTCGAGGGATTCCACTGCCAGTCGCAGCAGGCCGGCGAGATCAGCGAGCGAGCGCTCGCCCAACGCCCGCTCGTAGTACGCCTGGATCGCGGCCAGCGCATCACGCTTGTCGCGTTCCTCGAGGCGGCAGCGGGCCACTGCGGAAGCCTCCAGCCCGGCGAGGCGCAGCTCCCGGAGCGAGCCGGCCAGAACGTCGCGAAAGCCTGCTGACTCACCCAGCGGTCTCAGGGGTGCACCGGCCGGGGTCGCGAGGACCGCATCGATCGCCTCGTCGAGCAGCGCTAGCTCGTCAAACCCGTCCATGGGCGTCAGCCCGGACGAGCCCATTGCCTCGGCGGCGAGTTCTTTGGCAAGGTCGCGCGGGGTCTGCGCGCGAAAGCCGAGCCAGCCGCAGCCGGCCCGCGCCAGCGCATGGAGCAGCTCGCGCCCGACGCCGCGCGGACGGCAGAGAATCAGCTTGTCCGCCGTGGGGTTTGCGTCTGCAGCTCGTGCCAGGCCACAGAGCAGGGCGGAGTGCCGGCCGAGGTCCAATCCCACTAGTCAGTAATCCGCATATCTTAACGTCCTCCTGCTGCGGGCGCGGAGAGGCGCGTTGCGATATGCGGGCTCGCGTCTGGCGCCGCGGTACGAGCGGATCCGCTCCCGTTAACCCAGCTCAAGCCAACCGACTCGGCACAAAAGGCCAGGGCCCGATTCTCGGCCCAGTAGCGATCCGGCTCGCCGGGAAGCATCGTCGTGCTGTAGAAGCCCACGTGGCCCCCCTGCCTCGGTGCCAGCAGGCGAACGGAGTCGTTGCCCTGTATCGCGGGCGCCTGAAAGGACTCGAATGGGATGAAGGGATCGTCTTGGGCGTGCACTAGCAGTGTCGGAACCCGGATGTTCTCGAGGACTTTCGACGAGCTGCTGCGCGCGTAGTAGTCCTCGGCGTCAACGAAGCCACCCAGGGGAGCGACGACGGCGTTGTCCCAGTCGCGGATGCCGCGGATGCTATCGATATCGATGGCATGGAACAAATCCGGCCGCTGCCGGCGGGCGTCGAGATAGCGACGCGCCAGCCGCTTGAGGAAGTAGTTGCGGTAGATCCAGTTCTCGCGGCGCTCGTCGATCGCGGCGCAAGCGCTCTCCAGGTCGATGGGCACCGAGATCACGGCGGTGGCACGCAGATCCCGGGGAACCGCGTCGCCGTACTCTCCCACCGCCTTCAGCGTGATGTTGCCGCCGAGCGAGAAGGCGACAACCGTCATCGGCGCCCCGGGCTCCCGCTCCTCGACGTGCCGTACCGTGGCCCGAAAATCCTCGCTGCGTCCCGCATGGCCGACGCCGAGGCTGGGTGCGTCGTCGGCCTGGGTGTTGCGCAAATCGACCCGGACGACGTCGAACCCGAGGGCGTATCCCTTTGCCGCCGTTGCCAGGACGTTCTCGGCGTTCGCGCAGCCGGTGAGCCCGTGCAGCACGATGAGCACCGGCCGGGGTGTGTTCGGCTCGAGCAAGACGGCGTCACGGCGCCCGGGCTCGGTCCGCGCTGCTTCGCTCCCCCCGTTCGGGTCGTCGCGGTGTCGCGACCACCAGACGCGCAGCGAATCGCCGTCTTCCGACTCGATGATGGCGGATTCCGACCAGCTCGCCAGCCGCGGGCCGGCTGGCTCTCGTTTGATACGATTCGGCCAGATCGTCTGGAAATGGCGGTTGCCACGCCATCCGAGCGCGACAAACGGCGGCTCCGAGGTTGCGGGTTGCCCCCGAGGCTGTTCAAACTTACTCATGTCGGCAAGGATAGTCGTTCCGAACCCAACGCGGGCGGTGCCGCTGACCAGCCACCCGAGGAGCAATTTCGCCCATGTCCCAACGTCTTCGCCGCCGCGCAGCCGGCAGCACCCTTTTCGCCGCCGCGGCGACTGTTGTCGCCATCGGGCTCCTCGCAGTTGCGGCGAGCTTGGCTCAGAGTGGCACAACGGCGGCCGCCAACGCCTTCAACGGCGAACGCGCCCTCAGGTACACGGCCGCCGCGGTTGCCTTCGGCCCCCGCGTGTCGGGTAGCGACGCGATCGAGCAGACGCGCCTGTACATCGAGAGTACGCTGCAGGGGTTCGGATACACCGTGACGCGCGACGAATTCACCGCCACAACGCCCCTGGGCCCGGTTCCGATGGCCAACCTGATCGCCGTGGTCCCTGCCGCCGACGGCGCCCCGGACGGCCCCGCGATCCTGCTGGCTGGCCATTACGACACCAAGCTGTTCGAGCAGTTCGACTTCGTCGGCGCCAACGACGCCGGCTCGAGCACCGGCATCCTGCTCGAGCTCGGCCGGGTGCTCGCCGAGAACAAGCCGCCGCTGCCGGTCTGGCTGGTCTTTTTCGACGGCGAAGAGGCCCTCATCGAGTGGAACGACACCGATGGCCGCTACGGCAGCAAGCACATGGCCGAGCGCATGCAGGCGGCCGGTGAGCTCGACCAGATCGGCGCGATGATCCTCTTCGACATGATCGGCGACGCCGACCTGTCGTTCCCCAAGGATGGTAATGGCGCCGGCTGGCTCAACGACATCGTCTGGCAGACAGCCGCGAGCATCGGTCACGACGACGTCTTCAACGACAGCTTTACGCAGTTCATGGAGGACGATCACTTGCCGTTTACCGAGCGCGGCGTGGCGGCGATCGACCTGATCGATTTCGACTACGGCCCCGGGCGTCGCAACTGGCACGCCCCCTTCGACACGATGGACAAGCTCGGGCCTGACGGCTTCCAGGCGGTGGGGGAGACCATACTGACGGCGTTGCCGGCGATCGCGGAGAGAATTTTGGGGCGGTAGCTTCGCCCACCGCCTGCCGCTATTTGGCGTCTCCTGTTCCAGACCGGGCCTACCGTTCGTGGCGGGCCGAAACGGTCGTGCTCAAACCGCCGCGTGGCGTGAAAACTCCTTCTACCTCGGCCCAGTGCGGGTCGCAGGCGGCGACGATGTCGCGCAGGATCCGGTTCACGGCGTTCTCGTAGAAGATCCCGAGGTTGCGATAGGCGAGGAAGTAGAGCTTCAGCGCCTTGAGCTCGAGGCAACGGGCGTCGGGTGCATAGCGGATGGTCACGGTGCCGTGGTCGGGGAGCCCCGTCTTGGGGCAGATCGAGGTGTACTCGGGGTTCTCGATCGTGATCGTGTAGCCGTCGAAGTGATTCGGGAAGGTAGCGAGCGCCGGGAGCTCGGCGTCGATCCCCGCCGCCGCCTGTTCGTCGCCGTACCCCCCGGCGGTGGTCGGTTCGGTGCCACGCAGGTCGATCTTCTCGTCGTTGCTCATCCTCGTGGTCCCGAATAAGCGCATCGTGCGGTGCACGTCTCGTGCACGACGATGCGCGTCAGCGGTGGGATCTCGGCAACTAGGTGCTCCCAGATCCACACCGCGATCATCTCGCTGGTGGGGTTCTCGAGACCGTCGATGTCGTTCAGGTGCCGGTGGTCGAGGGCGTCATAGACCGGCTCGCACGCCGTCTTGATGTCGTCGTAGTCCATTACCCATCCGGTTTCGCTATCGACGGCGCCCGCCACGTGCACCTCGACCTTCCACGAATGACCGTGCAAACGGCGGCACTTGCTGTGCTCCGGAGCGTGCGGCAGCCGGTGCGCGGCCTCGAACGTGAAGCTCGTGACCAGGTTCAGGTGCGGCGACGGGTCTGTCGGGCTCATCGGCGAAATTCCGGGTCTATCAGCACTTTCTATACGCCGCGCTCGACGTCGGGCCAGAGGATCTTGTGGAGCTGGAGTTGCATGCGGACCGGCAGTCCGTCGGCCAGAATCCACTGCGCCAGCTGCGCGAACTCCACCTCGTTCCAAACCGGCGAGAACAGCACCGGGCAGCGGCCGGCCAAATCGTGCTCGCGCACCATCTCTGCAGCCCAATCGTAGTCCTCACGGGCCCCGATAACGAACTTGACCTCGTCGCCGGGACGCAGCCGATCGAGGTTGCCGAGGTCGTTGTTCTCGAGCTCGCCCGAAGTCGGGCACTTCAGGTCCATGATGGCGTGGGCACCGTCGGGCAAGACGGAGATGTCGAACGAGCCCGAGGTCTCGACGAGAACCGTCTTGCCGCGCCGCAGCAAGGCTTCGGCGAGAGCCGGCGTTCCGGGCTGCGCCAGCGGCTCGCCGCCGGTGATTTCGACCAGGCCGACACCGTGGCGGCAGGCCTCGTCGACGAGGTCGTCGAGGGGCCAGCGGCGACCTTCGTAAAATGCGTATTCGGTGTCGCACCAGCGGCATCGCAAGGGGCAGCCGGTGGTGCGTAGGAACACGCAGGGGAAGCCGGCCCAGGTCGATTCCCCCTGGATCGACAGGAAGATCTCGTTGATCGACAGGGAGATCTCGTCGAGGTGCTCAGGTGCGGTCGTCGGCATGGCAATGTGGCTCTGCTATTGGTCGCCCGCGTACTCGGTCGGGTCGTCGATTCCGGCCTCCTGGAACCCCTGACGCCGGAGGATACAGGCGTCGCAGATACCGCAGGCGCGGCCGTCGAGTGCTGGGTCGTAACACGAATGCGTGAGGCCGAAGTTGACCCCCATTTCCATACCCTTGCCGATCGTTTCGGCCTTCGTCAAGTCGATGATCGGCGCGTGGATGCGAAACTCGCGGGATCCCTCGATGGAGGCCTTGGTGGCCAGATTGGCGAGCTTTTCGAAGGCTTCGAGGTATTCGGGGCGACAATCGGGATAGCCGCTGTAATCGCGGGCGTTGGCGCCGATATAGATGTCATTGAGCTCGAGAACCTCGGCCCATGCGAGGGCCAATGACAGCAGGATCGTGTTGCGCGCCGGCACGTACGTCACCGGAATTCTGGCGCCTATTTCCTCGGCCGACGTCGGGTGGGGCACCGGGATCTCGTCGGTGAGCGCCGAGCCGCCGAAGATTCGCAAGTTGACCTCGATGACGCGGTGTGCGGCGGCGCCGAGGTAGAGAGCGGTGCGGCGAGCCGCGGCGAGCTCGACGTGATGGCGTTGCCCGTAGTCGACGGTCAAGGCGTAGCAGTCGATACCTTCGGCGCGCGCGATGGCCAGGACGGTGGCCGAGTCGAGGCCGCCGGAGAGCAGAACGACGGCACCGCGGCGCTCCTCGAGGCGTACCCGGCGCGGTTCGGTTTCGGCAGCGCTTGACAGAGTTCCTTCGAAGGCGGCGCTGCTCGCCCGACGATCGCGGGTCTTGTCCTCGCTGGGGTCCATGGCTCCCTGCGACTCAAACCGCGTGCATGTTCGTCTATGGTTAGCGGTTCGCTACGAACCACTCGATCCGTCGTTCGGTGCCGGCGACGTGATCAGGCGGCCGAAGCGCTCGCGCATGCCGTCGGCGGCGCGGTGCGAGAACATCCCCGCGATCACCGAGATGGAGAGGAAGCCCCAAGGATTGATCGGCGCGTCCCCCTGCTCGAGCACCAGCAGCAACGAGCGGAAGAAAAAGAAGGCGACGATCGCCATCGCGCCGCCCTCGATCGGCCGCATGATGATCGACAACGACCGCTTGGGGTCGAACTCGCCGCTGCCGACGTCGTCGAAGAGACTCGACGCGCCTCGAGTAATGGCTCCCAAGATCCCGATGACGACACAGAGTTGCAGAAGCACCGGGTTTGTTGATGAGCCTACGTCTTGCTCCAAGTTGGGATACTCGTACGACAGATACGCCAGAGATGCGAGGAAGAAGGCAATGCAGTAGACGCTCAAGATGACGATCAAGATGACGTCGGTCTTGTCGTATTGCCGGTCGATCATCTGGGATTTCCCTTCGACGTATACGCGCATAGTCCCTTTGTGAGTCCCGACGGACGCCCCTCCGGGCGTCCGGCTCAAAGACCTGTCCAGAAGTAAGCGTGCCCACACTAGTCGAAATGCTAGGTGGTTCACAACCGTTGGAAAGGCAAAACCTTCGCTGTTGTGGTTGCTAAAATATGAATATTCACAATCAATCGTCACCCGAGACGCCGAGCTCCTCGAGCTCGGACGCTACCTGGGCGCCCATAGGTTCGATAGCTTCGGACAGCGTGCTGTCGATACCCGCCGCGTCCTGGACGATTGCATCCAGGGCTTCGTACTCCGAAAGCGTGTGCTCGGCGACGAGCTTGGCGGCGCGGCGGGTCAGGCCGAGGCTCAGCAAAGGGACGAGTCGTCCGCCAAAACGCGCCGTTTTGGCGCCCAGGCCCCACGATCCGTAGGGTTCGCCGCCGATCTCGCGGATCAGGGACTCGAGCCTGAGGGCCCGATCCGCGGCGCTGGCGCCGTGTGAACGCAAGATTTCGCCCGTTTTCGTCGGACTTCGCGCGAACCCTTCGCGTAGCGGCCCACACCAGCGTTCTACGGACAAGGCGCGCTGCAGGCGGCGGGCGACCCATTGGCGGCTCAGCGACGGTTCGTCGAGCATGCCCTGGGCGCCAGGTTGCGGAATGTGGGCCTTAGCCCGCATATCTCAACGCCCTTGGCCGCGCCCGCAGCAGGAGGGCGTTGAGATATGCGGGCTAGGAGCGCTTTTCACCGTGTGACGATACAACGGGCGAAAGAAATTTTCCGAACGCCGTCGGAAAAAGGGTGGGACGCGTCGTTAACAGAGCGCAACGCCATCCTGACAGGCTCGCGACTCACGGTCCCATCGGTCCCCAGGGATCGTGGTCGCGAGTCTTTATTTTGTGCGCGAAGAAAATCGTCGCGGCGCTCATCGTCGAGAACCAGCTCTTGAGCACCCGCTCGGGTGTCCTTTTCCTGATGCTGCTAGTATGGATGTTTGCTGTTGTGTGCTGTCCTCAACGGCACACCAGGAGAGTGGAACATGTCTCAGCTCCCGGTCGAGGTACTCTCCGAACAGGAGGTTCAGCGTCTGATAGCGCACCCGGACGCCGACGACGTCTTCGGGCTGCGCGACGCCGCCATCTTGTCGGCGTTGTACTACGCCGCCGCGACAGCGGGCGAAATCGCCAATCTCGACATCGCCGACATCGACCGCGACGCTGGAACGCTGCGCCTGCGGCCTGACTCCGGTCGACCCCGTCGGGTTGCGATCGAAGGACCTCTCGCCGAGGTGCTCGGCCGCTACTTCGAGGACTCGCGCAAGGTGCTGCTCGCCCACGGCGGCGTCACCGACGACAAGACCATGCCCGCGGCGTTCGTCACCAACAAGGGGCACAGGGTGCACATGCAGGACATCCGCCAGATCCTCGGGGCCCACGCCAAGGGTGCGGGGATCGAAGCGCCCGTCAACTACAGCACGCTGCGGTTGTCGCGCGCCTGGCACTTGCGCGAGGCCGGTGAGGCGCCGGAGAAGATCCAGCGCATGCTCGGCGCGTCGAGCCGCTCGGGGCGCCACGTCGTCTGAAGCAGGATACCGGCGAACTCTGCTACGCTACCGCCCCCGCCAGATCTTCCAGCGATCGACCACCGTGCCGCCGCGCACGACGTGATACTCGTCGAAACAGGCGACCGTCAGACAAGAGTGGTTGGGCATGATCCGCAGGCGTGTGCCGACCGCCAGCGGCCGGTTCACGATGCCGTGTTCCTGGCTCACCGAGGCTAACTGGAGGCTCGGGTGGAGGTGCCCGGGTCGCTCTTCGTCGTAGACCGGCCCCATGCCCGCTCCGTTCTCCGGTCCCGGGTCTTTCGACATCGCCAACGCCCCCGCATCCACGACGCTGTGGTCGGGCATCCGTGAGACGACGCTGGTGAGCACCGAGACCGCCACATCCACGGGCTCGCACGAGCCTAGAACGCACTGCATATGGTCGAAGAAGGCATAGTTCCCGGGGCGCGCCTCGGTGACGCCGTCGAGTGATTCGACCGCCGACATCGCCGGCGTCGATCCGACGCTCACATCCGGAACGTCGACGCCCGCAGCCCGTATTCGAGCGGCCGCCTCGACCATCACCGTGCGCTCCTGCTCCGCCACGGCGCGTATTGCGCCCCGGTCGGCGGCGTCGTACGCGTGCCCCGAATGGGTAAGGATGCCGGCGAATTCGATGCCGACTGTCGCCGCGACGTCGGTCGCCAAAGCGACGAGCTCTGCGGAATCGGGCGCCATACCGGCACGATGGTAACCGCAGTCTACCTTCAGCCAAACGCGGAGGGACCCAGAACCGTCGTGCCGCGCCGCCAGCGCCTCGAGCGCTACGCGCGAGTCGATGAGCAGGCCCAGGTCGATGCGGCGGGCGAGCGCCAACGCCTCGTCAACGCGGCTCAAGATGACCGGAAACGCCCAGGTGATGTCGTCGAAGCCGTGGTCGGCGAAGACCTCGGCCTCGCGCAGGGTCGAGACCGTGATTCCTGCGGCCCCGTTTTTTCGCTGCAGATCGGCGACCTGCGGGCATTTGTGGGTCTTGGCGTGCGGTCGGAGCCGGACGCCGAGCGCGTCGGCGCGCTCGGCCATGCGAGCGAGGTTGCGCTCCAGAACGTCGAGGTCGAGAAGCAGCGCCGGCGTCGCGAGTTGCTCGATCGAGCTCAACGCGCGGCGACTGCCTGTGGGTCCATCACCTCTTCGATCAGCGTGTCGAGCCACACGCCCGGGTCGAAGTAGCGCTCTTTCCAGGTCGGGTTGAGGGCGTCGAGGAGCTCGGCGAGGCCGTGACCGATGCCATAGAAGCTGATCGGGTTGCCGCCCTCGTTGCCCGACGACGTCCGCATCAGCCAGTAGTTCGTGCGGGTCACCTCTTCCCAGAGCCGCCCGTAGCTGATGCTGCCCTGCAGGGCGGCAAATCCGGGTTGCTGGTAGAAGCGGCCTTTGTCCTCGAAGTCCGCCGCCAGCAAGGAGACGTGCACCTGGGTGTACCGGGCGACGCCCTCTTTCCAGGTCTGGTAGCGGAAGTAGTTGTAGGCGTCATCGCCGTACTTCAGCGAGACGATGGTCTTGAGGTTCTGCAGTGCTGCCCAGGAGGTCTCGGCGACGAATGTGCGCTGCACGGCGCGCGGCAAGGTGCGCGACCGGCTCCAAAAGTCGTACAGTGCCGAGCCGAGCAGATGGATGGCGTAGCCGATGTCGCGATCTCCGTAGGCGAACGGATAGTCGAGCTGCAGGGAAGGGTAGACACCCTCGCCGAGCCGCAGATCACCGAGTTTGGCTTCCTCGTTCCGGGTCATCTGCAGGACGTGAAACCATTCGTGCACCAACGTCACGGCCCACTCGTTCGGACTCTCTACCGAAGGCCGCCAGGCGCCGACGACGGCGGCGGGGATCCCTCCCACCGGGAATGCGGCCCGCAAGGCCTGCGGCAGGGTGGCGTCGCGGCGGTAAATCGGCTGACCGATGAAGGTCTGGTCGATGCGCTCGAAACCGCCGGCCTCCTCCCAGTCCAGCGGCGTGTTGAGCAGGTATTCGTAGTCGTCCTCGATGATCACGACGGTCATGGGGCTGCGAACCCATCCGGGCCACACCTCGTTGCCGACGGTGTTGACCAACTGGAAGGCTTCGCGCAGCACCAGGAGCTGCGATCGCGGCAGGCCGTCCTCTTGCGCCGGCGAGGCGTCGGTTCGCCTGGGCGCCGATGTCGCCGGAGCGGCGGCCAGCAGCGTCGCCAAGCAACCGATCCCGATCATCCGCACCCACGGCTTGGAGGGGCCGCGGCAGACACGACGAGCGGGGCCGACGGTGGGCGCCGAGAGGGTTGTTCGCATAAGGTTTTGACTCCGAGCAAGAACTCGACACGGCCTCCCGCCCGAGCCAACAGAGACTCGCGCGACGTGTCGAAGGACCGATTAAACCGCAAACCTTCGCTGATTTCACGCTACCGAGTACCTCAACCCGTAAGTTGACCCACGTTCGATGGCTTTGGAGACCGACAACCTTCGCCGCTACGTCGACTTGATCGACGATTGGGACGCCTTCGCGTCTGCCTGCGAGCGGCCGCTCCCGATGGTGATTTGGACCAACCCGCTGCGCCGAGGGGTGCTCGAGCGCCTCAACGTTGCCGACGGCCTGCCGTGCTCGGCGCCAGGGGATCCGACGGGCGGCGGCTTGTTGGCGGCGCGGCTGAGGGCTCGCGGCTACGAATGCGAGGATTTGGGATGGTATCCGGGCGCCTACAAGCTCGAAGGCCTGTCCAAGCCGGGGCGCACCCTCGAGCACTTGCTGGGGATCTTCCACGTGCAGGAGGAGGTCTCTCTGATACCCAGCGTCGTGCTGGCGCCGCGTTCGGGCGAGCTGATCCTCGATATGTGCGCCGCGCCCGGCGGCAAGACGGCACAGATCGCCGTTGCCATCGCCTCCGGGGGCACGGTCGTTGCCAACGACGTGCGTATCGACCGGCTGCGGGCGTTGCGCAGCAATTGCGAGCGGCTCGGCCTGCTCAACGTGGCGATGACGGGGCACGACGGAACCAAATTTCCGCTCGACGCAGGGCCCTTCGACGCGATCCTGCTCGATGCTCCTTGTTCGTGCGAAGGCAACGTCCGCCGGGGCCCCGGCTCCGGCCACCGGAGACCGGGCGCATTTCTGACCGGGCGTTCGGGACTGCAGGCGACCTTGTTGGGACGGGCCTGGAAGATGTTGGCGCCCGGTGGTCGGCTGGTCTACGCCACCTGTACGTTCGCGCCGGAGGAGAATGAGATGGTCCTCGACTACAGTTTGGGCGACGACGCTCGCATCGAGCCGATCCGCTTCGACGGATTGACCGCCGCTCCGGGCGTGACCGAGTGGCTCGGTCAAGCACTGCGGCCGGATTGCGCCCATGTGGCGAGGTTCTGGCCCCATCTCAACGACACCGGCGGCTTTGTCGTCGCGCTGGTGCGCAAGGAGGCGGCGCCATGAACCGCGTGCCGTTCCTCGAGATCGACGGCAGTCTCTATGCAGAGTGGTGGCGCGACCGCTTCGACCTGGAGCGCGACCCGTTCGCGGGGATGCGCTTCTATCAGCGCGGGCGCGCCAAGATCTGGGTGGGGACAGCGGAGGTCGCCGGCCTCACCGGCACACGCATGGACGTCGTCGGTATCCACATGCTGCGGATTGGCCGGCGTTTCTGGAAGCCGACATCGGCGGCGATCGTGGCGTTCGCGGGCGGAGCCCGGGCGAGCGTCGTCGAGCTGGACCGGGACGAGGTAGTGAGGTTTCTCGCCGGCCAGGACGTTCGCCTGGCCGAAGACGACCCGCGGCGTGCAACCCTACCGCGAGGTTTCCTCGCCGCCCGCTACCATGGGGTCGCCGTTGGCTGTGCCGAGTGGCACGGGCGCGAGGCGGTGAGATCGCTGATCCCCAAGAACCGGCGAATCATGGAGATCGACCTCTAGCCGCGATGAGATATCTGGGCTAGCAGGCCGAGCTAGCCAAGCGCCTCAGCAGCCCGCCGAACCCGTGCTCGTACCATCCGGGATGGCGGCCGCAAGCGTCGGGCGGGCGCGGTACAATCGGCCCCTCGCGGAGCCCGTAATGGTACCCCGGGTGTTCTTTCGCACCCTGCTAGGTTGCCGGCCATCGCCGGCGGGGGAGGAGCATTGGTTGAGCGATGAGCCTGATATTCACCTGTTCATTCCCGGCCCGGCGGGCAGCACCCCGGAGGTTATCGCGGCGACCGGACGCCCGATGGTCCCGCACTATGGTGGGCGCTTCGTCGCCGCCTACAACCGCTGCATCGACCTCTTCAAGGCCGTATTCCAGACCGAAAACGACCTGTTCCTGATCGTCGGCCCGGGAACCGCGTCCCTCGACGCCGCCCTGTCCAGCGCCCTCCCCGACGGCGCCCGCGTTCTCGTCCCCAGCAACGGCTACTTCGGCCAACGTATGGCCGAGATGGCCAATGCCCACCGCGCCGAGGTGGAGGTGGTGGAGTTTCCGCTCGGTGAGGCGATCGACCCCGAAGCTGTCCGGCACCATCTCGAGACAGCCGGCGCGCCCTATGACGCCGTTGCTTGGGTGCACCATGAGACTTCGACCGGCGTCCTCAACCCGATCGAGCCGGTCGCGGCGGCGGCGAAGGACCACGGCGCCCTGACGATCCTCGATGCAGTCGCGTCGCTGGGCGGGGCCGACTTGCCGGTCGACGCCTGGGGGATCGATTTGTGCGTCGGCGTCGCCAACAAGTGCCTCGCGGCGCCGCCCGGAATCTCCGCTATCTCGGTGAGCTCGGCGGCCTGGAGCGTGATCGACGCCAATCCCTCTAGTCGGAGCTGGTACCTCGACCTGCGCACGTGGCGGCGTTACCGCGAGGATTGGGCCGCCTGGCACCCGTTTCCGACCACCGTTGCCTCAAACACTATCGAGGCAATCAGCACGAGCATCGAACAGATCCTCGAAGAGGGCCTCGACGCGCGCATCCGTCGCACCGCCGAGGCGGCCGCCGCGGTGCGCAGTGGCCTGCGCCGGCTCGGTTTCGAGATGTTCGCTCCCGACGATATCGCCTCCCCGGTGACGACCGCGGCCTACGCCCACCCCGAGCTGCCGGTCGTCGAGATGCAGCGCTTCCTGATGGAGCGCCTGATCTTCATCTCCGGCGGCCTCGACGACCTCGCCGGTCGGATCTTCCGGATCGGGCACATGGGCCGCTCGATCGAACGGACCGAAGTAGAGCTCCTGCTCGGGACGATCGAGGAGGCGCTGCGCGACGCCGGCGTAGCGGTGCCTGAAAGGGTCGACCTGGAGAGTATCTGGGCCTGACCGGACGGCTAGCTGGACTCGACCACCCTCCAGCCCCAGGTGTACGTGTACCCGTCGACCGACCGCGAAAGGTCACGGTCCATCTCGCCCTCCACACGGAAGGTGCCGACCTCGGCGGGCGAGACGCGCACGGTCGACCGGTCGGTCTTGACCGTAGCCTCGTTTTCGTCGAGGAAGTCGAACGTGACCGTGATGTCGAGTGTCTGCGTTGTGTCGTTGCGCAGCTGCACGACCCAGTAGTACCTACCCGGCACCTCGCGGGTAGCGGGGTTGAACCAGTCCATTTCTTGGGCGTCTTCGATCTCGACGATCTCTCCCTCGAGCTGGGGTTCCGCGGGCTCCTCGGGCTCCTCGGGCTCCGCGGGCTCCGCGGGCTCCTCGGGCTCCGGCAAGGGCTCCGGTACCGGAGCGGCCTCGGCGAGCGGCGCCGGTTCCTCGGCGGGAGCGGGCTCCTCGACCGGCTCTTCGGCCTGGCCGCCGCAGGCAGCGGTCAGCGCGATGACGGTAGTCAGTGCCAGAGACCAGACCAAACGCTTTCGAGTGTGCATCCTTCGAGTTCTCCTTATGACCGGTTTCGGAGGGAGCGCCGAATAGAGGTCATCCCTCTGCGAACCTGCTGATTATCTTGGCTCATGGGGATGGGTACGTCAGGATCGAAGCCTATTGGATACGGCACCGCGCCGCTGGCGTCAACCCGTGCGCCGAATTTCCCGCCGCCGCGCTGCGGCGGCAAGCCTCGCATTCAACGTGCCGAAACGATAGGGTTTTTGTTTCGACTATGGTCCGTAAAGCATACCATCGCCGTTTGGGCACGACCGGTTCGGCCCCCCGGGATCGAGCCATTTCTCCTCCTCACCACGAGCACGTACTGATGTCCGATACAGCCGTTAGTCCCGCACCCACAAGCGACGATTTTCTCCAGCAGGCGGATCGCTGGGGCGCCCGCAACTATGCTCCGCTGCCGGTGGTCATCACCCGTGCTGAAGGCGTCTGGGTCTGGGATGTCGACGGCAACCGCTATCTCGACTGCCTGTCGGCCTACTCGGCGGTCAACCAGGGACACTGCCACCCGCGAATCGTCGAGACCATGCGCCAGCAGGCCGGGCGCTGCACGCTGACGTCGCGCGCCTTCCAGAACGACATGATGGGGCCGTTTCTCGAGAAGCTGTGCAACCTGGTCGGCTACGACAAGGCGTTGCCGATGAACACCGGCGCCGAGGCCGTCGAGACCGCGATCAAGACGGTGCGCAAGTGGGGATACAAGGTAAAGGGGGTCGCCGCCGACGCCGCCGAGATCATCGTCTGCGCCGACAACTTCCACGGTCGGACGACGACGATCATCGGTTTTTCCACCGAAGATCAATACAAGGACGGCTTCGGCCCCTTCACGCCGGGATTCAAGGTCGTCCCGTACGGTGATATCGACGCGCTGGCGGCAGCCATCAACGACAATACTGTCGGCTTCCTCGTCGAGCCGATCCAGGGGGAGGGTGGCGTCATCGTGCCGCCCGAAGGGTACCTTCGTGAGGCAGCCCGGCTGTGCGCCGACAACCGCGTCGCGTTCATCGCCGACGAGATCCAGACCGGTCTCGGTCGCACCGGCAGGATGCTTTGTTGCGATTGGGACAAGATCCGCCCCGACGTTCTCATCCTCGGGAAGGCTCTCGGCGGCGGCGTGTACCCGGTGTCCGCGGTGTGTGCCGATGATGAGTTCATGGGGGTCTACGAGCCCGGCGACCACGGCTCGACGTTCGGCGGAAACCCCCTCGCCGCCGCCGTTGCGATGACCGCCCTCGATGTCATCGTCGACGAGGATCTGGCGGGGCGTTCGGCGGAGCTCGGCGACTGGTTCATGAACGAGCTGCGCGCTATCGACTCGCCGCACGTCGTCGAGGTGCGCGGCAAGGGGATGCTCATCGGCGTGGTGATCGCCGACGAATCCGGTCCGGCAAAGCGGTTCTGCAAGGCGCTGATGAAGCGGAGCATCCTGGCCAAGGAGACCCATGAGCAGGTGATCCGGTTCGCGCCGCCCCTGGTGATCGACCGGGAGACGCTCGAGGGTGTCTTTCCGGACATCTCGGCGGTTCTGCGTGGCGAGGGCGTGGCGATCTCCTAGCAGGGCGTGGTGGAAGTGTGATGGGTCTGGCAAGCGGGCTTGCGGAAGAGGGCAAGGAGCGGCGACGAGGAGATGCTGGCCCCATCGCGAAGGAAGCGTGACGTCGCCATTCGCCGTGACTCCTTGGGTCGCCGGACGTGGGTCTGCGCCCGATGAGCGACGTCGGTTGGTTCATGGCCTTCGCCATCGTCGCCGTTGGCATGATCGCGGTGTCCGGATGGATGGCGTGGTTCTCGCGCCGCACCATGAAGGCGCACAAGGGCCAGATCGAGGCCATGGTTCGCGAGATGCGCGAGGTTATCGACGAGGACGACCGAGAGCCGGCGGCTGAGGATTAGCCCGCTGCTGGAAGATTCTGCGCTCGCTCCCTCCGCCACGCGTTGAGTAGTTCGGGCTACTCGGTTTCGTTGGAGGGGCTGTCGGGTGCGTCGTCGAGTGAATCTTGGAGCGCAATGGCCCGCAGGCGGGTATCGAACTCGATGGCGACCTCGAACGTATCCTCGATCTCCTGGGTACGCAGCACGGTGCCGTAGATCAGCGATTTACCGATCCTTCGGTCGCCCTCCGGCAGGTGAACGAGGCAGCGGGAGCCCTCGGCGACCGGCCGATTCACCCGCACCAATGCCCCATGGTGACTGAGGTTGACGGTGATTCCCCTGGCCTCGAACTTGTGATCCGCCGGGTCAAAGCCGTGCAACGACACCAGCAGGTGGATGCGGTGCTCGGCGGTGACACGCGGGTCGGTGCGCTCCTCGGAATCGATCGGTCGATCGCTCACGCTTTCACCATGGCCTCAGAAAGGCTCCGGCATGATCCCCTGGGCGAACAACATGCCGACGAGTCCCGCGACCAGCAGGTAGACGATCATGGGCAGCAGGGTGATGCGAATCAACCTGCCCTCCTCGCCAACCAGGCCGACGGTCGCGCCCGCCGCCACGACGTTGTGAACGGTGATCATGTTGCCGGCCGCGCCGCCGACCGCTTGCAGGGCGAGGACCATGACGATCGGTAGCCCCGCCGCCGCCGCGACGCCGAACTGGAAGACGCCGAACATGAGGTCGCTGACCGTGTTGCTGCCGGCGACGAACGCACCCATCATGCCGACGATAGGGGCGAAGAACGGCCAGCTGCCGCCGACGGCGGAGGCGAGCCGCTCGGCGAGATAGATCGGCATGCTCTCGAGCCCCGATTCGTTGAGGCCGGAGTCGATGAAGACGCGCACCATGGCGACGGCGAACAATAGCGCCAGCGCCGGCTTGGCCAGCGTCGAGGCGGCACCGACCCAGGCGCGGCGTGCCGCGCCCATCGGTTTTCCGTGCAGCAACGGGGTGAGCAGCGCGGCGAGCGCCAGGATCGTACCGGGAAGGTAGAGGGGTTGGACCGACTGGGACAACGAGGTTCCGAGAATGTCCTGCCAGGTGATCTCCACTGACTGGAGCCAGCCGCGCAACGGCAGTACGTAGAGCCGGGTGAGGATGAGGAGGCCGGCGGCCACGATATAGGGGGACCAGGCCCGCAGAAGCCCGATTCCAGCGCCGTCGGGCGGCGACCCTCGGCTCGGCGCGTTCGCCGAGCTGGAGTCGTCTACGCCCACGCCGGTCCACTCCGGCTCCCAGTTTTCCGTCGGCGCAAAGGTCCACACTGGCTCGTTGCCGAGCAGGAAGCGGCGCTTGGCAGCCGGCACCACGATCGCCAGCGCCACGAGGCTGCCGAGGAGGCTGGGGAACTCCGGTCCGAGCAGCCAGGCGACGGCGACGTACGGCACCACGAAGGCGACCGCCGTGAAGAGCGCGAACGGCCAAATCGATAGCGCCGTAAGGGCCGAGCGGTCGCGCCCGAACATACGGCCGAGGACGGCCAGCAGCATGAACGGCACCAGCAATCCGCAGATCGCGTGTACGGTGGCGGCGCGCGCCCCGATTGCGGCGATGAAAGCGTCGTAGGTTATCGGCGACGCATCCACGACCGCCATCACCGCAGGCACGTTGAGCGCTTGTCCCATACCGATGATGATCGGCGTGCCGACGGCGCCGAACGTTACGGGCGTGCTCTGGATGATCAGCGCAACGGCGCAGGCCGCCAGCGGTGGAAACCCCAGCGCCACGAGCAACGGACCGGCGACGACCGCGGGAGTTCCGAATCCAGCCGCGCCCTCCATGAACGAGCCGAATAACCAGGCGACGATCAGGGCTTGCACCCGAGCATCGGGCGAGATGTCGTAGAAACCGGTGCGGATCACCGCCAGGCCGCCGGTTTCCCGCAGCGTATACAGCAGCGCCAAGGCGGGGAGGATGATCCACAGCAGCGACAACGAGATCATCGTGCCGCGCAACGATGCTGCGGCGACGACACGCGGCGTCATCCCCCAGGCCGCGATCCCGACCGTGGCGGCGATCACGTAGGCCACCGGCATGGCACGCGTGGCCGGCCACCGGCCGAGGACCAGGAGGACGAAGACCGCCAGCAGGGGTGCGAGGGCAGCGATGGTGAGTAGCATGGCGGGCAGAACATATCACCCGAGCGATCACAGTTTCAGGGTGGGCGGCTAACGCTATACTCGGCCGATGCCGTGGACCGACGACTTTTCCAACGAGCTCGGCCGCGAGATTCGCGGTCACGTTGCCGTCGACGCTATGACCCGGGCGTTGTACAGCACCGACGCCAGCATCTATCAGGCGATGCCGCTCGCGGTGGTCTTGCCGCGCGACGACGACGACGTCCGCGCCACGGTCGAGTTCGCGGCCCGTCACGGGTTGCCCTTCCTGCCGCGCGGCGGCGGCACCAGCCTCGAAGGGCAGACGGTCAACGAAGCCGTGGTCCTCGACATGTCGTCGAGCATGGACAAGATCCTCGAGGTCAACCCAGAGGAGCTCTGGGCCCGGGTACAGCCGGGCGTCGTGCAAGAAAGCCTGCGCCGCCGCGTCGCCCCGTGGGGGCTGGATTTCGGCCCCGATACCGCGACCTCGTCGCGGGCCACGCTGGGCGGCATGTTGGGAAACAACTCGGCGGGCTCGCACTCGATCGTCTACGGCAAGACGATCGACCACGTCCACGAGGTCCGCTGCCTGCTCGCCGACGGTACCGAGACGGTGTTCGGCGAGATCGACGCCGCGGGTCTGCAGGCCAAGCAGAAGCTCGACGGCATCGAGGGGCGCATCTACCGGACGCTGGCGGCCGTCCTCGAGCGCTCCGGTGACGCGATCCGGGCTCGTTACCCCAAGATCATGCGCCACGTGTGCGGCTACAGCCTCGACTATTTCCTGCGCGGCGAGCCGATGAACATGGCTCATCTCATCGTCGGCTCGGAGGGCACACTGGCGACCATCCTCGAGGCCAAGGTGGGTCTCGTACGGCAACCGGCGGCGCGCGCTCTATTGGTGTCGCAGTTCGACGACCTGGTTACCTGCATGGAAGCGGCGCGCCAGATCGTGCCCAGCGGTCCGAGCGCGGTCGAGTTGATAGATGACTTGATCATCCGCCAGGCGCGCAACCACCCGACCCTGACCCGCCTGTGCGGTTTCGTCGAAGGCGAGCCCGGCGCCGTGCTGATCACCGAGTACAGCGGCGACGACAGCGGCGAGGTCCTCGACAAGGTCGAGGCGATGCGCCGGCAACTGGAGCGCGATGGGCTCGGTTACGGTTTTCACATCGCCACGACGCCGGAAGCGCAAAGCGACATCTGGGAGGTGCGCAAGTCCGGGCTCACGCTGTTGATGTCGGTGAAAGGCGACGCCAAGCCGATCGCCTTCGTTGAGGACACCGCCGTCGCCGTCGATCGTTTACCGGAATATGTGCAACGGCTGCAGCAGGTGGTTGCCGATCACGACACCACGGCCGGTTTCTACGGTCACGCCTCGGTCGGCTGCCTGCACTTTCGGCCGCTGATCAACTGCAAGGACGCCGGTGACATCCGGAAGTTGCGCTCGATCGCCGAAGACATTCGCGACCTGGTGGTCGAGTTCGAGGGCTCACTCTCGGGTGAGCACGGCGACGGTCGCACCCGCACCGAGTATCTGCCGGGCTTCTACGGTGACGAGATCTACGGCGCCTTCCGCAACATCAAGACGGCGTTCGACCCGGACGGTCGGCTCAACCCCGGCAACATCTGCGACCCGTGGGGCGCCAAGGAGGCGGCCGAGCGGACGGTCGAGCGCGCTGACGGAGCCGCTGATCCTGTCGACAGCAGCGGTTATCTGATCGATACGAATCTGCGCTACGGAGCCGACTACCAGACGGTTGTCGCCGAGCGCTATCTCGACTGGTCGCGCGAAGGCGGCATGGCGGCGCACATCGAGATGTGCAACGGCAACGGCCTTTGCCGCAAGCTTGACACCGGCACGATGTGCCCGTCGTACCAGGCGACGCGGCGGGAAAAGGACTGCACGCGGGGGCGCGCCAACGCGCTGCGCGCGGTGATCTCGGGCGACCTGCCGGCGGCGGAGTTCACCAGCCATGATCTGTACGATGTGCTCGACCTGTGCCTGGAGTGCAAGGGCTGCAAGGCGGAATGCCCGAGCAGCATCGACATGGCGAAGCTCAAATATGAGTTTCTCGCCCAGTACTACGATGTTCATGGAGTACCGAGGCGGGCCAAGTTCTTCGCCGGCATAGCCAAGACGAGCCGTTTGGGCTCGCGCTTCGCTCCGCTGTCGAACTGGGTGGCGAACGCCGCTCCGACGCGCTGGTTCAACCAGCGGGCGCTCGGGATCTCGAGCCGTCGGCCGGTACCCCCGTTCGTGCGCCAAACGTTCGAGTCTTGGTTTCACGCCCGCCCGCCCGTCAACGGCAGCGCCAGCCGCGGGCAGGTGGTCCTGTTCCATGACACCTTCATGAACCACAACTACCCCGACGTCGGCCGGGCGGCGGTCAAGGTGCTCGAGGCAGCCGGCTACGAGATCATCCTGGCGCCGAAGGTTTGTTGCGGGCGTCCGATGCTCTCCAATGGCCTCGCGTTGGAGGCTCGCCAGCACGCCCAGATCAACGTCGAACGGCTGGCGAGCTTCGTGCAACGCGGCGTTCCCATCGTCGGTTGCGAGCCCTCGTGCCTGATGATGCTGCGCGAGGATTACCTCGATCTGCTGCCGAACAACGAGAACGCGCAGCGGGTCGCGGCGCAGACGTTTCTGATCGAAGAGTTCCTCCTGCGGGCCGCCGGCGAGGACGGCCGGGCCAACGGCAATGGGGGAGCAGGAGAGCGCCCGTTGGGCTTGGAGCTGCAGGAAACGCCCCGCCGCCTCATGGTTCACGGCCACTGCCATCAGAAGGCTGCCATCGGCATGGCCCCCACCCTCGATGTGCTTGCCTGGGTGCCCGGTTACGAGCCCCGAGCGATCGATGCGGGGTGCTGCGGTATGGCGGGATCGTTCGGCTACAAGACGGAGCACTACGACCTCTCGATGGCGATCGGTGAGCGCGTGCTGTTTCCCGCCGTGCGGGAGCAGCCCGACGCCGGTGTCGTCGTATCGGGTATCTCTTGCCGGCAACAGATCCTTCACGGCACCGGCCGTACGGGTCGTCACCCGGTGCAGTGGTTGGCGGATGCCCTGGCCGACTGAAAATTCTGGAAAAGAGCGCAGAGAACCGCGCGCACCGGCAAATGAAGGGCAACAAACCCGACGCTGACGCGACCTCGGCCGAGCCGCGCATCGATTCCGCCGAGGACGCGGTGCCGGAAGGCTGGAGCCCGATGGAATTTGCCGCCGAACAACAGGCACTCGAGTTTTGTATGCAGGGGCGCAAGGAGGCCTTCCGCCCGCTGGTCGATGCCTACTTCGTCCGCTTGGTGAGGGTGGCGCGCGCCGTTGTTGGGGACGCCGAGGAGGCCCGCGATTTGGTCCAGGAGGCGTTCATCGCCGCCTATCGCGCCCTCGACACGTTCACGCTGGGCCGGCCGTTTTATCCGTGGATGCGGGGCATCCTGCTGAATCGTTGCAAGGTGTATCTCCGCACCCGTCGCCGCAACGCGCGTCGCTCGCGGGCGGCGGCCGACCGCCCCGGGCATTGGGTCAAGGGGGCGACGGTCACGCCGGGGCCGGAGCGCCGCCGCACCGCGGACCTGGTGCGACGCGCCATGGCCGCGGTGGACGTCGACGATCGGGAGATTCTGGTCCTCAAACACATCGAGGGGTACAGCTACGACGAGCTGGCGGAAAGTTTGGGAATCGGGGCCGGCACGGTGGCTTCACGGCTCTACCGGGCCCGCGGCCGCCTCAAGAAAGAGCTCGAGCGACTCGACCCCACTCTGGTCGAGGTCGACGAGTCGTCGAATTCTGCCGGAGAAGAGTCACCATGAACGCCGATAACGAGACCAGGCGGCCTGCTGCGGGCGCCGGCGGAGGGCCGGTCCTTCGCTGTGAAGAAGCTCGGATCCTGTTGATGGGATACATCGATAGCGAGCTTCAACCCGCCGAGGTACGGCGAATTGAAGACCACCTGGCGGTTTGCGTGCCGTGTCGGCGCGAGGAACAGGGGTTTCGAAAGTTGGAGGAGATGACCGAGGAAATGCTCAGCGAAGAGTTGCCGACACTCGACATCGACGCCGCCTGGGAGACCATCTACCGGCGGCTGGAGCGCTCGGTCGGGTGGTTGCTGCTGTCGGCGGGGCTGATTCTGCTGCTTGGCTACACCGGCTGGAACATGCTCGACGAGTTCTTTCTCAACCCCGAGGTTCCTCTCATCGTCAGGCTCGGGGCCGGTGGAGGGCTCAGCGGCGTTATCGTGTTGCTGGTTTCCATCGGCCGCGAGGTGCTGACCAAGCACCGCAGCGAGCGCTATCGAGAGGTGAAGCGATGATTGTCACCACGACGAACGAAATCGCCGGCTACCGCATCGTCAAGACCCACGGGTTGGCGCGCGGCAACACGCTGCGGGCGCGCCACATCGGCCACGACATCATGGCAGCG
>SMVB01169816.1_pt1 | contig 47637 bp, 43 predicted proteins | sample 2456461 | NCBI WGS metagenome assembly SMVB01 (sample SAMN11095934, study PRJNA526329) | marine sediment metagenome | biome: Marine sediment; feature: Surficial sediment; material: Deep marine sediment; isolation source: Hadal surficial sediment | place: Pacific Ocean | collected 2014-05 | depth...
CGTCACGCGCGTCGGCTTGGCGGTGAAAGCGAAGCGAGCCATCTCCTGGCGCGGCGTTATGATGAGGTTGAGCTCGACGCTGACGGTTTCCCGAAGGTGGTCAACGTCGCGCTCCTGGATCCCTACCCTATCGCCTCTGAGCTGGACGTTGATCGCGGCCGCGCCCGCCTGTTCAGCGGTGAACGCCGCAAAGACTGGGTCGGGACTCTTGGCTTTGCGCCACTCACGCAAAGCGGCGACCGCGTCGAGGGTGACACCCAACTCAATCACGAGAGCTCCCAATCGTGCTCTCCACCGCGTCGCGCACCGTGGCTGTCAAGGATTCGATCTCTTCTGAGTCTGGACCTTCCATCATGATCCGAAGCAGTGGCTCCGTGCCCGAATAGCGGATCAGCACCCGCCCGCGCCCGTCGAGTTGAGCTTCTGCCGCCTCGATCGCTTGGGTGATTTCCGGGACGGTGCGGACATCCGGCCTCGAGCTCACGGAAACATTAACGAGAACTTGAGGAAAGGGATCGAGCTCTGCCAGCCGATCCAGGGTGTCTCGCTCGATGGCGATCGTTCGGAGCACTTGCATGAGCGTCAATAGACCGTCGCCGGTCGCAGCGTAATCGGAGAAAATGATGTGACCCGATTGTTCGCCGCCGATAATGATATTACGGCGGTCCATATCTTGTGCAACGAACTTGTCGCCCACCTGAGTTCGATAGAGCGTGATGTCCTCTTGTGCCAGAGATACTTCGAGGGCCATATTGCTCATGACGGTGGCCACGACGCCGGATCCCGTTAGTCGACCTTCTTTCTTGAGACGCCTGGCGCACATGAGCAACATCGCGTCCCCGTTCACCGATCGTCCCGTGGAATCCAAGAGCAACAGACGGTCTCCGTCGCCGTCTAGAGCGGCTCCGAAATCGCATGCGTGACGCCGAACCGCTTCGGCCAACCCGTCGAGGTGCGTCGAGCCGCAATCCCGGTTGATGTTCTCGCCGTCGGGCTCGGTTGCTAGCAGGATGGGCTCGAGCCCGATGGATTCGAGAAGCTTTGGACCTACGCGGTAACACGCGCCATTGGCGCAGTCGAGAGCCAATTTGAGCGGAGGCAGCGACACGTCATCGCCCAGACTCTGTTTCAAATGCTCCAAATAGAGGCTTTCGAAGTGCAGACTCGGGGTCTTCGAAAGTCCGCTCTCCTCTGGAACTTCTGGAGCGCCGGCGCCGGCGACGCTGAGGGCAAGCTCAATGGCTTCTTCGAACGCCTCGCTCGACTTTACGCCGCTGGCGGAGAAAACCTTGATGCCGTTATCGTGGTACGGATTGTGCGACGCCGAGATGACGACTCCGGCATCGAAGCCTTGGTCCCGCGTCAGAAAGGCCACCGCGGGAGTCGGGAGAACACCCGCAAATACCGAAGTGCCTCCAGAAGCCGCGATGCCTGTCGCTAGCCAGTTCTCGAGATCCGCTCCCGAGCTACGGGTGTCCCTGCCGATGAGAATGCGAGGTGCGTCCGGCGAGAGCTCGTTTGCGAGAGCCCGGCCCACGTGCTGCACGGTGGCGCGATCCAAAGGCGGTGCATAGGCTTCGCCGCGGATTCCGTCGGTTCCGAAAAGCTTTGCCACTTATCGGACCTGTACCACGAGCTCGTCGGGAGTGACGCTGACGATATGCACGGCCGCTAGCTCGTCGGGACGGATCACGTGAACGATCGGCACGACTTTATGGCGACCGGCCCCGAGACCGTCGAGGCGCACTTCGATTTCGAGATCTTTCGCACGCAGTTGCTCGATCATGCTTCGCGGGCCCTCTACGACGACGCGAACGGACTTTGGCTCGAGAATTGCGCTAACGGCTTCGGGCCTGGTAATGACCTCGATTTCAGAGAGCTCCTTCCGAAGCCGGACTTCGCGCACGTCGAGCGTGAGCTCGATGCCCGTCCCGGATGCGAGCCGGACGAGAGGATGGAGCTCGAGACCTACGGCGCGCGAGAAAGGCTGGCGCAGGCCCTCGGCCGATACGGGCTCCGTCGTGACTTGCTCGAGCCCGCGCACTTGCGAGGCCGGTCCCACGACCGTGACTACCTGCGGCGAAAGCGTGATGCTCCGGAGCTCGAACCCCTCCGCGGGCGCGCCGAGAATACGCGGGATCACGTTGATGGTGCGGCCCATCGTACGGTCGAGCTCGATTTTGAGACTCGACGGCGTCACGCGCATCACGCGGGCGCCGAACGGCACCGCGACGTCCTCTGGCGTGAGATAAGCGATGCGCTCTCCAGGCTGAGCGTCCGAGAGATCCACCGCCACGCTCAAATCCTGAGCCGAGATGCCTCGAAGAATCTCCGCGGGACCTCGCAAGCGCACGTCCACTTGTTGGACGGACTGCGCGACCACTTCGAGCCCTTCGGGGACGTCCCGGAGCTCGAAAGGGATGGAGAAAGCGAACTCGACGCCTGACTCCCGTGCCACCGCGTACCAGAACGCGAAGCCGAGCACTAGCGAGAATAGCTTCAGGGCGACATTGTCGGTCAGAAACGACTTCATGTGATCGGCCTTTCGGTCGCGGAGACAGAACCGCTGCGGGTCTCAGCCGGGCTCGCGTCTTTTTGTCCCATCGCGTCCCGGAGCTTCGAGCGAAGCTGCTTTGCGTCGAGGCCAGAAACGATCACTCCGTCCTCCATGAAGCTCACGAGCCCAGTCTCTTCGGAGACCACGATCGCGATCGCGTCCGTATCTTCGCTAATGCCGATGGCGGCGCGATGGCGGGTCCCGAGCTCTTTGCCGAGCTGCGGATTGATCGAGATCGGAAGAAAACAAGCCGCGGCCGCGGCGCGGTCTCCTTGAATGATGACCGCGCCATCGTGGAGCGGCGATTTCGGGTTGAACACGGACAAGAGAAGGTCGTAGGTCACGACGGCATCGAGCATGACGCCGGCTTCGACATAGCTGCGAAGGCCGATATCCCGCTCGAGGACGAGGATGGCGCCCACGCGCCGCTCCGCGAGCGTGAGCAGGGAAAAAGCGACCTCGTCGAGTGTTCCCTTGCTGCTCGTGGGGTTCAAAAATCTAAAAAGCGGCGCCCGTCCCAGATTGGCGAGCCCGCGCCGGAGCTCCTGCTGGTAGAGAACGATGATGGCAAACCCGATATAGGCCAGCGTATTCCGGAGTAGCCAATTCACGGCTGTGAGGTCGGCCCAACGCGAGGCGAAAAAGAGCAGAATGAGCAGCAACGTGCCGACCACCATCTGGAACGCTCGCCCGCCCCGGACGAGCTGAAAGAGCTTGTAGAACAGAAAGCTCACGAGCAGGATGTCGATGGCGTCGTTCCAGGAGAGCTCCCGCGACAAGTTCCACCAAAACTCGACAAACACCTCCATCAGCTCAGGCTCCCTTGGGGTGAGGCTCCGTCATGCGGCCCGCCATTTACGCCACCATTTACGGACGCCGAGGTGGCATTGCGAATCGCGTCGGTGACGGTCGCAACGTCCCGCATTTCGGAGACATCGTGGACGCGCACGATGCTCGCGCCCCGAAGGATGGCGGCGGCGACGCTCGCCGCCGTGCCGAATATCCGAGCTTCTGCTTCGCTCGAGAGTAGCTTGCCGATGAAACCTTTCCGAGACGTACCCACGAGGATGGGTTTGCCGAGCTCTGCGAGCGTCTCGAGCTCGTTCAAGAGCGTCAAGTTATGTGAAAGCGTCTTCCCGAAACCGATACCGGGATCGACCACGATCGCGTCGCTTGCGATGCCCGCGCGTTCGGCGCGCGCGACGGCCTCGCTGAGGCTGGCTTTTACCTCGGCCACGACATCGTCATATCGAGGCTCGGACTGCATCATTTCGGGCGTACCTTGCATGTGCATGAGCACCACGCCCGCCCCGGCGTTTGCGGTGACCTCGGCCATTCGGAGATCGCCTCCGAGCGCGGTGACGTCGTTGACGATATCGACGCCATTCGCGAGAGCCCCTTCGGCGACCTCGGCCTTGCGCGTATCCACTGAGAGCATCCGATCGGTCTGCGTGCGCAAGTTCTCGAGCACCGGTAGTACTCGATCTAACTCCTCTTGTGTCGAGACCGGCGGCGCTCCGGGCCGCGTCGACTCGCCCCCTATATCAAGGATGTCCGCGCCCGCTTCCGCAAGACGAAGAGCCCTGGACGTGGCAGCATCGACGTCGGGATAGCGGCTACCGGTATAGAACGAGTCTGTTGTGACGTTGACAACGCCCATGATAGCGGTTCGACGTGAGAGATCGAGGCGCCTAACCCTGGCTCGAAAGATTTTAGAACACACGATCAAATGAATCCGGGCGACCGACCCCGCATCCGCGGGGCAGGCTCGTGGACGCGCTCGAGTCGTCGCTGACTATTTGGGAACCCTACGGGTTCTGGAGGATCGGCGGCGTCAGAGGCGCTTTAGGCTTTTTCTCCTTCTCCTTCTCCTTGGCCTCCGGTTCGTCGCGAACGACTTCGTCTACGGCCGTCTCGCGCTCCTTGAGCGGAAGATCATCGATGAGCATCTTCACATCCTCGGCGTCGAGTACTTCTCTCTCGAGGAGCGCCGCGGCGATTCTGTCGAGCACGTCACGATTCTCGATCAGAATCTTCTTCGCCCGTTCGTAGCTTTCGCTAACGATGCGTTTGACCTCCTGATCGATCCGGAGAGCGGTGTACTCGCTATAATCCTGATGCCTTGCGATGTCGCGACCGAGAAAGACCTGCTCTTCTTTACGTCCGAATGTGAGCGGCCCCATTTTCTTGCTCATGCCCCACTCGCACACCATTTTCCTGGCGAGCTCAGTTGCTTTTTCGAGATCGTTATTTGCGCCAGTCGTGAGCTGATCGAGAACGAGCTCTTCGGCTAAGCGGCCACCCATGGCCACGGCGATGCTGGCTTCTACATGTTTCCGATCGTGGCTGAGCCGGTCCGCTTCCGGCAAGAGCATCGTGACGCCCATCGACATACCGCGCGGGATGATCGTGACTTTGTGAATCGGATCCGCATCTTCGAGGAGCGCCGCGACGAGCGCGTGGCCGCCTTCGTGATAGGCCGTCGTACGCTTTTCTTGGTCGCTCATGATCATGGAACGGCGCTCCGAGCCCATGAGGACTTTGTCCTTCGCTTCTTCGAAGTCTTCCATCCGAACGACTTTTAGCCCGTGCTTTGCCGCGTAGAGCGCGGCCTCATTGACGAGATTGGCGAGATCCGCGCCGGAGAAGCCCGGGGTCCCTCGTGCCAGGATGCTGAGATCGACATCGTTCGCGAGCGGGACGCGGCTCGTATGGACCTTGAAAATACCTTCGCGTCCGCCGACATCGGGAAGCGAAACGACGACGCGCCGGTCGAAGCGGCCAGGCCTGAGCAGTGCCGGGTCGAGGACGTCGGGACGATTGGTAGCGGCGATGAGAATGACGCCTTCGTTGGACTCGAACCCGTCCATCTCGACGAGGAGCTGATTCAGTGTCTGCTCGCGCTCGTCATGTCCACCTCCGAGGCCTGCACCGCGATGGCGGCCGACGGCGTCGATCTCGTCGATGAAAATGATGCACGGTGCGTTCTTCTTGCCTTGCTCGAAGAGGTCGCGCACGCGGCTCGCGCCCACGCCGACGAACATCTCGACGAAATCGGAGCCGCTGATCGAGAAGAATGGCACGCTGGCTTCGCCGGAGATGGCGCGCGCGAGAAGCGTCTTGCCGGTTCCAGGAGGTCCCATGAGAAGGACGCCTTTGGGGATGCGGCCCCCGAGCTTCTGGTATTTCTGTGGCTCTCTCAGAAAGTCGATGATCTCTTGGAGCTCATCTTTGGCTTCGTCCACGCCCGCGACGTCTTTGAAGCTGACCTTTTTCTGTTGGCTGCCAGATAGCTTGGCTTTGCTCTTGCCGAAAGACAAGGCTCTATTGCCCGATCCTTGCATTTGCCTCATGAAAAAAATCAAAAACGCGATCATGATGACGATGGGCGTCCAGCTTATGATGTGGCCGAGCCACGACGAGCTGTTCGCGTCTCGCGCGTGGACCTCGACCCCCTTATCGAGCATCAAGTTGACCAGGTTCTCCATCTGCGGCGGAGCGAACGTGCGGATCGCCTGGCCGTTCTTGAACTCGCCGACGATCTGGCTCCCGGCGCCCGTTCCGGTGATGGTCACTTTGGCGACGTGGCCTCGATCGAGCTGAGCCATGAAATCGCTGAAGCTGAGCGGGCGTTCGTTCTTCTGGATACGGGACGAAACACTGTAAAACAGAAAGATCACAAGTGCTGCGACCATCCAGAACATCAAGTTCTTCATAGTGGAGTTCAAAAGCCGCCTCCCACAAGAGAAATTTCTGGCAATTCCTTCTTCATGAGCTCGAAGCCTCCGCGAGGCCGAGATAAGGCGCGCCGCGATGATGCTCGTCGAGGCCCAAACCATAGCCCGCGACGAAGCCTTCTTTTTCGAGCTCGAAACATGCGTAGTCCACTGGGCAGTCGACCTTCCGGTGGTTCTCGCGATTGATGAGCGCGGCCACTTTGAGCGACCGAGGCTTCCATGATTCCTGGATATTCCCCGTGATGAAGCTCAAAGTGACTCCGGTGTCGACCACACCCTGTATGAGTAATACGTCACGAACGCTGAAATCGTTCGCTTGGCCGAACGCAATTTCGACCCGTTTCGAGTCCCGTGTGCCGACCTTCATGAAATCGCAGGTCAACGAACAGTCGATCGAGCGGATGAGATCGGCCATGAAGACCATCGAGTTCGGGAGAACGCCCACACAGGCTATGTTCCCGTCCGGGAAGTCCGCGGTAATCTGCTGGCCGAGCTCGGCCACACGCGCGCGGATCGTCTTCTCGTCGTAAACGACGGATAGTTTTGGTACTTGGCTCATTGGCCCACCCACTCGAGGCGAAGGTGCACACGGCCCGCGCCGAGCCGCGCGGTTTCCGCGACCCCGTGTCCTACGACCCAGAGGATATCGTCCCCGCGATTCTCAGATCCTTGCCTTACCACCAACGGCACTCGTTGCCTTTCTTCCTTAGCGACTTTCCGGTCCATCAGATAACGTGCGAGCGGCTTCGCTCCTGGGGCCCCGAGCGCTCGAAACCGGTCCGCGCTGCGGGGGCTTCTCACGACGAGGTCCTGAGCCCTACCCTCGACGCCGACGACGACCGCGTTTCCCGCGACGTTCGGAGGCTTGTCCCCACTTCGAATCGACCCTACGAGATCTGCCGTCAGGAGACCCTGCCTCTCCAGGATTGGCAGCACGGCAGGGATCCTCAGACGGTACTCATACACACTATAGCCGTTTGGGGAGCTTTTGCGCCGGGAACGGCCTGATCCCAAAGAAAAGGACAGGCGATCGAACGAACGCGCCACCACGAGTCCCGGCAGGTGGATCTCTCGCCCACTTTTGCCGTTCTCGAGAAGCGAGAGAACGTCTTCGACATGCCGCTGGCTCAGATTGCGGGTATGGCCTCGCAGCACTTCGACGGCTCGGCGCACCACACGGCGTTTGACAGCGATCTCGAGGGCGCCGAGTGCTTCGACGGCGAGCGTGACGGTTGCGCCCCTCTTCAGGTTGCCCGAGGCCAGCTCGTCGAAAGCGAGGCGCGCCGCCTGATCCATGAAGTCATCATCGTCTCGAAGGATCTCTGCGTTGCGCGCAAGTGTCTCGACCAATTGAGGATTGAGCTCGCCGAGGCGTGGGAAGATATCGTGCCGCAGACGGTTGCGCGTGAAACGCCAGTCGTTGTTGCTCGGGTCGTCGCGATAGCCGAGCTCGCGCTCGCGCAGAAAAGCGACGATTTCGTCGCGGTGGAGCTCGATGAGCGGGCGGATGCGCTCAGCCGTGACCGGGCGCATAGAACCGAGGCCTCTTGCACCCGACCCGCGCAAAGCTCTCATGAGAAACGTCTCAGCCTGGTCGTTCATCGTGTGCGCGACGGCGATCCGGGTGCAGTCTCGACGGGCCGCCAGCTTGGCGAGGAATCGATAGCGGGATACACGGCCCTGCTCCTCGAGCGAACGCTTCGAACGCGCGGCAAGACTCTCGACATCGACGCGCTCGGAAGTAAAAGGCAAACCTAATTGCTCCGAAAGCCCGCGACAGAAAGCCTCGTCGTCATCGGCCTCGGGCCGCAGCCCGTGATGGAGGTGGGCGAGCTCGATGTCGATCTCGAGCCTGCCGCGAAGCTCCGTGAGCACGTGGGACAACGTTACGGAATCCGCCCCACCGGACACCCCGACGAGGACGCGGTCCGACGGGCGGACCATACCGAAACGGGTGATCGTCGCTAGGATTTTATCGAGCAGCATGGCCGAACAGGTTCGCAGGATCGAAGTGCACTTTTTGTATAAGTGTAATACAATACGAGAGTTAGGGCTATCTGTCAAGAACGAAGCCGGAGCCGAGCACTATGGATAACAAGTGTTGTCACTGCGGGGTGAGTGAGGAGGAGCGCGCGGTTGTGAAGTGCGTTATTTGCTTCCGCTACTACTGCAAAGAGTGCGGGTTCGATCGCGGGGGTCGGCCTTTTTGCACGAAGCGGTGCTCCCAGTTCTTCTTTTTCGGGGACGGGGATGATGACTAGGCTCGCTTGCTAGCGGTTCTTTTTGCCCTTACTCTCAGGATGCGATGGCTCACGACTTTGTCGACCGAGAGGATGGTGCCCCCGGTGTCGAGCTCTTCGCCGGCGACAGGGATGTGGCCAAGGCGGTCCAAGATCAAACCGGCGAGCGTGTGGTAGTCGGCGTGCTCGGGAAGCTCGAGCGACAATTGCTCATTGGCATCCGTGATCGAAAGCACACCGTCCAATAGGTAGCTTCCATCCGGGAGCTCGAAGATTTGAGACTCCTCGACATCTTTTTCATCGAAGAGCTCGCCCACGATCTCTTCGAGTAGGTCTTCGAGCGTTACGAGACCTTCGACGCCCCCGTGCTCGTCGACGACGAGCGCCATGTGCGTGTGCTGCTGCTGTAGCTGTTCTAGCGCTTGCTCGACTCGGGCGGAGTCGGGGATGAAGTACGGCCTACGGAGCACTTGCCCGAGCTGGAAAGGGACCCGGGCGCCCCAATAGGTGAGAACATCTTTGGCAAAGAGCAGACCGATGATGTTGTCGAGCGTCTCGTCGAAAACGGGCATGCGGGAAAACCGCTGGTTCTGGATGATGCGGACGATCTCCTCGAGCGGCGTGTCTTTTTCGACAGCCACCATCTCCGTGCGCGGGATCATGACCGCCGCCACGCGTTTTTCTGCGAGCTCGATGACTTTGCGGAGCATTTGCCGACGGGGTCCGCGCTCGTCCTCGGGAACGCTGCCGTAGAGGAGCGCTTTGATCTCTTCGAGCGTGACGGTGGAACTGAGAGCCCCCGTGCTGACGCCGAACAGAGATAGCAAACCGTTAGAGATCATCGTCAAGACCTTGACCGCGGGGGAGAGCAAGCAGATGAGGCCGGAGAGGGGACGGATCACGAGCAAAGCCCACGCCTCCGGGTGGCGTGCCGCGAGGCTTTTCGGGACCATCTCGCCGAAGACGAGGATGAGTCCCGTAAGCACGATGGTGGCGATCGTGATGGCCTGGCCCCGCCGGTCCGCGGAAGCGACGAGGACCGTGATGGCGTAAGTAACGAGCGCGCCGGCTGCCGTGTTGACGAACACGTTGCCGGTCAAGATCGTGCCTAGAACTTTTTCGGGATGCGCGACGACTTCCGTGACGCGCGCGGCGCGCGGCTCGGTCTTCTCTAAATGCCGGAGCCGAAATCGGTCGAGGGACATGAGCGCTGTCTCGGAGCCCGAAAAAAAGGCAGACAAGGACAGGATGACGACGAGTCCAAGGACGATGGCGATGAGCATCGAAGTTCAGTGATTCGATTATAGAGTCCCCAGCCGGGTTTGGCATCGGGGTACAATTCGGGCATGGAGCTCAGTGGAATCGTTATGTTGGTTCTGATCCTCGGCGGTACCTGGGGGGGGTTCGCCTACTTCCTTTACCAATCTCTGAATCAGGACCGCTAAACGTATGGCGGTAGCCGTCGTGGGCGCGGGCGCCTGGGGGACGGCGCTGGCGAAGTTGATCGCGGACAAAGGGGAGTCCGTCACGCTTTGGTGCCGTGAGCCCGAAGTCCTCGCCGGGATCCGCGAACGGCGGGTCAACGAGCCGTTTCTTCCCGACGTGCCTTTACCCGAGAAACTCGACGTGACGCGTGCGCTCGACGCGTGCGTCCGGGACAAGGAGCTCGTTCTCCTCGCGGTGCCCGCCCAATATCTCCGACGCGTTCTCGAGGAGCTCGCATCCCACGTGAGCACGAGCCAACATTTCGTGAGCGCAACCAAAGGCATCGAAGAAGGAACTCTTCTGCGCATGAGCGAAGTCGTTGCCGACGTTCTACCTTTTTCGCCCGATCTCGCGGTAATCTCGGGTCCGACCTTTGCGAAGGAGGTTGCGCGTGAAGAGCCGACAGCCCTCGTTGCCGCGAGCGAGAACGTCGCCTCGGTGCTCTTGGTCCAGGCTCGTTTGGCGACGAGGACATTTCGGGTTTACACGAATGACGATGTGATTGGTGTCGAGCTGGGTGGCGCGCTCAAAAACGTCATCGCCATCGCCGTTGGGGTCGCGAGCGGCCTCGGCCTCGGCTACAACCCCGCGGCCGCACTGATGACGCGCGGCCTCGCCGAGATCTCGAGACTCGCCGAAGCCATGGGCGGCAGGCGCGAGACGCTCGCAGGGCTCTCTGGTGTCGGCGATCTCGTGCTCACTTGCACCGGCCAACTCTCTCGAAACCGCACCGTCGGCGTCGCGCTCGGCGAAGGCAAGTCCCTCGCTGATATCGTGTCCAAGATGCGCCAAGTTGCCGAAGGCGTCGCGACCACCCACGCCGCCGTCGCCCTGGCCCGCGCCCACCAAATCGAGATGCCCATAGCCTTGCAGATGGAGCGCTTACTGAGGGGAGAGGCCACCGCCAGAGAAGCGATGCATGAGCTCCTGGAGCGCCCCGTGGGCTCGGAATGATCAGCATCCAGCATTCAGGAAACTCTCAGGACTGCCGCAGCGTGGCGGCTTCGTGCACGAATAGCTTTCGAACTCTGGCAACCGCCTCGACTTTTGGTCTTAACCAATGTTGCTAATTAGTGCTATTTCGCTTATCCGGTTCAAAGAAGGGGATTGTTCTAGGTGAATGTATCGCTGACGCCTGAGCTTGAGACGATGATCCACGAGAGGGTGGCGACGGGCCGCTACCACTCTGCGAGCGAGGTCGTGCGCGAGGCGCTGCGTCTGCTAGAGGTTAGCGGACGTTCCTGCTCAGAGTCCTTGTCGAATTAGCACGCAGGATTCAAAAGACCTCCAGAATTTCATACAACGTCGTTCGCTGTGCTGGGCGAAAACCTGCCTCCCGAATGAGCGTCTTTATTTCATCCGTCGACGTCTTGTTCACGAACCCCGTTGCCGCGTGTACGTTCTCCTCGAAGAGGGTGCCGCCGAAATCGTCCGCGCCCCAGTGGAGTGCGACCTGGCCCGTTTTCTTGCCTTCCGAGAACCACGACGCTTGGATGTGATCGAAATTGTCGAGATAGATTCTCGATGCTGCCAGCATGCGGAGGTATTGATTGGGGCCAGCGTGGCGCGGGATTTTCTTGACCAAAGGCGTATTGCCCGGCTTGAAGCTCCACGGGACGAAGGCCGTGAAGCCGCCGTGCTCGTCCTGGAGGGATCGGATGACTTCGAAATGCTCGACGATGTCCTCGGGTGTTTCGACGTGGCCGTACATCATGGTGGCCGTCGAGCGGAATCCGAGCGCATGCGCCTCGCGGTGCACGTCGAGCCAGCTCACTGTGACATTTTTCTTGTGCGAGATCTTTTTGCGCACCCTCTCGGAGAGGATCTCGGCCCCGCCGCCGGGGAGGGTCGTCTGGCCGGCGTCTTTGAGTGCGCGCAACACTTCCTGCAACGAGAGTCCGGACACTGCCGCCATGCCCTCGATCTCCACCGCGCTCCAAAAATGAGGCGTGATTTGCGGGTAGCGCTCGCGCACCGCGCGGACGAGCTCGAGGTAATAGTCTAGCGGCAGCTCCGAGTTGACACCGCCTTGCATCAAGACCGTGGTGACGCCTTTTTCCGCGGAGCGGCCGATGCGCTCGAGCATTTCCTCGACCGAATGCGTATAGGCCTCGTCGTGGCCAGGGCTCCGGTAGAACGCGCAAAACGTACAGTCGACGTCGCACACGTTGGTGTAGTTCGGATTGGTATCGATCACGAAAGTAACGATCGGTTCGGGATGTCGTTTGCGCCGAACTTCCGCGGCGAGCTGGCCTAGATCGAGGAGGCTTGCCCCGGCGAGAAGGAACAAACCGTCGTTACGGTCGACGCGTTCACCGGCGAGTACTTTGTCGCGGACACCTTCGAAAGTCGTGGTCATGCTGGCTCAAATGGGTTCGAGAAAATGGTTCTCGTCGGTCAAACGCCGGAACTCTTCGAAACCTTTCATCTCTTCGGACCCGAGTCGGTAGTGAAAATTCCGAAGGTAGGAGGCCAGGACTTCGCGCCCTCCAAGCTCTCCCGCGAACTCGGCCGCGATTTGGTCGATTTGGGACATGCCGAGCACGAACGAACGCTCCAAGAGCTCGGCGAGCTCACCTTTTGTCTCCTCGGGAAGCGAGCGTCGAACGGCCCAGAGCGCGAACACAAAAGGAAGCCCCGTCCAGTTCCACCACTCCGTCGCGAGATCGTAGCGATAGGGAAAGGCGGGCGTCCCTGTCGTGTTGCGCCGGAGGGCTTCGTTTCCGATCACGAGAAAAGCGTCGCCTTCGTCTCGAAGCCCACGTACATATTCCGCGGGGCGAATCCCATCACGAAGCTCGAGCAAGACGCGGAGCAGTCGGACGGAAGTAGAGGTCTCTTCGGTAATCCCGATGCGCGCGCCGTCGAGCTCGGCCATGGGCCGGCGGCTCAGGAACAAGATGCTGCGGACTTCTTCCCGGTTGGCGACGCCCAGGCCCGCGATGGGCTCGTAGCGGTCCTCGTGCACGAAGTAATCCGCGGCCGCGAGGATGCCTGCATCGATCTCGCCGTTCTTGGCCATCCGCCCGAGCTCTCGCGGCGGTGTCGGGATCAGTCGATGCTCTCCGAGCAGCGGGTAGAACGGCTGAGAGTTCAGGTACGAGATTTGCCCGATCAGAAGTCGCATGTCGCCTTAGTCCGCCTTAGTCCGTCTTAGTCCGCCTTAGTCCGTCTTAGTCCGCCTTAGTCCGTCTTAGTCCGTCTTAGTCCGTCTTAGTCCGTCTTAGTCCGTCTTAGTCCGTCTTAGTCATAGACACGCAGGACGTTATAGAGCGCGTCGCGCTCGGCGGGGACTTTGCCGGCTTCGCGGATCATCTCGACGAGTTTGTCACGCGCGAGCCCGATGGCGCTTTTCGCCTGCGCGTAATGCGCGATCTTTTCTTCGCCGATCGTTCCGTCGAGGTCGCTCGCGCCGAAGTTGAGAGCTACGGAAGCGGTTTCTTCACCGAGCATGACCCAGTACGACTTGATGTGGTCGAAGTTGTCGAGCAGCAACCGGCCGCAAGCCACGGTCCGGAGGTCCTCGATCGCCGAAGCTTGCCGTTCCGCGAGCCCCGTATTGCCGGGCTGGAGGGCGAGCGGGATGAAGGACATGAATCCCGGGGTCTCGTCTTGCGCGTCGCGCAGCCGCAACATGTGATCCACCCGCTCTTCGTAGGTCTCGATATGGCCGTAGAGAAGCGTCGCGTTCGAAGGAAAGCCCATCTCGTGGGCGATGCGGTGCACTTCGAACCAGCGCTCGGCGCCCATTTTGTGCTTGAACGTCGCTTCGTGCACCCGCTCCGAGAAAACTTCAGCGCCGCCCCCCGGAAGCGATTGCAGGCCGACCTCGCGCAGGCGCTCGAGCACTTCTTCGATAGAGATTCTCGCGATCCGCGCGAACCAGTCGATCTCGACGGCGGTCCATGCCTTGATTTGGATGGATGGAAAGGCCTCGCGGATACGTTTCACGATGTTCAAGTAATCTTCGAACTTCCACGTGGGGTGGAGGCCTCCGACGATGTGCACTTCCGAAAGCTCGTCGCCGAGCTTCTCGAGGATCTCGTCCATCGACATCTCATAAGCGTGGTCATCGCCCGGCTTCGCAGCGAAATCGCAGAACGTGCAGTCGAGAACGCAGAGATTTGTCGGGTTGATTTGCCGGTTCATGACGAAGTAAACGCGGTCGCCCGACTTCTTGCGCTTCACGTGGTCCGCCATCTTGCCGATGGCTGTGAGGTCCCAGCTATTCAAGACCGCGAGCCCGTCTTCGCGGCCGAGACGCCGGCCGGAGAGCACGCGCTCCCATATGGGAATGAGCGCCTCGTCTTGAAATATGATTTCTTCCTGCGCAGTCAATGTCACTAGGTCGCTCCTGACCAGAAATTCTTACAAAACCGCGATGTAGTTTCCAGCCTCATTATTGGAACCCCGCTGGCCCCCCTGTCCGCCCAGCGCAACTTGTTTCATAGTGGATAGTTACGCCGACACCCTTCCATTTTCTTGCCAGCTCAAAAATGGAGCCCGACGCCAGCCCACACGAAACCTAGCACGACAAAACCGATAACGGCGTTGATTTTGAAAAAGGCGAGCTCCACGGAGGTAGCCTTGCGGTGCTCGAGCAGTAAGAGCGCGGCGATCCCGACCAGAAACACGGCGGCGAGGGATCCTTCCATGGCCGTCCAGTACAGCGTGCCCAAAAGCAAGAACGCCACTACGTGGAACGCGAACGAGACCGCGAGCGCGCGCTTCTTGCCGAGCCGGGACGGCAGGGAGTAGAGCCCGTCGCTCTCGTCGAAATCGACGTCGAGCGTGGCATAGATGATGTCGAACCCCGCGACCCAGAACAAAGTGAACAGGCACAGGAGCAGGACATGTGGATAGTCGTTAAAATCTAGTTGGACGGCGTACCAAGCGCCGAGAGGGCCCATCGCGAGCGCCGCACCCACGCCCAAATGCGCCCACATTGTGAATCGCTTCATCAGTGGGTAGAGGAGGAATATCGCGAGCGGTACGGGACTGAACAAGAGGCATTTGGGCGATATCGCAAAGGCCCCGCCGAGATAAACCGCTGCGCCGATCCCGGTGACGAGCGAGGCCTCGGCGAGCGTCATCTGGCCGCTTGGAAGCTCCCGCCCGGCCGTGCGGGGGTTGCGGTGGTCGATCGCGCGGTCCAGGATGCGGTTCGTCCCGAGCGCTGCCGTCCGGGCTCCTGTTCCGGCGACGAGTATGAGCAAGAATACGCGCCAGGTCAAAGCCTCTTCCGCGAGAAAAGCACCGCTGAGCAACAGAGGAAACGAAAAGAGCGTGTGCTCGATCTTTACGAAACGGCTATAGGTCTTCAAACGATCTTGCATGCGTGTGCATTAGAAACCTCTTTGACACTCGGAATCAATGACTCTTAGAATTCTGATCGAATTGCTGAGCATTCTCGGTAAGTCCGAGAGCTCAAGGTTCAGATGAGTCGGTCGTATTTCCTTGTCGCCACTGAGATGACGAAACCCCGCATACGATGTTATTCTCGTCTCGTTGTGCGGGAAGGTTCGTCTGATGTGATCGAGTTCGAAGAACTGCTGAATGTGGATGGAGGTGGGCAGCTGAAATGACGAAGAAAAAGAAGAAGACAAAAGCCAGGAAGCAAAAAGCTACAAAGAAGAAAGCGGCAAAGCGCAAAGTCGCCAAGAAGAAAAAAGCATCAAAGCGCAAGGTAGCCAAGAAGAAAGCTACGAAAAAGAAAAAGGTTACAAAGCGCAAGGCCAAGAAAAAAGCTGCCAAGAAGAAGAAAAGTGCAACGCGCAAAGGTCGTAAGGTCGCGAAGAAAAAGAAAGCGGTGAAGAAGAAGGCGGCCAAGAAAAAAGTGGCTCCCAAGAAGGCTGTGAAAAGGAAGGCCGTCGCGCCGCCGAAGAAAGCTGCGCCGCCGCCCGCCCCTGCGCCCGTCGCGCCAGAGCTCGCGCCCACGGCACCTACCCAGGCACCGTGGGAAAGCGGGAGTGGTGCGTCGAGCACCGAGACACCATCGCCATGGGGATCCGAATCGACGGACGCCCGCGGCGACAGTCAGGGCTCAGGCGAGTCCAACGCGGACTCGGATGACAATGACGATGACGCGGGCGGCGGGGCAGGTCCCGTCTTTTAACTAGAGCTCATCATCCTTTGGAGCGCCCTCGGCCTGACTGGCCAGGGGCGCCGCCGATAGGTCATCACTCGTCGAGAACGAACTGCCCGCCCTCGGCGAAATGCTTTGTATCGCACGCCGGACAGGTGACGAACTGCCTTCCGGACTCCTTTTGGATCATGCCACTCGCATCTTCCTCTTCGATCGGGTTGCCGCAAGTGCAGTAGAGTACGCCCTCTTCGAGAAAAATGTCGTCCTCGATTTCCATTTCGTCGCTCATGGGACGCTCCTTGGATTCAAACGCGGGTTCGGAAGAACTAAAAAAGTATAGCATCCTCTCACCCAAGAGGTCGATTTCGGCAAGTGCCGTTTCGTGATAAGATCCGCCACCTGGCTGCGCCAAATCGTCAATTTTGGGCCCGCTCTCCGACCGAGATGTGAAAGCGCTTATCTCCTATTTGATCCAAGAGAGACTAATCAAGATGGAACCAAAGACACGAATGCTTGCCTTGGTCGCCGTACTCGCGCTCCTGTCGGTAGCCTGCGGTCCTCAGGCCCCCGGCATCACGAGTGATGAGATTCTCGTCGGAACCTGGACACCGTTGACGGGCCCGGCCTCCAATCTCTCCACGATCGCCAAAGGGATGGACGCCTATTTCGCCTACGTCAATGAAGAGGAGGGTGGTGTCCATGGGCGCAAGCTCAAACTCCTCATCAGAGACGACGGCTACGATCCGGCGCGCACGCCGGCTGTCGTGGAGGAGCTCGTCGACGGTGACCGTGTCTTTGCTCTCTTGGGGGGCAACGGCACCGCGAACTGCCTCGCGGTGAAAGACTACATCGCCATCAAACTGCTCCCCTGGATAAACCCCGGTTCTGGCGCCCGCGTCTGGACGTCTCCCATGAACGCCTACGTCTTCTCGACCTTCCCGTCCTACGTGACCGAGGGGCGCATTCTCTCCAAATATGTCACCGAAGAGCTAGAGGCGGAAAAGTACGGCATATTTTACCAGGACGATTCCTTTGGGCGTGAAGGGCAAGAGGGTGTGCGCCTCGGCTTGCGCAGAAGCGAGGACAAGATCGCGCTCGCGGTCGCCTATACGGTCGGCAACAATGACCTGGCGGAGGTTGCACAGCAGTTCAAAGACGAAGAAATCGACGTGATATTCGTATGGACCATCACGGAAGGCGCGGCCGCCCTCGCGAACGCGATCGGAGCGCTCGAGGACTACGATCCTCAGATCGTGGCGACCCAGGTTCTCGCCGATCCCGTGATGTTCGAGCTCGCGGGCGAGAACTGGGACGGCACGATCGTGGCCTCGAGCGTACCCGAGACCAACTCGGACGATCCCGGCGTTGTCAAAGGTCGCGCGATCATCGAAAAATACGGAAAGGGGATCGATTTCGGCACCTACGCCATGTGGGGCCTGGCGCGCGCTGAAGTCTTGGTCGAAGGCCTGCGCCGGGCCGGCCCCGACATCAACCGGCTGAGATTGATACTGGCCCTCGAGGGCATAAAAGACTGGACCGACAACTTCCTGGGCACGTCCATCAGCTTTGACGTCGAGAACCACCAAGGTTTGAACTCCGTCTACCTCAGCAAAGCCGAAGGCGGGCGGCTCGTTCACCTGTCGGACTGGCTCGATCCTTGAGACCGTCGCGAGCGTCCCAGACGCTCATTGACGCTCCGACGTCAACGCGATTAGAATCGGGCCCTTAGGCTTCTGAAGCTCACGCGGCTCGGAATCAAAGTAAGGTTCAGTACTCCCTTGCGTAGCAAGTACGACCTTTTGCCCATCCGTGGCCGCGGCATGCGAGAGGACCAACTCAGGAGGGAGGCGATCCACCATGAAATTCGGACGGACGGTTCGTAAGCTGCGAGAGGAGCAAAACGTCAGCATCGCTCAATTTGCCAGAAAAGTCGGGATGAGTCCGACCTATCTCGCGCCCATAGAGCGTGACGTTTTCCCGCCTCCCGCGGAGAAGAAAGTTATCAAGATCGCGAAGGCGCTCGATCAAAATATCGACGAGTTCCTCGCCCTCGCCGGCCGGATCGGCACCGACTTGAGACGCATCATCCGTCGCCAGCCGGCGAGCGCCGGACGCGTCTTGCGCGCTATCGACGGGCTCTCCGAAAGAGAGATCGACGAGCTCGTGAGAAAGGCGAACAAAAGGAACCACGGGAAGCGGTCGTCAAAGTAGGCGTCATCCGAACATCCGAAGCCTCGCGTTACTCATGAGTCAGTCTCACGGAGGGTTTCCCGATCTTCGGATCGTTCCTGTATCCGATCTGCTGCTACACGAGGAAGTCGATCTCGAGCGTGTCGCGCGGCTCCTCGATCGTTTATCCGCGGACGGGATTCTGAAGAATCCGCCAATCGTGGCGAGCCTTCCGGACAGCGATCGATTCCTACTGCTCGATGGCGCCAATCGTGTTTCCGCCATCGAGAATCTAGATATCCCCCATCTGCTCGTTCAAGTCGAGTCTTTCGAGGACCCGGCGCTCGAAGTACGCCACTGGAACCATGTCGTTCGCGACATCGAAGCGCGCGAGCTCGCCGATTACGTGCGGAGCGCCGCCGGCATCGAGCTCGTTGACGATGCGCCCGAAGGCGATCCCGACTATCTCGGAAGCATCGTGGCCAAGGACGGGAAAGCTCTACACATGAGAGCTCCGGGCTCGATGAAAGATCGGGTGCGCCATTTGCGCGCGATGGTCGACGTCTATTACAGCCGTGAAGCACGGATGGACAGGATCAATCACGCTGATATGGCATCGGTCAAAGAGCAGCACCCGCATTTCGGCGCTGTCGTGATATTTCCGGATTTTTCGAAAGACGCGGTGCGCGCTGTCGCCGAGGCGGGCGACCGCCTGCCTTCGGGTATGACTCGCATCCTCGTGCCCCGCCGCGTTCTCGGCTTCAACATGCGCCTACCGCTTCTGAAGTCGAACCTTCCCCTGGAAGAGAAAAGGCGTTGGCTCGCCGATCAGATCCAGCACAAAGTCTCCGAGCACGAAGTCCGCTACTACCAGGAGCCGACGTTCGTTTTTGATGATTGAGCGGGAAGGCGAGGAGAGGCGGAGACGTAAGGGCCAGGGCCAGAAGATGTGGGGGATAAAAACGCTCTCGGGCTGAGCCGTCTTTGAGGGAGAGCTCGGTACGTGCTAGGATTTTGCGGCTATGTCTGGACATTCTAAGTGGCATTCCATCAAGCACAAGAAATCGGCGGCCGATGCCAAACGCGGTAAAGCGTTTACAGGGATCATCAAGGAAATCACCGTGGCCGCCCGGATCGGCGGCGGTGACGTGGAGGGCAATCCTCGTCTTCGGCTCGCTGTCGACAGGGGCAAAGCGGCCAATATGCCGAAGGACAACATCGTGCGTGCCATCAAAAAGGGCACGGGCGAGCTCGAAGGCTACAACCTCGAAGAAGTGCACTACGAAGGCTATGGTCCCGGGGGGGTTGCGGTTTTTATCGAAGCGACGACGGATAACAAGAACCGCACCGTGAGCGAAGTGCGCCATTTCTTTTCGAAATTTGGTGGCAATCTCGGTGAGTCCGGCTCAGTCAACTGGATGTTCGACAAGAAGGGCTACTTCGTCGTCTCCCGGAAGAGCGTAGACGAAGAGGTGCTTCTCGAAGCCGCTCTCGAAGCCGGCGCCGACGACGTCAACGAAGATGGCGAGAACTGGGAAGTCTTGACACTCCCCGAAAGCTTTCAAGCCGTTCACGACGCTCTCACTGCGAAGAACATCAGCATTGAAGCCGAAGAAATCGCGATGATTCCCCAAACGAGCGTCAAGCTCACGGGCAAGCAAGCAAAGCAGATGCTGAAGCTCATGAACGCCCTCGAAGATCTCGAAGATCTGACGAACGTCTGGGCTAACTTCGATATCGACGAAGAAGAAATCGAAGCCGCGATGTCCAATTAGCCTTGGGCTCGAACCAATGAGGATTCTCGGGATCGACCCTGGCTCTCAAGTCACTGGCTACGGCGTGATCGAGTCCGACGGTACGCGGACCGCTCTCGTAACCGAGGGGGTCATCCGGACGCGCTCGATGCGGAGTTTTCCGGAGAAACTCCGGCTCATTTACGATGGCATCGTGGAGGTGCTCGACGAGCATCGCCCCGTGCAGATGGTGGTCGAGGGGCTGTTCTATGCCATGAATGTGCAGAGCGCCCTCAAGCTCGGCCATGTCCGCGGCGTCGCTCTTCTCGCGGGGGTGAAGCGAGGTATCCCGGTTCACGAATATTCACCGCTCGAGGTCAAGTTGGCCGTCGTCGGCTACGGCCGCGCGGACAAAGAGCAAGTACAGCGCATGGTTGCCGTGCTTCTCCAGCTCGAGCGCCCGCCTGAGCCTCACGATGCGGCCGACGCACTCGCGATTGCCATTTGTCACGCCAATCAGCTTCGCTTTGCCGCGAAAGTGTCGTCGTCCCAGTGATCTCCTACCTCGAAGGCAAGCTGTATGAGAAAAAACCCGACCATGTGGTCGTGCTCGCGGGCGGCGTCGGCTACAAAGTCTCGATCCCGGTATCGACCTATTACGAGCTTCCCAATCAAGGCGAGGGCGTCGCACTTCAGATCCACACCCATGTGCGTCAAGACACGTTCGCCCTTTACGGCTTCTTGTCCGGCAAAGAGCAGCTTTTGTTCCACCGTTTGATTGGGGTTGCGGGGGTCGGTCCGTCACTCGCGCTCAAAGTGATGTCGGGTCTCGAGCCAGAGACGCTCATCGACGCGATCCGGCGCGGGGACCACCGCCGTTTGAACGCGATCCCCGGCGTCGGCAAGAAAACGGCGGAGCGACTCATCCTCGAGCTTCGGGACAAGATGCCGGAAGTCGCGGCTTACGATGACGGCGGCGAACGCGAGGACGCCCACCTGGCGTCTTCCCTTGGTGAGGATCTCCTTTCGGCGCTCATGAATCTCGGCTTCCCGAGGCCGCAATCCGAGAAGGCGGCTCTCGCTGTCGCGCGCGACGAGCCGGAGCTGTCCTTCGAAGACGCGCTCAAAAGAGTACTGCGCGAGCTTTCCGGGTAGATGACGTCGCGCGCCGAGGTCGACGAGCTCTACCGGCACCGGCTTGCGCAGAAACAGGTGGAAGTCGAGCGGCGCCAGAACGTCGTCGCCCGGGTCGCTTACGCGCGGCTCGCGGTCTTCGTCGCGGGTGTAGCACTTGCCTGGTTCGTCTTCGAGACCAAACAAGTAGCGTGGCCGTGGCTTCTCGTTCCCGTTATCGTGTTCTTCACGCTCCTTTATCGGCACGGCGGTCTCTACGGGCTGCTGCGGCGGACGGAGCGGGCGGCGAGCTTTTATCAAAAAGGGCTCGACCGTTTATCGGATGCGTGGATGGGGAAGGGCAATCAGGGCGCTTCCTACCTCGACCCCAAACATCCTCATGCAGGCGATCTCGACATCTTTGGAAAAGCGTCGCTCTTCGAGCTTCTCGCGACCACGGGAAGCCCTTGGGGGACGAAAACACTCGCGTCCTGGCTGCTCGCGCCGGCGAGCCCTGACACGGTGCGCGCGCGCCAGGCGGCCGTGGCCGAGCTCGCACCGCTCGTCGATCTAAGAGAGAGCATCGCCAGCGAGCATGACGAGCTCGGGGAGTCGGTCGACCGCGAGACGCTTTCGAGCTGGGCCACCGAGCCGCCCGTGCTCACGTCGATGGTCGCGCGGGTGCAGGCACTCGTACTTGGCGCGGCGTCGCTCATTGCCGCCATCGGCTGGCTCGCGTCGTGGTGGACGCGGCTGCCTTTTCTTCTGCTGATTCTCGTGAGCGCGTCTTTTGCGTTTTTGTACCGGTCGCGCGTGCGCGGAGTACTCGCGGCGGTCGAAGGTCCGGCGAGCGATCTCGGCGTGTTGTCATCCCTGCTCGAGCGGCTCGAAGGTGAGAGCTTCAGCGCGCCGCGGCTCGTGTCGCTTCAGCAGGCGCTGACCTCGTCGGGATCTTCGACCGCCTCGAAGCGCATCCGCCAGCTCGGCCGCCTCGTCGACTACCTCGATGCGCGCCGCAATCAGCTATTCCTGCCATTCGCGGCGATCCTTCTTTGGGGCACCCAGTTCGCTTTCGCCATCGAGTCGTGGCGCCGCGACTCGGGGAGCGAAGTGGCGTACTGGCTCGACGCGGTCGGAGAGCTCGACGCGCTTCTCGCGCTCGCGACTTATGCCTTCGAGCATCCCGACGATTGCGTTCCGACGATCGTGGAGGATCGCGTCTTGTTCGATGCCGAAGGGATCGGGCATCCCTTGATACCGGAAGATCGTGTCGTGCGTAACGACGTGTGCTTCGGCGGCGACCTCCGGCTTCTCGTCATCTCGGGCTCGAACATGTCGGGGAAGAGCACCTTTCTGCGCGCCGTGGGTGTCAATACGGTGCTTGCGCTCGCGGGCGCGCCTGTTCGTGCGCGTAAGCTGACGCTCTCTCCTCTCATCGTCGCCGCATCTATCCGGATCGTGGACTCGCTTCAAGACGGCATCTCACACTTCTATGCCGAGATCCTCCGGCTCCGTCAAGTCATGGAGCTGTCCGGAGCGAAAGAGGGGACCGTTCTTTTCTTGCTCGACGAGATCCTTCATGGGACGAACTCGCACGACCGTCGTATCGGCGCGGACGCCGTTGTTCGTGGTCTCGTCGATCGCGGCGCCGTCGGCTTCATCACGACCCACGACCTCGCGCTCTCGAAGCTCGCCGACGCTCTCGGGGACCGAGCGATCAACGTGCATTTCGAGGACGAGATCGTAGACGGTAAAGTCCATTTCGACTACATCATGCGGGACGGTGTCGTGAAGAAGAGCAACGCGCTCGATTTGATGCGCTCGATCGGCCTCGAAGTCTAGCTGCCTGCGCGAGGTTCCCTCGGAGCGTCCGACTTCGCCAAGGCATCGTCGGGACGTCGCCGAAGCCCGTAGGGCGTAGGCGGGAGCATTAAGCAGGTATGAGGTAGACTTTCTCGAACATGTCCGATCGATTGGTGTCTCAGGGGCCCACCGACGAGGAGCGCTCCCTCGATGTGAGCCTTCGGCCGCGCGGCTTCTCCGAATATATCGGCCAAAAGAAAGTGCTGGCGCAGCTCGAGATCGCTGTGCAGGCGGCGCGCGAGCGGGACGAAGCGATGGACCATCTCCTCACCTACGGGCCGCCTGGCCTCGGCAAGACGACGCTCGCGCATGTCGTGGCCAACGAGCTCGGCGTCAACATCCAGACGACCGCGGGGCCGCTCGTCGAGAAGTCCGGGGACCTCGTGGCGCTTTTGACGAATCTCGAAGCGCGCGACGTGCTCTTCATCGACGAGATTCATCGCCTCCATCCTTCGATCGAGGAAGTGCTCTATCCAGCGATGGAGGATTTCAAGCTCGACATCATCATCGGCCAGGGGCCCTCGGCGAAGTCGGTGAGGATTCCCGTCTCGCAGTTCACGCTCATCGGCGCCACGACGCGTGCGGGCCTTTTGACTTCGCCTCTCCGTTCGCGCTTCGGCATCGTGCACCGCCTCGACTTCTACACCGTTGCGGATTTGACGGCAGTCGTCGAGCGCTCGGCAAAGCTCCTCGGCGTCTCGTGCCGCCCAGAGGCCGCCGTCTCTCTCGCGAAGCGGGCGCGTGGCACTCCGCGTATCGCGAACCGGCTTCTGCGCCGTGTCAGGGATTACGCGCAAGTCAAAGCGGACGGGACCATCACCGAAGAGGTCGCCGGAGAAGCCCTCGCGCTTCTCGAAGTCGACGAGCTTGGCTTCGACGAGATGGATCGCAGCATCCTTCAAACCATCATGGAGAAGTTCTCCGGCGGTCCCGTCGGCCTTTCCACCATAGCGGCTGTCGTCGGGGAAGAGCCGGATACGATCGAGGACATCTACGAGCCTTATCTCATCCAGATCGGATTTCTCGATCGCACGCCGCGCGGGCGCGTCGCTACCGAGCGGGCCTATCGCCACTTCGGGCTCACACCCGTCGATCGGCAAAAGCGCCTCTTCTGACGCCTTGAGACTCTCCGAGTTCGACTACGAGCTCCCGCCGGAGCTCATCGCACAAGAACCTCTGCCCGAGCGCGACGGCTCCCGGCTGCTGCACATGTTGCCGGGGCGGCGCTTCGAGCACCTGCTTTTTGCCGCCCTCCCCAATCTTCTCGAGCCGGGTGACGTGCTCGTCCTGAACGACACGAAGGTCTTTCCAGCGCGCCTCACCGGCGCCCGCGCGAGCGGCGGCCGTGTCGAGCTCTTGCTGCTCGAGGATTGCGGCGACGCGCGCTGGCGCGTGCTCGCCAAGCCGGCTCGCAAACTACGCGCGGGAGCGCAGCTCACTTTCGGGGACGGCCGTCTCGTTGCCGAGGTCGTGGGCGCTGATACCGATCGGCTGGTGGTCCGCTTCGAGCATGATGGCGCTTTCGCCGACGTCATCGACGCACTCGGGACGACGCCCCTCCCGCCTTACATCCGATCGAGCGAGAGCGAGCCCGCGATCCGCGACCGCTACCAGACCGTCTACGCCACCGACCGTGGTTCCATTGCGGCTCCGACGGCCGGACTGCATTTCACCGAAGACGTATTGAAGCGTCTGGTCGAGCGCGACATCGACGTAGCGCGGCTCACCCTTCATGTTGGCTACGCGACCTTCGAGCCCATCCGCACCGATATCGTCGAGGAGCACGCGATGGGCGTCGAGCATTTCCACGTGCCCCGCGAGACCGCCGAGCTCGTGCGCGCGGGCCGAACGGTTATTGCCGTCGGGACGACTTCGGTGCGCGCGCTCGAATCGGCCGCCCGCATCGACTTCTCGCCCGGCTGGCACGAGACGGACCTCTTCATTACACCAGGATTCGAGTTCCGTGTCGTGAGCGGGCTCGTTACGAACTTTCATCTTCCGAAGAGCTCGCTTCTCATGCTCGTCTCGGCGCTCGGTGGTACCGACCGAGTGCGCGCCGCCTATGGCGAAGCCGTGAAGGAGCGCTATCGTTTTTACAGCTACGGCGACTGCATGCTGCTCCCGCCCCCTCGGCTATAATTCGCGGATGGATCGCGAGCAATTACTCTCCGCGGTCGAAGGGAGTGCCGCGCTCAAGCGTGCTTTCTTCGCCTCGGAAGCGGATTCTGTTTTGGAGGCAGGCCGCCGTCTCGCCCAAGCGCTCTCGGACGGCCATAAGCTTCTCGTCTTCGGCAATGGCGGGAGCGCTGCCGACGCGCAGCACTTCGCGGCGGAGCTCGTCAATCGCTTCGTGAACGACCGCCCCGCGCTTCCCGCTATTGCGCTGACCACCGACACCTCCGTCTTGACGAGCATTGCGAACGACGCCGATTATGAGTCTATCTTCAGCCGGCAGATCGAAGCTCTCGGCGCCGAAGGGGACGTCGCGGTGGCGATCAGCACGAGCGGCAACTCACCGAACGTGCTGAAAGCAGCGGCCGTCGCGCGTGAGAAAGGCCTGACAACGATAGGCCTCGCAGGCCATGACGGAGGCAAGCTCGGCGCGAGCGTCGATCTGTGTTTGACCGTGGATCATCCCGAGACGGCGCGCATCCAGGAAGTGCACGGCATGTTGATCCACTTCTTTTGTCAAATCATCGAAGACGAGCTCTTCTCATGACGTCCAAATATTCCATCGAGCCGCTCGATCTCGATGGTCTCGACACCTATCCGCTCGCTTCGCGAAAAAGCAAAGTCGGCCGCGAGCAGCTCGGAAAAGCTGTTTCAGAAGAGGCGAGCTTCCGGGAGTTTTGGAATGGGCTCCCCGATATCCTCGCCGCGAGGGACTTGCGTGAGCTGGTGAAGCGGATGCGGCGCGCGCGCGAGAGCGAGCGGGCGCTCATCTGGGGACTCGGCGCTCATGTCATCAAAGTCGGCCTCTCACCCCTTCTTATCGACTTGATGGATCGCGGCTTCGTGTCCGGTCTCGCGCTCAACGGCGCGGGCATCATTCACGACTTCGAGCTCGCGATGGTGGGCCAGACCTCCGAAGAAGTTGCGGACGGTCTCGGCGAAGGCAAGTTCGGGATGGCTGAAGAAACCGGGGCGCTTTTGAACGAAGCGACCCGGAAGGGTGTCGAGAACGGTCTCGGCCTTGGTGAAGCCATCGGCGTGCTCCTCCATGAACAGGACCCTCCGTACAAAGAGACGAGCCTGCTTTGGAACGCCTACCGCCTCGCTATTCCTGTCACCGTGCACGTTGCGGTGGGGACGGACATCATCCACATGCACCCGCAAGCGTCGGGCGCGGCCATCGGCGAAGCTAGTCTGCACGACTTCAAGCTCTTTGCCGGGGTGGTTCGAGGGTTAAACGACGGCGGGGTCTACTTGAATATCGGCTCGGCGGTGCTTCTGCCCGAAGTGTTCCTGAAAGCGGTGAGCGTCGTGCGAAACCTCGGGCACCCTTTGACCGATTTCTCGACGGCCAATTTCGATTTCATTCGCCACTACCGGCCGCGCGTCAACGTCGTAGAGCGGCCCGTGACCGGCTCGGGCCGAGGCTTCGAGTTCGTCGGCCACCACGAGCTGATGCTTCCTTTGATGATACAGGGGCTGAGCGTATAAAGGAGGTACGAAATCCATGGTGGAGCGAAAATCAGTCGGGAGTGGCGTCTCTTGGGAAGAAGAGTTTGGCTATTCCCGAGCGGTCCGTGTCGGCGACCGCATCCTTGTCTCGGGAACGACCGCGACCGGCCCAGAAGGGCTCGTGGCGCGCGGAGACGCGGCGGGCCAAGCGCGCTATGCGCTCGACAAGATCGAAAAAGCCATCAACGCGCTCGGCGGCACGCTCGCCGACGTCGTGCGCACGCGCATCTTCGTGGCCAGCGTCGACGACTGGAAAGCCATCGCGTCCGTCCACGGTGAGCGGTTCGGCAAAATACGCCCCGCGAACACGCTCGTGCGCGCCGACCTCATCGGCGAAGAATATCTTGTCGAGATCGAAGCCGAGGCCGTCATCGGCAGCGCGACGTCGGAATGAGCGGGAATGAGCGAGCCCATCCGCTTCAGTCTTCGTCTCAATAACGACCTTCCGCTCGGCGACTATGTCGAGCTGGCCCGGACCGCGGAGGCGTCGGGGTTCGATCAGTTCTGGGTGAGCAACGATCTTTTTATCAAGAGCTCACCCGTCATCCTCGCGGCCGTCGCGACGGCGACGACGCGCATCGGTCTCGGCACGTGCATCTTGAATCCTTATACGATCGACCCGAGCGAGATCGCGATGATCGCGGCCACCCTCGACGAGCTCAGCGGGAGCCGTTTTCATCTGGGCCTCGCTGCCGGCGCGCGCGACTTCGTCAACTGGGTCGGCATCGAGCACCGAGCCCCGCTCGCGGCCGTTCGCGAATCGGTGAGCGTGATCCGGAAGCTTCTCGCTGGAGAGAAGGCGGGCCTCGACGGAAAATACTTGAAGTGGACCGATGAAGCCTATTTGAGGTTCGAAGCACCGCGCGTCACCCCGATCTATATCGGTGCGCTCGGACCAAAGATGCTCCGCCTTACCGGTGAGATCGCCGACGGCGCCCTCCCGCTCCTCTTCCCGCCGGAGCACTATTTCACCGTGCGCGATCTTCTCGCCGAAGGCGCGCGCGACCGTGACGCCGCTTTGGGAGAGCTCGATTTTGCCGCGTGCATCTGGGTATCGCTGTCTCCGGACCGCGACGCCGCGCGGCGCGCCCTCGCGGAAAAGATCGCCTATTATGGCTCGGCGCTTTCACCCCTCATCCTCGAGCGCCTCGAGCTGACCCGGAAGGATTTTGCTGAAATCGAGCGCGTGGTCGTGCAGGAGCGCAACATGGACAAAGCCTGCGCGCTCGTCGACGATCGAATGCTCCGCATCGGCGTGACCGGCGAGCCGCGCGAGCTCATCCCGAGGCTCGAAGCCCTCGTCGAGGCCGGCGCCCGTCATTTGAGCTTCGGACCGCCGCTCGGCCCCGATCCTCTCGAAGCCGTAAAGCTCCTCGGCCGCGAAGTGCTTCCCTACTTCCGCCGCGGGTGACAAGATTGAAGTAATGGGCGTCATCAAAAGCCAGATCAAGACGAGCTCCGAAGAGTTCCGGAAGAACGACGAGGCCAACCGCGCCCTCAACGAAGACCTGTCGGAAAAGCTCGAGACGATCCGAAAAGGCGGCGGCGAGACATCCCACGACCGCCACCGCGAGCAAGGCAAGCTCTTCGTCCGCGACCGCATTGCGCTCCTCATCGATGAAGGAACGCCGTTTCTGGAGCTCTCTGCCCTCGCGGGCCACGAGCTCTACGACGCCGCCGTTCCCGCCGGAGGGCTCGTCACCGGGGTCGGTCTCGTGCGCGGGCGCCAGTGCATGATTGTGGCGAATGACGCAACGGTGAAAGGCGGCACGTATTACCCGATCACCGTAAAAAAGCATCTGCGCGCACAGGAGGTAGCCCTCGAGAACCGTCTTGTGTGCATCTATCTCGTCGATAGCGGCGGGGCTTTTCTTCCGCTCCAAGCGGAAGTTTTCCCCGACCGCGATCACTTCGGCCGAATCTTTCGCAACCAAGCGGTCCTGAGCGCGGCGCGCGTCCCGCAGATCTCTGCCGTGATGGGCACGTGCACCGCGGGGGGCGCCTACGTTCCCGCGATGAGCGATCAATCGGTCATCGTCACCGGCACCGGCACCATTTTTCTCGCGGGCCCTCCGCTCGTGAAAGCCGCGACGGGTGAAGACGTTTCGGCCGAAGATCTCGGCGGCGCGCGGGTCCACACAGAGATTTCGGGAGTCGCGGATCACTTCGCGGAAGACGACGAGCACGCTCTCGAGATTTTGCGCGACATCGTCGGCCATCTCGGAAGGCGTCCCGAGGCGGCGTCTTCTCTCGAATCTCCCGAGCCTCCCGCCTACGACCCCGACGAGCTTCTCGGCGTTTGGCCGCGCGATGCGAGGCGGCAAGTCGACATACGCGAAGTCCTCGCGCGCCTCGTTGACGGAAGCCGCTTCTTCGAGTTCAAGAAGCGCTACGGGACAACGCTCGTCACCGGCTTCGCGCATATCGAAGGGATGCGCGTCGGCATCATCGCGAATAACGGTGTTCTGTTCAGCGAGAGTGCTTTGAAGGCGACCCATTTCATCGAGCTCTGCACCGCGGAGAAATTGCCGCTTCTCTTCTTGCAGAACATCACTGGCTTCATGGTTGGCGCGCAATATGAGCGCGGCGGTATCGCGAAAGACGGCGCGAAGATGGTGCACGCCGTCGCCACCGCCCGCGTCCCGAAGCTCACGTTCATCCTCGGGGGCAGCTTCGGCGCCGGTAATTACGGCATGTGCGGACGGGCCTACGATCCCCGCTTTCTCTGGACGTGGCCTACGAGCCGCATCTCCGTCATGGGCGGCGAGCAAGCGGCGCAAGTCCTGGTCACCGTCAAGCGCGACCAGCTCGCGCGCAAGAACGAGACGCTCTCGAGCGAGGACGCACGCGCGATTGCCGATCCGATTCGAGAGAAATACGAGCGCGAAGGCCATCCTTATTACGCCGCCGCGCGTCTATGGGATGACGGTGTCGTGGACATGCGCGCCACCCGCACCGTTCTCGGCTTGAGCCTCGCGGCGGTTTTGAACGCACCGATCGACGAGACGCGCGTCGGCGTCTTCCGGATGTAGCCCATGCCACGAACAAAAACTCTTCGTATCGCGAATGCCGGCGGCTATTGGGGTGACGACCCCTATGCGATGCGCCGGCAGGTCCAGGGCGAGCTTCCTATCGATTACGTCTCGATGGACTTTCTCGCCGAGATCACGATGAGCATCCTGCAAAAACAGCTCGCCCGCGACCCGAGCGCGGGCTATGCGCGAGACTTCGTGACGCAGGTCGATCCCTTGCTCGAAGACATCAAAGACAAGGGGATCCGCATCATCACCAATGCGGGCGGCGTCAACCCCAAAGCTTGTGCCGAAGCGCTCTTCGCGGTTGCGAAAAAGCGCGGCGTCGATCTCAAAGTGGCGGTCGTGGGCGGCGACGACGTCGCTCCCAAGCTCGCGACGCTCGCCCTCGACAACATGGAGACCGGCGAGGCGCTCGGGGACTATCGCGACAAAGTGCTCTCGGCCAACGCATATTTCGGAGCCATGCCGGTCGTCGCCGCGCTCGAGGAAGAGCCCGACATCGTGCTCTCCGGACGCGTCACCGATACGGGCATCACACTCGCAGCATTGATCCACGAGTTCGAATGGTCACCGGACGACTACGATCGCCTTGCGCAAGGCATCGTCGCCGCGCATCTCATCGAGTGCGGCGCCCAAGCAACGGGCGGGAACTTTACCGATTGGGAGAAAGTGTCGAGTTATATCGACGTCGGCTTTCCCATTGTGGAGTTCGAGCCCGACGGCACGTTCGTTGTAACGAAACATCCCGGCTCGGGAGGCCTCGTGAGCCTCCAAACGGTTCGCGAGCAATTTCTTTACGAGATGGGTCATCCGCAGGTCTACATCACGCCCGACGTCATCACCGACTTCACGACGATGAGTCTCGAGACCGACGGTGAGAACCGCGTGCGCGTTTCAGGCGCCCGCGGACGGGAGCCCACCGACCAGCTGAAAGTATCGACGGCGCTCGAAGACGGCTTCAAATCCGCGGGGACCCTAATTATCTCGGGCCCCGACGCCCGCGCCAAAGCTGAAATGTTCGCGTCGATCTTTTGGACGCGGCTCGCGGCCGAGCTCGAGCGTGAAGGCTTGACTCCTTTCGAAGCCACCCATACCGAGTTCATCGGCGACGACGCCACCCATCGCGGCCTCACGCCCGAGCACCGCGCCGCGGAGATCTTGTTGCGCCTTGCCGCGCGCGATCACGAACGGAGCAAGCTCGGGATCTTTCGCAAGCTTCTGCCCGGCCTCATTCTGAGTGGACCCGGTGGCGTGGCCGTCACCGGCGGCGCGCCGCACATCTCCGACGTCGTCCGTTACTGGCCGAGCCTCATTGAGCAAGCGGTGGCGCCGGCATCGCTCGGCGTGTACGAGAACGGTGAGGTCGTGCTCGAGAGAGAAAATCTGAGCTGGCCCGAGACAGGCGGCACGATGGACCCTCCCGGGGGACTCGACGATCCGCACCCGACGTCGATACTTGGCGCCCTCGTGGGGGACCAAGTGGAAGTTCCGCTCATGGCCATCGCCCATGCTCGAAGCGGTGACAAAGGCGACACGGCCAATATCGGTCTCATCGGGCGGAGCGCGGCGTCTTATGTCTGGCTGCGAGAGCACGTGAGCGCCGAGCACGTGCGCGGCTGGTTCGAAGGCATCGTACACGGCGAGGTCCATCGCTATCTCGTGCCGAATCTTTGGGCGCTGAATTTTCTGCTCGATGAATCCCTTGGAGGCGGCGGCACCGTCAGCCTCTATACCGACGCCCAAGGCAAGACCTACGGTCAAGCGCTTCTGCGCTGCCGGGTGCTCGTCCCCGCAAAGCTTCTCGAGACGATTGCGGCCGAGGATCGACCTTCGGGGAAGGAGCTTTCTTGAAGGACTTTCCCGTCGAGAAGATCCTCACCGACGCCTCCACGCTGCGCGTGGAGGCGCTCCCGCTCGGGGTCAAGCGGATCGTCTTCGCGCGCCCGGAGGTGCGAAACGCCTTCGACGAGACGATGATGCAAGAGCTTCGCGACGCGCTCGACCAACTCGCCGGAATAGCCGACGCGCAGCAAATGCGTCTTTTGATCCTCGAAGGCGAAGGCAAAGTCTTCAGCGCCGGCGCCGACCTCGGCTACATGAAGCGGCTCGCCGCGAAGAGTGAAGCCGAGAGCTTCGAAGATGCGAAGACACTCGCGCAGCTTTTCTATCGTCTCGCTGATTTCCCGACGCCAGTGATTGCCGTCGTTCAAGGTGCGGCGATTGGCGGCGGGCTCGGTCTCGCCGCGTGCGCGGACTACGTGCTCGCCGAACAAGACGCGCGCTTCGCGACGTCCGAAGTGCTTCTCGGGATCGTGCCGGGCGTGATCAGCCCCTACATCATCCGGAAGATCGGGCTCGGTGCGGCCGCGCCGATGATGATGACCGGCAAGAGACTCTCGGCGCCTCAAGCGATGCAGCTCGGTCTCGTTCAGAGCCTCACGCACGCCTCTGACCGAGCCGCGGCGCTTCAAACCGTCGTCCTCGAGTTCCTTGCCGCGGGCCCCGAAGCGGCGCGCCGCACCAAAGCGCTCCTGAAAGAGGCGGCGCCTTTGCCCGGCCCCGAGCTCATCGAGCTCACCGCGCGTCAGATAGCGGAAGCTCGCTGCTCGCCGGAAGGCCAGATGGGCCTCGATTCTTTTTTTAGCAAGACGGCGCCGGCCTGGGCCGAGCAGGTAGCGCTGCTCAGAAAGTCGTCCTCGTGAAGAAGCTCGTCATCGCGAACCGAGGCGAGATCGCGCGCCGCATTCTGCGCTGCGCGCGCGATCGCGGCTACACCGTTGCCGTGATCTCGACGCGCGAAGATGCGGATGCGCTCGTGCGCCTCGAAGCGGACGACGTCCTCGAAGTCGCGAGCTTTCTCGACGCGGAAGCGATTATCTCCGCCGCGAAGAAGTGGAACGCGAGCCTTCTGCATCCAGGCTATGGCTTCCTCTCGGAGAACGCCGATTTCGCGGAAGCGGTCGAGAGCGCTTCGATAGGATTCGTGGGTCCCACCGCCGAGGCCATGCGCCAGCTCGGCAACAAAGAGAGCGCCAAAGCTCTCGCCGAAGCGAACGCGGTGCCGACCCTTGAATCGGTGCGTTCGGACGCGCTCGATGAGCTCGAAGCGAACGGTATCGAGCCGCCTTATCTCGTGAAGGCGGCCGGAGGAGGCGGCGGTCGCGGGATGCGCATCGCGGAAACTAGAGACGCACTCGACGCGGCGCTCGAGCGCGCCTCGGAGGAAGCCGCGGCGGGTTTTTCTGACCCCACCGTTTTCGTCGAGCGCTTCTTGCCGAGCCCGCGCCACATCGAAATCCAGGTTTTCGGTGATGGCCAAGGCAAGGGCGTCGTCCTCGGCGAGCGCGAATGCTCGATGCAGCGGCGCTACCAGAAAGTCATCGAGGAGGCGCCGAGCCCCGTCGTCGATGCGCCTCTCCGAACCCAGATGGGCAAAGCCGCGCTCACGTTCGTTTCGAAGACGCGTTATCGCGGCGCGGGCACGGTCGAGTTTCTGCTCGACGACGACGGCCAGTTTTACTTCCTCGAAGTCAATACGCGGCTTCAAGTCGAGCACCCCGTGACCGAAGCTGTCTACGACATCGATCTTGTCGGTGCCCAGCTCGAGCTCGCCGAAGGCAAGTGGCCGGCCGAGCTCCCCGCTCCAGGTTCCGAGCCGATGGAGCCACGTCATTGGTCCATCGAAGCGCGCGTCCTCGCGGAAGATCCTCGCGCGGATTTTCTGCCAACGCCGGGGCCGCTCCTCCGATATCGCGAGCCCTCGGGTGAGGGCGTGCGCGTTGATTCAGGTGTCCGTTCAGGCGGCCGCGTCCACGCGCAGTTCGACTCGATGATCGCAAAGGTCATCGCCACCGCCGAGACCCGGACCGAAGCCATCGAGCGGCTCGCGACCGCGCTAGCTTCGTTCGTCGTGCACGGCACCACGACGAACATCCCGTTTCTTCAAGCGGTTCTCCGGCACCCCGATTTCCGCAGCGGGGATTTTTCCACCCGTTGGATTGGCGATAACCTCGAGGAGCTCAATCGACCGCTTCTACCGAAACGTCTCGAGGCCCGGCTTTCGACGCCCGGCTTTCGCGAGCAGCTCTCCGTAGCGCTTCGCGGCCCGAGAGTCATCGGCCGTTTCGCGGCGCGTTTTCGCGGGATCGGGAACGAACGCGCGGTCGTTGGAAGCGAGCGCGAGCAGCGCGCGGTCGAGGTCGACGTGGATCCAGTCACTGGGCGCGCCACAATCTGGGGCGACGGGATCGCACACGCTTTGGCGGCGTCGACGATGAACCCGCGCTTTGCCGCGGCGCTCGAAGATGCTTTGGATCAAGCTCGCCGGGAGCCTTCGCGCGTGCGCGTCGAAGCCACCGCGACGGTTATCGATCCGAGCCGCTTGGAGCTCAACGTGTTCGGCGAGACCCTCCGTCTCGAGGACCCGCGCGCGCTCAGCCACCGCCGCATAAAGCTCGCCGCGAGCGACGGAGAAGTGCGGGCGCCGATGGCCGGGAAGGTCCTCGAGATCCGCGTCGAAGAGGGTGCGGTCGTCGAGGAAGGCGAGCTTCTCATCGTCGTGGAATCGATGAAGATGCAGCTCGAAGTCCACGCGCCGATCGCAGGAAGGGTAGAGAAGCTCCTCGTTACGCCGGGCGAAGTACTCGACGGCCCCGACGTGATGGCCGTCCTCGTGCCTTGATCTAGCGCGATTCGAAGAACGAGAACCGTACACGGGCGCTCACGAGCCGGGGATGGCCGAAATGGGTCCCGCTGAACGGATTCGAGAAGTTATACGCGAAAGCTCGATCGGTCAGGTTGCGCACATCGAGCTGGAGATCGACAGCGACACGCCGGCCTTCGAAGAGTTCCACACCGAAGGAGACATCGAAGAGCGTCCTCGCCTTGACGCGGCCTCGGTCGAAGTCGACCAGTGCTGCGCCGCGGCGCTCCATGGCTTCTTCGAGTTCTTCATTGTCGATCTCGAGCGGCGTGCCGCTTTCGTGCCGGCCGTAAAATGCTGCCCAGAGACCGCTCGGGGCGTGCTGGAACGTCACGCCGAAAGCGCCGACATTGCGTTGGTCGTGGTCGGGGGTGAAGCGTGTTCCCGGGCCGATCTCGATGACCTCTTCTTCGAGGAAGAGTCCCCCGTTGATCGGCCCGACTTGATAAACGAGTGCGTTTCCGTAGCTCACGAAACCGGAAAATCCCTTCTGAAACGGGAAGTCCACCCGCACGTTGACGCCCGACGCGGTGCCTTCAGCGACAGAGTTGGGAAAGATGATCGTTGTGCCGAAAAAGAGATTCGGGTCGGCGTAGTTTCGGACCGAGCGCCTCCAGTAAACGGCGTCGAGCGCAGCCCACTTGCCGAGAGCTCGGACGAAGCCGACCTCGAAGGCATGCTGCCTTTCGGGCGACACTTGGGCGCCGCCGTCGCCCTCTTCGGTCACGAAGGGCGAGAGTGCACGCGCCTGCTCCGATGAGGAGAGCAGAAGGTTCTCCACTTGGGGCGGCATGAAGAGACGGTTGTAGGAGGCGCGTATCGTCATGGTCCATTGCGGTATGAAATAGACGGCCCCGATGCGTGGGCTGAGTGCGGAAGCGTTCACGAGAACTTCGGTGTGGTCGAACCGCAAACCGGCATTGATCGTCAACCGATCGAAGAGCGAGAACGTGTCCTGAAAGTAGAGCGAGAACTGATCGCGCGAGGCCTCGTCCTCGAACATGAACGGGTTGTTCTTATCGAATGCCAGTGCTTCCGCGCTAATGCCGGCATCTTTGGCGGCGTCTTCGTCGGTGATAAAAAACGAAAAGAGCTCGCGGGGCGTGACATGCTGATAGTCGATCCCCGCTTTGAGGACGTGTTTGGCGCCGACCGCATGGGTGACGTTTACAAGCACACCGTGACGCGTGTGCCGGCGATCCTGCTTCGCCGAAATCGGCGTGTCGCCTTCGCTGGGGAAAAGCTCGGCGACGAAAGCGTGGCGATACCATCCGATATCGGTCACGGTGTCGCTGGACGCGCTGCGCTGCCAAATTACGGATTGGTGATTGTCGCGCAACTCCTGGCGCTGGCGCTGCCCCGCCAGTTCTTGCGTGAGAGAGTTGGTGACACGAAAGGCGCTTCCGTTGGCGGAGATGTCGGCGATGACGAGGTCTTTCGGCGTGGGCCGCCAGTCGAGGCGCGTCGCGAAGCGGAACGCATTGCCGCGATTGTTGAAGTTGCCAGGGTCGACGGGATCGAGATAACGCTTGCCGGACCCGCCATAGGAGAGAGCGAAGAAGGCGCCGACGCTATCGCTCAGAATTGGCAGCTCGCCGCCTCCGGTCGCGGCCACCTCGCCGCTTTGTAGCGATCCCGCTCGAAGCGCGGTCGTGCCGCTCCACGACTCCCCGAGTCCCGACTTGTGGACGACGTTGATGACGCCGCCCGAGGCATTGCCGTATTCCACCGGAAGATGACCGTCGAGGATCTCGATGGTTTGAAACGCGTCGGGGTCGAGAGCGCTCGAGAAAAACGTATCGATGCGATCGCTGAGCGGGATACCGTCGCTGACATACAAGAAGCCGTCATCCACGCCGCGCGAATGCAGGAGACCGTTATCTTCCGTCGCCCATCCTGGCGCAGTCGCGACGAGCTCCTGCATGCCGCTTCCCGGGCGCGCCCCGGGCAGACGCTTCATGAACCCTTCGTCGAGCCTCGTCGTCGAGCCGATCTGATCGGGCTCGAGGAGCGGGGCCGCCGCCCGCACCGTGAGCTCTTCACGCGGGCCGGCAATCTCGAGCACGACCTCGAGTGTCAGGGTTAGGTTCGAGCGCACCGCGATCGTTGCCTCGAACGGTCGGAACCCATTCGCGTCGACCCGCACACCGTATTGGCCGAAAGGCAGGTTGGTGAGCTGAAACTGGCCGCGATCATTGGTCGTTGCGAAACGCTCGAAATTCGAGGTGGCGTCGTACAGAACGACCCGCGCCTCGGCTACAGCCGCCTGGGATGGATCTCGGACAGCGCCCACGAGGGTTCCGATCTGGATCTGTGCCGCATCGGCCGAGCCTATTGCCAGCACGATTAGCAGAATCCAGTGACGCATCTGGGGCCGAAACTCTAGCATGTTGGTGACGTGGGCGTGACGCGTCGAGCTAGATGGATGAACGGCGGTCGACTTGTGCGCGGGCGTAGGTTCATCTCCTCGCCGTTCTATGTATCGAGAGCTGAGTTGGTGCGGTTGCCGAGCGAAGAGCCATTCATACACAAAAGCCCCAATTGCGAGCCGCGGGCGACCACGCTTCTGCTGGAGCGCGTCGGAGCGATCTTTTCAGACCGTATCGAGCTCCTGTCCTGACCGTAGTCGTTCGAGGTAGGCAGCGTAGTGGAAGCTACGATCTCGCTTTCGTCCAGTAGTCTCGACGAGCACGCGAGCGTCGATCAGCGCTTTCACCGCCTTGGCCGCTGTGGGTTTAGTCGTTTGAAGAAGCGACACGACTCGGGCAACCGTTACGATAGGATGCTTTGGCAACTTCTCAAACAAACGAGCTGCCATGAGGCTACTCGACTGGCTCGCCAATACACGCTCTCGATCCGATCCGACGATCGCGAATAGCTCTCGAGCTCTCCCGATCGCTTCGTCGGCGATGACTGCTACTCCCTCGAGGAAATATCGAATCCAACTCTCCCAGTCGCCGTCCGTGCGCACGGCGCTGAGCCGTCGATAGTACTCATCGCGGTGCCGCTTGAAGAAGACACTCAAATACAAGAGAGGCTGGGAGAGGAGCCCCCAATGCTCGAGAAGCAGTGCTATCAGAAGGCGTCCGATTCGGCCATTGCCGTCGAGGTAAGGATGGATCGTCTCGAACTGAACATGCAGTAAACCGATACGAACGATGGCGGGTAAGTCGTCTTCCGCGTGCATATATTTTTCAAAGGCGCTCAATAGCTCGCCAAGGGCTTGAGGGGGCGGCGGAACAAAGGCCGCGTTGCTAGGACGAGTGCCCCCGATCCAGTTTTGGCTGCGCCGAGGTTGTCCAGGCTGCCGCTCCGCTCCCCTTACGCCACGCATGAGGTGCCGATGAGTCTCGTTGAGCAGACGCATCGACAACGGCAGTCCGTTCTCGCGCTTCAACTCGGTACGAGCGTAAGCGAGCGCGTCGAGGTAATTGCAGACTTCAGACACGTCTGTATCGTGAGGAGGCTCGTTCGGATCCTGAGCCTCGAAATTCAAAAGATCCATCAAAGTTGCCTGCGTGCCTTCGATCTGCGAGCTGACGACAGCCTCTTTTCGCACGAAGCCATATACGAACCAATCGATCGACGGAACCAGTTGCCCGGCCAACTCCAGGCGGGCCAGGTGATGTTCCGCGCGTCCCAGAAGTTCCCTGATATGGTCGTCTATTGCGACCGCGGGCTCGACCGGAGGGAGTGGTAAAGGGATAAAGGCCGCCACTTCCTCACTGGCCGTGGCCGATCGCTCGTAACTTCCCGTGGTCCGCATGACGATACCTAGGAAAGTATTCTTTACTAAATTCACATAAAAGTAAAGTATTCTTTCCTAATGGTCCTGAACAAGAAAGAATGCTTGACTAACCGTAAAGTCCTCAAACCATTGGAGAGTCCGCGGCCGATGGTCGTCAGGACTAGGATTTTCCCCGAAAGCTCCGGGTGGACCGAGTTTTTTTCCTAGGTTGTCTTGCGTCGAGCACTCGAGAGACCCCTTACCCTTCGATCGCCTCAACAAGGAATCGCGGCAACGCGAACGCAGCCTGGTGGATCTCGGGAGTGTAATAGCGCGTCGCGAGCTCCGCTTGTGTGTAGCGCTCCTTTAACACGGCGAGCGATGTGGCGCGGTGCGACGGCTCGTCGCTCGCCCAGGCGAACGCCATGATGCCGCCCACGTAGGTGGGTACCGCTGCTCCGTAAAACGCGCAGTCCTCGAATAGCGGCTTGAGCCGCTTCGCCGTCGTCACGATTTCGTCGGTCTGCATGAAGGCACTCCCGTTCTGCGTGACAAGAATGCCTTTCTCGCGAAGACAACGATGGCATCCAGCGTAAAACGAGCGCGTGTACAGAGCTTCTCCCGGCCCAATGGGGTCCGTCGAGTCGGAGATGATCACGTCATAACGATCGAGCGTCTCGTTCACAAAATCCACACCGTCGGCGATGACTTGCTTCACGCGCTCGTCGCGGAACGCGCCGTCCGAGTGGCGCGGGAGGTATCGCTCGCAAATGTCGATCACTTCGCGGTCGATCTCGACATGGGTGACCTCCGCGACGCTAGCGTGCTTCAACACCTCGCGCAACATCGCCCCATCGCCACCTCCGATGACGAGCACCTGCCGAACGCCTCCGTGCGCCAAGATGGGGACGTGTGTCAACATCTCGTGATAGACGAACTCGTCTTTCTCCGTTGTCTGGATGACACCGTCGAGCGCCATGACCCGCCCGAAAGTAGCGCTGTCGAAGATGACGAGCTCCTGATGTTCCGTTTTCTTCTTGAACAGCACTTCTTTGACGGAGAAGACCTGACTCCAGCCCTCGAACAAGTTTTCTTTGTGCTCGAGCATTTCAGCGAATTTTCAATCCTCAGTTTCCGACGGCCGTCTCGAGCTCGCCAGAAAGCTGCCGATAATAGGAAGCGAGCTCGTCGAGGTCGGTCGTTGTTCCCATCGCCGCCACGAGTACGAGCCGCGCTTTCAACCCATCGAGATCTTCGCCGGAAAGAACGCCGATCCGCTTCGTCTCGCTTCCGAGCTCGACCCGTCCGCCGCCGGTGCGGCTAGTGAAAACGACGACGATCTCTTGCTTGCGCGCCTCACGTACGGCGTCGAGGACCTTGGACGGCACGTTGCCTCGTCCAAACACTTCGAGCACCACGCCGCGTTGGCCCGACCGCACCGCCGCCTTTACTTGGCTCCCATCGCTTCCAGCGAACAAACGGATGAGCGTCACCAACGGCTCGATCCGGTCGACCTCGAGCTCGAGGCGGCGCGCTGGCCGGTGGAAGAGATAGATCCGATTGCCATCCACATGGCCTAGCGGGCCGACCCACGGTGACGCGAAAGCGTTCAAAGCGATGGAGTGCGTTTTCCGTACGTCGCGCGCTCCGTGGATCTCGTCGTTCATCGTGACGAGAACCCCCAGGCCTCGCATGCCTTCGGCGGCGGCAATACGGATGGCGTTCAGGAGGTTGCGGGGCCCGTCGGTATCGCTTCGACGCGGCGGCCGCTGGGCGGCGGCGAAGACGACAGGCTTTTCGGCGACGCCGAGAAGATCGAGGAGAAAAGCTGTCTCCTCGAGCGAGTCGGTTCCGTGAGTGATGACGATCCCCGAGAGCTCGGGGCGCTCGCGAAACAAAGCTCGGACGCGGCGAGCGAGGCGAAATTGGAGGTCGGGCGTCATGCGCGAGCTTCCAATCGTGGCGAAATCCTCAACGCTCAGGTCGGCCAAGCCGTCGAGGCCGGGAACGAGCTTCGAGATTTCACTCGCCGAAAGCGATCCAGAGCTTCCGCCGGAAATCGTGCCACCGGTGCCAAGAAGGTGCACGCGGGGAAGCTCTTGGGATCCCAAAGAGCCGGCCCATAGGAGCAGCCCGCACAAAATGCCATGAATCTTCCATGTGAACACGATGGGTGTTTTACCACACGTAGGGGGAACTAGGACGGTTTGGATCACGGACAGAACGCGACGTACTCCCCACAATAATGAGATACCCAACTGTCTGTCCGTTCCGAGTCCGGAAACGCGCGGGGGAGCGAATGAACACAGTATTGGACCTCATCGGAGAATTCGGGGTGCTGAATGACGCCAAGGGGGTTTGGGGCGCGAAGTTTCCGCCCGAAGCAGAACGGCGTTGGCAGGAGCTCAAAAACTTTTACGATCTATTGATGTCGAAAAGCGGTGTCGGACCGCGCCCGGTCACGCGTCGCTTCACGGCTCAGGAGGTCGAGGAGAAAGTGACCGCGCGGGAGCGGTTGCGCGTGCCGCTCGAGCACGACCTGATTTTTCGAGCTGACTCGGAATTTCACGCGGCGATGGGAGTGAACCTCAGCCGCGGCGGCGTTTTCTTGACTTCGTCCGTTATTCTTCCAGTCCATACGAAAGTGAGCGTGTACCTATCGAGCCCGGATGTCTCACACGAAGCGCTGCTCGAGGCAGAGGCGGAAGTCGCGTGGACGACGAGCGACACCGGAGAAGATACATCGAGGGAAGGTATGGGTCTCAGCTTCCGAGGCGACATGGGCACGATCATCAAACACCTCGACGCGCTAGTCATCAACTCACTCGTGCGTCGCCTGTCGGGGCTCGACACGAATAGTCTCGCGCCAGAATTCCTGATGAAAGAGGCTTTGGAGCTCTAGTCCCCTAATCAGAGCCCCGGATAGGGCTTGGGCTCGATGTGCACGAAGGCGCCGAGATAGCGCCAATCTTTCTGAGCGCGGCCCTGAAGGAGCGGCACCGCGCCGGTCTCGGTCTCGATCGTCACGAGATAGCAGTAGCTGCGGTGGCCAAAATCCTCGTAAGGAAACGGCTTGCCCGCGGGCAGCTCGATAATCTCTTTGTCGCCGGGGGCGATGTCCCGCGCTTCACACCCTCCGGGCACGCAGACCCGAACGTGATTGGGTTTTCCCGCCACGTTCGTGACGCGCACGACGATCTGCGTGAGCTCGACATTCGTTCGCACGACCATCTCCGCCGTCGAGCCGCCGCGCACGTGAAAACCTAGACCGCCCGGGCTTCGCCGCTCGCGGCCCCAACTATTGTTGTCCAGAAAATAGCCGAGATAGCCCTCGTCGAATTTCTGGCGAAACTTTCTCGGGTCGCTGTTCGTTGGTAAGTCGTTGATGAGCGACAGCTCGGGAGGCAGCCACTTGAACGCCCCCGTCGTCGCGTGCTCGCCGGGACGCCGGCCGGCTTCGAAGGGCCCCGCGAGGATGGACGTTACGAAGAGCGAAGCCGCGGCCCAGGACGCGAAAAGAGGCAGTAGCGGCCTCGATATGGCTCCGAGCAAAAAGAAATAGAGCGGGAAGAGATTCATGAAGTAGCGATTGCCGAGCGTCCCTGAACCTCCAAAGTAGTTCGTGGGGCTCCAGGTCACGAGCAAGAGGCCGCCAAAGGTCGCGACGCCAAAAACGAGCCACTGGTCGAGCGCCTTGTTGCGGGACAGCAAGAACATGATGAGAGCGGCGGCTGCGGGGAAAAAATAGATGGCCATCCCCGAAAAGCGCCCGATGTGAAACAAATAGATGTCGTGAAGAACGATGTCCCACGGCTGATGCGTGTAGATGACGTCGGTCCTCTTGGAGAGGCCGGTGTTCTCGAAAGTGAGGTCCGATCGCTGATAAGGGTAAGTGCCGCTGAAGGTCTTGCGCTCGCCCCCTTGATAGTTCATGTCACCGGCTGTGAATAAGGTGGCGAGAAAGAGGCCGCCGAGAAACAAAGAGAAGACGGCGCCGACTCGAATCGTACGCATCCACTGCCGGCGCCACATGAGAAGCACAAGAAAGGGCACGATCAAGAAAATGTTGTTGGGTTTGGAATAGGTGACCGTGCCCCAAATCGCCGCGGCGATGAGGTCCGACGTCAATCCGCTGAGAGGCCACGGCGGATCTTCGGCGCGTTCTTTGTAGAGCCAGAAGAACGCTCCGAGAAAAACGAGGCACAAGTTGAAGAGCTCCGGTGTGAGCCAGACGAAGTAAGCCGGCGCCACCGAGGCGAAGAAGAACGTCAACGTGAAGGCGAGCGCTACCCCGTTCGCATTCTTCGCCGCGAGGAAGAAGTAGCCGGCTGTCAACACCGCGGTTAATAAGAGCGCGTGGAGCAACAGCATTCCATTTGTCCCAAAGAGACGAACGAAAGGCGCGGCCGCGAGTGAATAGATGAACGCCTTCGCGAAATAGAGGTCTTGAGTGAGAGGTCCAACGCTTACCAGAAAGGGAATCTGGGTCGTGAGCGTCAGGTCGAGCTCGCGTCCCTTCTTCAAGAAGATGCCCGACGGCCCGTTTCGGAATTCCTGGAACACGCGCTCCACATCGGCGCGCTCGAAGCGAAGATCCCCATCGAAGGCGAGGCTGTGCGCCATCGTGTAATACGTAGCCGCATCGCTCCAGAAGGCGCCAGCCCTACGCGGGTAATCCACCGTCAGCGCGAAACCGACGAGGAGGGTCCCGATGGCCGCGATCACGAGAAGTGGCCCTCGATGCGTGCTCATGGGAGCAATATTAGTGCAAAAAGACAGATGTTCCCGAACGCCGTCACCGGGGGATGAACAAAGCCAGTGAGAACCAATCCTTGTCGTCGGTGAAGACCTCGCGAACGCGAAACCCCGCGTCGTCGGCGAGCTGGTCGATGATCGGCCGTGTATATTTATAGGAGTTTTCCGTATGGATGGTCTCGCCCGCTGCGAGCTCGAAGCTTGTGCCGCAGGCCTCGATGTGGACGATTTGATCGCCGTCCGAGCGTAAATGCATCTCGATGCGCCCGGTCTCTTCGTCGTAGAACGCGTGGTGCGCGAAGCGCTCGACCTCGAACGTCCCCCCGAGCTCGCGGTTGATGCGGACGAGCACATTGCGATTGAAGCGCACGGTGACGCCTGCTGCGTCGTTATAGGCGGCGTTCAGCGTCTCCACATCTTTTTGCAGGTCGAAGCCAATCAAGAAAGCGTCTTTCGACTCCAGATGGGAGCGAATGCCTTTCAGGAAGTGGACGGTCTCGTCGGGCTCCATGTTTCCGATACTCGAGCCGAGAAACAAAACCAGCATCTGGTTTGCCGCGCGCTCGTTCTCCGCGACGAGCGTGCTCGCTCGCGCGAGCCCCGACTCGTATGGCGACGCGATGGGCGTCACGCTGAGCTTGGGATAGCGCGCGCTCAAGCGATCCGCCGTCTTGCGTAACATCGTCGGCGAGATGTCGATCGGAACGTAATGCAGCGCGTCCTGGCTCAGGGCGAAGCTATCGAGCAGGATTGTGGTCTTCGCCGAACTGCCGCTCCCGAGCTCGACGACGCTCACGTCGTCTCCCAGAATCGAGCTGAGCGCGGGCGCTGAGCGTTGTAGGAGCTCCGCTTCGGTGCGCGTCTGATAATATTCGGGCTGCTCGGTAATCAGCTCGAAGAGCTCTGATCCGGCCGCATCGTAAAAATACTTGGGATCCAGAAACTTGGGTGCGCTTCCCAGGCCGCGCGCGACGTCCAAGGCGAACGAATCCCGGCTCGAATCCGGCGGCTTTCTGGGCATCGCGAAATTATACACATTTGTTGAATCGTGCCCTGTCGCTTGCTACACTCCGCGCCTCTAAACATGGCAGCCGCTCACACTTTGGAAGACGTGCGTTCCTATTGGAACGTCTCGGCATCCAGCCCAGCCAGGATGTTCATCCGGATTTATGCATGGCGCTGGGCGCCGGCATGCTCGCGTCACGATTGGCGGGGCGGGAGGCTATGATGAGCTCGAAGCCAGGCCGCTGCCCGGGACGGCGGGCGGGCGCCAACCCTTCTTTTCGCCCGACTCCCAGTGGCTCGCATTCTTCACCGCGACCGAGTTGAAGAAGATGTCGTTTGACGGTAGTGCGCCCGTGAGGATAGCAAGTGTCGAGAATGGCTCCCAGGGAACGTGGGGGTTGGGTGGAACCATCGTTTTGGGTCAACGAGGACCGACGGGGCTCTACCGGGTGGAGGCCTCTGGAGGTCCGCCCCAGCCGTTTGCGCCGCTTGGAGACCACGTGGATATCCTCGATCCACATATTGTCGAAGCCTTTGGAAGACCGATGGCAGAGCGAGGGTGGAACGTACCCTTGTTGGGCGCCGGACGGTCAGGAATTGTTCTACCTGAACGGTGCGGCCATGATGGTCGTACGCGTCGAGACCGACTCGACGTTCACCTGGAGTCAGCCGGAAGTCCTTTTCGAAGGCAGCTACGTATCAGGGGCTTTCGGCTGGGGACGACCTATGACAATGGCCCCCGACGGCCAGCGTTTCCTCATGTTGAAGAGCGCGAAGGGGTCGGAGGCGAGCCAAATCAACGTCGTCCTCAACTGGCTCGACGAGCTCGAGCGCCTGGTGCCAATGTCCAACTAGCCCTCCCGTTCCCCCCAAGAGAGGCGCTGCGCGCCTGACGAAAATAGGTATACTGCCTCCTCCCAGAAAACGAGATTTTTTCCGTCTTCAACGACATAAGGAGCAAGCCATGGCCACTTCAAAAAAACAAGTCGACAACGGCGTCAACGTCGAAGCACTGCTTGGCGCACGCAAAGCGCTGACGGAGGCGCCGGAGGGCGCCAAATTCCAATGGCGAGCAACGTGCAAGTGGGTATACGGCACCCACAGTCGCTCTAGCATCCACGGATACTTCGGGCTCGGCGAGGAGCATAAGCACAAGACCGAGTTCACCTTCGAAGCCGACCATCCCGAGGTCTTCGCATCCGAAGACAAGGGCGCCGCGCCGGTCGAGATGGTGTTATGCGGCCTGGCCAGCTGCCTGACCGCTGGTGTCGCGGCCGTCGCCCAGCATCGTGAGATCCAGCTGCGCTCGGTTTCGGCGACGCTCGAGGCTGGAATGGACATCCAGGGCATCCTCGGCATCGACAGCGACGTGCGCAACGGCTTCGACGGCATCAAAGTGACCTACAAAATAGATGCCGACGCGACGCCCGACGAGATCAAGGCCGTCGTGGCCCAGTCACAAAAACGCTCGGCCGTCTATGACATCATCGCAAACCCGACGAACATCACCGTCGAGGTCAGCTGACCCAACGCATCGGGATTCGAGAAACTGGGTCCCGTGCGCACCACGACTCTCATCATAGGAGCAGGCCAGGCCGGGTTGGCCATGAGCCGGTGCCTCACCGACCGCTCGATCGATCATGTCGTCCTCGAGCGGGGTGAGGTGGCCAACTCGTGGAAGACCGAGCGATGGGACTCGCTGCGTCTGCTCACGCCCAACTGGCAGAGCCGGTTGCCCGGCTTCGGCTACGAGGGTGACGATCCCGACGGCTACCGCACGATGCCCGAGACCATCGCCTTCCTCGAGCGCTACGCCGAAGTGGTGGCCGCCCCGGTCCGGACCAACACCAGGGTAAAGTCGGTGCGCCAGAGCGACGATGGCTACCAGGTCGTGACCGACCAGGGCGACTGGCAATGCCAGGCCGTCGTGCTCGCGACCGGAGCGTGCAACATCGCGACGGTCCCAGCTCTCGCCCAGGCGGTGCCGGCGGCCATCAACACGCTCACCGCCATGCAGTACCGTAACCCTGAGCAGATCGAGAAGGGTGGGGTGCTGGTCGTTGGCGCCTCGGCCACCGGCACCCAGATCGCCGACGAGATTCACCGCTCGGGCCGGCCGACCACCCTTGCGGTGGGCGAGCACGTCCGGGCGCCCCGTGTCTATCGGGGTCGGGATATCGAGTGGTGGATGGACGCCGCCGGGGTGTTGGACGATCGCTACGACGAGGTCGACGACATCGCCCGAGCTCGGAGAGTGCCCTCGCTGCAACTCGCAGGCTCCGTCGAGCGCCGGACCATCGATCTCAACTCGCTCACCGCAATCGGCGTCAAGCTCATCGGACGTCTTGCCCATGTCAGCCTCGGTGACGGCAAGGCGCAATTCTCGGGGTCGCTGCGGAACCAATGCGCGCTTGCCGACCTCAAGATGAACCGGCTACTCGACAGGATCGACGAATGGGCGACGGAAAACGGACTCGACGACCAAGTCGAACCCTCGCACCGCTTTGAACCCACCGAGGTCGAAGCTTCACCGCCGCTCGGTCTCGACCTGAACAGCGGCGAGATCCGGACCATCATCTGGGCCACCGGATTCCGTCCCGACTACTCGTGGCTCGACGTGCCGGTGCTCGATCGCAAGGGCCGTATCCGCCACGACGGAGGCGTCGTCGAGTCCCCGGGGATGTACTTGATGGGCATACCGTTTCTCCGGCGCCGCAAGTCGAGTCTGATCGACGGCGCCGGCGATGATGCTCGCGACCTGAGCGCCCACTTGGCGTCCTATCTACATCGTGCCGGCCGAAGTTAAATGGATCCGACGGGCGGATACAAATACCTATCTTCCAAGTTGTGGCCGGCCTTAGTATCAAACTGGCGAAACGAATGTGCCTATGGTTGAATCCAGTTCCAGCGATACCAAGCCTGCAGTGGTTGAGCCGATGGAAATGTCCGCGGCCGAAACGGTGCTCAAAGAGGCGAAAGCGATCCTCGATGAGTTTGGCATCGTGTTCTTCCTGCGACACGGCACTTGCCTGGGGGCGGTCCGCGACGGCGCATTGATCGGGTGGGATGACGACCTCGACATCGGTTCGGTCATCGGATTGCACGGGCTCACTGAGGATTCGATTGACCCGGCGGTAGAGGCGTTTCGGGAACGCGGCTTCAAAGCAATCGTCATAGAGAACGACCTCTTTGTCAGCGTGGAACTGAGCAAGCTTGACACACCGTTGGACTGGACGTGTTACCGCGTCGTCGACAACAGCATCTACCAGTGGCCAATGGTCAAGATACCGGTCGAACTTCACACCAATCTGAAACCAATCGAATTCCTCGGCGAGCAGTTCAACGTTCCGAATCCCCCCGATGAGTATTACGTCCCCCCGAGCTCGCGGTTGATGCGGACGAGCACATTGCGATTGAAGCGCATGGTGACGCCTGCTGCGTCGTTATAGGCGGCGTTCAGCGTCTCCACATCTTTTTGCAGGTCGAAGCCAATCAAGAAAGCGTCTTTCGACTCCAGATGGGAGCGAATGCCTTTCAGGGAGTGGACGGTCTCGTTGGGCTCCATGTTTCCGATACTCGAGCCGAGAAACAAAACCAAGCATCTGGTTTGCCGCGCGCTCGTTCTCCGCGGCGAGCGTGCTCGCTCGCGCGAGCCCCGACTCGTATGGCGACGCGATGGGCGTCACGCTGAGCTTGGGATAGCGCGCGCTCAAGCGATCCGCCGTCTTGCGTAACATCGTCGGCGAG
>SMVB01399490.1_pt1 | contig 47619 bp, 41 predicted proteins | sample 2456461 | NCBI WGS metagenome assembly SMVB01 (sample SAMN11095934, study PRJNA526329) | marine sediment metagenome | biome: Marine sediment; feature: Surficial sediment; material: Deep marine sediment; isolation source: Hadal surficial sediment | place: Pacific Ocean | collected 2014-05 | depth...
CGCCGATGCACCGGACTTCACCGCGAGACAACGTCGGCTTGAGGATGTTCGCCGCGTCCAGCGAGCCCTCGGCGGAACCGGCGCCGATCAACGAGTGGATCTCGTCGATGAAGATGATCACGTCCTCGTCCTCGGACAGTTCGGTGATGATGCCTTTGAGGCGTTCTTCAAACTGGCCGCGGTACTTCGTACCGGCGACGACCAGGGACAGGTCGAGCGCAAGGATACGGCTATGCATCAACGAGGGCGGGACCTCGCCGTCGATGATGCGCGTGGCCAGCCCTTCGATGATCGCGGTCTTGCCGACACCCGGCTCGCCGAGTAGGATCGGGTTGTTCTTGCGTCGACGTGACAGGACTTGGATCACGCGGTCCAGTTCCGGCTCGCGGCCGATCAACGGGTCGAAGATCCGACGCTCGGCCATTTCGGAGAGGTCCCGGGAGAACTCGTTGAGGAACGGAGTCTCTTTCTTCTTCTTGGGCAACGCCCGTCGTTTGTACAAGTTGACGGCGTCCTCGCGAACCGCGTAGAGCCGCATCCCGCGCTCGGCGAGTAACCGGCCGGCCACCGAGTCCTCGGGGCGCAACAACCCCAGCAGCACGTGTTCGGCGCCGATGTTGGGATGCATCAGCCGCTCGGCTTCCTCCTCCGCGAACTGCAGCACCTTTTTGGTTTCATCGCTGAACGGGATCTCGACCGAAGTGGAGAGTTTCTCGCGGATCGGACCACGGCGCTCGAGTTCGGCCTGCAGCAGATCGACGGAGACGTTGGCCCGCGTGAACAGTTCCCGAGTCGAGTCCTCGGGTTCCTTCAACAACCCCAGCAGCAGATGCTCGGTACCGATCTGTTTGGCGCCTTGCTGGCTGGCTTCGTAGCGGGCCAGGAACAGGATCCTCTTGGCTTTCTCGGTGAATTTCTCAAACATCGGGCAATAGTCCGCCATGCGCGTGGATCGTGGTGAACATAGCATACGACCGGGACTCGCCCGTTGCACTCTCACGGTTCCGCAAGGCTTTCATTCTCGGGGTTTTTTCAGACGAGCCGATCGCGTCAGACCGGACCTTCCGAGTGCCCGAAGTACGTCGCGGCCGCAGCCTCACCGAGCGGTTGCAGGTTTCCTCCGGCCATCCGCAGGATGCGATCACAGCCGGCTGCCATCCGCTCGCTGTGGGTCGCCAGCACCAGCGCGAACCCTCGCTCCCGCTGGAGTTTCCGGAGCACGGCGAACACGCGATCGCCGGTCGCCGGATCGAGGTTCCCGGTCGGTTCGTCGGCCAGCACGAGCGCGGGCCCTCCGGCCACCGCGCGGGCGATCGCCACGCGCTGCTGTTCTCCGCCGGAGAGTCGACCGGGTGTGTGGTGCATCCGCTCGGCCAGACCCAGGCATTCGAGGATTTCCCGGGCGGCTCCCGCCTCTCGATCGAAACGCCCGCCGATGCGGAATGGCATTTCGACGTTCTCGAGGGCGCTGAATTCGGGCAGCAGATGGTGGAACTGGAACACGAATCCAACGTGCCGATTACGGTAGCGCCCCATCGCCTGCGCGTCGTGCCAGGGCAGCGCTTCGCCACGAAACGTCAGGGTGCCCGTATCCGGACGGTCCAACCCGCCGAGTAGGTGCAGCAAGGTCGACTTGCCGACGCCGGATTCACCGACGATGGCGACCGACTCCCCGCTCACGATTTCCAGGTCGAGACCCGAGAGCACCTCGATGCGGCGGGGTCCGCTTTGAAACGAGCGAGATATGCCTGCAGCGGCGAGCAGTGCATCACTCATGACGAATCGCCTCCACCGGATCGAGCGCGGCGGCCTTGAACGCCGGGTACAAGGTCGCCAGGAACGACATCAGCATCGTTGCGAGACCGACCCAGAACAAATCGGCGGTGTGCGGGCTGAACGGGAGGTGCGTCAGGTAGTAAACGTCGGGGTCGAGCGGGAACAACTCGTAGCGGTCGAACACGGTGGCAAGCGTCCAGCCCAACCCGAGTCCCGTCACGGCCCCGACCGCACCGATCGCCACGCCCTGCAGCATGAAGATGCGCGCGATGCTCTTGGGTGTCGCGCCCAGCGCGCTCAGCGTGCCGATTTCCTTGGTCTTGTCAGCGACCATCAGGATCAGCATCGAGATGATGTTCAACGTGGCAACGACGACAATCAATCCGACGGCGAGCGCAAGCACGAGTTTTTCCGTGTTGAGCGCCTGCATGAAACCCTTGTTTTGATCGAGCAGGTCGAAAATGAACCAGTCGGCGCCGAAACGCTCCTCGAGGCGGGCCTTCGTTTCTGCGACTCGATCGAGCGGATCGACCCGCAGTTCGATCCTCGAGCTGGTCTCCCCGGCACGCAGCATGCTGCGCGCCGCCGCCAGCCGGATGTAGGCGCGCTGCGAGTCTTCCTGGAAATGATCGGATGCGTAGGTCCCGACGACCTCGAAGACGCGGGAGTAGGGTCGCGCCCCCCATGGCGACAACGTGATGTCCGGGATCAGCAAACGCACCTGGTCGCCCGGGACGATGCCGAGGTTGGCGGCGAGGTTGACCCCCACCAGGATCGCGCCGCGACCGCTTTCCGTCGCGGCTTCGAGCTGCGCGAAGAGCTTGGAGTCCGGATCGCCGAGGATGACCTCGCTGTGCCCGACCGGGTCGATGCCCCAGACGTCGGCGTAGGCCGTGCGACCCGCGTCTTCGTAGACCAGCATGCCTGGGGTGCGTAGGACTGGAGCGCCCGACGCGACGCCTTCGACCTGTTCTAGCTCTTCGATCACGGCAGCAGCAGCGGTGAAACGCTCATCGGTGCGATGCTGGATCACGAGATGCGCGCTCCCGCTGTGGATCCGAGCCCGGGCGTCCTCGACGAACCCGGCGTTGGTCGCCAGTGCGATGACGAGGGCGGCCGTCCCGACCGCGACGCCGACTACCGAGATCAGCGTGATCGCGGAAACGAACGTGCGTCCACGGTGAAAGCGCAGATAACGAAGCGCGAGGAACCCTTCGAAGCCGAGCATCGCTACTGAATCACGCGCTTGACCAGGTCGACGGCGAATTCCGCGGCGCGGGAACTGCTCCTGCCCGCGCCCTCCAGGGTCGACGCGCCAGGCACGGTGATCTCTCGTTTGTTGTTAACCGTCGACGGATTCACCGGAGACATCCTTGCGGGACCCTGTCCTCGAGAAGACGTGAACCACGGAAACGGCGGGGGCCGACAACAGGTAGGTTCCCGCAATCACCAGCATCGCCCAGCGCGGCCAGAAAAAAATGCCGATCATCGCAACGGCCAACGGCAACACATTCATGTATGACCGCCGGTCGAGCAAACCGAGATCCTTGAATGAGCGGTAACGAAATCGCGACACCATCAACAGGGCGAGCGTCGCGACCAGCAGTAGCAACGGCAGCGCCGCGGGACTGTCCACGGCGGGCTTCGCCGGAAACGCGAAAACGACCGCGGCCATCGACCCCGCGGCGACCGGGGACGATAGACCGACGAAGTGACGCCGTTCTTCGCGCTGGGCCCGGATGTTGTAGCGTGCCAGCCGCATCGCGGCGCAGATGACAAAGAGAAAAGCGACCATCCACCCGATCCGGCCGAACGGCTCGAGCACCCAAGCGTAGGCCAGCATCGCGGGCGAAACCCCGAACGATACGATATCCGACAACGAATCGAACTCCGACCCGAACTCGGAGGTCGTTCCGGTCATCCGCGCGATCCTGCCGTCGAACAGATCGAGCACCCCGGCGAAGATGATGAATAGCGCGGCGCGTCCGATCTCACCGCGAAACGACATTACGATCGCGGTGAACCCGCACAACAGGTTGCCGATGGTGAACAGGGTCGGCAAGAGGTAGATCCCCCGCCGTAGTTTCCGTTGTCGCGATACGCGCATCTCTTCTCCAGGCCCCGAACGGGGCCGCCGCCAATATATATCCAAAATCCCGAGTCGGCTCAGCGCGGATCAGACGGCGTTCGTGCGCTGGCGATCGGGGTTTCACCGGAGGTCATGCGCTGCTTGAGCTTGACACCAGCGACCCATCCACCGGGCAACTCGATATCGACGCGCGAACCGAAGCGAATCAAACCGATTCGTTCGCCGCGCTCGAGCCTCTGGCCCGGCTGCAACGCGCACAGGATCCTGCGCGCGACGAGGCCGGCGACGAGCGTGAACCGGATCACTTGGCCTTCGACGTCGAGGCTGACGACGACGCGCTCGTTTTGCTCCGCCGCCTCGTCCTTCCATGCGGCCAGGAAACGGCCCGGATGGTGCTCCACCGAAAGCACCCTACCGGCCGCGGGGGAGCGGCAAACGTGCACGTTGAAGAGGCTCATGAAGATCGAAATCTTGTCCGGACGGGCACGGATGATCGTTCCGTCCACGGGGCTGACGAGGAGCCCTGAATCTTGCGGGACGTCACGCTCGGGGTCCCGAAAAAACCACAACGTGAAGAAGAGGAATCCAACCGCCGGAACTGCCGCCGTCCAGTGAACCCAGGCGCCGACCCCGAGGGCCAGCACGAGCGCCCCCGCAGCGAACGGCCATGCGTGGGGTGAGATCTTCATCCGACCGTGAGCATCGCCTCCATCTGGTCCTTGAGCGCGAGTTTCATTTTCTTGAGACGCACTTCCTCCATCTTTTCCTCGTCGGACAGGTAGCGCTGGGACCGCAATCGTTGCAACCGGCCGTCGTACTCACGGTGCTTCTCTTGGAGACGGCGAAAACCAGGATCTTCTCGGCTCACACGTTCACCAGCAGTCGCCATGCGATGCTCCTAGCAGTGTTCTATGAGGATGGAAAGTGCGGGAACACAACAGCACTATACCTCGCCGGCATCCGCCCGAACAACGCCGCGACAGGCGTGGAAACCGTGCGAGCATTCGGCTAGGTTCCGCGGGCCGAAGGAACATCCAGCCGCATCAGGATTGCCTCTTTCCCAGGACCGTAATAGTCCACCCGCCGCCCGGCCTCGGCGAAACCGAGCTTCGCGTAAAGCGCCCGGGCGGCGGCGTTTCCCGGACGAACCTCGAGCGTGACCCGGCGGCAGCGCGCCTCAGCCGCCAACTTGAGCATCCGCTGCATCAGCAACCGGCCGAATCCGCGGCCGCGTTGCGCCGCATCGATCGCGATCTTGTTCACCTGAAGTTCACCGTCAAGGATCCACACCAGGGCATATCCGATGACCGAGCCGCCGCGCCGCAAGACTCGATTCACGGAATAGGGATTGTGTTCCAGTTCGTGGCGGAAGTGGCCACGATTCCAGGGCGCTGAAAAACTCGCCGCTTCGATCCGCGCGACGGCGTCCACGTCCGTGAGCCGCATCGCCCCGAAGCGAAGCGAAAGGTCAGCTTCCGCGTTGCTTGAGTCGGGCATCGGGAGGCCGGATGTAAAGCGGTGAGACCGGCGTGTCGAGTGTGGCCGGAAGGCCACGAAGGATCACGATCCTTCCGGCGGCGGCAGCTGTCTGCAGGCCGGCCTGCCGGCCCGCAGCCACGGGAAGTTTCCGCGGCGGCGCGACCCCGATGTCCCACAACGCGTAACCGGGCAACGCGTTCCAGAACGACTCGACGGTTTGCAGACGCGGCGGCGCGACCTCGCGAGGTGGAGACGACTCGGCGTCATAACACGCGACGTAGAATTCACCGCGACCCGCCCCGAGCACAGGCGTCCGTTCCCCCGGACAGGCTCCCGACGCCTCGGCCATTGCCTCGAGCGTGTTCACTCCCGCGCAAGGCCTCCCGGACGCCAGCGCCAGACCCTGAGCCGTCCCGAGAGCGATCCGGACGCCGGTGAACGAACCGGGCCCGCGGACCACGGCGAACGCGTCGAGCCCTCGCTTGGGCCAACCCGCCGTGGCCAACACGCGGTCGATCAGATCGAACAGATGCGTGGCGTGAGAACCGGCCATCGACGCTGTCGTTTCCACCACCGTATCGACCGTGTTCCCATCGCCCTCGAGCAGCGCCACGTTGGCCCGGCTCGTTGACGTGTCGATCGCCAGCACGCGCGTCATTTTGAGACTCGAGCTTGTTCCAGGAACGATAGGAGCGCTTGCCGCGAAGGCGCGCCCTCCATGTCGAAAACGACGCCGATGTCGAAGCGGTCGAGCGTCGGACCATCGAGCTCAGGTAACTCCTCGAGCCGCACCACGCTCCCGCGCAGCACCGGTGGATTCGCATCGCCCGCACGCAACCTCAACTCGATCCGCTCGCCCACGTCGATCGCCTCGGGACTCGCGAACAGCAAGCCCTCGCGACTGACGTTGAGCAACGCCCGCGGCTCGGCGGCTCCCGGCGCCAGAACCTCAACCTCGAACAGGCCGGGCTCGAGATCGAAGCGCAAGTACCGGCGACGTTCCGGTTGGTGCAACTGGATGAGGTTCTTGCCGGCGGCCTTGGCTTGGTACAGGGCCTGCGCCGCGCAGGCGAGCAACTGCTCGGGAGTCTGTGCGTCTTCGGGATAGGCGGCAACGCCACCCGAAACCGTCAGGTTCGTCGCCGGACGTGACGCCGAGTCGGTCGCGAAGAACTGCTCGATCGCCGCGCGGCAACGGTCGGCGACCAACAGCGCGCCGTTGCGATCGGTTTCGGAGAGGAGCAAGACCAACTCGTCGCTGCGGCAACGGGCGACCAGATCGATGTCGCGCACCTTGTTGCCGAGCAGGATCGAGGCCTCGCGCAGGATGCGATCGGCGACCAACGGGCCGAGACGGTCGTTCAGAGCGGCGAACTCGTCGAGATCGAAGAGGACCACCGCAGCGTCGAGCTCGTACCTCCGGGAGCGCCGCAGTTCGTTGGAAACGGCCGTTCGGAACGTGCCCTCCGAGGCAAGACCGGTCAGCGGATCCAACGTCGCGTTCTGGCACGACGACTCGAGTAGTTCGAAGTCGATCAACACCGGTTGGACGAGTTGCCGGTTGACGTTGACGAAGTAGTCGAGCGCGGCGACACGAACGCCGATCTCGCGCGACAACGCTTGCGACATCTCGTTCTGGCGTTTGACGATCGCATTCCAATGCGATCGCGCCTCGTCGTCGGGGAAGCTCTTGCGGGTCAGGATCATGAGCAAGGCCGCATGGGCCCCGACACCGACCTCCCCCTCGAGCGAATCGAGCCGGTCGCAAAGGCGTTTTGTGTTGTGCGCGTCCTCGGCGAGGATGGCCAGCAATTCTTCGCGCAAGGTCTCGCTTCGGCCCGCGCTCATGACTGCCCCACGCGGGGAACCGCCGAACGCTGGACGTGACCCTCGAGGCATTCCTCAGACAGCGGGCTAAAGAAACGCACCGCGAGACTTTGCTTGCCGCGACGAACGACCTCGCCCGATACGATCCATTCCCGGCCGCGAGCACGCAGGGTCAGCTCGACCGGTCCATCCGCTTGCGCGTCGACGCCAGTCGAGAGCAGCGCGCCGGTGCGCGACAGGTTGATCGGCCGCGTTTCGACGGGTGCGGCAGCGTCCTTGGCTTGGAGCCAAACGCGCGCGGCCGCCCGCGCCGGGTAACGCACGAACCGGCGCCTCTCGGAGTGGTACAAGACGATGCGGTTTCGGCCGGATTCCTTGGCCAGGTACATCGCGCGATCGGCACATTCGATGAGACTGTCTGCGTCCTCGCCGTCAACCGGGAAGGTCGCCACGCCCCCCGATACACTGAGTTCGAGAGGCTGCCCCTCGAACGGATCGATGAACGCGTCATACACCCGGCAGCGAACCCGCTCGGCCAGGCTGAACGCGCCCAACCGGCCGGTCTCAGGCAGGATAATGGCAAACTCCTCGCCACCGAACCGGCAAGCGACGTCCGAATCACGCACGGCTTGCTGCAACAACTCGCCGACCCGGGTCAGGACCAGGTCGCCGAAGCGGTGGCCGTGCAGGTCATTGATCGCTTTGAACAGGTCCAGATCAATCAACAGCAGCGACAAACCGAGCCCGTAGCGCAGACTCCGCCGGGTCTCGATGCCGAGCGCGCTGTCGAAGTAACGGCGGTTGTGCAGTCCGGTGAGACTGTCGGTGACCGCCGATCGTTCGGTCGTTTCTAGTTCCTCGAACTCGACGATCGTCGGGTTGTGCAGCAACCCCCGGATATTCGACAGGTAGTCGATCGCGGCGACTCGCAACCCCGGATCCCGGCCGAGTGTCGCGCTGATCTGGCGGCGGTGCTCATCGAGTTCGACGAGTAATTGCTCAGCCTCGTCCTCCGGGAGATCGAGATGGGTCAGCAGATGGAGCATCGCCGAGCAGGTCGCCGCACCTTCGAGACGTCTCAATTGTCGCAGCTGATTGATCAACTTCGCGCCGCCGAGGCGCTCGGTGGCCAGCAGCGCTACGAGACGTTGCCGGGTCGGTTTGCTGATTCGGCTTGCCACGATCCCGAAGGAGCTTACATCAGTTTGAAACCGTCGCGGGAATCCGACCGTAATACTGCTTGGCGAGGGTTCACATGCCCTTGCGGCGGTCCTTGATGCGCCGCCGAAACTCCTCGGGCGTCAATCCGAGACGTGCCGCAGCGAGCCGTGTGTCGCCTGCCGAATCTTCGAGGGCGTGGGACAGATGGTAGCGCTCGAACTCCGCGAACCCGGCCTCGAGGCTCTCGAAACTGCCGTAAAGGTCGCGCGAAACCGGGCCGCCTGCGACGATCGCCGGCAAATCTGCGGCACGAATCTCGTCGGCCTCGACGAACAACACCAGGCGTTCCATCAAGTTCTGAAGTTCCCGGATGTTCCCCGGCCACTCCCACGCCGTCAACGCGTCCAACGCATCGGCAGCAAGCCGCTTCGGTTCACGGGCGTACTCACGCACGGCTTCGTGCATGAAACGTTCCGCGAGCAACGGGATGTCCTCGGCACGGCGGCGCAGCGACGGCACATCGATCCGGATCACGTCGAGGAACCGTGAGAGTTCGCCGACCAACTTGGCCGAGGATGCCGAGGCCAAGACACGGATGCCGGGCGCCCGACGGACACGGTCGTCAAGCACGCCGGCGAGGCGTCGCTGTGTGGCCTCGGCGAGTCGGTCGATTTCTCCGAGGAACAGACACCCACGAGCAGCCAGGTCGATCCGGCCCCGTTCCGTACCCGATCCGAACAGAACCGCATCCACGCTACGTTCGTCGAGCGCGGCACACGGCACGTCGACGAACGGCGCGTCGGGACGCCGCCCCGTGGCATGGATGCGGCGCGCCAGCGTTTCGCGGCCGCTGCCGTGCGGACCGACAAGGAATACGGGTGCGTCCGATTTGACGGCGATCTCGACAGCGCGCCGGAGACCTTGCGCCACCTCGCTGTTGCCGGTGATCTCGGTGTCCCGGGACAGTTGTTCGAGGAGCCGCGTGTTCATGCGTTCCAGGTTGCGCTGCCGCAGTGCGTTGCGTAGAACGAGCAGCGTTCGTTCGAGGGACAACGGCTTTTCGACAAAATCAAACGCACCCAGTTTGGTCGCGCGAACCGCCGTCTCGATCGTCCCGTGGCCGGAGATCATTACCACCGCGGGGTCGAAATTGCGCTCACGTAGACGCTGCAAGGTTTCCAGCCCGTCCACGCCGGGCAGCCACACGTCCAGCAGCACCGCGTCGAACTCGCGGTCGCCGAGCCGCTCGAGCCCCTGCTCACCCGTCTCCACGCACTCGACCTGGAAACCCTCGTCCTCTAGGATTCCCTCGAGTGCGGTGCGGACGCCCGGCTCGTCGTCGATTACAAGGATGCGTTGAGCAGCCATCGTTCCCCTATGCACATCGCCGGATCAGGCCGGGATCTCGATCACGAACCGCACGCCACGCGGCTCGTTGTCCTCGACGCGGATCGTCCCCCGGTGGTCCGTGACGACCCTGTGGACGATGGCGAGTCCCAGCCCCGTGCCCCGTTTCTTGGTCGAGAAATACGGGCTGAACATCTTGTCGCGATCCTGTGGCTCGATGCCGGGCCCATCGTCGCACACCTCAACGCGCAGGATGCCCGAAACGCCGCGCGAGGCCAGGATACAGATGGCCCCCTCCCCTTCCATTGCGGCGATCGCGTTGTCGATCAGGTTGATCAGGACACGCCGCATTTGCTCGGCGTCCAGATTGGACTGCGCCGTCGACGCGTCCACATCGACGTCGAAACGGACTCCCGCCACGCCCTCGTAGAGGTCGAGGACGGACTGGACGATGGTGTCGAAATCGACCTTCCGGAGCGTCACTTCCGGCATCCGCGCAAAGCGTGAGAACTCGTCGACCAATCGCTTGAGCGCGGCGACCTCGCGTTCGATGGTCGCGGTCGCCACGGGCAGCACCTCGCTGAGATCCGGCGAGTTCTCCGAGAACTTCTTGCGCAGCCGTTGGGCGGCGAGTTGGATCGGCGTCAGCGGGTTCTTGATTTCGTGGGCGATACGACGGGCCACCTCTTGCCAGGCGGCGGCCCGCTGGGCGCGGATCAACTCACCCAGGTCCTCGACCATCACCAGGGTGCCCAGCGTTTCGTCGGAACTGCCTCGAAGCCGGTGGGCCGACAGGTTGAGCGTCGCGGCCTCGTGGTCGATCGTCAGTTCCCGACGCAGGTTCTCCCCGCCCCCGCGAAAGTTGGGATCGAACAACTCGGCCAGCGGTTCGAGGTTATGACGTGCGAGCTCGCGCCGCGGGTCGTCCCCTGCCTTGAGATCGATGCCCAGGATCTTCTTGACGGCGGGATTCGCGGTCGTGACCCGTCCACCACGGTCGAGCGAAATCACGCCCGTCGAGAGGTTCGCCAGCAACACCTCGATGTAGCGGCGGCGCTCGTCGAGTTCGCGATTGGAGCGTCTCAGGTCGGCGGTCGAACGCGTGATGACCGAACGGCTCTCCTGCAGCTCGGCGGCCATGTCATTGAACGAATCAACCAGCAGAGCCATTTCGTCACCGACGTCGGTCCGCACACGGACATCGAGGTTGCCCGCGGAAATTTCACGTGAGGCCGCGGCAAGTTCTTGAATCGGCACCGTGATGCGTTTCGAGACGTAGAACCCGGTCCATGTCGCGATCAACAGGGTCACCAGGAAAATCACGCCGATCAACGTGACATAGAAGCGCACCAGGCCACGCCGGTTCGCACGGAACTGTTTGTAGGCCTGGTTCGCGTCGTTGAATCCCTCGAGCCGTTCGGCCAGCGTCGGCGGGACCAGGATCCCGACGGAAACGATCGCTGATTCGCCGCCGGGACCGCTCAGAGCGACCGCCGCGTGCGCCAGCAGTCCGTCTTCGAGGTAATCGATGCGCGCCAGGCCGTGACCCTCGCGTTCCACCTGAGCGGCGAGATCGTTGAGGTACGGGTCGTACTCGTCGTGCAGCGGATCCGCGGCCGGCGTCCCGGAGGCCGCGATGAGACGTCCCGCAGACGTCACGCGGATGAGCTGCCGGTCTTCCTGCTGCTGCCACCCCTCGAGGAGCTTGGCCAGGCCCTCGCGATGTTCCGGAGACAAGTACCCGCGCTCCGAAATCTGGCCGGCGATCGACTGGGCGCGGCCGCGCGCCTGGGTCTCGAAGTAGTCCCGCCACTCGTCGACGATGCTTTGCGATTCGCGAGTCAGGTCGAGCGGGGTGCTGAGGATCGCCTCGACGGTCCGTTTGATGATGTGCGCGGAGCCGGCGAACAGGATGATGGCCGGCGCCAGAACCAGGGCCAGGAAGAAGAACACCAGCTTGGTCCGCAGTCGCGAGCCTAGAATCCCGCGCTTACGATCGGCGATCAGCCGCACCAGGTTGGTGATCAGGACGCCGGCCAGCAACAGTGCGAGGACGACCAGCGCCACTGATAGCGCCGGGAGCAGCACCAGGCTACTGGGCGATTCCGGCCCGACGGACAACTGCTCCTCGAGCGCCCGATACAGCAGCCAGACCAGGACCGCCAGGACGGCGATCAGCAAGGCCGAACCCAGCGTGCGGCGGCCCGCGGCCATCAGCGGCTCACCGGCCCGACGGTGCTGACGGTCTGGCGCATCGGAATGATCCACAGGATGTAGTGGCGACCGATCGAGGATTCGATCGAGATTCGCAGGTTATCCCCGGTCAGTTCGCCCTTCGGGTCGTACAGCACAACGCGGTGCCCCTCGACCATCCAGCGGCGCATTTCCTCCTGGTCGTCGGTCATCGAAACCTCGACGTAGGGAGGCGGGCCCTTCTTTCGCTGGGGTTTCTTGAGCGTCGTGACGCGGGAGAGTTCGTAACGCGCGGTCAGCGCATCGTACGCGACGCGCGTTTCGACGACCGAGCGCGCCAGGACGTTGCGCCGAGACAGCAGGAACCTGCGCGGACCGATGAGTTCGATGCGGTGCCGAAACTTGACCGGGATCCCGGAGTGGATCCATTCGAGGGATTCCTCGGTGAACACGCCCTCGACGCGGAAATCGACGCTGACCCGGCCGTCTTCGAGCACGGCCCGCTGGATTTCGATCTGCGGACGGTCCCCGGCTTTCTTCGATGGTTCATCCCCAACGACGGGCCACGGCCCCGTCGTCGCCACGCACAGGCACAGGATGCAGGCGATGCGTTGCGGCCTCACGCTTGCGCCGGTGCCTCCCGGCTGGGAGCTTCTTCGGACCATGGGGCCAGGTACCACGAGTCACGAGCTTGAAGGATCGCGCGCGCCAAACGCAGGTGCATGTCGTGGCCCGCGCGATAGGCCACCACATGGGCGCGAACGGCGCGTCCGACGAGCGACAGATCGCCGGTGAGGTCGAGGATTTTGTGACGAACGAACTCGTCGGGGAAACGGAGTTCCTGATCGTTGAGGATCCCATCGTCCCCGAGCACGATCGCGTTGTCGAGCGAGCCGCCCAGCGCCAACCCACGACCACGAAGAGCCTCGACATCCTTTTCGAAAGTGAAGGTGCGCGCCGGAGCCAACTTCTCGGCGAAAGCATTCGCGTTCCACAAGCTGACGGACAGTTCCTGGTGACCCAACAACGGGTGATCAAAATCGATCCCGTAGGTCACACGGAACTCACGGCAGGGGTAGGCGGCGATGCGTTTGTTTTCGTCGGTCAAACGGATCGGACGCGTGAGGGTCAGGTATTCGCGTTTGGCCGGCTGCTCGACGAGTCCGGCAGAGTGGATCAGCTCGACGAACGGCCGCGCGGAGCCATCAAGGATGGGGACTTCGGGGCCGTCCAGTTCGATGCGAAGATCATCGACGAGAAGCGCGCTGACCGCTGCCATCAGATGCTCGACGGTGCCGACCGACTCCTCACCGTTGCGCAGGACGGTGGAGTAGAAACTGGGGGCCTGGAACTCGAGCCGGGCCGGGATTTCAGCATTACCGCGATCGGTTCGCACGAAAAAGACGCCGACTCCCGGCTCGGCGGGGACCAGGCGCAAACGGACACTCTCCCCCGAGTGAAGCGCGATTCCCTCTACTTCAACGGGATTTCGTATGGTTTGTCGATTCAGCATCGGCGCGTCAGATCCGTGTGGCGATCGAAACGTTGCGTCGGCGCATTCTAGCGCCAATTGTTGACTCGGGCCTGTTTTCGGCCGGGTGGCCTCGGACCGTTTGAATTTAACCTGAGTTCTGGCAAGATCGCGTGGAAACGGAGAGACTTCCATGATGGATGCTGCATGCAATTAGAAACCCCGTACGTGTCCACGCTCGAAGAATGCGTGCAATCGCTCGTCGAGTCGCAATCTCCCTCCGACATTTTCAAGGCCCTGCTCAAGGGATCGCAGTGCGCTGCGCCGCGCGGCGCGATCTTCCTGGTCCGACAGGGAATCATCAAGGGCTGGAGCTCGATTGGTTACGACGAAAACGTGGCCCGAGCGCAGCGCTCGTATCGCACGGCCGCGGACCAGGGCTGGCTTGGCGAGTTGGTCACGGATCCCGACGGCACGATCCGGATCCGCAGTTCCGGCGGCAATCCGGATTTCGGGCAAGCGGCTTCCAGCGATTCGGCCGCGATCGCGGTTCGCGTCAAGGGGCGGACGATCGCAATCCTGATTGCCGAACGCTCGGCCGGCGAAACATTGTGGCTCCCGAGCGCGCTGAGCATGTTCGTCGCAGTCGCGCAGCTCCGGCTCGAATTGGATCTGGCCCTCAGGAAGTTGAGATCAGGTGCACGGCCCGCGGCCCCCGCACCGGCGTCTGCGGATAGCGTGGAATCAACCGATCCGGTCGTCGTAGATTCCCCAGCGACGGGTAAGCCTGAAGCAGTCGAGCCCACCGCCATCGCGGAAACAGTCCGGATCGTGTCCCCCGATTTCGATCTGGAGGCGTCGAGCTCGACGGAGATCGACGAAGTCCGAGAGACCGCCGATGAAGATGCCGAGGTCGCGGTGGCTCGACGGTTTGCCAAGCTGGTGGCCACCGATATCCGGCTCTACAACGAAGATGCGGTGATGCTCGGTCGGCGGGAGAAGGATCTGGTCGACCGATTGGGCGACCAGATCGGACGCGGCAAGGCGACGTTCCTCAAACGGCACGGTGCGATGGGCTCGGCGGCCCTCGAAATCCTGCACGACGCGTTCGTCGAAGTGCTGGCGGCAGGCGACGAGGAATTGTTGCCGGTTTCCGTTCTCGACTGACGATCGCCCCACACGGGCCGCGTGGTCGGGCAGCCTCCGCGGTGGTAGATTCGAAGCACCCCGGAGGTCGTTCCATGATCCGATTCGTTGGCGTATCGATCGTCTTGCTCTGCGCAACCCTGATCGGCACGGCGTCCTGCGCCGAAAATCAACCGTTCGTCGTGGACACGTTGCTCGACGGGGTCTGGCTGTTCCGCGCTCCCGAGCACTCGACCAGCCACACCAACTCGCTCGTCATCGAGCGCGAGGCGGGGCTCCTCGTGGTCGAAGCTCAGCCGTCACCCGAAGCGGCGCGCCAACTGCTGCGGGCGATTGCTGCGGTCTCGACGAAACCAGTGCAGTACCTGTTGTTCACGCACGCGCACGTGGAATCTACCGGAGGTGCCTCGGCGTTCCCGGAATCGGCGCTGGTGATCGCAAGCGCGCTCACCCACGATGCGCTCGCCGACGAAACGCGCGATCTCTCCGGTGAGACGCGTTTGCGGGCTACCGATCCGGACGCATGGACCGCACCACCGCGGGTCCTGCCCGACATGCTGATTTCCTCGGGCACCCGACTGGTCGACGGGAAGCATATCGTCGAGTTGCTCCCGCTGGCGGGAGGCCACTACCCCGGCTTCGTAATCGTGCGGATCGAAGCGGAAGGCTTCTATTACGTCGGGTCGATGGTCTCGACGGATCGGAACCCGTTCGCGGACGTCGAACACAGCGGCATCCGAGCCTGGGTGAACTCGCTCAACAGCCTGTCACTGCGGCGTCCCGAGACGATCGTTCCGTTGCGCGGTGAAGCGATCGATGCCGACACCCTACGCAGGTTCCGAGATTCGCTCGTCTGGGTCGTGGGCCAGGTTGAAAACGCCTTCATCGAGGGGATCGATGCGGACGAGGTGCTGTCGTTCGCGATGGACTCACCAAGTCTGGGAGAGTACTTCAACCTCGAGGCCGACCCGTCGTTCGTCACGACGTTGTTCGAGACGGCACGCGGGGAGGCCACCGCCCAACGCCGCAAACGAAGAATCCCGTAAGGGCTACTCGTCGTCGTCTCGATCGGTCGCCGACGTGGAACGGAATCTCTTCTTGGCCACGCGCCCCCGCGGGCTGAGCCGTTCGCGGGTGTGGCCGAGCACCCAGCGAACGGCCGCGAGGGCGGCACGACCCACGCGTCTTAGCCAGGCCATTCCCACGCTTCCGGGTCGACTTCGCCGCGAAACAGGACCCTGGCTTCTCCTTCCAGGATGGCGCGTTCGGGCGCTGCGGCGCTGCCGGGCAACTCGACGCGGACGGGAATCCCGCCGGTGGGCCACACTTCCAGCCGTTCCGGCGCCCCGCGGAGCCGGGCCGCCAGAGCCGCGGCGACCGCGCCGCTCCCGCAGCACAACGTTTCTCGTTCCACGCCCCGCTCCCACGTCCTCAACCGCACGCGCGCGCCGTCAACCGCCACCAGATTCACGTTGGTCCCTTCCGGACCGAACACCGGATGCCGGCGCAGCGCCGGACCCCAGGATTCGAGCGGCGCGGCGGCCAGATCCTCGACGAACAGGACGAAGTGCGGGATCCCGGCGGTCACGAAGCGGCCGAGATGCCTCGAGCCGTCGCAGACGGCTTCGCGCTCGCCGTGATCGATCGGTGCGGGAAGTTCAAGACGCACGGTGTCGTCGCGCACCTCGGCGGGGATCTCACCGGCATCGGTAACGAGCACCATGCGTGCTCCGGCCCAACCTTCCAGGTACGCGTAACGCGCGGCGCAGCGGCTACCGTTGCCGCAGAAGGCGGAACTCCCGTCGGGATTCACATAGCTCACCCCGATGCGATCCGCGCCTCGCGGTTCAACGAACAGGACGCCGTCAGCCCCCAACGATAGGCCGCGCGCGCAAACGCGACGAACCCAGCCGGCGCGTTCGGTGCCCAACTGCGCCGCGGCGTCGGGACCGACAACAAGGAAATCATTCCCCGCGCCGGACATCCCGGTGACCCGAATCGACCGGTTCAACCCGGGCCGTCCTCGGAGGGAACGGGTTCGTCGATCAGCGTCAACGGCGCCGTCGTGGCATGCCCGCTCTCGTTCGGCGGTTCAGCCCCGTCGATCGCGGTCACGCGGTAGCGCACGCGCTGCCCGGGCCTCACGGCGCTGTCGAGATACAAGGGGCGCTCCAACGGATCGGGCCCGATCCGCACGAAATCGGCCCCGTCCACGCTCCTGAAGACTCGATAGCCGGTCACATCGCGCTCCGGGCTGGGATCCCAGAAAAGCCGCACCCCGATCCCTTCTTGCACCGCGACCAGCCCGTGCGGGGGGTCCGGTGGGAACCGGTCGACGGCGGTGACCCTCGCCGCAGGACTATTGGCGCTCTCGCGCCGCGGCCGGCCCGCGGCGAGCAACGCACGCACGCGGTAAGTGTAACGGCGGCCCATCCGGACGTCCTCGTCGAGGTATTCCGTGGCGCGAATCGGTTGATCGTTGACGCTGACCAGCGCGCCATCGTCGGTTGCGCGGTACAGGTTGTAGCCGCTTTCCGCTGTGCCGTTCCAAACCAACCGGACGCCGGCCGCGGTGGGTTCGGCCGAAAGATCGGCAGGCGCGTCCCCCGCGGCCAGCAGAACGAGGTCCGGCGCGGCGACCCACGCCGAGGCTCGACCACGACGGTCCAGGACGCGCACCGCGTAGCGCAGCGTCTTGCCCACGCCGCGTTCGTCCAGCATGACGACGGCCGGGTCGCTCAATGCGAACACCGCTCCCGGGGTGAAAGGGTCTGCGTGCTCGACACGGACGAGTTCCCCACGGCGACGGAACGCATCGGCGTCCGGTGGCGGCGCAGCCTCGGAGTCATACACCACGCGAAGCAACTCGACCCGGGCCATTTCCTGCACCGGTTTGCCACCGCGCGGGTTGGGTAGTTCGAACACGATAAGCGGGAACTCCCCGATCTGGCGTACGCTGACCGACTGCGGGATGTGGGGGCCGCGGAGCGCCGGCGGCAGCGGCGGCCCCTTCTTGCCGCAGGCGACGGACAGGCCTGCGGCCACGGCAAGCGTGAGCGTCAATCGAAGGGCAACGCGGCAGGACGACATCGATCGCGCTAAAGGATGAACCGAGACAGGTCGGTGTCTTGCGTGATCTCGTCGAGGCGTTCGTGGACGAACGCCGCGTCGATAAGCACGTGTTTCTGCGGCAGGTCGGAACCGGCGAACGATATCTCCTCGAGTAGGCGCTCGATGATCGTCGCCAACCGGCGTGCGCCGATGTTCTCCGTACGCTGATTCACGTTCGTCGCGGCTTCGGCGATGGCCAAGACGCCGTCCTCGGTAAACTCCAGTTCGACGCCCTCGGTCCGCATCAGCGCGATCTGTTGGTGGACCAGTGAGTGCTCCGGCTCGGTCAGGATTCGCACCAGTTCGTCGCGGCCGAGCGCGTCAAGCTCGACGCGGATCGGGAAGCGTCCCTGGAGCTCCGGGATCAGGTCCGACGGCTTGGACGTGTGAAACGCGCCTGCCGCAATGAACAGGATGTGATCGGTCCGAACCATCCCGTACTTGGTGTGGACCAGGGTTCCCTCGACGATCGGAAGGAGATCGCGCTGGACCCCCTCGCGCGAGACGTCGGGGCCCTGCTGGCCCGACCCGCCGCCCGTAATCTTGTCGATCTCGTCGATGAACAGGATGCCGGACTGCTCGACGCGGTGGATCGCCTCGCGCGCCACGCGGTCAGGGTCGATGCGTTTGTCCTCTTCCTCGCGCTGGATGTGCTCGCGCGCTTCCTCGACGGTCATCCGTCGCTTTTGCTTCGCCCCCTTGAACAGACCCGGCATCATCTCGCGCAGGTTCATGTCCATTTCTTCCATCCCCGCGGGCGTGAACATCCGGATGCCGGCGGAAGCGCTCGCGGCGACCTCGACCTCCACGTTGCGTTGCTCCAGGTCGCCCGCTTCGAGCTTGCTCTCGAGCGTCGCTCGGCTGCGTTCCCACGAGGCCTGGTCTGCGGTTTCGCGCGACCGGGCCTCGGCGTCCCGCGGACGCGGACCCGGGTTGCGCGGCGGCAGCAGGAGGTCGAGGATCCGCGCCTGGGTCGCTGCCGCGGCCGAGATGCGGATGTGCAGGCGGCGTTCCTGGCGCACCAGGTCGCACGCAAGCTCGACGAGGTCGCGAACCATCGATTCCACGTCCCGACCGACGTAGCCGACTTCGGTGAACTTGGACGCTTCGACTTTGAGGAACGGCGACGCGGAAAGCCGCGCCAGACGGCGCGCGATCTCGGTCTTCCCGACGCCGGTCGGTCCGATCATGAGGATGTTCTTGGGAATCACGTCCTCGGCAAGATCGTCGGGAAGCATGTGGCGACGGATGCGGTTCCTCAGCGCGATGGCCACCGCGCGTTTGGCCTTGGCCTGTCCGACGACGAAACGGTCGAGCTCCGCGACGATTTCGCGGGGACTCATTTCGTCGGCGCTTCGCCGCGCCGGTTCGACCTGTCCGGGCATGTAAAAAACCATCTCAGAGTTCCTCGACCGTCAGATGGTCGTTGGTATAGATGTCCATGCTCGCGGCCACTTTCATCGCCTCGACCGCGATCGTACGCGCGTCGAGATCGGTGTGATCCGCGAGTGCCCGCGCAGCGGCCATTGCGGAGACGCTCCCGCTCCCGACCGCCACGATGCCCTCGTCGGGTTCGATCAGGTCACCCGTTCCCGAGAGCACGAGGGTCTTTTCAGTATCGGCGACGATCAACATCGCTTCGAGCCGCCGCAGCACGCGATCGGTGCGCCAGTCGCGCACCAGTTCGACGGCGGAGCGTTCGAGTTGCCCCGAATGGGCGGCCAACTTCTCCTCGAACCGGCTCAGCAGCGCGAACGCGTCGGCGGCGGCGCCCGCGAAGCCTGCCAGGACCCGGCCGTCGGCCAGGCGGCGCACCTTTTTGGCCGCTGCCTTGACCACGGTGTCGTTCAGCGTGACCTGGCCGTCCCCGACCAGGACGACGTTCGCACCACGCCGGACGGCGAGGATGGTGGTGCTCACGATTCGCGGGAATTCAGCCATGACTCACATTTTAGCAGGGCTCATGAAACGTACCCGGAATGGCCAGGGTTCCGGAACAGGCGTCCTCGCTGGAGGACAACCCGCGCGTCTTGGCACGTCGGATCGAACGGGGTCGCGTCGGCTCAATTGGTTCAAACTATTTATTTTAAATGACTTAGCGTGTCTATGTTCGCCGCAGCGGGGTGTTGGCCCGGTTCTGGCAATACACCCGGGCACTGAAGGAGACTTTGCCATGAGACACGTCGCACGGATCACACTCGTCGCCACCACGTTCCTGGTCGCCCTGGCCCTCGCCACACCGGCCGAAGCGAATGACCGTCGGGACCCACCACGGCACAGGATCGAGCACCGACATCAGCGTCATCACGCGCATCACAGGCATCACAGGCAGTTCGACCGTTACGACCATCTTGCGTTCCGGCACGAACGTTCTTTCCGCTACGACCGCTTCGACATCCCGCACCGCATCCACGGGAACCGGCGCGACGTGGTCCGGGAGTACCACGAAGGGAGCGTCTACTTCGCCCCGCATCGCCACCGTCACGCTGTCTACGTGTTCCCCGTGCGGTTCGGCCACGGTTGGGGCTTCCGTGAGCACTTCTACTGCGAGGGCGATCTCTTCCTGGACCACGGAAGGCTCGATTTTCACGGACGCCGGTTCAGTATCAGCCTCGGGTTCTAACGCTACCGGAATCCACTCAGGGCGGCGGCAAGCGGACTCGCCCTTCGCTTTCCGCCGCCCCTTGCTAGACTGGGCATCGTGAATCGGATGCGGATCGGCCCGCGCCGCGACGTAGCGGTAATCCTCCTCGCGGCGACCGCCTGTCTTTCGGGCTGCACGTCGCACGTCCCCGCGGACCCGACCGACGAAGGTGCAGTCCGGCCGCGGCTTCGCGTGCTGGGGACCGCCCAGGACGGAGGCTTCCCGCACGCGGCGTGCAGTTGCGATCGCTGCGAACTCGCGAGACGCGATCCCGGAGCCGAACGCCTCATCGCGTCGCTCGCCCTGATCGGAACCGACGGACGGGTTTTCCTCGTCGATGCAACGCCGGACATTCGCCGCCAATTGGACCGGCTTCGCGATGTGAAACCGGGGCCGGGCCGTGTCGACCGCGCGCCCGTCGATGGAGTGTTCCTCACTCACGCCCACCTGGGCCACTACACGGGGCTCGGTTTCTTTGGCTTCGAGGCGATCCACGTGAGAGAGCTTCCGCTTTACGTGACGCCGCGCATGGCGGACTTCCTCACGGCGAACGGCCCGTGGAGCCAGTTAGTGGAACTCCGCAACGTCCTCCCCGTCACGCTGACCCCGGGCGAACCGCTCGCCCTGGACGAGCGGTTGAGCGTCACCGCGTTCCGGGTGCCGCACCGCGACGAGTTCACCGACACGGTCGGGTTCCTGTTTGCGGGACCGCGGCAGCGAATCTTTTACGTACCGGACACCGACGGTTGGCAACACTGGGAGACGCCGCTCGAGGACTGGCTCGACAGCCATCACGTCGACGTCGCGATCGTCGACGGGACTTTCTTTTCGATGGACGAACTTCCCGGTCGCGACGTCGCAGCGATCGGGCACCCGCTCGTGATCGACACGATCGAACTTCTACGGGAACGCGTCGCCGCCGGAACGCTACGGGTCTTCTTCACCCACTTCAACCACTCCAACCCGCTGCTCGACGCCGACGGAGAACGCCGCCGGCTGATCGAGGCCGCGGGTTTCGAGGTCCTGGACGACGGGTTCGAGTTCCCGCTTTGAGCCGGGAGATCGGTTCCTAGCTCCCGAACAAGATCGAGAGCTTCCGCGCCTGCTCGGCCAGACGCCTGTCCAGGGTCCACAGGTTGTCAGACCGGATTCAGGTCGGCGACGGAATCGATCAGCAGGTCGGGTTTGAACCCGCTTTTACCAAGTTGCGCGTCGTCGAATTTCCCGGTGCGCACCGTCGCGGTTCGGCATCCGCTGGCCGCCCCTCCGGCTCCGTCGGTGATCACGTCGTCCCCGACGACGAGCACGTCCGACGGCGGAATCCCCAGCGAGCCGACCGCCTCGTCGAAGAAAACGCGTGACGGTTTTCCGACCAGTTCGGCCTCGACGCCAGTCGCGTACTCCAATCCGGCGACGAACGCCCCGGCGTCGATGCGCATCACCCCGTCCCCGGGATCCCAGAAGCGATTGCGTTGCAATGCCATCAGCCGCGCGCCCTGCCGGACCCACGTGAAGGCCCGTTGCATGACCTGCCAGTCGAGACGCTCGCCGAGATCGCCGAACACGACCCAGTCCGGGTCGTCCTCGACTCGTTCGACACCCTCGAAATCGGCCTCGGCGCCGTCGGCCACCAGCAGCGCCGCACGCCGGGCGCCCGAGGCGAGGATCCGTCGCCGCGCCAGGGCTGCCGGGTTCAGCACGTGGTCCACGTCGACGTCAAAGCCGGCCGCGTTCAACACGTCAACGATCCCGCGACGGGAAAAGCGCGTGGTGTTGGTCGTGAGCCGGACCTCGATGCCGGCTGCGCCGATACGTTCGAGCGCGGCGGCCGCACCTGGAATCTCGCGGCCGCCGGAAACCAACGTCCCGTCGACATCGCACAGCAAGCCGCGCACTCCGGGAATCCAGGCCATGCAGGCACCATAACACCCGGGAGCTACAATCCCCGCCGATGGACCGGCGACAAAAACCGGGGCCGATCCGCGTCGGTCTCGCGGGGTGGGACTACCCCGACTGGGAGGGCATCGTGTACCCGCGGCGCACCGGACGCGGCTTCGACAAGCTCGCGTGGATCGCACGGTTCGTCGACTCGATCGAGGTCAACAGTTCGTTCTACGGTCCCGTCCGTCCCGTGGTCGCTGCGGGCTGGGTACGGCGAACCGAGGCCTTCGAACGTTTCCGGTGGACCGCCAAATCGCACCGCAGCTGGACCCACGAAATCGAACCCGACCTGCGACGCGCGGTCGCCGACACGCTCGCCGGGCTGCGACCGATCCACGATGCCGGCCGGTTGGGCGCCTTGCTGGTGCAGTTCCCGCAACGGTTTCGCTGGAACCAGGGGAACGCGGAGCACGTGGAGCGCCTGGCGGAACTCGCGCACGGCTGGCCGCTGGTGCTCGAGGTGCGCCACAGCAGTTGGGTCGCCGAGGACGCCGGAGACCTCTTGCGGCGCCTCGGCATCGGCTGGTGTGTGGTGGACCAGCCGCCCGCGTCGGAGGCGTCGATCGAAGCGCTTCCGCGTCTGACGTCCGCGGTCGGCTACGTCCGCCTGCACGGGCGCAACGTGGAGCAGTGGTTCCGCAAGGAGGCCGGGCGCGACGAGCGTTACGATTATCGGTATTCGCTCACCGAGTTGGCGCCGTTGGCGCGAATCGCCAACGACCTCGCCGCACACGCCGCCGAAGTTTTTGTCGTACAGAACAACCACTTCCGCGGGCAGGCGCTGGTCAACGCGTTGCAACTCAAGCACCTGTTTACGGGCCAACGGCCGAAGTGCCCGCAGGGCCTCGTCGAAGCCTACCCCGACCTCGAACCCCTCGTCGAGGTCGAACGAGAAACGTTGTTCTAAACTAGAATGGGAAGAACAGCGGGATCAGCCAGGTGATGAGCGCGGCGTAGAGCACGGTAAGGGGTCCGCCGACGCGGAGGTAATCCGCGAACTTGTAGCCGCCGGGTCCGTAGACGAGCAGGTTCGTCTGGTAGCCGATCGGCGTGTAGAACGCGGCGGAGGCCGCGAACATCAGACCGACGAGAAACGGACGCGCGTCGACCGCGAGAGCGTCGGCGATGTTGATCGCCAGCGGTGCCAGCAGTGCGGCGGTTGCGTTGTTCGACATAGCACCCGTGAGCAGCGCGGTGAGCACGATGAACAGACCGAGGGCAAAATGCGGCCCCATCTGGCCACCAAAATGCAGGATCAGGTCGGCGACATCCGCCGCCGCTCCGGTGGTCTCCAACGCCACTCCGAGCGGGATCAACCCCCCCAGTAACACGATCACGGCCCAGTCGATCTCCTGGTACACGCGCCGGACGGGTAGGCACCCGGTGATGACCATCAGCACCGCGCCGGCGATCGCGGTGCTTACGATCGGGTAAATGCCGAGCGCCGCGACCGTCACGACCGCGGCGATGATCAGCCCCGCCAGCAGCGCCTTGCGAACATCGAGCGTCGGGAGGTCGAGTTCCTGCAACACGAGGAAGGCGCGCTGGCGGCGAAGTTTGGCCAGGTTCTGTCGCGGCGCCTGGATCAACAGCTCGTCGCCGAGCCGCAAGCGGATGTGCCCGATCTTCTCGAGCAGGTCCTCGCCACCCCGCCGGATCGCCAACGCCGTCGCCCCGAAGGTGTTGCGGAAGTCGACCGCCTTGAGACTACGGCCTTCGAGTTCGGAGTTGGTCGAGATGACGGCTTCGAACAGGACCGTGTCGCCGGAGCGCAGGGCGTCGTCGTTCGGATGCTTTTCGGGGCGCACCACGATACCGGCCTTGTCGCCCAAACGGACCAGAGCCGCCGCCGGCGCCTTGATCAAAAGAATGTCGCCTGCCCGCAAGGCGCCGTAGCCGGTCATCACGTTTCGCATCACCTTGTCGCGCACGTGACCGACCACCTCGAGGTCGTACCTCTCGCCGATCCTGGCCTCGGTCACCGTCAACCCGATCAGCGGGGAATCCTCGAGCACCAGGACCTCGCTCAGGTAGCGGTTCAGATGAAACCCTTCGGTCAGGCTCTCGGCCTGGATCCTCTCCGGGATGATGCGGCGTCCGATGATCATCATGTAGGCGCCGCAGATCAGCAAGACGATCAATCCCAGTGCGCTGAACTCGAACATGCCGAAACCCGGCAGGCCGTGCTTCTCGGCGGCCGAACTCACGATGATGTTGGTCGAGGTCCCGATCAACGTGCAGGTGCCCCCGAGCATCGCGAAAAAACTGAGCGGCATCATCAGATGACTGGGGCTGATCGAACGGCCGTGGCAGGCGCGCAGGACGAGCGGTAGGAAGATCGCGACCGCTGCGGTGTTGTTGATGAAGGCCGAAAACGGCACGATCGCCAGGCCGGTCATCAGCATGAGGGCGGTCGGCGAGGAGGGCCCGTGCTTGAGCAGGCGGTCGCCAAGCGCGTGGATCAGACCGCTGGCCTGCAATCCGGCACTCAGCACGAACATCGCGGCGACGGTGATCGTGGCGGGGTTGGAGAATCCGGAGAGCGCCTGCTCGGGGTCGAGGATACGCGTCAGCACGAGTACGCAGAGCACGACCATGGCGACAACGTCGGCGCGCAGGCGCTCGGTAGCCAGCAGCACGACGGCGACGATCAGCAAACCGACGAGAATCAACTCGTCCAACGCGAATCCTCCGCAAAGATGCGCCTATCTTAGTCCAGGCGCTGATCCGGAGAATCCATGGAATCATCGATCAGGTTCTTGCCTTGCGCGCGGACCGGCTGATCAGCCAGATCAGCCCGAGCAACGCGATGATCGGGAGCAAGGGTAGGAACAGCAGCGCTCCAACCGCGAACAAAGCCGCCAGCAGCACGGACCCGAGTGTGGCGATCCCGCCGAACACCGCACCGGCAACCCCGGCCACCATACCCAGCAGCGCGCCGATCAAGCGGAACGGCAGGAGGATCGCGAAGAGGACAAACTTGAACACGCCGGCGACCAGCATCAGCGGCAGCACGATCACAGCCGCGATCAGGAGCCCGAACGCAACGATCCCGAACACCACAAGTGCAGCGAATTCCAGCAATACTGCGCCCTCCCATGGGGATCCGCCCCCTCGAGAGCCGTGGCTACGGCACGCCCCTCTGTGCTTGGAACGTGCGAACGCTCGAATCGGTTTCATCGAAGTTGGACTCCCCGAAAAACCCAAAACCGGCCCATAATTGGCGCCGGAGATTCCCCTTCTTGACACATGCCCATTTACCCGCCCGCAACCTGAGCCGCCGCCTGACGGCCGTGCTGGCGTTGACGGCCGTCTTCACGGTGGTCGAGGCGGTGGGCGGTTGGCTAGCGAACAGCCTCGCGTTGCTCGCCGATGCCGGCCACATGCTCGGCGACAACATCGCGTTGGTCATCGCCCTGGTGGCCGCCTGGTCGGCCAAACGCCCCCCGGATCCGACGCGCACCTACGGCTACCAGCGCGCCGAGATATTGGCTGCGCTGTTCAACGGCGTGGCGTTGATCATCATCGCTTTCTACGTGTCGGCGGAGGCCTGGAAGCGGTTCTCGGACCCGCCGGAGGTGCAATGGCAGTCGATGCTGGTGATCGGCGTGGCAGGGCTGCTCGTCAACGTCGTCGCCGCCGGGGTACTCCACGGCTCGCAGCACAACCTCAACATGCGCGGCGTCTACCTTCACGTGCTCGGAGATCTGTTGGGTTCGATCGGGGTGTTGATCGCGGCCGTCTGCGCGGGTTTCGGCGGTTGGGCCATCGCCGACCCGATCGCCAGCGCCGTGCTGGCGCTAATCATCGTGTACGGCGCGATCCGCTTGGTGTTTCAAGCGGTGCACGTCTTGATGGAAGGTACCCCGTCGCATCTCGACGCCACGGAAGTACAAACCCGGCTGGCTGAACTCCCCGGCGTGGCCGGCGTGCACGACCTTCACCTGTGGACGCTCGGCGGCAGCCAAACCGTGCTCACCGCACACCTGGTTTGCGATCACAACGAGGCGCCGAACCGGCTGCTGAGGTCCGCGACGAGGTTGCTGGATACCCGCTTCGGCATCACGCATACCACGCTCCAGATCGAGCCACCCGACTACAACATCGTGGAGAGCGTCGAACCGGGGCGAGACGGTTAGAGGACCGACTCGACGTCAGAGATCGAACTCGACCCCTTGGGCCAGCGGCATCTCACTGCCCCAGTTGAGCGTGTTGGTTTGCCTCCGCATGTAGATTTTCCACGCGTCGGAGCCGGACTCGCGGCCGCCACCGGTCTCTTTTTCGCCGCCGAACGCGCCGCCGATCTCGGCCCCCGAGGTGCCGACGTTGACGTTGGCGATCCCGCAATCGCTGCCGCGATGGGACAGGAACGTCTCCGCCGAAATCATGCTCGTCGTGAAGATCGACGAGGACAATCCTTGCGGGACGTCGTTATGCGCCGCCACCGCCTCGTCCAGCGTATCGACTTCAAGGATGTAGACCAGCGGGGCGAAGGTCTCCTCTCGAACGATCTCCATCCCCTTACCCGCACGCACTACGGTGGGCTCGACGAAGAACCCTGGGCGGTCGATCTTGTTTCCGCCGCACAGGACCTCGCCACCCTGCTCGTGCACCTTCTTGAGCGCGTTCAACATGTCGTCGCGCGCAGCGTCATCGATCAGCGGACCCATCAAAGTCGACGGGTCGAGCGGATCTCCGATACGGACCTTTCCGTAGGCCTTGACCAGGCGCTCGGTGAACTCGCGGGCGATGCCTTTCTGGAGGATCAGACGACGCGTCGACGTACAGCGTTGACCCGCCGTCCCGACAGCGCCGAACGTGCATGCGCGCAGTGCGAGTTCCTGATCGGCATCGTCCATCACGATCACTGCGTTGTTCCCACCGAGTTCGAGCAGCGAACGGCCGAGCCGCTTGCCGACGACGACGGCGATGCGACGGCCCATCCGGCACGATCCGGTGGCGGAAATCAGCGGGATTCGTCTGTCCGCGAGCATCGCCTCACCGATCTCCGAACCACGTCCGATGATCAGGTTGAAGATCGCGCTCAAATTGTTGCGTTCCATCACTCGGTTGGCGATGTTTTGGACAGCGATGGCGGTCAGCGGGGTCTTGGACGAAGGCTTCCAGATCATGGTGTCGCCGCAAACCGCCGCGATCGCCGCGTTCCAGGCCCACACGGCCACGGGGAAATTAAAGGCCGTGATGATGCCGATCGGCCCAAACGGATGCCACTGTTCGTACATCCGGTGCTGGGCGCGCTCGGAGTGCATCGTCAGCCCGTAGAGTTGCCGCGACAACCCGACGGCGAAGTCGCAGACGTCGATCATCTCCTGCACTTCGCCGAGACCCTCGGACAGGATCTTGCCCATTTCCAGCGAGACCAACCGTCCCAACGGTTCTTTGTGGGCGCGAAGCTCCATGCCGAGTTGGCGGACGATCTCGCCGCGTTGCGGCGCCGGCATCATGCGCCAGTCCGCGAACGCATCCTGCGCGGCGCTGATCACCCGCTCGTAGTCGTCGAGCTTGGCTTGGCGCACGCAAGCCAACGGTTGCCCGTCGGTCGGGTTGATCGAAATCAACTCCGGACCGTCGGTCTCGATCCATTTCCCGGTGCATGCTCCGGAATTCGATGCGTCGACGCCGAGTTGTCTCAACAGATCTTCGGCGACCATCTCCTTGGCCATAACTCCTCCAAGCGTATCGGTGGGACCGGGCGACTTTATCAGACCGTCCGCGAGGCGTCAGGCCGGACCTTCGGGGAACTCGGTCGGCGGCAGGAGGTAGCGCACGTCGCCGTCGATTTCGGTGTCGAATTCGGGCCCGAGTTCGAGTCGTCCACGCAGCGACGCGGAGGCCAGCAGGTAGAGCTCTTCGCCATCCCGAACGAGCAGAGCGGCCTCGACCTTGCGCATCCGACCGAGCAAGTCGGTAGCCGCCTGGTAGCTCGACGCGGCGAGCGCGGTGGCGAAGGCATCGGCATCGCCGGCAGTATGGCCGGTGCCGATCGCAAGGATGACGTCCCCGTCGACGGCCCGGCCGGTTCCGGGATCGAACAGCGTTTCCGCGCCGACACGGCCCTGCCCGGCGATCGCGACACCGCGGTTGGCGATCCGCAGCCTCAGTAGGGTCCGCCCGGGCCGGCGCGGGTCCTCCAGTGGGACGGACCAGTACTCGGCATCCGGCGGCGCATTCCACGCGTAGGCATTCCCACCCAGCACGAACAACCCCGCGTAGCTGCCGGACTTGGCCAGGACGCGGGACGCAACTTGAAGTGCGTAGCCCTTCGACAGACCGCCGAGATCGATTTCGATCCCCGGCCGCCGGAACCGGACCGCGTGTGCTTCTCGCACCAACACGACCCACTCCCAGCCCACGTCCTCGAGGGCCGCAGCCACGGCGGATTCGCCCGGATCACCGTCCTCGTACAACCGGCCGAGGCGGCCGACGGTGGGATCGAAGGCCCCCCGGCTGGCCTGCGCGTAGTCCAGCGCCAGTTGCACGGCACGGTACAGATCGATGTCCTGAATCGTGTAGTACTCGTGGGGTGCGCGCCGGTTGAGCCGGGCCAACTCACTGTCCGGCGATCGAAAATCCAGCTTCCGGGCCACCGTGTCGATCGCCTTGCGCGCATCGGCGACCGCCTCCTCGAAGCGTTCCTCGCTCCCCATGTAGAGTTCGATGAATCCCTCGCGTCCCATGGCCTGAAGCGGCTCGGACCGGTGCACGGGCTCGGAGCACCCGGCGAGGGCGACCGCGGCGACGAGGGACATGACTCTCAGACCGAATTCCATCGTTCTCCCATCCCGTTTTGGACGCGCTCGATTCGCGGCGGCGAACTATGCCGGGACCGCGACGCGTGACCCTTGATACGATAGCGCCATGACCCAATACGGGCACAACCTCGGATTCATCGATGAGCTGTTCCGGCAGTATCGCACCCACCCGCAGTCCGTCAGCGAGGCCTGGCAGGAGTTCTTCAAGGACTACCGCCCGGCGGAACCTATCGCGGGGCGACCTGCGCTGGCGTCCGCCGAGAGTTCGACCGCCGCGAACGATCTTCCGGAAAATGCGAAACCGATGGTCGGGATCGACGCACGCATCGTCGAGAACATGCAGGCGAGCCTGGAGATCCCGACGGCCACGTCGGCACGCACGATTCCGGCCAAGATCCTCGAGGAGAACCGACGGATCATCAATCAACATCAGGCCACCGTCGCCGGCGCCAAGATTTCGTTCACGCACCTCGTCGCCTTCGGGCTCATCCGTTGCGTCGAACGCCACCCCGAGATCAATGCGCGGTTCGTCCGGAGCGGCGGCAAGCCTCACCGGGTCGTCGAACCGGATGTGGCGCTCGGGTTGGCCATCGATCTGGAAAAGAAGGGGCGGCGCGTGCTGCTGGTGCCGAACATCAAGCAGGCGCAGACGCTGGATTTTCCCGCGTTCGTCGAGGCCTACAACGATCTCGTCAGGCGCGCCCGCGAAGACCGGCTAACCGTGGACGATTTCGCGGGCACCACGTTGACGCTGACCAATCCGGGGATGCTCGGCACGTCGCTGTCGATCCCGCGGTTGATGCAGGGCCAGGGCGCGATCATCGGCATCGGGTCGATCGGGTACCCCGCAGAGTACGCAGGGATGGCCCCCGAGGTCGTTGCGCGATCGGGTCTGTCACGCGTGATGACGGTCACGAGCACGTACGACCATCGCATTGTCCAGGGCGCGGTTTCCGGACGTTTCCTCGCCACGTTCGAGGAACTGTTGCTGGACGGCCCGGGTTTCTACGCCCGATTGTTCAAGGAACTCGGGATCCCGCGGGAGCCGTTCGAATGGTCCAGCGATCGGGACCCGGAGAGCACGGGCGGGCCCTCCGCCGACGAGGCGATCGCCAAGCAGGCCGCCGTCCTGCAGTTGATCCGGGCCTACCGGGTACGTGGGCACCTGTGGGCCGATCTCGACCCTCTGGGGTACGACCCGAAACCCAACCCGGACTTGGAGCTTGCAACGTACGGCTTGTCGGTCTGGGATCTCGACCGCGAGTTCATCTGCGGCGGACTGGGCGGGATGCGGGACAAGCTGGAGCTGCGCCGCATACTCGACACGCTGCAGCGGACGTATTGCCGCCACATCGGCGTCGAGTACATGCACATCCAGGACAGCGCGGCGCGGCACTGGTTGCAGCAGCGCCTCGAACACGAGGACGCGGCGCGACCGTTCGACCGCGATCTGAAAATGCGGATCCTCAAGGACCTCAACCGAGCAGAAGCGTTCGAAACGTTCCTCCACACCAACTACGTCGGGCAGAAGCGATTTTCGCTCGAGGGATCCGAGACGTTGATCCCGATGCTCGACCTCCTGCTTGAGGAAGCCGCGGCGGCCGGCGTAGAGCAGGTTGTCATCGGCATGGCACACCGCGGCAGGCTCAACGTGCTGGCACACGTGGTGGGCAAGAGCTACGGCCAGATTTTCGGCGAGTTCGAGGGAATCGATCCCCTCTCGACCCACGGCTCCGGCGACGTGAAATACCACCTCGGCGCGCGCGGCGAATACCGCGCGGAAGACGGCCGCGTGATGGAAATCGTGCTGGCGTCGAATCCGAGCCACCTCGAGGCCGTCAACCCCGTCGTCGAGGGGATGGTGCGAGCGCGACAGGACATCGCGGGTGAGGACGGCCGGCGCCGCGTGATGCCGCTCTTGATCCACGGGGATGCGGCGTTCGCCGGGCAGGGCGTCGTGGCGGAAACTCTCAATCTTTCCCAACTCGCCGGTTACCGGACCGGCGGGACGATCCATCTCGTGGTCAACAACCAGATCGGTTTCACGACCCGCCCGTCGGATGCACGCTCGTCGACCTACCCCACCGACGTCGCCAAAATGATCGGTGCGCCGATTTTTCATGTCAACGGCGACCGGCCCGAAGATGCGATCCGCGCCACGCGGCTGGCGCTCGCGTACCGCCAAGCGTTTCAGTCGGACGTGGTCGTCAACCTGTTTTGCTACCGGCGTTGGGGGCACAACGAGGCGGACGATCCCTCGTACACCCATCCGTTGCTCTACGCCCGGATCGACCGACACCGGTCCGTGCGCAAGCTCTACACCGAACAGCTTCTGAGAAGCGGAGATTTCGACCTCAAAACAGCCGAGGAGGCGCTCGAGCATTTCCGCCTGCACATGCGACAGGTTCACGACGAGGTCAAACGAACGGCCAAGGCGGACGTTTCCGATCTATCGCCGGCGAACGACGAAACCGGGTTGGACCCCGACGCGGCCGCCCAGACCCAGCTCGGCCAAGGAACGTTGGAGACGATCCTCGAAGCGCTCGTCCACACTCCCGAGGGATTCACCGTCCATCCCAAACTCGAAACCCAGCTAGCGCAGCGGAAGGCCAAATTCGAAACCGATTCGATCGACTGGGCGCTCGGCGAGGCGCTGGCCTTCGGCGGGCTGGTGCTCGAAGGCATCCCGATACGCCTGTCGGGGGAAGACTGCGGGCGCGGCACCTTCAGCCAGCGCCACGCGATCCTTTACGATCACAAGACCGGGCAACCGTATGTGCCTCTTGCGAACCTCGAGCCCGGTCAGGGCACGTTCCAGGTGTACGACTCCCTGCTGTCGGAGTTCGCTGTGCTTGGCTTCGATTACGGCTACAGCGTCGACCACCCGCAAGCTCTCGTGTCATGGGAAGCCCAGTTCGGCGACTTTTCGAACGGCGCCCAGGTGATCGTCGATCAGTTCTTGATCTCGGCCGAGGAGAAGTGGAACCAGACCAGCGGGCTGGTGCTGCTGTTGCCGCACGGGTACGAGGGCCAGGGACCCGAACACTCGAGTGCCAGACTCGAACGTTTCCTGACCCTGGCCGCGCGCAAGAACATCCGCATCGCCAATCCCACGACTCCGGCGCAGTATTTCCACTTGTTGCGGCTGCAAGCGCGTCACCCCGAACGCAAACCACTCATCGTGATGACGCCCAAGAGCCTACTGCGCCACCCCCAGGCGGTGTCGCCGCGGAACGATTTCACTTCCGGACGCTTCCAGGAACTGCTCGACGACCCGCGCGACCTCCGGCCTGCCGACGTCGACCGGCTCGTCTTGTGCAGCGGCAAGATCTACTACGATCTGGCGAAGATGAACGCGGAGTGTGCGAGGACGGCGATTGCGCGGCTGGAATTGCTCTACCCGTTCGATCGCCGGGGAGTCTCCGCGTTGCTCCGGCGCTACGCCGACGCGACGCGCGTGGTGTGGGCCCAGGAAGAGCCGCTCAACATGGGTGCGTGGAACTTCATCAACCGGCGCCTACGGCCGTTGCTGGAACCCAAGCAGACACTCTCGTGCGTCGCACGCGCGAGGTCCGGAAGCCCCGCGACGGGTTCGTTCCGCCGACACACCAAGGAGCAACGGGCGATCGTCAAACAGGCGTTGACCGGCGATCTCGACGTGCAAGTCGGGGTGCGTCGCCCGAACGACGACTAGCCCAACGCGTCCTTGAGCTTGTCGGCGAGAAGGGAGCCGAAGCCTTCGGTCGAATCGCTGATCGGAGTCTGCGGGGGCCGCTCCGCGCGAGGCGCGCGCCGCCGCGGGCGCTCACGTCGTGCCGAATCACTCTCCCCGTTGCGACCGGTCTGACGGGCCGCGCCCTTCTTGGCCAAGCGAATGCGTCCGCGATCGTCGATGCCGACCACCTCGACGTCCACTTCGGTGGCAATCGGGAAATGACGCTCGAGATCGGTTCCGGGCGGCGTCCCGGTCAAAATGTTCGGCATCAAACCGACCCGACCGGGGCCGAGCCATACGAACACGCCGAAGGGCTCGATGCGTTGCACCTTGCCGTTGAGTTCGACCCCCGGTGCAAGCTCGGGCAGCGGGGCGACCGCGCCGTCCCCACCCGGCGTCAAGGAAATCCTACGTCGCTCGGTATCCACTTTGAGCACGCGCCAGGACTGTTCGGACCCTGGTGTCAGTCCGTCCTTCCAGCCCGCCAGTGCCGGGGGGAACTCGCTGGCCGGCGCCAACGCTTCGACGCCGGGCGAGAGCTCGATGAACGCACCGAAATCGGCGAGTCGGAGCACCTTGCCCGCATACACGCCGCCCACTTCATACGTTTCCGTAACGGACGCCCAGGGATCCTCGGAAGCTTGCCGGATGCTCAGCGAGATGCGGTCGCTGTCGTCATGCAGCTTGAGAATCTTGACGCGCACGGGTTCACCCACGTGAACCGCCTGGTCGACCCGGTTGATGCGGCCGTGAGACAACTCCGTGATGTGCACGAGCCCGTTGACGCCGGCGCCGAGGTCGACGAACGCGCCGAACTTGGCCAGTCCGGAAACACGGCCGAGCATCACGGCGCCGTCGATCAACGTGGCGCGCACCGCGGAGGCTTCTTCGCGGCGCTCGGCCTCGAGCACCGCGCGGCGCGAAACGACGACGTCATCTCCGCCGCGGCGCAACTGGGTGATCTGGAACAGGTGGGTGGTGCCGACCCATGACTCGGGGTCGTCCACACGCTGAACATCGATCTGCGAGTGCGGGCAAAAAGCCCGCGCCTTGCCGATGCGAATCTCGTACCCCCCCTTGATCGTTTTCTCCACCCGGCCGTTGATCCCTCGCTTACCGCGAAACGCCCGGTACAAAGGAGCGACGCGTGCTTGCCTGGCTTTTAGTTCGGCCGCTTTTTCTTCGGCCTCGGCCGTCTTGGACGATGACTCGCCCGCGTCAGTCTCCGCGGTCTTAGCGCTGGTCTCTACGACCGGCTGACCGTCTTCCGCCTGCGCGGATGCCTCGCTGGTGGTCGCGGAGTCTTTGGCTTCCGGTACGGCCTCATCCGTCGGAGGCACCCCGCTTGCCTCGGGCTTGGTCTCGTCGCTCAACGTCTATCCTCTTCTCCTGGGGTTCCCCGGTCTTCCACAGATATATGCCGTGGGCTGCTCGATTTTGCCACCGTAAACGCGTTCAACGCTATCTTTAGCACCTATTACGGCTTGCGATGCGTCCGCACGGACAACTCGGTTCCCGTGTGGCATCCTTGCGTCGTGGAGCCCGACGGCGTGTTGCAAACACCGGAAAACACCGATATTCGACCCGATCGGCGGAGCCTCCGATGAGCCTCGCGATCGAGCCGAGTCGCTCGCTGAAACAGGCCGGCTTTCGCGGTTCGGTCGATCACGCGGCCTCGCTCGCGGGCCTGACCACGTGGCGTATCGGCGGACCGGCCGAAGTCTTGGCCACGCCGGCCGACCGGGAGGACCTGCGGATCGCGCTTGCCTGGGCCGCCGCGAACGGGATCCCCTGGCGCATGCTGGGCAACGGCTCGAACCTGTTGGTGCGCGACGAAGGCGTCCGCGGTCTCGTCCTGCGGGTCCGCCGCGTGCTCGACGACGTGACCATCGACGGAACCAGGATCGTGGCCGGCGCGGGGGCATCGTTCCCCATGATCGCACGTGCCGCCGCTCGTGCGGGGCTGGCCGGGCTGGAGTTCGGCGCGGGGATCCCCGGCACGATCGGCGGCGCGGTGGTAATGAACGCCGGCTGGCACGAGTACGAGATCGGCGCCTCGATCGAGTCGGTGGACTACCTCGACGATGCGGGCAACGAACAATGCATCACCACCGATGAAACGACCTACGGTTACCGCCGTTCGATTTTCCGCGAACGACGCGGGGTCGTACTCGGGGCAACGCTGAAACTCGCTCGGGGCGACGCCGAGGAAATCCGTCGACGCATGGATGGGTTTGCGGAATCGCGAAAACGGAACCAACCGACGGAACTGGCGTCCTGCGGCTCGGTGTTCCTCAAGCCCGACGGCGACTTCGCCGGTCGCCTGATCGAAGAAGCCGGCCTGAAGGGCACGCGGCGCGGCGCCATCGAAGTCTCACGCAAACACGCCAACTTCTTCGTCAATAGCGGCGGTGGAACCGCCGCCGATGCCCTCGCGCTCGTCGAAACCGTGGAAGCCGAAGTGGAGCGGCGTTTCGCCGTCCGGCTGATCCGGGAGTTCGAACTGTGGTGACCGCGCGACCGCTAGGGGTCCTGCAGATGCTCATCGTCGATCCATCCGCTCAGCCGGCTAACCAGAGACGCCCGCGCCGCTTCGTCAAAGACAACCTGATCGGCTCCGTCGGTCAGCAAACCATCGAACAGGGCCCGTTTGTTCTCGACGACCTGCCGAACTTTTTCCTCGATCGCGCCGCGCGTGACGAAATGGAGCACGCGCACGCTGCGCTGTTGCCCCATGCGGTGAACGCGACCGACACGCTGCTCGAGCACTGCGGGGTTCCACGGGACTTCCAGGTTGACGACGATCGACGCGGCATCCTGCAGATTCAGGCCGAGACCACCGGCGTCGGTCGAGAACAACACGCGAAAATCGGGCTCGACACGGAACGCGTCGAGCAGCACGTCGCGTGCTTGAGTCTTGAGGCCGCCGTGGAACAACCCGGAACGGATTTCGCGGCGCCCCAGGGTGTCCCGCGTGACGAACTGGGCCAGCTGGAGCATCCGCTTCCACTGGCTGAACACCACGACCTTCTCTTCGGACTCGTCGAGCAGTTCCTCGAGCACCTGTGCGAACTCTTCGAGTTTGGGCGAACCGATCGCTCGCCACTCTTCGGGCTCAGGCGGGCGCGGGTCGGCGATGCGGTCCTGCCACAGATCCCACGCGTCCTGCGCGTGCGCGTTGCACAATATTCGCATCCGCGTCAGCGCGCGTAACAACTTCTGAATCTCGACGCCGCTGAGCGCTTTTCCCTGCCCCACCAGGGTCGCGACGCGTGCGGCCTGGCGTCGGTAGGGGCGGCGCTGCAGAGCGCTCATACCGGTCCAAAACGTGTTGTCGGTTCGATCCGGAAGCTGATCGAGGACTTCCTGCCGGTCGCGTCGCAGGAAGAACCCGCGCAACCGGCGGCGCAGCACCTCCAACCCCTCGTAGGCCAACACCCTGCCCTGCGCGTCCTCAACGATGTGGAACGGGCGCAGGCGCCAACGCGGCCCCAACGCCCGCCGGTGCAGGAACTCGACCAACGAATGGAGTTCGGTTAGCCGGTTTTCCAGTGGCGTGCCGGTCAGGATGAACGCCCAGCGCGAATTCAAGCGCTTGACGGCGCGCGCGGTTTTCGTGCCATGGTTCTTGATCCGTTGTGCTTCGTCGAGGATCACGAGATCCGGGGCGGTCGCTTGGATCGCGTCGAGATCCCGCAACAGCAACTCGTAGTTCAGGATCAGGAAACCCGTTCGCCACTCCACGTAGGATTCGAGTCTCGTCTCGCGAGGGCCGTCGATCACCCGGGAGCTTTCGTGACAGACCTTCTCGATCTCTCGCGCCCACTGATGCTTGAGCGAGGCCGGACAAACCACGAGTGCCTTGGCGGCGCCGTGCGCGCGGCGAAGCAACAATGCTGCCGCGATCGATTGCGCGGTCTTACCGAGCCCCATGTCGTCGGCGAGAAATGCCCGTCCGCAATGGGCCAGGAAACGCACGCCGATTTCCTGATAAGGATGCAGCTTCAAGCCCAGGTGCGGAACGATCTCGGACCACGCCGCCGCGATCGCCACGACGTCGGTGCGCTCGGCGTCGCCCGCCGCGCCGTCGAGGAACCTGCGCCGGACGATCGGATCCTGGTCGAAACGCCAGCCCGCCGCACGCGCCGAACCTTGTGCGGATTCCAGCGCCTCGGCGATCCAGGTCCCGGGCCGTGTATCTTGCGGCGTTGCGCGCAGGTAACCGTCGTCCCCGAACCAGCGCCCGAGTTCATCGGGAACGTGTCCGGACGGCGTATCGAGGCGGATCTCCTCCAATGGCTGCGGTGTGCGGTCCGTCCACACGCGCGGCGAGAACCAAACCGACAGCAGGTCGAGCGGGATCCGCTTCGGTTTACGCAGGTACCAGCGACGCACTCGCTCGATGTGCTCGCAAGTTCCCAGCTCATTCTCAGCGAACTCCTCGCAAGTGCAATTCGGCCGTTCAGCCTTGGGGCCGCGCAAGCAAACTTCGTGGCGTTTGCCGGACCGTTCGAGCACCGCAAACCTCGGCGGATCGTGCTCGCCGGAGATGAGATCGACGCTGAACCGTTTGCGCAGGCTCCGTTGAGCCCGAAGGAGGATCTCCTCGGTGCGGGCTCGGGTGATCCGCTCGTCGCGCGTCAGCGTTCGCTCCCCGCCTCCGAGCACGACGAACCCGGCCAACGCGGTGGCCGGCACCGAGTTTGCTCGCCGGGCGCTGCGCCGCGCCCTTCCCTCCCCGATCTTGGGAACCTCGCGCAACGGGAATCGCAACGTTTCGAGGGCGGCGACCGCGTGCTTGCAGGCCGGTCTCGCCCCGTCGGGGCAGGTGCACTCGGAGTCCAACTCGCCGCGGAAACAGTGCACGGTCACTTCATGGGGCACGGGGCGGTGGTCGCGAACACGGGCTTCCAGCCCGCTCCCGTCGGGTGTCAGCCGCAACCATTCGACACGCCCGAGCAGCGCGTCGCGACGCCCACCACGGAATGCACGCCGGCCGGCCCAGGCCTCCAGGTCGGATTCAAGCAATCGCCGGTCCGCCGGGATCGGCGGCTTGGTCGGTGTCTTGGCTCGCGGCACGTGTCGCTCCAGGACGGAAAGGCGTGTTCGCTCCGTTCCCGTAATTGAACCTGTCAGTTTGCCTCATCGCGACATGATCCGGCAACCCGAAGGGTGTGCCGTCCTGTCGCTCAACGGCCCGCGGGTAGGCAGGCTACGGTATGCTCGCCGAGTCGAACTCGAATACGGGACCGAACGTGGCCAAACGAATGGGAAAGAAGAAGATGACCGATCCGCTCGCCACGCGCCTTACCGCGTTTGCCGCCGAACGATTCCCGACCGCGGTCACCGAGATCGCCGCGGCGCTCGAACCGATCTTCGTTTCACGCTCCGGAGAAAACGAAGTAGCCATCGATGCGCTGCGCGAGCCCGCGCGCACCGCGATTCTCGAGCGCTTCGGCTCCGCGGCGCCGGTCGACCTGTTCGAGACCAGCCCGGCCGTCCGCGTCGACGAACGGCTCGCAGCGGAAATCCGACGCATTTCCGACGAGGTCGATGGGTTCCTGCGCCGCGAGGCGATTCGTGCCTCGCTCAACGACGACGAAAAGCGGCATCTATTGCGGGGGATGTGCCTGACTCGCGCCACCGACAACCAACTCAAGGCGTTCTTCCTCGGTGGGGAAATCAAGTACGAGGGGGCCGGTTTCCAAGGCAAGGGTTTTCGCTCGCTGGGACAGGAGGCGATCTACGCGGTGCCGCTGCGGTTGCGCCGCGGCGAGGCATATCGCGGCGAGGATGGGAGTTGGCGAGGCGACGTGATCGCTCCGTTGATCCGCGACGCGGGGGCCGCGCTGGCGATGCACCCGGAACCCGAGACCGTTCGCATGATTCTCTCGGCCCAGGTCGGCAAGGCCGGCCCTCCGATGGACGGGCGGGACTTCCACATCGGCGACTTCGATCGTGGGATCCTCCCCGCTTCGGCTCCGCTTTCGATTTCGACCGTGACGGCGGCGGGGATGGCCCTCGCTTTCTGGCGCCGCGGCGAGGACCGCGTCGCGGTCTCGTTCATCGGGGAAGGCGGGACGTCGTTGGGCGAATGGCACGAGGCGATCAACCTCTGCGCCGCGCGGCGCCTCCCGGCGATTTTCTGTGTGCAGAACAACCAGACCGCATTGTCGACCCCGGTATCCGAACAAAGCGCGGTGCGCATTTTCGCCGACAAGGCGATCGGGTACGGGATTCCGGGGCTCACGTTGGACGGCACCGATCCCGAATCCATCGCGTGCGCATTTGCGTGGGCCGCCGAGCGGGCCCGAAGCGGGCACGGACCCACGTTGATCGAGTTGATCTCGATGCGCATTTGTGGGCACGCGCACCACGATGACATGCTCTATCTCGGCCGCGAACCACAACCGGGTTGGGACTACCCGGAGTTGACCGAAAAAGGCTACGCCGATACCGTGGCCTGGGACTACTGGTCGCGCCGTGACCCGATCAAACGCTACGGGAAGAAGCTCGAGGCGGACGGGATCCTCGAGGCCGGCGAACTCGACAGCTACAAGGAGGAAGCCGACCGCATCGTGGCGATCGAAACACGGCACGTCATCGCGGCGCCGTGGCCGGACGCCGATGATGCCGGTGCTCGCGTGGTCGCCGGGGAACCGCCACGGCGACACCGCGAGCCGCTCGATGAGCGCGCGACTCGGCCGGCGGAATCTTTACCGCCGGTCGAAGCGGCCCCGGAGTTCGATCCGCAGGGCCGCACTTACCTGGAGGCGGTGATGCTCGGCGTGGGCGACGCGCTCGCCGCGGACGAACGTGTGTTCGTCTACGGGCAAGATGTCGGCGGTAAGTACGGCAACGCGTTCCTGCTGTTACGCCCGCTGCTCGAGCGCTACGCGGCGCGGATCATCAACGCTCCCCTTTCCGAGGGCGGTATCCTCGGCGCCTCAATCGGCGCGGCTCTCGCGGGCGAGCGGCCGATCGCCGAGATCCAGTTCAACGACTTCGTTGCGACCGGGTTCAACCAACTCGTCAACAACGCGGCAAAGATCCGGTATCGCTGGGGCGGGTCGGTTCCGATCGTGGTGCGCTTGCCCTGCGGCGGCCTGCGGCGCGCCGGACCCTACCACAGCCAGAACACGGAACCGTGGTTCTACCGCACGCCGGGACTCAAGATCGTGATTCCGTCGACCCCGCACGACGCCCGTGCGTTGATGGCTGCGGCCGTCGCCGATCCCGATCCGGTGCTGTACTACGAGCACATCAGTCTGTATCGCGATCCGAAGATCAAGCAACGGCTCGACGACGACCCGCCGGCGCCGATACCGCTGGGGAAGGCGGCGCTGCGCCGCGCGGGGGCGGACCTCGCGCTGGTGTCCTACGGGGCGTACGTCCATCGCTGCATGGAAGTTGCCGAACGGTTGAGCGCGGACGGGATTGAGGCAGCGGTGCTGGATCTGCGTTGCCTGGCCCCGCTCGACCGCGACACGTTGCTCCGTGTGGCCAGTTACTGCGGGAAGGTGCTGATCGCCCACGAGGACTCGCGCACCGGCGGGATCGGAGAGAGTCTCGCCGCGATCATCCAGGAAGAAGCGTTCGAGTTTCTCGACGGGCCGGTGCGTATCGTCGGAGCGTTGGATGCGCCGGTGCCCTACTCGCCGCCCCTCGAAGATCGGTTCCTGGCGGGCGTGGACCGGATCGAACGAGCGGCGCGGCTGCTGGTCGAGTTCTAAGCTACGACGTACCGGACCGTTCGCATTCCGTCAGCTTCTTCGCGCTCTCTTGGAGCAAGAGCGCGTTCTTGAGCACGGAACCGTAGTCGAACAGGACGTCTCGGCGTTGGGCGGTGCTGAAGTTACCCAGGGCGCGGTGGAGCAAAAGGGCGTCCTGGTGGACGAAGTTCAACTGAACCTCTCCGTCGACGTCCTCGTTGGCGCGGTAACACGCGCGCAAGTTTCGGATACTCGTCGCCAGTATTCCGAATTGCTTCTCGATCTTGTCGATGTTGTCCCCGCAACAGATCCGCGCCATGGTCGCAGGGGTGTCCCCCGAGCCCTGGCTCATGGACACCGCGCCGCCCTTCAGCTTGGAACCGGCGTTGGTCACCTGGCCGCTGATGGCATCGACCACCTGGTGGAGCCTCTGGAGTTCGGTCTTGGGTGCTTCCGGTTCTTGCGTGTCCGATCCGCCGACCGACGCCAGGAGACCCGTCGTGGCGAAGGCCAACAGCAGGGCCGAGAAACGTTTGCGCATCAAAACCTCCACGCTTGCGGTCCTTGAATTGGTACCCCGCCCCACCTGACCGCGCAAGGGCGAGGCATCGAAGGAATCCGGCCCGATCACCGGAAGTCCATGCGAATAAGCCAGTTACATGCTTGAGTGCTATCATGCTTCCCCCGTTTCCGTGAGGCGCTTTCGAGTGACCGACGTTCCCGAATCCACCCCCTGTCCGTTCGGGCGGCTCGCCGTCGAATTGGACGAACTGGCCCGGCACGCGCCCGCCCGCCTGGCGGAGCGCGTCGCCGAATTGACGGTGAAGGAGCAGGCGGAACTGGCCTTGCGCTTGGAACCACGCCAACGCATGGAACTTTTGTTGCATGCGCCCAAGCCGATGCTGCTAGTTCGCGCGCTCCCCGATTTCGACTGGTACATCACGGTGCGGGAAATCGGTCCGGCCGACTCCGCAGCTTTGATCAGCCTCGCATCCCACGAACAGATGATTCACCTGTTCGATCTCGAAGCCTGGCGCCAGGATCGATTCGACGGCGACCGAGCGGGGGGCTGGCTCGCGGTGCTGCTGGAATCGGGAGAGCCGGCGTTGCGCCGTTTCCTTCGCCATGCCGACGAGGAACTGCTGGCCTTGCTGCTCAAACACTGGCTTCACGTCGAACCGCTGGAATACGAGGATGGTGCGGATGTGCACGGGCACGGGCTGGGCGATTCGGGGACCGAGGAGGGTAGGTTGATGCCCGACGGCTACCACCGTTATTTACCGACGATCCCTGAACACGAGCCCGCAGCGCAACGGATCCTGCAGATCCTGTATGTGGATCAGCCGGAGCGCTACCACAGTGCGGTGTGGGCCTCGCTGTGGGAGTTGCCTGCGGAACTCGAGGAACTCGCGCTGAAATGGAGAAATAGCCGGCTCGAAGAACATGGATTCCCCTCCTGGGAAGACTCGCTCGACGTCTACGGTGCGCCCGGCACAACGATCGGCTTGTCCGGGCTCGCTGTCCCGACGAACCCCGACGGGCTGGCGGCGAGCCGCCGCGCGTTGATGCCCACCTGGTGCGTTCCCGCGCTGGTCGCCGCGACGGACCTGTTGGACGGAGAGCAGCGCGAACGCGTGTTGCAGGAAGCGGTCTCCGTGGCCAATCGGGTGCTGGTCGCGGATGGTGCCGACGCGGGCGAGCTGGAGCATCATCGAGCCGCGCTGGGCAAGGCTGGCGCATATATCGGTATCGCGCTCGAACTACGGGGCGCCTCGGAACCCGAAGCCGTCGCACGGGTGCTGAGTGAGCGTCCGGTCGTCGAGTTGTTTCGAGAGGGCTGGTCGCAGGTGGTCAAGCTCCAGCAGCGAGCGATAGAACTGATCGCCAGCGGGTGGGGGGTCGATCACCCGGATCCGCTCCGCGCGATCGATCCGCCGCTTGACGAGCGCCTGCGCGCATTGATCGAGAAACGGCCCCGCTTTGTCGAAGTGTCCGAGGAAAGCCTCTCCGGTGAACCGCGCGAGTTTCGTAATCGGGCGGAGATCGAGGAAACCGGGGTGGTCATCGAGATGGCGCAGCGGATCGGCGATCTCATGTTCGGCCAGCTCGGATGGGCCGCCGGCCCTGCGGAGGAACCGTACCGACTGAGCACGTTGTTCTTGACGACGCTGGCACGCCACACGGTCGACGGTGACTGGACGACCGAGCCGCTCCCTCCGGGCATGGTGGCCGATTTCCTCCGCACGGTGGGTTCGCGGCGCACCGCGGCACCCGAATCGGCTGCTCGAGCCATGGAGAAACTGATCCTTGCGTTGACGGAAACCTTCCGGCTCGGATCGCGTGACGTGTCGATTGCACAGAGCTTCGGACGGTTCGCGCTGGAGCGTCTGGCCGGCGAATGCGGGGGCCTGGATCCCGGCGTGCCGCCGGACCCACGTTTCGTTTCCTGTTTGATCCTGACAGGCTAGAATAAGCCATGCCTCGAAACGACACGCCGCCGAAATCCGCCTACGAACTGGCGATGGAACGATTGACCGCGCAGGACCGCGCAGCGGGGATCGAGAAACGTCCGTTGACCGGCGACCAAAAGAAACGGATCGCCGATGTGCGGCAAAAAGCCAAGGCGAGTTCTGCCGAACTCGAGATCCTGCGCGACCAATCGATCGCGGACGCGATGGGAGATCCCGAGAAACTCGCTGAGATCAACGAGCACTACGAAATCGACCGGAAACGCGTCAAGTCGAGGCTCGAAGACGACGTGGCCCGGATCAGAAGAAAAAAGTAGGGACGTTAGGCCCGCTCTTCCCAGATCTTGGCCAACTCGACGATCACTTCCACCGCCTTGTGCATGTCGCGCATGGAAACCCACTCTGACCGCGAATGAAAGTTGTGTTCGCCGGCAAAGATGTTCGGTGTCGGTAGCCCCATGAAACACAACCGGGAGCCGTCCGTGCCGCCGCGAATCGGTTCCAATTTCGGCTCCAGCCCCGCGCGACGGACCGCCTCGATCGCAGCATCCACGACACCGGGGTGCGAGTCCAGGATCTCTTTCATGTTCCGGTAGGACTCCTCGACTCGGGTCTCGACCGTGATGCCCGGCCAATCCGCTTCGGTTTGGCGCACCAACTCATCGAGCTGCCGCTCCATGCGGTGGAGACCCGCGGTAGAGAAATCCCGCACCAGAACCTTGACGCTGGTGCGTTCGACGCCGGCATCGATGACGTAGGGGTGGACGTACCCCTCCTTCTTTTCTGTGGTTTCAGGCGACATCACTTTAGCCGGTAGTCTCCCGATGAAATCCGCGGCGACCTTGATCGCATTGACCATGCGGCCCTTGGCAAAACCGGGGTGGGTATTGAACCCGGTGAACGTGACGTGGCACGTGTCCGCGGAAAACGTCTCGTCCTGGATCTCGCCCAGAGTCTCGCCGTCGACGGTGTACGCGTACACGGCCCCGAACCGCTGAACATCGAAATAGCGGGTCCCCTGCCCGATTTCCTCGTCAGGCGTGAAACCGAGACGGATCGGCCCGTGGGAGATCTCGGGATGGGCCATCAGGTACTCGGCCGCCCCCATGATCTCGGCCACCCCGGCCTTGTTGTCCGCGCCCAGCAGCGTGGTCCCCGACGCGGTGATGATCGTCTGACCGATCTGATCGTTCAGATGCGGATTCTCTTCGAGCCGGATCACGACGCTCGGATCGTCGGGAAACACGAGATCCTGCCCCTGGTAATTTTCATGGATCAACGGCTTGACCCCCGCGCCGGAAATCTCGGGCGACGTATCGACATGCGCGATGAACCCGATCGTCGGGGCGTGCTGTTTCCGCGTGGTGGCCGGGATCGTTGCAAACACGTACCCGTGCTCGTCCATCGTCACGTCGTCGAGTTTCAGCTCGGAGAGTTCCTCCACGAGCAACCGCAACAGGTCGAGTTGCCCCGGCGTGCTGGGGTAACTCTCCGAGTCCTCGGACGACTGCGTATCGATGGTGACGTACTCGAGAAACCGCTCGACACAGCGACTCCGGTATTTCGGTGGCTCCACGATCCGACCTCCTTGGGCCACCCCGTCGGGGCGGCCCGCCCGTTCTAGCAAAAGCCATCCCATCCGGCCAATACGGGTTTGTTGTGGATCGCCCTTGTCACCCCGGGGCACGTTGCGCTAACATTCCGCGTCGCCGCGGGGGTTCACCTCTTGGCGACGTTCGGAAGCCGAATGTCGCGAGTACTTGCAGTCATCCCCGCTCGGTTTTCTTCAACCCGGTTTCCCGGGAAGCCCCTCGCACCCCTCGGTCACGGGACCATGCTCGAAGAAGTGTGGCGCCGTTCGAGCGAATCCTCGCGAATCGACGTGCTCGTCGTCGCCACCGACGACGAACGGATCGTCGAGGCCGCGCGGGGGTTCGGCGCCGAGGCGGTGATGACGTCCGCCACCCACGCGTCGGGCACCGATCGCGCCGCTGAGGTCCTACGCAGCCGTTCCGAAGCCTACGACGTCATCCTGGTCATCCAGTGCGACGAGCCGTTGCTCACCGGCACCTGCCTCGATCGGTTAATCGCGTGTTTCGACGCCGACGCACCGGACATCGCTACGCTCAGCGAAACTCTGAACGACACCGAGGATCTGTTCAACCCGAACGTGGTCAAGGTCGTGACCGACGATCGAGGTCGGGCACTGTATTTTTCGCGTTCCCCAATACCCTTCCACCGTGGCGGAGAGACCCGGCTCGAGGCGGATTTTCGACGGGCGCTGGCCGATCGTCCGGGCGGACTGGCGGGGTACCGCAAACATCAGGGGCTTTATGCCTACGCGCGCCACGCGTTGCTGGAACTCACGCGAATGGAGCCGTCGAGCCTCGAGCGAGACGAAGGCCTGGAGCAACTCCGGGCGCTGCAGGCGGGCTATGCTATCCATGTGATCGATTCCGATTTTCATTCGTTTTCCGTAGATACACCCGAGGATCTGAAACGTGTCGCTACCCTGCTGACGGAGGCCAACTAGATGCGAAAAAAGAGGGGGACCAAGTACATCTTCGTGACCGGCGGCGTGGTGTCGTCGCTGGGCAAGGGGCTGGCCGCGTCGTCGATCGCGTGTATTCTCGAGCGGCGCGGGTTCAGCGTCACTCTTCAGAAGCTCGACCCGTACATCAACGTCGACCCCGGCACGATGAGTCCGTTTCAGCACGGCGAGGTCTACGTCACCGACGACGGCACGGAGACCGATCTTGATCTCGGGCACTACGAACGTTTCTCCAGTATGGTCGCCACCAAGGATCACAACTTCACCACCGGGAAGATCTTTTCCTCGGTGATCGAGAAGGAGCGCCGCGGGGACTACCTCGGCGCCACCGTCCAAGTGATCCCGCACATCACCAACGAGATCAAAGAATCGATCATCAAGATCTCCAACGGCGTGGACATCCAACTCGTTGAGATCGGCGGCACCGTGGGCGACATCGAATCACTACCGTTCCTCGAAGCGATCCGACAGTTCCGTCTCGACGTCGGGCCGCAGAACTCGATTTTTATCCATTTGACGCTGGTTCCCTGGATCGCCACGGCACACGAGTTGAAGACCAAACCGACACAACACTCGGTCAGGGAGCTTCGCGCAATCGGTATCCAGCCCGACATCTTGATGTGTCGCTGCGACCGCCCGCTACCGGTCGAGCTGAAACGCAAGATCGCAAGTTTCTGCAACGTCGGGGAGGACGCCGTGATCACGGCCCAGGACGTCGAGTCGATCTACGAAGTGCCGTTGGCGTTGTCCGCCGAGGGAATCGACGAGATCATCGTCAAGTTGCTGGATTTGCCGTACAAAAAGAAAGACCTGAGCGAGTGGCAAGAACTTGTCCACAAGATCAAGAACCCGCAGGGCGAAGTCACGATCGGCATCGTGGGCAAGTATGTGTCCCACGAAGATTCCTACAAATCGCTCTCCGAGGCGTTGCTTCACGGCGGCGTCGCCAGCAACGTCAAGGTTAAACTCGAGTGGATCGAATCGGAGGAATTGTCGGGCCCGGAGCGCGAGAAGCAATTGGCCGACGTCGACGGCATCCTGATCCCGGGTGGTTTCGGGCACCGCGGCGTCGAAGGGATGATCGAGGCCGTGCGCTATGCGCGGGAGAACAAGGTCCCCTACTTCGGGATCTGTCTGGGGCTGCAGTGCGCGGTCATCGAAACCGCGCGCAATCTGGCGGGAATGCCGCAGGCGGATTCGACCGAGTTCAACGAAAAAACCCCGAACCGGGTGATCTACAAACTGCGCGACCTACTGGGAGTCGATGAGATGGGCGGGACGATGCGCCTCGGCGCTTACCCCACCGATCTGACCGCCAATTCGTTTGCCTACCAGGCCTACGGGACGCGTTCGATTTCCGAACGCCACCGTCACCGCTACGAGGTCAACCCGGAATACCTCCCTCAACTCAAACAGGCCGGGTTGGTGATTTCGGGCCTCTCGCCGGACGCCAAGTTCGTCGAGATGGTCGAACACGAAAACCACCCGTGGTTCGTCGCCTGCCAGTTCCACCCGGAATACAAATCACGACCGCTCAACCCGCACCCGTTGTTCCGCGAGTTCATCGGCGCGGCCTGCCGGCATCGACGCAGCAAGCGCGCTTCCGGGGGCGGTTCAGGGATGGATACGACCAACGCCTATGCCGCGGATTCACATAGCTGAAGGCCTGGAGGCCGGAGAAGGCGCGCCGCTCGCGATCATCGCCGGACCGGACCTGATCGAGAGTGCGGACCACGCACTCCGGATGGCGCGCGCACTTGCCACGATCGCAGGTGAACGCGGCGTCGGTCTGATCTTCAAGGCTTCGTTCGATAAAGCCAATCGAACGTCCGTCGATTCACCTCGCGGACCGGGGCTGGCTCGTGGACTCGACGTGTTGGCGCAGGTCAAGGAGGCGACCGGCCTGCCGGTTACGACCGACTTCCACACGCCCGACCAGGCCGCCGAGGTGGCGCGTGTCGTGGATCTGCTCCAGATCCCGGCTTTCCTGTCGCGCCAGACCGACATGCTCGTGGCGGCCGGCGAGACGGGGCGCGCAATCAACGTCAAGAAGGGCCCCTTCCTCGCCGCGCCGGACGCCCGGCACATCCTCGACAAGATTTATTCGACCGGTAACAAGAACGTGATGCTCACTGAAAGGGGTACGACGTTCGGTTACAACAACCTCGTCGTCGACTTCCGCAACCTGCCGCGGATGGCCGACCTTGGCGCGCCG
>SMVB01269159.1_pt1 | contig 47575 bp, 41 predicted proteins | sample 2456461 | NCBI WGS metagenome assembly SMVB01 (sample SAMN11095934, study PRJNA526329) | marine sediment metagenome | biome: Marine sediment; feature: Surficial sediment; material: Deep marine sediment; isolation source: Hadal surficial sediment | place: Pacific Ocean | collected 2014-05 | depth...
CGTTGCCAGCTTCGAGCCGACCGTGTGGGGCGGCGGAGGTGATTTCCTTGAACCGGCCCTCGAGTGGTATGACGACGTCGCCAACCTCGACCGCTGGCTCGTCGAGACCGGACCGGCGGATTGGACGACGGTGGCCGCCGTCGAGGACCGGCTGGCCATCCACGCGCCATACCAGACCAACGGTGTGGTGAGCAACATCGTGCTCGAGGATCACCGTATCTCGTTCACCACCACTGCTGTCGGCGTGCCTCACCTGGTCAAGGTCTCGTATTTCCCCAATTGGCAGGCCGACGGGGCCGACGGGCCGTATCGGGCCGCACCGTCACTGATGGTGGTAGTCCCAACTCGAGAAAACGTGGTCCTCGAGTTCCGCAACACGGCTGCCGAGAACATCGGTACGGGATCGACCGTGCTCGCCCTGGGCGGGCTGGCGGGGTACGCCTACCTGCGGCGGCGGCAGCGACGCGAACGTGAGAGGACCACGACGTGAAGCAGTACCTGGAGAGTTTTCTCAATCGCAAGTCTTTCAACCAGTTCATCAGGGTCGGCGTCATCGGAGTGGTGAACACCGTGGTGTCGTTTGCGCTGTTCAACCTGTTCCTGATCGGCTTCGACTGGACGTCGGTGGTGGCTGTGTCGGTTGCCTTTGCCATCACCACCTTTCTGTCCTACCTGCTCAACCGGATGTGGACCTTCGAGCTGGGCGGTGGCAAGGTCTCCGGTCGAGAGACGGTCCAGTTCTATCTCGTCAACGGAGCGGCCTGGGCGGGGACCGCCGGGATGATGTGGCTTGCCGAAACTCTTTTCGGACCGCTGTCGCACCTGGCGGCCAATGGCGCCTACCTGTTCGCATCGGCGATCATCCTGCTCCCCAAGTTCGCCACCTACCGCGACGTCGTGTTCGTCAGAGCGCTGGCGCAGGATGCGACCCCCGAGCCGGTGGCGGCGGACTCGTCAGACGTGCCTACGACGGGCGAAATCCGCCCCATCTAGACAAGCACGATCTCCTGATCTCGACGCCTCCTGTCTGGATTACTGCCACCGCCTGCTGTCCCACCAGATGCGGAAGGTGTCGCGTCCCATCTCCCACAAAGTGCCGACGGACAAACCATGGCCCGAAGCACCTTCAGACAGCTCGACGGGGGTCTCGACGATGCTGAAACCCGCTCGGTGAATCCTCGCCAGGAGCTCCACGTCGAACGAGTAGCGCCGAATCTTGAGTCGAGGCATCGTATCCACCAAGGCAGGTCGGTTGAAGACCTTGAGTCCGGTCTGGGTCTCGGTGACCGGAAGGCGGAAGAGTAAAGCAACCACACTCCCGAAGACCTGGCTGAGAAACCGGCGCGGTCCCGGGTATCGCCCCTGCGCCATAGCATGTTGCTTGGCGCCCACCATCACGTCAGCGCCCGAGCGCGTGAAGCGATCCAGCAAGCCCGGGATTTGCTCAGGTGGCAGATCGAGATCGGCGTCCAGGAATACCACAGTTTCGCCACGGGAGACCTTGAACGCCTCGAGCAGGGCAGCACCTTTCCCGCAATTGGGCTCGTGTTGGATGACCGACACGTTCTTGTGCCGGTCCGCCTCGAATCTGGCGGCGTCTCCGGTGCCGTCGTTGGAGCCGTCATCGCAGACGATGATCTCAACACCGGGCACTCGGGCGACCGCAGAGGCTGTCCGGGCTATGTTGTCCGCTATCTGATCGACGAGTTCGTAGGCAGGTAGCAGGATGCTGACACCCGCGCCCGGAGGGGTTGGCATGAGGCGGCGAGTATATGGACGGAGGGTGACAACGCCGGGAAACGGCATCGTGACCTGGTCGCCGTCGCCGGTCACTGGTCTCTGGCAACTCCTTACACTCCGCGGATATGGATCTGGACGCCATCTTCAAGGCGTACGACGTACGCGGTCTTGTCCCCGGCCAGCTGGATGACGAGGCGGCACGGCGCATCGGGGTCGGGTTTGCCGAGTTCGCAGGAGCTTCGGCGATCGTGGTGGGGATCGACTGCCGCCTATCGTCTCCCCGTCTGTCGGAGGCGCTCATCGCCGGAATCACCGGCCGCGGCGTCGACGTGATCCACATTGGGCCGATCAGCACCGATGCCCTCTACTACGCCTGCGGATCGCTGGACCTGCCGGGCGTCGTGATCACGGCTTCGCACAACCCGCCGGAGTGGAACGGGATGAAGTTCTGCCTGGCCGGAGCTGCCCCGGTCGGTCAGGAGACCGGCCTAGGTGAGATCAAGGCAGTCGCGACCGATCCCCCGACAGATTCGCGACCGCAGGGCAACGTCGAGCGGCGCGACCTGCTCGCCGGCTACGTAGATCACCTCTTCGGGATCGTGGATGCCGGGCGATTCTCGGAACTTCGTGTGGCTGCCGACGGCGGCAACGGGATGGTCGGCATCGCGCTGCCCTCGGTGTTCGAGCGGATCCCGTCCCATCTCGATGGTCTGTATCTCGATCCGGATGGAACCTTCCCCAACCACCCGGCCGATCCGCTCCAGGAGGAGAACCTCACCGACCTACTGGCGCTCATGGAGCGGTCGCCCGCCGATCTCGGCGTCGCCTTCGACGGTGACGCCGACCGTGCGTTCTTCATCGACGACCAGCTGGTCCCGCTGTCTGGGAGCGCGACGACGGCGATCATCGCCGACTGGTTCCTGAGCAACCATGCCGGAGCCACCGTCGTGCACAACCTCATCACCTCCAAAGCGGTCCCGGAAACGATCATTGCCGCCGGTGGGACACCGGTCCGCACCAGGGTCGGGCACTCCTTCATCAAGCAGGTGATGAAGGACACCGGCGCCGTGTTCGGTGGCGAGCACTCGGGGCATTATTACTTTGCCGACAACTACGGGGCCGATTCCGGGACCCTGGCCATGCTGGTGCTGATGCAGGTGCTCTCGGAGGCGGGACGCCCGCTGTCGGAGCTCCGATCGGTGTACGAGCCGTACGCCGCCTCCGGGGAGATCAACTACGACATTGTCGACCAGGGTCGAGCGATGCGAGCCGCGGAGTCGGCGTTCCCTGCGGGTGAGGCCGACCACCTCGATGGGTTGACCATCGACCTTGGCGATAGGTGGTTCAATCTGCGACCATCGAACACGGAGCCAAAGCTGCGCCTCAACGCCGAGGCGCCCGACGCCGCTGCCGTCGACGAACTGGTCGCAACGGTGGCGGCGGTGATCATGGAGGAAACATGACCGACCACCTGGTGGACCCGGCGCTGCTGGCGATCATGCAGTGCCCGGTCGATGCCGGGACGCTGAGAGAGCAGCGGGAACCCGACGTCCTGGTGTGCGCAGACTGCGGCCGGCGGTACCCGGTGCGCGATGGGATTCCCGTCATGCTCGTCGACGAGGCGCTGCCACCATCGTGACATCGATGATGGATCACGTGGTCGAGCTGCCCGCGCAGCTGCGGTGGGGAATCGACCTCGGCGTGACAGGTCAGGTCACCGATCGCCCCGTCGTGCTCCTCGGGATGGGGGGCTCGGCGATGGCGGCGACGGTGGCGGGTCTGGCCACCACCGGCTCCGCCCCCGTCATCGTGCACCGCAGCTACGGGTTGCCCGGTTGGGCGGAGGAAGCAGGCGCCGTCGTCGTTGCCGTCTCCTATAGCGGAAACACCGAGGAGGTGCTCTCGGGGGTGGATGTCGCGCTATCGGCCCATCTCGACGTCTCGATCGTTGCCTCCGGGGGCCGACTGGCGGAGATCGCGAGCGAACGCGGCTTCCCGATCGCCCTTGTGCCCGCAGGGCTCCAGCCTCGTGCCGGTGTTGGTTACCAGACGGCGGCGGTTGCCAAGGTGCTAGAAGCTTTCGGGCTCATCGCCGATGCGAGCGGCCAGCTCGCCGAGGCGGCCGACGTGGTCGAGGTATTGCTGGGGAACGGAGACGGTCCCGCAGTCGAGCAGGGAACAACGGTCGCCAAGGGCCTCGAGAACAGAACGGCCATCATCTATGGCGGGTATGGGGTGGGCTCGACCGCCGCCTACCGATGGAAGACCCAGCTCAACGAGAACGCCAAGGTACCCGCCTATGCCGGTGTCGTGCCCGAGATGAACCACAATGAGCTGGAGGGTTGGCGCGGTCCAGCCGCGGAGCGGTTCACCATCGTGTACTTGACGGACGAGCACGATCACCCACGGATCCTGCGCCGGATGGAGCTGAGCGCTGCCACAATCCCCGTTGCCGCGACGGCGACGGTTGCTTCGTCTGGGGCCGGGCCGATCGCACGGTTCTTCAGCCTCGCAGTGGTGGGGGACGTAGCGTCGGTTGCGGTGGCGGAGAACGCGGGAACGGATCCGATGCCGGTCGATATCCTTGAAGGTTTCAAGACAACGCTCAGGAAGGAAAATCAGTGAACTACGACATCGCCGATCCCGCCCTTGCTGAGGACGGGGAGCTGAGGATCGCCTGGGCGGCCCGACGCATGCCCGTGCTCGGGCAAATCAAGGATCGCTTCGACAAGGAACGCCCGCTCGACGGTATTCGGATAGCCGCTTGCATGCACGTCACCACCGAAACCGCCACCCTGATGCGAACACTTCGTGCCGGCGGAGCCTCCGTTGTGTTGAGCGCATCCAATCCGTTGTCCACCCAGGATGATGTCGCCGCCGCTCTCGTCGCAGACGAAATCCCGGTCTTTGCAATCCGCGGCGAAAATTCCGACACGTTCTACGAGCACATCGATGCGATCCTCGACACCGAGCCACACATCGTGTTCGACGACGGTGCCGACACCACGACGGTCCTCCACCAGGCACGCAAGGATCAGCCCATCCTCGGGGGCCTCGAGGAGACAACGACCGGGGTCATGCGGTTGCGGGCGATGGCTGCGGACGGCGTGCTGCGCTATCCGGTTGTGGCGGTGAACGATTCGGACACCAAACACCTTTTCGACAATCGTCATGGGACCGGCCAGTCGGCTCTCGACGGCATTCTTCGCGCCACCAACATCCTCTTTGCCGGCAAGACGGTCGTGGTTGCCGGGTTCGGCGACTGCGGATGGGGGATCGCCAAGCGGGCTGATGGCCTCGGCGGCAACGTGGTCGTGATCGAGGTCGACCCAATTCGGGCTCTGTCGGCTGTCATGGAGGGGTACAGGGTGTTGACGGCCGCCGAGGCGGCCCCGATCGGGGACGTGTTCCTCACCGCCACCGGTGACATCCACATCCTTCGAGCAGAGCACTTCAAGGTGATGAAGGACGGGGTGATCCTGGCTAATGCGGGCCATTTCGATGTCGAGATCGACCTCGATGCGCTCGGCGAGCTCGCCGTTGCCAAACGTCACCTGCGCAACAACCTCGATGAGTACGAGCTCGCCGACGGCCGTCGCATTGTGATTGTCGCCGAGGGGCGCTTGGTGAACCTCGGCGCCGCCGAGGGACATCCCGCCGATGTCATGGATATGTCGTTTGCGGATCAGGCACTCGCTGCCGAATGGCTGATCAACGAAGGCGACGAGTTGTCCCCCGACGTGCACATCCTGCCGCGGGAGATCGACCAAGAGGTGGCGCGGTTGAAGCTCGAATCAATGGGGGCCACTCTGGAGACCCTCACCTCCGAGCAGGAGCGTTACCTGTCGTCCTGGGAAACTGGAACGTAGAGAGAGTCACAAGTCACAAGTCGCAAGTCCCAAGCAAGATCCGACCTGCGACTTGCGACTTGCGACGCTGCTCATCCCGATCTTGCCTTGGCTACTACCACGACCTCGATCAGTCGCTCGTTATCCAGATCGGCGATGGGTCCCGCCAGGGCCGGTCGTAGGGCAGCAGCCACCTTGCCTGCGAGTTCGATGCGAGAGCCCTGGCTCATCGAGTCGCGGCGGTCCAGGAACCTTCGGGCGAGCACGAGCTGCTCTGCGGTAACTCCGGTCACGTCCAGCCCCGCCGGGATCGAGACCCGAGGAAGCGGCGCGGTGCCGGTTTCGACCGAGGTCCGCTCCCGAACCACCAGTGTCGACGCCGCTAGGTCGCCGATGCGCTGGTTCCGTTTGGTGACTCCGATGGAGACGATCCCGACCGCGTACAGCGACGGCAGAAAATCGATGAGGCGCAGCACGTTGCGAACGGCCGATGCGGTAAAACCGATCGAGGCTCCAGAGCTCATCGTGACTCTGAGGCCCATGGCACGCTTACCGGGCGTGCGACCGGCCCACAGGACCTCGAATGCTATGTCGTAGAAAAAGAAGGCGGAGAGGACGTAGACGGCGATGAAGCCGAGAACGATCGTGCCATCGAGGCCCATCACTGCGACGAGGACGGCGAGTGCAATGAAACCCACCAGCTTGATCAGCCCGTCGAGCATCCAGGCCAACATCCTGGATCCGATGCCGGCCAGCCTGAGATCGAGAGTCACACCCTCTGGCGTTTCGATTCGTGCCCGTTCTTCGAAGTGCATCGGCTCTACCCTCGCACAGGGTGAACCTAGAGCGATTCCTTTCTTCGAACGAAGCCGGCTGGACCGAGCTCGAGCAGCTAGTCGACGCCGCAGGTTCGCGTCCCGCATCGCTCGGCGGATCGCGCCTCCGTCGCATGGGTGGGTTGTATCGACAGACTGCGGCTGATCTGGCGCAGGCTCGGCGTCTGTTCCCGTCGGATCCGGTAGTCGGCAGGCTCGAATCCTTGGTCATGCGGAGCAGGGCCCTCGTCTACACGGATCGGAGCCGCTCCGTCAATCTGACCGGCTTCTACCGCACCCGGTATTGGCAGCTGCTGGTTGAGCGCCGCGTCATTCTCGCAATCGCCACCGCATTGCTGCTCGTGCCCGCAGTGATCGGATGGGTGGTTGCGATGACCGACCCCGCTGCGGCCGCCTCCATCGTGCCAGGAGCATTCCTCTGGGTGGCCGAAACCCAGCCGCAAGGCACCGATCAAGGCCTCGCAGCAGACCAGCTGGCGGGGCTGTCCGCCTTCATCCTCGTCAACAACGTTCGAGTGACCTTGGTCGCCTTCGCTGGTGGCATCCTGTGGGGTTTTGGCACCATTTTCATCATGATTTTCAACGGGGTCATCCTGGGCACGGTCGGTGGGCTCGCCGTCGGCGCCGGCAATACCGCGCTGTTCGTCGAGGCGATCGCCGCCCATGGTCTGCTCGAGCTCAGCTGCATCGTTGCCGGTGCGGTCGCCGGGCTGCGACTGGCCTCCGGGCTGATCCGACCGGGGCACCAGACCCGGCGCAAGGCCCTCATCGCCGAGGCCGGCCCTGCGGTTCAGCTTGCCCTCGGGACGATTCCCTTCCTGGTGGTGGCCGCCGTCGTCGAAGAGTTCGTATCGCGTACCGGCACGACCGCCGGGCCGGCGGTACTGATCGGTGTGTTCCTCGGCGGCGGCTACTGGGTCCTGGCGGTGGTTCTCGGCAAATCAGAAGGCAGCGACAGACTTGGCTTGCAGATAGGCAGCGATGCAGGCGCGGCTGAGCGCTTGGTGTGAGACATCGATCACGGCCACATTGCGGTGGACCAAAGACCGGCTGACGCGGTCCTTCGCATCGGCGACGTCGGCGGCGATCGCCATCTGAGCCACCTCCAGCATTTGGTGCGGGGTCGTGGTGAGCACGGCCGTGAGATCGGGGTCGCGAACCGAGGCTACCGCAACAGCATGGTGGCGGGACAGCACCGGAAGGGCTTCGATCAGCGGACGCGCCGCCGACTCTTCCACGAGGTCGGTGAGCACCAGCACGAAGGCACGCTTGTAGGAGGTCAGCTTCTGAAAGACCATCAGGTAGTCGGAATCAGCGTTCGATGGCTCGACGTCGAAGATCGCCACCGGCACCGCCTCGCCACCCCGGCGTCGGGGTCGCAACTCGCGGCGGATGCCGTCGTCGAAGACGATCACGCCGACGCGGTCGCCGACGACATCGGCAACGACCGCCATCGCCGCGGTGGCATCGATGGCGGCGTCGAGTCGGGTCAGCGTCCCGATGGGGGCTCCCATCAGGCGACCGGAGTCGATCACGCAGATCACATCGCGGTCCTGCTCGACGCGCCACACGTTCGCCATCGGGCGCTGCATGCGACCGGTCGCCTGCCAGTTCACCGACCGGATGTCGTCGTCCTCGGTGTAGTCACGGATCGACTCGAATTCGGTCCCCAACCCGATGGGCCCCCGATTTCTGCGCCCCTCGGTACGGAAACGGCCGGTTCGCACCGCGGCCGCCAAGCGGCGTGCCGACGGCATGTCGGGATACACCAGCAGCTCGTGGTCCTCGGCCTGGCTGGTAACGGCCCGTGCCAACCCGAGTGGGCCCGTCGACCGTACCGCCAAGGGGGGGAGGACATGCCTGCCCCGCCTTTGCGGAGTGATCGTTGCATCGAGCCCGCCGTCCCCCTCAGATGGGTTGAGATCGATGTCTGGAATCGCCGGCTGCCGCACCCGGGTGCGCTGTGCCTGGCCGTGCAGGTGAACCGAGAACGGGCCGGGCACTCCCCGGTACAGCAGCTCGGGGACATGGCGGGTCGTCGTGGGAAACCGGCGCGCTGCCCACGCATCGGCAACGATCGACCCCGCCAGGATGACGACCGCAGCCAGTATGAGGGGCAACGGAAGCACAAGAGCGGCGACTCCGATCGCCCCCAGCAACAGTGCGGCCCGAGGCGTCGGCGCCACCGGTCAGCGCGGCACGGGGACGGTCGAGAGCGCTGTGGCCACCGCGTCCGCTGGTTGATACCGTTCGATCTCGGCCTCAGGGCGCAGCACCAGCCGGTGAGCGAGCACGCTTGACGCCATCGCCATCACATCATCCGGGATGACAAAGTCGCGGCCGTTGAGGCGAGCAGTCGCCCTGGCGACGGCGAGCAGGTGCACCGCAGCTCGGGGACTCGCTCCAACCTCGACCGCGGGGAGCGTCCGCGTTGCCCGGACAAGCGAGGCGACGTAGGCGGCGACTTCATCGGACACCGTGGTCTGATCGACCACGACGCGCAGACCCGCCAGATCGTCCGCCGACACCACCGCCTCGACGTCGTCGAGGGTGGAAGGCACAATCCCGGCCCGGCGCAGCTTCAGCATCGCCACCTCGTCGATCTCGGCGGGATATCCCATGTCGAATTTGATCAGGAAACGATCGAGTTGCGCCTCGGGCAGCGGATACGTTCCCTCGTACTCGATCGAGTTCTGCGTGGCTACGACGAGGAAAGGGGTGGGAAGAGCACGGGTGGTGCCGTCAACCGTCACCTGGCCCTCGCCCATCGCTTCCAGCAGTGCGGACTGCGTCTTCGGGGGGGTGCGGTTGATCTCGTCTGCCAGAAGCACCTGGGTGAAGACCGGCCCCGCCCGGAAGACGAGATCACCATCGCGGATGACCATGGTGCCAACCACATCGGACGGCAGCATGTCCGGGGTGAACTGGATCCTGGTGAACTCGAGGCCGGTCGCTGTAGCGAAAGCACGCGCCATGAGCGTTTTGGCTACCCCTGGAACTCCCTCGATCAACACATGGCCGCCGATTGCGATCGCCACCAGCAATATGTCGACGCCTGTGTCCTGGCCAACGACCACCTTCGAGACCTCGGCCTGGAGTCGGGGGCGGATGTCGTTCATGGGCGGGATGCTAGAAGGCGACGTCGTTCCAGCTTGGCTACTCCCGCTGCTGCTTCCGTCGCGTTCTTCTCGCTCGTTATCGGTTGCTCCAGCGCCGCGACTTCGGATGCTGTGAGCCCGGCGGCCTCGGCGGCGGCGCCGACCGCGTCGTGGGTGAGCCCTGCGTGGCGACCTGCCTGGCGCTGCAGCTCTCTGAGCCCGCGGAGGCGCAGTCCGCCATAGGCGTCTTCGTCCACGGTGGTCTTGATCAACGAGTTACCGACCCCTTCGATGTAGCGGGCTCGCCGCATGGGTAGGGAACGGCGGCGCTGCTCCGGCGGACCGAACCGGGCGCCCACTGCCCACATCCACAGGATGGCTGCTGCGGCGAGGACGAGCAGCATCACCTGTACTGGAACCGGTGCCACGAGCAGCCCACCTCCGCTGGTGAACCCGTGGATGTGCTCATCGAACACCACCTGGCGGGCATCGGTGATGGCGATGGCGAAAGCAGCGTTGTCCTGCTCGGCGAGAAACTCGTTCGACAGCAGCGAGATATCGCTCAACGCGACCACCAACCCGTCCCCTACCTCCTTGACTACGGCGATGTGGCGTCCACCCGGTGCGGTGAGCAACGGCCGGGCGCCATCGAAAGCCGTAAAGGACCCAGAACCGGACGCGGTCACGATCCGGACGTCTGCAGTCTCCGGCAGCGCGGTGCCAGGGCCGCTGTTGCCGTTTGGCAACGCGTCGAGCTCGGTACCAGTGACGAGCATGCCAAACCACGGAGCGTCGGGTGTGGTGATGACGAGGCCGCCGGCCTCAGCGTGATCGAGGAGGGCCTCGGCGTACCCGGGTTCGACCCTGCCGGGGTCGGGGGTGAGGGCAACGACCGCTGCGGTCCGCTCGATCACCACCTCGGGGAACGGCGCCCTGATCCGTTGGGTAGATCGGCCGATGTCGATCAGGAGGTCGTGCCACGCCCTTTGACCATGGGGTTTTGTAACGAAACTCGACCCCGCGGGGCCCTCGGTCGCCGGATCGTCTGCTGCGCGAAGCAGCAGAACCGCCAGATTGAGGATGACGACGACGGCGACGGCTCTGAGCGCCCAGCCGGCGTACACTCGCCACCGTTTCGGCACATAGGCCAGGTCGCGGTCGGCGCCGAACGCTTCAGCCATCGGCTTCGTCCTCGCCTCCGAGCTCTCCGAGCTCTCCGAGGACGGTTTGCCAGCCCTGCTGGTGTGATGTCACGTCGGTTTGTTGCGGGGCGTAGTCGCTGTAGGCGACTCGCTCGAATTGGGAGGCGACCGTATCGAACTCAGCCATGGCTACGGCGCTGCGGACGGCTCCCGTTGGCATTGCCGGGTCGTATGCGATCACGTCGAGGTCGTCGAGCCGCATGAGCCCGGCGCGGAATCGGAGCCGCAACGCGTCTTCAAAGCGCCCCGCCGCCTCGGCTGCGTTTGCCAGGTCTTCCAGTTCCTCGGCGTCGCCGCGGCGCTCGACGTCCATGGCGCGTTGCTGGTCGGTTTCGGCGCTGATTCGTCTTCTAGCGATGACCGTGGCGACTACGACGGCGAGCACGAGCATGGCGGCCAGGAGTAGCCAGCCATAGGACGGTCGCCCGGGATCGACCTGCGTCGTCGGTGTTCCTGTCCTGACCTCGCCGCTCGCGCTCAGCCAGTCCCTGATCCGCTCCATCACATCATCGATGAACCGTGTGACCGGGTTGAGAAACGATTCTCGCTCGCCGGCGTAGGCGCTTCCGCTGACGATGGCCTCGGCGCGGGCCTGCAGGTCATCCGAGTCCAGCGGATCATCAAACGGTGCCAACGCTTGGGCGACCGAGGAAACCAGCAGGAGGGCGAGGATGGTCCCGGCCAGCCCCGACAGGTGTCTTCTCAACGTTGGTCGGATGGTGGGAAGGGTTGTGGCGGCTCGGGCGGTTCTTCTCCGTCCAGGGATCCGAACTCCTTTGGTGTCGGCGCCTGTGGTACGGGGGTACCGCTGATCTGGCTGGCGAGGAGATCAACGTCGAACGCCTCAACGCGAACACGCTGGTCGAAATACAGCACAACCGTTGCCGCCACGACAAACGGGGTGGTGAACAGCGCCAGAGCTATGCCGATCACCGTGCCCGCCACCGTGACCTGGCCGGCGTCGGCTCCCCCGACAAGGAGGCCGGTCAGTAGGCCGCCCACGATCGCGGTGATCAGCCACACGATGAGGTAGACGAGGATGAAGTAGCCGAACACCGGCCACCGCCGACCCTTGACGAGCCTGTTGGAGCGACCGAAGGCGCCTGTGGCGCTCATGTCCTCGACGATGACCGCCGCCACCCAGATCGACCATGAAACCCAGAGGATCACGCCGGGGATGACGAAGAAGATCAGCCCAAAGAAGACCGCGATGCCGAACAGGATCGATCCAAGAACAAGCGGCCACAGCCTGCCGACCGCGTACTGGATGGAATCCAGCCAGTTGGGGGTTTCACCGAGGTAGTCGTCGGCAATCGCCTTCGTTGCACTTCCGGTGGCCAGCGTGTTGGCGACGAAGGAGAGCACGGTGAGAAAGAGAAGCATGACCACAGCCCCGCCGTTGAATTCGAGCGTGTCTGTGTCAACAAGTGGATCCGGTGACAGGATCGCGTTGAGCAGCTGGAAGGGGATGACGATCACTGCAACGATGGCGATCAGCGTTCCGAAGTTACGCCGATACAGGCTGAAGGCAGCGTCGAGTTTCTCGCCGACTCCCAGTGGGCGTAACTCGACTGGCACGATCACATCGTAGCGAGAACCCGGCAGCCTCGGGGGAACCTGTCACCCCCTCTCAATATGGTTGGCGCATGCTGTGTCTCACCTGTACCGCACCCACAGGGTCGATCGTGTGTCGAGCCTGTTCGGGCCAGCTCAGGCGCCCTCCCGACATGGTGCTGGGAGATGGGCTGCTCGTGGTCGGGGGGTTCGTCCATGCGGGCCCGGCACGGCGCCTGGTTCATTCCTTGAAGTACCGTGGCGTAGTTGCCGCTGCGGTGCCCCTGGCGGCGGCGATGATTCGGCGCCTACCCGATTCGGCGTCGATGCTGGTCCCGGTGCCCCGCGCCTGGTGGCGGGCGATGCGCTACGGCGTTGACCCCTCCGCGGTGCTCTCTGCGGTTGTTGGGCGACACTCCGGTCTTCCCGTGGTGCAGGCGCTGGCGGCACCGACGTGGTGGCGGCGCCATGCCGGTGCGAGGCGGGTCGAGCGGGCGCCCGTTCGCTTCCGTCAGTTGTGCGCCGTCGACGCCGGGGCTGTGCTCGTCGACGACGTGGTGACGACCGGCGCCACCGTGCACGCAGCCGCTCACGCGTTGGAGGAGGTCCCAACGGTGGTTTTGGCGGCGACTCTGGCGTCCGGAGCGCGCACATCGGATCGCGCTCTATAGCGGAACGCCAGTTTTCCCGCTCTTGCCGCTTCGCGGCGGGCCGCTCGGGCCACGGCTCCGCAATTTGGCCACGGCGACAGAGACCGGATCGCGCCCCTATTGCGGAGCCTCTAAGGTGATACCAGGAGAACGCCCAGTGGAGGTTGCGTGGAGCGTGCCCCGGCCAGCGGCACCATCGACCAAGCCAACCCCCGCGTCCTCCAACCCGATCGTTGCTGTGCGCCTGGCCTCTCCAGGGCGGCGGCGAGCATCTCTGCCGAACACAGGAAGGGGTCCGAGTGAACGTTCGTATTCACGTCCGCAACATGGAACTCGCCGACGACCTACGCAACCTTGCCCAGGAGCGCATCGAGCACGCCGGCCGCATCTTTGACGACGTCACCAGCGCCGATGTTGAGTTCTCCGAAAACGGCAACCCGCGGCGCACAGACGGAAGGTACCGGGTGGAGATCACCAGTGTTGCGGCTGGGCATACCGTGCGCGTCGAAACCGACGCCTTCGACGCGAGGGCGGCGCTCGATACGGCAGCCGAAAAGTACGAGCGACAACTGAGGAGACTCAAGGAGCGTTTGATCCAGCGGTCACGGGTCCCAAAGGACAAAGCTCTCAATGAGTCGGGAGAACCGGTCGATGAGGTAGCAGATCGAACGGCAAGCGTCGTACGTAAGAAGACCTTTGAAATGCGTCCGATGTCGGTCGAGGAAGCTGCTTTGCAGATGGAGATGCTCGGACACGACTTCTTCTTTTTTCTCGACGGGGACAACGGAAAGCAGGCGGTTCTCTACCACCGGCGCGATGGCGACCTCGGTCTGATCGAACCGAAGTAGCCGAGACCGGAGTAAAGCGACCGACATGCGCAGACTGCTCATCGTCGATGATCTACCGCTCTTTCGCGTTGGAATCGGGTCGGCCCTGGCCGCAGCCGATTTCGAAGTGGTTGGCGAGGCGACTACCGCCCAGGACGCGGTGGAAAAGGCGCGTGAGCTACAGCCCGATGTGGTGCTCCTCGACATCCTCATGCCTGGCGGTTCCGGCCTCGAGGTAGTCGGTGAGATCATTTCGGTCTCGCCAGGGTCCAAAGTCATGCTGCTCACCGCAAGCGAGTCGGAGGAGGACCTGCTCATCGGGGTGAAAGCCGGTGCCCGTGCTTATCTCACCAAGGACACGCCGCTGCCGGACCTGATCGCAGCCATCGATGCAGTGGCGGCCGGCGGTGCCGTCCTCTCCCCGACGATGGCCGGCAAGCTTCTGGATGTGACCAACCAGCTGCTGCGCCACGAGGAGCTCTTGCAAGCAAGGAAACCGACCCTCACCGGCCGTGAGATCGAGGTCCTCGAGCTCGTTGCCCAGGGCAATACCAGCCGCGAAATCGGGGATCTCTTGTTCATCTCGGAAAACACGGTCAAGAACCACATCAGGAACATCCTCGACAAGCTGGGCCTGCACTCTCGCAACGAAGCCGTGTTGTACGCAGTCCGCGAGGACCTGATCACGATTTGAGTCGCAAGTCGCAAGTCGCAAGTCTTCCCTTTCCCTGATGCGCGTGGTACGTGTGCCGCATATCGGATTATCGAAACCTCGATGTGTGGAAGAAGGCGCACTCCCTTGCGCTTGACATGTACCGCGTTTCCCGTGAGCTCCCAACATCGGAGCGATACGGTCTGCAGAGTCAGATTCGACGATCGGCTGCGTCGATTGCCGCAAACATCGCAGAGGGATCCGGCCGCTCGACGGATCGCGACTTCGCTCGATTCTTGTCAACAGCAATCGGCTCTGCATGCGAGCTTGAGTACCAGCTTCTGCTTGGTCAGGATCTCGGATATCTCGATGAGGACGTAGCTCGACCCGCCCGCAATGATGTCAGCGAGGTCCGGCGCATGTTGAAAGCACTTAGGGGATATCTCAAACTCACCGACGATTGACCGATGTCTTGTGTCTTGCGACTTGCGACTCGCGACTCTCACTAACAAACGCTTGTCCTCTCATAGAATCCCTCTCAATGTCCATTTTTTCCAAGGTCCTTCGGATCGGTGAAGGCAAGCGTCTCAAAGAGCTCGAGCAGCTTGCCGAGCGTGTCAACGCGCTCGAACCCGAGACCGAGGTGCTCACCGACGATGAGCTGGCGGCCAAGACGGCCGAGTTCAGAGAGCGCTATGCCGCGGGCGAGTCCTTGGACGACCTGGAGGCCGAGGCCTACGCCGTCGTACGGGAAGCGGCCAAGCGCACCCTTGGCCAGCGCCCCTTCGACGTCCAGGTGATGGGCGCCGGGGCACTCCATCGGGGGGACATCGCCGAAATGAAGACCGGTGAGGGAAAGACCCTGGTCTCGGCGATGCCGGCATACCTCAACGCCATCGCAGACGAAGGCGTTCATCTGGTAACGGTCAACGACTACCTGGCTCAGCGTGACTCCGAGTGGATGGGTCAGATTCATCGCTTTCTCGGCATCACCGTTGGTCTCATCCAGGCCGACATGCTCCCCGCAGAGCGCAAGCCGCAGTACGACTCGGACATCACCTATGGGACAAACAACGAGTTCGGGTTCGACTACTTGCGCGACAACATGGCGAAGAGCCCGGAGGGGATGACGCAACGGGGCCACAGCTTCGCCATCATCGACGAGGTCGACTCGATCCTCGTCGACGAGGCGAGGACGCCGCTCATCATCTCAGGTCAGGTCGGTGAGACCGGCAAGTGGTATCGGGAGTTTGCCAAGTTGGTGGACCGTCTCCAGAACGAGGTGCACTACGAGGTCGATGAGAAGAAGCGGCAGGTCATTGCCACCGAGGAAGGTGTGCACAAGGTGGAGCAGTTTCTCGGTGTCGAGAACATGTATGACACCGGCATGGTCGACTTCATCCACCATCTCGATGTGGCGCTGAAAGCAGAGACGCTCTACCACCGGGATGTCGACTACCTGATCCGTCATGGCGAGGTGCTGATTGTCGACGAGTTCACAGGACGTGTGCTGGAGGGCCGGCGCTACTCCGAGGGCCTGCACCAGGCGATCGAGGCCAAGGAAGGGGTGCGGATCAAGGAAGAGAACCAGACGCTGGCCACCGTCACCCTGCAGAACTACTTCCGGCTCTACGAAAAGCTTGCCGGCATGACAGGGACCGCGGCTACCGAGGCGGGCGAATTCGCTCAGATCTACGGGCTCCAGGTCGTCGAGGTGCCAACCAATCAGCCGATGGTGCGGGCCGACGAGGCCGACGTCGTCTATATCGACGAGGAGCACAAGTATGCAGCCCTGGCCGACGACATCGCGGCCCGCAACGAAATCGGGCAGCCGGTGCTCGTCGGCACGATTTCGATCGAGAAGTCCGAGATCGTGTCCGACACGCTGCGCCGTCGCGGCATCAAGCACGAGGTGCTCAACGCAAAGCACCATGAGCGTGAGGCCCACATCATCGCCCAGGCGGGGCAACTGGGGGCGGTCACCGTCGCCACCAACATGGCCGGCCGCGGAGTCGACATCATGCTGGGAGGAAATCCGGAGGAGTTGGCCAAGGCGGAGATGGCGAAACGCGAGCTGACTCCCACAGATGACCAGTACACCGAAGCGTTCGATGCTGCGCTGGAGCGTTTCAGCGCCGAGACCGAGGCGCAGCGTGAGAAGATCCTCGACGTCGGGGGCCTCTACGTCCTCGGCACCGAGCGACACGACTCCCGCCGCATCGACAACCAGTTGCGCGGACGATCTGGCCGCCAGGGAGACCCAGGCGAATCCCGGTTCTATCTCTCTCTGGAGGACGAGCTGATGCGGCGCTTCGCCAACGAGAAAGTGGCATCGATCATGTCACGTCTCAAGATTCCACCAGACGTGCCCATCGAGCACAACATGGTCAGCAAGGCGATCGAGCGGGCGCAGAGCCAGGTCGAGGCGCAGAACTTCGAGATCCGCAAGAACGTCCTCAAGTACGACGAGGTGATGAACACCCAGCGAGAGATCATCTATCGATGGCGGGACCAGATCCTCAACGACGAAGACACCAGCGAGCTGATCGCCGGGTGGCGCGTCGAGACCATCGAGAACGAGGTGCGCGAGATGACCCTCGGGCTCGATGAGGACGAGTGGGACTGGGACGAGTTCGAGACGCGTATCAACGCGGTCTACGGGCCCGGGATCGATCGGGGCACTCTGGACCATGCCTCAGAGGACGAGGTGATCGAGGCCTATCAGACCGACGCCGACGCCGTGTACGCGGCTCGCGAGGCTGAGGTCGGTTCGGAGGTGATGCGTGCCGCCGAGCGCGTACACACCCTGTTCGTGATCGATAACCGATGGCGCGAGCACCTCGCCGAGATGGATTATCTTCGATCGGGCATCGGCCTGCGCGCCATGGGCCAACGCGACCCCCTTGTCGAATACCAGCGAGAGGGCTTCGATTTCTTCGAGGGCCTGGTTGCCGAGGTCAAACACGACACGACCCGCCACCTGTTCCACTTTGTCGGGACCCCGGAACAGGGACAACAAAGGCAACAGCGGGTGCAGGTCACCACGTCTTCCGCAAAGACCGTGCAACAACTCCAGCAGCGTCAGGTGCAGCGGACCGGCGAAAAGATCGGCCGCAACGAGGCTTGTCCATGCGGCTCGGGGAAGAAGTACAAGCGGTGCCACGGTGCCCCAGGGGCCGAGCCGCTGGCCTGAGGGACCGCCCGGCTACAGTCTGCGACTTATTCTGATTGGGGACGCCGTGGACGAGACCGAGCAAAGGACGCTGAACGAAACGGCTTCAGTAGCGCTCCAAGGCGCCTCGGCTGCTCTTGAAGAGGCGTCTGCGGTGGTCGAGGAGGTCCAAGCGGCTGAGGATGGGCAGGGCGATCCCCTCTGGCGCTCCGCCACCCTGCGCACTGCCGACTGGTTCAACCCGCTTCTTGGATCGCCGAGCGGCCCGTTCGAGGCGGTCGCTACGGTGGCGGCTTTCGAGCCATCCCTCATGCCGAGGACATCGGTGCACCAGGGGATCGCCGCTGGTGCGTCGGCCTTAGCGGCCCGAGCGCTTGGGACCGGAGTGGAGCAGGGGATGAAGGCGCTCCTTCCCCGACGCGCCGGGCTTCCGCTGAGGTTGACGGCGAGAGCCGCGATTGGCGGAGTCGGTGTTGCCCTGGCGAACCTGCCGGATCGTGATGACCGGGCGTTGTGGCGAGCCGGGGCGAAGAGCGCCGGTCAGGTGTTGGCTGCCGTCTCGGCATCCGGTGCCCTCTACGACGTCTCCAACACGCTGAAGAAGCGGTATCGTCGCGGGCGAATCACCCGACCCGTTCTGAGCGCGATCGGGATCAGTGCCGCCTTTGCCATCTGGGGACGGCGCAACCTCGAACACCGCAAGTCGGTGATACCGCGATGGCCGATCGAACAGAAAAATGACTTCCCGAAGGCGCTTGGTGTCGGTTACGCGGTCTATGCCGTCGGAGCCGGCCTGGGTAAGGCATACATCGGCTCACGAAAAGCCATGGTGGGCTACCTGGGTCCCGGCCCGTCGAAACGGGTGATCGGCGGCATCGCCAACGCTGCGCTGTGGACGGCCGGTGCGGTGACCGCGTACAACGCAGGGGTCGGCTATATCGGGCGATCCAACGAGAACATAGAGCCCGCCTATGCCATGCCCCCTGTGTCGCCGCTCGTTTCGGGTAGCGAGGAGAGCGTCTCGACGTTCGGTGATCTCGGCCTGCAGGGACGCCGCTACGTGACCGACGTCACCTCCACGGCACTTATCGAAGAGGTCATGGGCGAGCCGGCCACAGCCGCACCGATCCGCATCTACGTCGGATACAACTCCGAGCCCATCTATCCCATGGGCCGCACCGAGCTCGCCATGCGCGAGCTGGAGCGCACCGGCGCCTTCGAGCGGTCTCATCTTCTCCTGGTGTCGCCAACCGGGACCGGGTGGGTAGACCAGACGATGATCGAGAGTGCCGAGTTCCTCACCAGGGGGGACATCGCAACCTGTGTGATCCAGTACGGCCGGTTTCCCTCGTTCCTGTCGGTGCAGAAGGTGGCCCTTGGCCGCCAGCAGTTCCGAGCGCTGTTGTGGAGCATCAGAAATCGCCTGGCTGGGATGCCTGAGGATCAACGACCGAAGGTCTACGTGTTCGGGGAAAGTCTCGGCGCCTGGGCGAGTTCGGATGTGGTCATGTACCAGGGGGTCGATGGGTTCGACCATTACGGCATCGACAAGGCATTGTGGGTCGGGCTTCCCGGGCTGGCCAAGTGGTCGAGGAACGGGATGGCGTCCGGCCGGAGCGATCTCGTGCCAAAGGGAACCGTCGCCGTATTCGACAACCCGAGCGAAATGGGAACGCTCAAAGCAGCGGAGCGTCGTCGTCTCCGTGCCACCGTCTTGAGCCACCACAACGATCCGATTGCGGCGATGTCACCCGACGTGATGATTCAAGAGCCGGAGTGGCTGTCGGGCGGACGCGGCCGCAACGTCCCCGATGACATGGAATGGTTCCCCTTCGGCACCTTCCTCCAGGTTGGCGTTGATGCCATGAATGCAATGGTGATGGTGCCAGGCGAATTCGGGTCCTTCGGCCACGACTACCGCGCCGATATGGCGACTGCGGTCGCTACCGCTTACGACCTTCCCGCCACCGTCACCCAGTTGAAGGCGATCGATGAATCGCTGGTGACGCTCGAGTTGGAGCGCGCGGATCGGATCACGGCTGCCAAGGCGGAGGATGCGCCGGCGCCGCCCGACTATCGAGGTACGCACCTCGAGGATGCCAGCACAGGGAAGCTCCGTGTCGAGGCCGGAGTGCCGCTGCAGGGTAAGCGCACCAACGGTGCGCAATGGCTGAAGAGCCTGCTCGGCAGCGAGGAATCGGCCGACATCCAATGACCGGTTGTGGAGGGGGAACACGGCATAGTGGTGGTGGGGGGAAGGGCACAGTGGTGGTGGGGGGAAGGGCATAGACCGCGGTACGCTCACTGACCATGGAACCGGCCAGCCTCCGCGCCTTGCTCGACGACCTCCGTTCGCGCCTCGACGACGCGCGGAGGTTCCTTTGACGTTCCCGGCAAGGAAGCCGAGCTCGCCGAGCTGAAGGAGCAAGCTGCCGACCCGGATCTGTGGGCGGACCGGGGTCGGGCGTTGGAAGTCACCAGGCGTCTGGCCAGCCACGAGCGAATCATCCAGCAGGTTTCGGATATCGCCGGAACGCTCGACGACTCCGAGGTGCTGATCGAGCTTGGTGTTGAGGAAGGTGACCAGGAGAGTCTGGACGAGGCGGGGTCTGAGCTGATCGGCCTGGAGACCACGATGGCCAGGCTCGAGCGTGAGACCCTTTTCTTCGGGCCGTACGACGACAGGACGGCCATCGTCTCCATCCATGCCGGTGCCGGAGGCGTCGATGCCCAGGACTGGGCGGAGATGCTGTTCCGGATGTACCTGCGCTATCTGGAGCGATCGGACTTCTCGGTCGAAATCGACGAGTACCAGGTCGGTGACGAAGCCGGGATCAAGTCGGCGACGATCACGGTTTCCGGAGATCACGCCTATGGATCCTTTGAAGGGGAGCGCGGCGTACACAGGCTGGTGCGCATCAGCCCGTTTGATGCAAACTCCAGGCGCCACACGGCCTTCGCCGGGGTCGACGTCATCCCAGAAGTCGATGTCGAGGAGATCGAAATCAACCCAGAGGATCTCCGCATCGACACCTACCGGTCCTCGGGTGCGGGAGGCCAGCACGTCAACAAGACCGACTCTGCGGTCAGGATCACGCACATCCCGACCGGCATTGTCGTGTCGTGTCAGGCGGAGCGGTCCCAAATCCAGAACCGGGCGAGGGCAACACAGCTCCTCGCCGCCCGCCTGGCCGAGCGAGCCCGCCAACAGCAACAGGCCGAGGTCGACGCGATTCGAGGTGACCAGACCGAAGCCGGTTGGGGTCATCAGATCCGCTCATACGTTCTCCAGCCATATCAGATGGTCAAGGATCTGCGTACCAACCTCGAGGTCGGCAACGTCCAAGGGGTCCTCGACGGTGACCTCGATCCGTTCATCGATGAGTATTTGCAGTGGAGAAGGGCTGGGAAGAAGTAGATCAATAGATCAGTAGATCAGACTTCGCTACTTCGCTACTTCGCTACTTCTTTTGCTACTGATCCACTGGTCACCCGTTCCTCCACCGGAGACGGCGTCAGTCCCTCACCCAGATAGGCACGACCGATCATGGTGAGGAATTGGTAGACGGTGGCTTCCCACGAGCTCAGCGGCCCAGGCCGGTAGCCGAAGTTGCCTGTGCCACGCTGCACGCCCTCGCACACCGCCCAATCTTCCCGGTTAGTGAGGTCCCAGAAATCGACGGCGTAAGCGGGGTCAAAGTCGTGATCAGTCACGGTGCCCGCTGGAAACAGCCAGGCGCACTCCACCTCCGTTTCCGCCGGGCTCAGCGGGGTCAGGCGGTGCACCAAGACATAGTCGGGATGCGCCGAGATCAACAGATTGGGGAAGAGGCTGACGTAGAGCACCTTACGGAGGGCCGTTCCCTCGAGTCCGGGAAGCGGGGGTTGTGGTGTGGTCCCGTCGATCGACATGGTCGCAACGTGGTCCTTGAGATCCATCGTCCCACCCCACCACAGGCCGGTCGGCTCGAGATCGGCGCCGCTACCGACCGGGGTCACCTCGCACAGCGCGGGGTGGATCGAGGTGCAGTGGTAGCACTCGTTGAAGTTCTCCACGATGACTTTCCAGTTGGCGGCGACGAGGTAGTTCTTCTGGTGCGCAACCGCCAGGCCTGCCGCGCGGTACGTGCCCAGGAGGTCGTTGAGGTTTCCCACGTGCTCTTCGAGAGCAGGCGCGGATCCGTCGACGTTGACGAATGCCCAACCCCCCTTGTCGCGGTCCTGCTGGGAACTGGAAGCGAGCGCAGCGAGCGAACTGAGAACTGGAAACTCTCTTAATCCACCTCCTATGTCCAGTCCCTGGGTAACCTCGCATCGGCCGGCGGGTGCGTAGGCGACGCGGGTTTCTCAATGCTCCGACTCGAAAACGTCACAAAGGTTTACGAAGGTGGCGTAGTCGCCGTCAAGGATGTCGCGCTCAACATCAACAAGGGCGAGTTCGTTTTCCTGGTCGGACCGTCCGGTTCCGGCAAGTCGACACTGATTCGGCTGATGATGCGGGACGAGCTCCCTACCAACGGCGACATATGGATCGCCGGGAAACATGCTTCCGCGTTATCGCCATGGAAAGTCCCACAGCTGCGGCGTTCCATCGGCACGGTATTCCAGGACTTCAAGCTCCTGCCCAACAAAACCGTGTACGAGAACGTCGCCTTCGCCATGGAGGTCACCGGCAAGTCGCGGACGGCCATTCACTCCCAGGTTCCCCAAGTGCTCAAGCTCGTTGGCCTGTCCGCGATGGCCGACCGCATGCCGCGAAGCCTCTCCGGCGGCGAGCAGCAGCGAGTGTCGATCGCCAGAGCATTCGTCAACCGACCGCTGATCCTGCTTGCCGACGAGCCGACGGGCAACCTCGACCCGGCAACGTCGGTTGGGATCATGCGCATCCTGGACCACATCAACCGGACAGGGACCACCGTGGTCATGGCAACCCATGACCACGCCATCGTGAACGCGATGCGGCGACGCGTCGTCCAGCTCGACCGGGGCAGGGTGATACGCGATGAGAGCCGCGGCGTGTACGGGGCCAGCGGAGCTACCGAGGACCGGGAGGAGCCGGTCGACCGAGCCGTGACCGACGACGACCGCACCACCAACCCTGCATCGGCCCAAACGGACGTGGAGACAGCCGATACAGGCCAAACTCCCACTGAGAACAGGGTGGACGAAGCGATCTCCTCCGAACCGACCGAGGTCGTCGCCGAGGCCGGTGTGGAGGGAGACGGCGGATGACGGGCCTCTCCTACACACTGCGCGAAGCAGTCACCAACATCAGCCGCAACGGCCTGGTTGTTCTGGGTGCCGTGCTCGCCGTGTTCGTTTCGCTCACCCTCACCTTCGGGACGCTTGTGCTGGGGGAAGTCGTCCGGATCAACACCCTGCAATGGGCAGAAGACGTCAGGGTGAGCGCCTACATCCGCGACGATGTGTCGCCGAGCGGGATCACCGACCTGCAGACCGAGATGGAGTCGTGGCCCGAGGTCGACGAGGTGTTCTTCATGTCCAAGACAGCGTCTCTCGAGGAGGCTCGCATTCTGCTGGCGAACCGGCCGGCGGCGCTGCGGGTGATCGAGGACGACCCGAGCATCGTTCCGGCCTCGCTGAGGATCAAGCCGGTAAATCCAGACGACTATCAGACGATTGTGACCAGGGCCGAGGCGATGCCGGGGCTGCTGAGCGTCGAGTCTGCCGCAGAAGCGATCGACGGGATGATCTCGTTGCGCGACGGCCTCCAGATCATGTCCCTGTTTCTCGCAATCGCCCTCGGGATAGCTGCCGTTGCTCTGATCGCTAACACCATTCACATGGCGATCTACTCGCGCCGCGAAGAGATCGAGATCATGAACCTGGTCGGCGCCTCAAACTGGTTCGTACGCACACCGTTCCTCCTCGAAGGAGCGTTCGAGGGCTTCGTCGGAGCGGGCCTTGCGGTGCTCGTTGTCGTAGGGGGCCTCCGTATCGCATCGAATCAGCTCACAGAACTCCCGGATTGGATCAACATCGGGATCCAGTCCGATTACCTCGCTCGGAGTGGGGCACTCGTGCTGATCTTCGGGGTTGTCGCTGGCCTCGCAGGCAGTGGATTGAGTCTGGCGGTTCACAAGTACCTGCGGACATGAGCCCCAATCGGCGGCTGGTTGCCGCCCTTGCCGCCCTAGCCACCCTCGTTGTCATCGCAGGCATGGTGCCCGCCGCCACCGCAGATGATCTGGATGACCAGCTTGACGACGTGAGGCATCAGATCGATGCCCTTTCCGAGCAGATCGACTCGGCCGCAGCCAACAGCACGAACCTCGCTGGGGATGTCAGGGCAGCCAGGGCGCGAATGGATGAGGTCGTCGCAACCATTGATGCCCTTGATGACGAGTTGGGCCTGGTCAGGGCCCAACTCGTCATCAAGGAAGAGGCGCTCAGGGAGGCGAGAACCGGCCTGCACGAGCAGTACCAGGTGTTGGCGATCACTCGCACCGAGCTTGCCGTTGCTCGGGCCGATGTCGCGGCCTGGGCCGTGGAGACCTACATGTCGGCCGGCACCGGGGTGCCGGAGATCGCGTTTTCGGCCACGGCGTGGAACGACCTGATCCTTGCCATAGGATATCTGGAGCGTGTAACCGAGAGTGGTGCGGTAGCCGCGCAACGATTCGAGGTCCTTCTCGCAGACGAGGAACGCACCGGGAGCGAGATCGAAGCGACGGAAGCCGCGCTGGCCGCTGAGGTCGTCTCGCTCGATGCGACCCGCGACGAGATGGAACGAGTCCAGGCCGAATTGGATGCCACACGCGTCGAGCTCGAGGCGGAGCTGGAGCGGCAGCGGTCGCTTTTGGCAGCTGTCGAGGCACAGATCGCCGAGCTCGACGGCGAGCTTGCCGCCCTGGAAGCGGAGGAGAACGGCATCCGGACGTTGATCGCCGAGCGGGCCACAACCGGTGGAAGGGCACCGGGCCAACTGGTCCGGCCGGTCCCGGGTGCGATCTCGTCGGGCTTCGGGCTTCGCTACCACCCGATCCTCGGTTATCCGCGGATGCACAACGGAATCGACATGAACTGCAACTCGGGGGATTCGATCGTGGCTGCCGAGGCGGGGACGGTGATTCTTGCAGGCGTCAAGGGCGGCTTTGGGAGGACGGTCATGGTCGACCACGGGGGCGGGATGGTCACCCTGTACGCTCATCAGTCGGGTTATGCGGTTTCCGCCGGTGACAAAGTGGGCGCCGGTGAGGTCATCGGATACTGCGGATCGACCGGGCTGTCGACAGGTCCCCACCTGCATTTCGAGGTCAGGCTCAGCGGCGATGCGGTGAACCCCGCCGGCTATTTCTAAGCCATGCTTGCTGGGCGGCTCGCAGTACGCTCGCCGCTGACTACGTCGTCTCTACGTCGCTTTCGAGAAGCGATTCGTTACGCTCGCCGGCATGGCCGAAGGTCGCAAGGTCGTTGGGAGAAATCGCCGTGCACGGTACGACTACGAGGTGCTTGACACCTTCGAGGCGGGAATCGTGCTCACAGGGTCCGAGGTGAAGAGTCTCAGGGCCGGGCAGGTGCAGCTCAAGGATGCGTTCGCCTCACTCCACAACGGTGAGCTCTGGCTGGAGCATCTCCACATCGGGCCGTACAGCCACGCTTCGGTCGACGCCCACGAGCCGGAGCGACGAAGGAAGCTGCTGTTGCACCGACGGGAGATCGATCGGCTCGCCGGGAAGGTCAACGAACAGGGCCTGACGCTGGTGCCGCTTCAGATCTACTTCGTGCACGGCCTGGCCAAGGTCGAGCTCGCTCTGGCAAAGGGTCGGCGAACCTACGACAAGCGACAGAAGATCGCCGACCGGGAGCAGCAGCGGGAGATGGATCGCGCCCGCAGGCGCTAGCCGAGCCCGAGGTTCCTTCCTAGAGCGTGCACCGATAGGTGACAGGTCGTCTCGACAGAAGTGGAGCCATGTTTTCCGCTCTTGCCGCTTCGGGCCACGGCTCCGCAATGGCCTTCGCCGACGGAGACCGGATCGTGACCCTTTTGCGGAGCGCGATTTTTTCCGCTCTTGCCGCTTCGCGGCGGGCCGCTCGGGCCACGGCTCCGCAATGGGCTTCGCCAACGGAGACCGGATCGTGCCCCTTTTGCGGAGCCTCCTAGCGCTTGCGCGCGACTATGCGCGCCTGGTGGCGATCTTCGATGGTCCATCCTTCGGCGTAGAACCGAAGGTCGAGGCCGCGGACCAGGTCGGGGGCTTCGCCTTGCTCGAGGAGGTAGGCCAGCGGCGGACGTTGGTGGCGATCCAGATTGCGTTCTGTGGAGATAGCGAAAGCGAGCAACCCACCGTCGCTGAGATGGGCGATCATTGTGGGGAACAGCCCTCGGTCGAGGTAGTGAACCACCAGGATGAGGTCCCATGGACCCTCTGGGAACAGGTCGCTCTCCAGATCGGTCTCGATGGTGGTGATCCGCTCATCGTCGACCTGGGACAGCGCGACAGGTGAGAAGTCGACGAGGGTGACCTCCCAGCCTCGATCCGCCAGCCACACGCTATTCCTTCCACGTCCTCCGGCGACATCGATGGCCCGCCCGCCGTCTGGGAGGAGCGGTGCGAGCTCGACGGTCACGAAGGCGGACGGCATGCCCGGTGTGTCGTTGCTGCGGTGGCGCTCGTCCCATGCATCGCTGCTCACCCTGCTATCGAAGCACAATCGGGACGTCGCTTCGAACGCTACAATGTACCCAAGAACGCGTCTCGCGTTCCCCTTCGGGGGTGACATGGTTTCGACTGTGAGGGTTGAGGCGCCGGAAGCGAGCCGAGATCCCCGGAACCTCGTTAAAGAACCGGGAACAACCATAAGTGCCGAAGACAACTTCGCACTCGCTGCCTAACTAAGCGGCGTGTCCGCCCGGAGGGTGCCTGCCTCGCCGGAATCGGGCAACGCAATGCAGGATGCTCCCGCCGGGGTGCCGGGACCGGCGGGGTAAGACAATTCCGGCTAGGGCCCAGGAGAAGTTGCCGACGGCGTCTCCAGGGTTCCGAAAGCTCGCTGTCGGCTGCGCTCGGAGATGCCGACGCTGAAACCTCATGGGACGGGGGTTCGATTCCCCCCACCTCCACCGCTCTTCTTCGTCGTACGTGCTTACGGGCTCACTGAGTGTGTCTCCAAGCACGTGCGAGGCTCAGGATGGCCGCGGCGCCTCAACGGTGAAGACGTGCGGCCTGCGTAGAGTCTCCCCGTGACGAACTGTCCATCCTGCGGCAAAGAGAACGTGGAAGACGCGGTCTTCTGCGCCTACTGCGGCACGTCTCTCACCACGACGACAACCGAGGAGCGGCGGTTCCTCACCATCCTCTTTGCCGATCTGGTCGGGTTCACCGCCGAGTCGGACGAGGCCGACCCGGAGGATGTCCGCGCCCGGCTGATCCCCTACCACCAGCGGGTTCGTGAGGAGATCGAGCGTTTCGACGGCACCGTGGAGAAGCTCATCGGCGATGGTGTGATGGCGGTCTTCGGCGCACCGACCGCCCACGAAGACGACCCGGAGCGCGCGGTCAGGGTGGCGCTCCGTATCCAGGCCGCGGTCGATGAGATGAACGAGGAACGTGAGGGCCTCGACTTGTCGGTGCGGATCGGGATCAACACCGGCGAGGCCATGGTCACCACCGGCGGGCAGGGGGAACACATCGTCGGCGACGTGGTCAATACCGCTTCCCGCCTCGAGTCGATAGCACCGCCCGGCGGAGTCGTTGTCGGCGAGGCCACCCATCGCGCCACCGAATTGGTCATCGAATACGAGGATATGGATTCCGTGGAGGTCAAGGGCAAGGCCAAACCGCTTGTGGTGTGGCGGGCGATCGAGCCCCGCGGCCGGTATGGCGTCGACGCCGCCGTCCGGGCGCCCACCCCGTTCCTAGGGCGGGACTCGGAGATGAGCCTGCTCACCGAGATTTACCGCCGTGTGATCGACGACGGAACACTCCAGCTGGTGACGATCGCCGCCGCCCCGGGCGTTGGGAAGTCGCGGCTGGTCAACGAGTTCTGGCAATGGGCCGACGATCAGCCGGAGATCGTGTGGTGGCGTCAGGGTCGCAATCTCCCTTATGGCGAGGGGATCACCTTCTGGGCGCTCGGCGAGATCGTCAAGGGACAAGCAGGGATCCGAGAGTCGGACAGCCCGGAGGTCGCGAAAGAGAAGCTGGCAACGGCGTTGGAGGCCCTCACCACCGATGTCAGCGACCGTGAGTGGCTCTCGGCCCAGCTGGGCCCACTGGTGGGCGCCGGTGGCGACGTGCAGAGCGGTGACCGCTCTGAGGCATTCACCGCGTGGCGTCGATTCCTCGAAGATATGGCCGCCGTTCAACCGCTGATCATGGTCATCGAGGACTTGCACTGGGCGGACGCAGCACTGGTGGAGTTTCTCGAGGACCTGCTGGTGTGGTCGGCGGATGCACCGATCATGGTCATCTGCACCACCCGTCCCGAGCTCTATGAAGCACACCCGGCATGGGGCGGCGGCCAGCGGAACTCGACGACGATGTCGCTGTCGCCGTTGAGCGACGAGCACATCGCCAAGCTGCTTTCCACGCTGCTCGAACAGACCGTGCTCCCCGTCGAGACCCAGCGAACGCTGCTCGAGCGCGCCGGCGGGGTTCCTCTGTATGCCGAGGAGTTCGTCCGCATGTTGAACGACCGTGGCATGTTGCATGGCCACGCCCAACTGGACGAGGCGTCGCAAGAATCCATCCCGGTCCCGGAGACGGTGCAGGCTTTGATCAGCTCCCGCCTCGATCTGCTGTCGGAGGAAGAGAGCCGCGTTATCGAGGACGCTTCGGTCGTGGGCAAGGTCTTCTGGGAAGGTGCCCTCACCGCAACCAGTGGGAGCCGCGAGGTGCGAGCCGCCCTGCGCCGGTTGGTGACCAGGGAGTGGATCCGCCCGGTGCGTAGCTCTTCGGTCGAGGGCGAGCAGGAATATGCGTTTTGGCACGCCCTCACTCGCGATGTGGCTTATGGGAGAATCCCGCGAGCGGCGCGGGCACGCAAGCACCAGACGGTTGCGGAGTGGATCGAATCGAGCGCCGGGGAGCGGGCGTCGGACCATGCCGAGCTGCTCGCTCATCACTATGTGAGTGCCCTCGAGATCGCACAGGCAGCCGGCGAGCGAGACACGGAAGGCCTTCAAGAACAAGCGACGCGCACGTTGATCATGGCCGGTGACCGGGCGATGCGTCTCGACGCGGTGCGGGCTCACGACTACTACCGGCGGGCACTCGGCCTGATGGACCCGAACGATCCGGTGCGGCCTGGGGTGATGCTCAAGGCCGGTGACGCCATGGCTGCAGCCGGCACCGGATCCCCGATCGAGACATACGAGGAGGCGGCGGCGCTTGCCAAGGCACATGGCGACCGCCTCACGGCCGGACAGGCGCTGCGGCTCCTGCATCTGGCCCAGTGGTTCGCCTCGGGAACGGGCGCCGGCACCGATGCTATTGATGAGGCCATCGAGCTGCTGGAACAGGAGCCGCCCTCAGAGCAGCTGGCGGACGCCTACAACACCCGTGCCAGCAACTACATGATTCTCGGCGAGTTGGAGGAACAGCTGGCGTGGGTAGAGAGGAGCATCGCCCTGGCCGAGGAGCTCGGACTGGCGGCGTCGGCTCGCAGCCTCTCGATCCGGGGGATCGCCCGTTACCACCTCGGCGACACCGAAGGCGGCATGGAGGATCTGAGACGATCGCTCTCCAACGCTGGCGACGCATCGGGTTCGGTTGGCCAACTCGCCGTCGCCTACGTCAATCTCGCCGACCACACCTGGATACACGAGGGTCCGGTCGCAGCCGAGGAGATCTACGAGACCGGGATCGAGCGCGTCGAGGCGAGGGGCGGCGACCACTCGTGGGCCAAGGCAGAAATGATGTGGATCGGATTCGACCTGGGCAACTGGGACGAGGTCCTGACTCGCGCCGATGGGCTGCTGGAACAGTGGGAGGGGGAATCGGTTCAGTATGCGCCGTGGGCGAAGAGCTACCTGGCACGAGTCCAGGTGTGGCGTGGAGAGACCGCGGAAGCCGCCGAACTCCAAACCGACTACCTCCCGGCGTTACGCGAGATCGGCGACCTGCAACTACTCGGACCGGCCCTGGTTACCTCGGCAAGGATCGAGCTTGCTCGCGGAAATCGGGTAGCGGCCGCCGAGCTGCTCGGCGAATTCATAACCTCCACCGAGGGAGTGACGCGGATGTTCCGCGGGATATCGCTGACCGATGCGGTGCGGCTGCTGGTGGCGCTCGGCGAGCTCGATCAAGCGGCTGAGATGACCGCGGTCTCCGAGACACCGGGGTTTCGCATGGAGATCTCCAAGGCCACCGCCGAAGCGATCCTGGCCGAGGCGCGAGGGGAGACCGAAAAAGCACTCCAAGGGTACGAGCAGGTTGCTGTCGACTGGGCCGACTACGGCTTCGTCTTGGAACAAGCCCTGGCGCTGTACGGGGCCGGTCGGTGTTTGGCCGAGCTGGGTCGAGCACCGGAGGGATCGGAGCGATTGGCTGACGCGAGGGAGATCCTCGTCGAGCTGGGCGCCGCACCGACCATCGCCGAGATCGAAGCGTTGCGGGAACAGGCTGCCGCCTTGTAGCGAGCATCAGCGGCGGGCGACGATCCCATCACAGTTGGCGCATACTCGGTAGTCGCCTATCTGCGTCATCGGTCGGTGACATGAGCTACACGACAACGCTCCTCCCCGTCGCTCCTTCCAGACGGAGACGGCGGCGGCGGTGCCGACACCGATGGTCAGTGCGACGACGACGACGGCGAGCAAAAGCGTCGCTGCCCCGATGGGCCCGCCGATGGCTCGAGTCATCGCCAGCAACACGAGAGTTGCTGCTCCGCCGCCGACCGCGATGTGTAGAACACCCATTGTCTTGGTGACAGGATGACTCATGCCGGGCATCTGGGCAAGCACATATCGCCGGCGCCCGAAGCACGTCGCACCTGCGAAACTGATGGCGAAGAGGGAGGTTCGAATCGTGGCGAAGACCCCGGGCCTGGTCTGTGCCCATCACCACCTGTATTCGACCCTGGCTCGAGGTATGCCCCCGCCTCCGAAGACCCCAACCAACTTCCAGGAGATCCTCGAGCAGATCTGGTGGCGCCTCGACGCCGCCCTCGACCTCGAGATGATCCGCTGGTCCGCCATGCTCGGAGCTCTCGAGGCCCTGGAGTCGGGCACAACGGCGATCGTCGACCACCACGAGTCCCCAAACGCCATCGAGGGCAGCCTCGACGTCATCGCCGCGGCTTGTGCCGAGGTCGGGGTGAGAGTGCTCTGTGCCTATGGCATCACCGACCGAAACGGGGCGGAAGGGGCAAAGCGCGGCCTCGAGGAAAACGAGCGCTTTATCAAGGCAGGAGGAAACGGCCTGGTCGGCATCCATGCTGCATTCACTTGTAGCGACGAGTCCCTGAGATCCGCAGCGGCCCTCGCCGACGAGCTCGGGGTCGGGGCCCACATCCACGTCGCCGAGGGGGTCGGCGACATCGAGGCCCCTGACCGGCTCGATGGGTTGACCAGCGACGCCTGGCTGCTCGCCCACTGCGTCCATCTCCCAACCAACCACAGCCTTCGTGGCACGATTCTCCACAACCCGATGTCGAACCTGAACAATGAGGTCGGCTACGCCAACCCTGCCCGGTTCACCAGCCCGGTGGCCCTCGGCACCGACGGGATCGGCGGTAACGTCGTCGAGTCGTTCCGGCTCGCCTACGTGATGCAACGTTCGGTCGACGTCACCTGCGGTCCGGACACTGCATGGTCGTGGCTGGAGACCGGCTGGGATCTCATGCCAGAGGCCCGCACCGACGAAGTCACCTGGTCCTATGACCCGATGGACCCCTGGCACATCGCCTTCACCCCTGGGATCCGGCCCCTCGAGGTCAAGGTCGATGGCGAGATCGTCTACACCGACGGCGCACCGACCCGCGTCGATGCCGCCGAGGTGCGAGCCAGGGCAGCGGAGCAGGCCGAGCGTCTGCACGCCAGACTGTGATGAGCTAGGAGCAGCCATGGGCGACCGATTTCGCCAAATCTCGATGGAGGCGCTCACCGACTGGGTGTTTGATGAGCTGGAGCAGAAGGACCAGCTCTTGGGCGCCGCAGGAACGTTCGTCGCCGACCCGGAGGTTTGAGCCACCCATGATCGCCGGATGCTCTGGCACCCCGCTCAGCCGCAAGCTCGGCATCACGGCCGGCGATCGGGTCGGGACGTTTGGGTCGCCTCCGTCGTTTGCGGAGCTGCTCGATCCGCTCCCGACGGGCGCAGCGCTCGTCCGCTCGCCGCGAGCGCCATGTCCGGTACTGGTCGTCTTCGCCACCACGGCTGCCGAGCTGGAATCGCGCTTCACCCGAGCCATCGGGTTGCTCCCATCCGACGGGGGGTTGTGGGTGGCCTGGCCAAAACAGACAACCGGTATCGACACCGAGCTCGACTTCGGCGTGGTCCAAACCCTGGGGTTGGACGCTGGCCTTGTTGACAACAAGGTGGCCGCGGTCGACGCCACCTGGTCCAGTCTCAGGTTCGTGGTGCGGACGAAGGATCGCGAAGGTTGGTCACCCCCGATCTAGGAAACTACGACCGCGGTATCACCACGACGCGGTCGATGTCGGGGTCGGCGACGACTTGTGTGGTGAGGTCTCTGGCAGCTTCGATGTCGTCCGATCCGACCTTGGTCACGGCGACGACGACCCTGGCGTTTGGGGGAACCTCCTTCATTCCACCTGCAGCGCTCGTAAGTACCCGCGCTACGTCCCTCGGACCGAGGTGGTAGGTGAGCGGTCGCTCCAGGATGGCCGCCACGCGTTCCGGGCGGTGGCAGGCGGTGGCTATCGAACGTCCGATGGCATCGATCCCGGTGACGACGACGACAACGGTCGACGCCGATGGTATGACCGGCTCGAACTGGGAAGGAGCCTTGAGTGACCGGCCCCTGGCTCCGTCGGCTTCTACCAGGATGTAGTCGGCCGACGTGGACGAGAACATTGCGTTCACCTCTGCCGGGGAGGGCCCGGTCATCTTCGACTCCGACCCGCGGTGCACGACGTACACCACCCCTCCCCGTTCGAGATTCGCCTCGACCGCCCCGCCGGGGTCGACCACAGGGGACTCGACCTCATCGGTGCTCATCCTCGTCGTGGTGGTGATCACCACGCGGTGTCCGGCGTCGGCCAGCTCACGGCCGAGCTTGAGCATCAGCGTGGTTTTGCCACCCGCTCCGACGAATGAGACCAAATCACGCTCGCCCAGGCCGAGTCGGTCCGTCAACGATTCGCCTACCGCTGGTGCAACCACGTCATCACCACCTCGAGGACTCCGCCGGCGACGGACAGAGACTTGTCCGAGATCTCGAACCATGTCAATAGGTGTGCCCTCGGATCGATATCGCCAATCTTGAGACCATTTCTGACCGGGCCGGGGGCGATCAGGCCCCGAACCACGCCGGCGATCGGTGCAGGCACTCTGCCTTCGCCGATCCGGCCGAGGGTCTGTTGCGCGGTGACCAGCTCTCCGATCTCGACGTCCCACTCGACGCTGCCGTCGGCGGTGGCCCGGACCACACGGCCCGAGGACTCACCGCCTACCCGGCCAGGAACCCCGGTATCCGCTTCCGCCGCACCTTCCCAAATCACACGCCCGAGATGGTGCCCCCGGTTGGTCTCAACCACGGCGTCGCAGTTGTCACCAGCGACAAAGCCGGGACCAAGGCCGATCACCAGAGGCGCCATACCCCGGGTGGTGTCGAGAGGCTTCTTGGCGAGCCGAGCGTCGACGACAACGGAAACCGCAGTCGGGAACTGCGGAATGGTTTCGCTCACCAACACGGCAACCGCGTCTGCCGTGGCCCCGATGGCGTCGTTTGGTGTGTCGACGAGCACCGCCTCGACATTTTCGACCACGATGGTTCCCTCGGTAACCGCGGTGGAAAAAGCGACGGTGCGTCGCACCGTGAGCGGCCGCGGAATTTCGAGAACAACGACGGGAAACCCTGCTCGGTTGAGCCGCCACGCCGTGCCCGTCCCAATGTCCCCGCCACCACGCACGACGACCAGGTTCTCCGGCATCAGTCGTCTTCTTGAATGATTGCCGAACGGGTCTCCTTGATGATCTCAGAGAGGATCGATACTGCGATCTCCTCAACGGTCTCGGCACCGAGCTCGATGCCGACCGGGACGTGGATTCGATCGAGAGCGGCCTCGGCGAGGCCGTTTTCGACGAGCTGTTGCTTGGTGGTGATCCAGCGCCGCTCGCTGCCCATGACGCCGATGTAGCGGGCCGGGGTCTCCAGCAGCCGGGGGATGGCGTCCAGGTCGATGTCGACGCTCCTGGAGACGACCACAACCGAAGTGTCTTCGGTGACCGGCGCCGCGGCGAGGGCAGCGGCAACAGAGCCGGCAATTCGCACGTCGACATCAGGCAGCGCCTCCTCGCTGACCCGTTCGGCTCGGTCGTCGCTCGCGATCGTTCGATAGCCAAGCCAGTGGGCGAGGTCGACGACGGCCGCACCAACGTGGCCGATGCCGATGACAAAGATGGTGTGTGGGGGCATGTACGGCTCCAGGTAGACGGTCAGCTCTCCACCGCAAACGCCGGGGTCCCCCCGATCGGGGTCGACAAGGGCGTATGTCTCCAGACGAGTCTTGCCGGTGCGCAGCGCTTCGAGTGCGTCCTCGATCACCCGCGACTCCAGCTCGCCACCGCCGATGGTCCCCGACTGCTCACGCTGGGAGTAAATGAGCATCTTGGTACCGGAGTGGCGTGGCACCGATCGTCTGGTGGCAACGATGGTGGCGAGCACGACCGGCCGTCGCTCGGCTATTGCCGTCGACATCTCGGCAAGCAGCGGTTGATTTGCTGTCACGACTTGGTCACACCGATTGCAGCGCTCGCCAGACCCGTTCCGGCGTGAGGGGAATGGCGTCGATTCTGGCGCCGGTGGCGTCGGCGATGGCGTTCCTCACTGCCGGCGCAACCCCGTCCTTCGGGATCTCGGCGATGGCCTTGGCACCGAACGGTCCACTCTTTTCCATGGTCTGCACCAGGATGGCTTCGATGCGTGGCATCTCGTCCGCACGGTAGATCTTGTATGGGCCGAACCTGGCGTTGACCATCCGGCCGTCTTCGTCGTACGCCATCTCTTCGCAATGGCCGTAGCCGAGCGCCTGAATCATTCCACCCTCGACCTGGCCGGAGGCGGTCACCGGGTTGATCGGCACCCCGCAGTCGACGGCCATGACCAGCGAGGTGACCGTCACCTGGCCGGTGTCGATGTCCACTTCGATCTCGGCGAATTGGGCTGCGTATGGCGGAGGCGACTCGGGGGAGACGTACGACGCCGTACCCATGATCTGGTGCTGCTGCTCTTGGTGCAGTGTGGACAGCGCGATTTCTTCGATGCTCACCGATCGCCCGTCTGTCGACCAGGCGTTTCCGTCGTGCAGGTCGATCTCGCCGACCGTGGTACCGAGGATGCGGGCGGCACGGTCGACCACCTGGCTCCGCGCCTCTTCGGAGGCGCGCTTCACCGCCATGCCTGAGATGTAGGTGGTGCTTGAGGCATAGGCGCCGGTGTCGAACGGCGTGATGTCGGTGTCCGCGGCGTAGACGAGGATGTCGTCGAGAGGAACGCCCAGTACCTCGGCGGCGATCTGGCTGAGCACGGTGTCCGCTCCCGTCCCAAGGTCGGTGGCGCCGACCAGCAGGTTGAACGAGCCGTCGTCATTGATCTTGATGCTGGCGGCTCCCATGTCGAGGCCGGGGATGGCGGTGCCGTGCATACACATGGCGAATCCGAGGCCGCGCCTGATATGGGGCCGGTCGGAGGGAGCGCGCCATTCCGGATCGCTCCTGCGGTCCCAGCCTATGGCTCGCTGACCTTGTGCTACGCACTCCTCGAGGCCGCTGGAAGTGATCACCGGCACCACTGCCTCGTCGACGTCGCCGCCCTCGCTGAGGAGGGGGGCGATGTCGATGGGGTCGCCGACCGTGGTCCAGTTGAGGCGCCGGAACTCGATAGCATCCATGTCGAGGGCAGCGGCAATATCTTCCATGTGCGCTTCGAGAGCGAACAGCGCCTGCGGGGCTCCGTAGCCGCGGTAGGCACCGGGCACCGGGATGTTGGTGTAGACCACATCGCAGCGGAAGCGCTTATTTGGGCAGTTGTACGAACTGAGGCCGCGTAACCCTGAGACCATCTGCACGGTGAGCCCATGGGTGCCATAGGCGCCGGTGTTGGCGAGGATGCGCATTTCCTGGGCGACGAGCCGACCGTCCTTGGTTACCCCGGTCTTGTAGGTCACGGTCTGGGGATGCCGGGTCCTGCTAGAGACGAACTCCTCGTGGCGGGTCAACTCGAGTCGCACCGGCTTACCGGTCGCCATCGTCAGGTGACCGACGATGTCTTCGATCAGCATCTCTTGCTTGACCCCGAAGCCACCACCGATGCGTGGTTTGATGATGCGGATCTTCTTCACGGCGAGGCCGAGGAGCGGGGCCACCATCCGCCGAGTGTGGAACGGCACCTGGGTCGAGGTTCTGATCACCAGGCGCTCGTCGCTGTCCCACCACGAGATGGCGATGTGCGGCTCGATCGGGGCGGGTTGTACCTGGTGCACCCGCAGGGTTTGCTCGAACACACGATCGGCCTCGGAAAAGGCGGCATCGACGTCGCCGCTGTCGGCGGCGATGTGGTGGACGATGTTTCTGGAGGCATCGTGGGCGCCCTCCATATCTGGCTCGTCGTGGATCACCGGTGCACCCTCGGCAATGGCGTCACTCTCCTCGAACACTGCAGGGAGCACCTCGTAGGTGACGTCGATGAGGTCGAGGGCGGCCAGCGCGATCTCCGGGGTATCGGCGGCGACTGCGGCGACCCGGTCGCCGACGTAACGGACCTTGTTGTCGAAGCTCACCTGGTCGTAAGGGAGCGGGTTGGGGTAGCTCTGCCCGCCGGACGCGTACCGAACCCTTTTGACGTTCTCGTGATGGAGCACGGCTCGCACCCCGTCGAGCTCACGGGCCTTGGAGTCGTCGATGGCAATGATCCGGGCATGGGCGTGTGGGCTGTACAGCACCTTGGCGTGGAGCAGGCCCCGAATCTCGATGTCGTCGACGAAGGCCGGGTACCCCTTGGCCAGCTTGAGGGCATCCACCTTCGGTTCCGGTTGGCCGACGACGCTGGTCTGTGGGACCTCGGGGCTGGGTACGATGCGTGGGGAGAGCACGGGAAGACCGTCAAGATCCGCCGCCCCCTCGTGGGCGAAAAGCGGTTGGGTGAGCGGCGCCACGCGCGCGATCGCGACGTCCTCGACCTCTTCGCCGCGCATGGCTGCGGCGGCTCGGAGGATGGCGTGGACCGGCCGGATGTAGCCGGTCTCCCGGTCGAGGACCCCGGTCAGAGCGTCGCGCACCTCGGCCTCGGTTGGGCTGGCTTCGACGTCGAGCAGTTCCTTGGCGGCCAGGATCTGCGCCGGCGTCGAGTACCCCGATTGCATGGCCCCGCTCTCGATGAATGCGGTTTGGATGGGATGGATGCTCCCCGGCTTGGCCAGACCCTCGATCGTCTCGATCCGGTGTCCGTCGACCTGGGCGGCGAGCAGAATCTCCGCCGAGACCAGCTTCCCGTCGACGAGCACTGCGGCCGCACCGGTCTCGCCGGTTTCGGCGCCGAACCGCACGCTGAAGAACCCCTCCCTACGCAGCACTCGGCGGAGCGAGTCGTGGGGCTCGCAGTCGAGCGTCATCGGCTCACCGTTGATGGTGACGTTGATCTTCATATGGATTCACCGACCGCGGTGATCACGCGAGCCGCCAGGGTCTCGGCGAGATGGCGCCGGTATTCGGTGGTGCCGCGGAAGTCTCCTGGCGGGTCGAACGCGGTGAGCTCGCCGACATCGATGAGCACGGGGAATGCCGCGATCCCGGTCAGGGCGAGATGCACCGCCCCATCGTCGGTGCGCCGCGCCACCGCCATCACGATCGGCCGGTCGGCGGGGGTGCGCCCTGTCCGTTGTGCTTTCGCGGCCCCTCCGCGCTCGATGGTGACACCGGTGATGATCCCGGGCGTCGGTGTTGCGAGGTAGTCGGGGAGAGCGACCGTTTGCGGTCCGTCGCCGGTGACGATCGTGACCCTGGTGTCGTGGACGAGCAGGCCGGCAACCAGCTCGCTCTCCGGATCCCGCGATGCGATGGTTCCTCCCAACGTTGCCGCGTTGCGAATCGTGTTCGGAGCCTCGCGTCTGGCGAGGTCACGCAGGATCAACGGCACCAGATCGGACTCGACGAGGTCCCTGATGCGTGCCATCGCACCGATGGCGATGCGGTCGTTGTCGAGACCGATGGTGTCGAGGTCAAGGTCCTGGAGGTCGACGACCGCCGTTGCTGTACCGGCGGGGATCAGCGAGGGGATCAGCGATGTGCCCCCAGCGAGGACCGCGGCGTCGTCCGACTCCAGCAGAGAGAGAGCGTCCTCGAGCGTTGTGGGTCGGTGGTAGGTGCGGATCACGGTCGGGATCGCTCCTCTCAGGCGCGCATAGCGACGGTTTTCGCACATTCTACCGATGCCGGCGTTCTCATCAGATGCGGGCTGCGTCAACGATTGGAGTCGAGCGGCCCATCAAGGTCTGGGAGTCACCGCCGATCATTGATTCATGACCCGTTGGGCATTGTTCCTGCTCCCGGCGGTCCTGGTCACCGCCTGTGCGACAGCTCGCGCCGAAACCAGCGATTGGGCCACCGACCTCGCGGCAACCGTTGCCACCAGCACCACCACGGGGGTCGCGACGGCACGGGTCCCCCCCGGAGCTACGTTCGTTGCAAGCACGACCGATGGTGCCGGTACGGTCGCAGCTCGAGCCGCTGCGGTCCAAGCCTTACCCGGCGTTGTTATCCCCCGACCCGCTGGGTTTCCCTCGATCGATGAGCTGGAGCCGCTCGTTGGCGCCTTTGGGATGCCGCACCCGCGTGCTCGGATATCGAGTTCCCTTGCGGCTGTCGATGGGCTCGAAGTACTGGTGGGGCAAGGGCTCGATACAAGCCAGCTCAACCAGCAAATGACCATCACCTACTTCGATGGGCTCGTCATCTGGGACGCACCGTCGGGATACCGCCAGATCGCGGTGCCGGGGTTCGGAACGATGTACCCACAGGAAGACGGAACCTGGCACGAGGCAGTTGGGTTCGAATGGCCGGTGTTCGGACCTCTTTCCGATTGGTCGATGGCACAAAGCGCCGCCGCGTTGGTGCTCGACGCCCAACCCGAAATCGTGGGCTACGAACGGGTGGCTGATACGGCAACCGTTCGGTTGGCTCTTGTTGACGGCGGGGACCGAGCGGACGTCTGGCTTGACGAAACCGGGGCGGCGCTGCGCATCGTGCAGGACTTCACCGGCCCCGATGGCCAATCCCGCTGGGTGGGTGTGTGGAATGTGGAGACACTATCGCCCGAGCTCACCGGACCGCTCCCGTTCGATCCGAGCTCGTTGGGCGGCGATCACTAGTTCGTCGTTGCCGCGACCGGCGAAGCTCTACTGTTGGCGCCCGTGAGCAGCCTTCTGATCAAACACACCACCGTGCTGGCGACGATGGATGATGCGGGCACCGAGATCGATGATGGGGGCCTGTATGCGGTAGACGGATGGATCGAACAGGTCGGGCCGACCGTGGACCTTCCCGACGATGCCGACGAGGTGCTCGATCTCTCCGGCCACGTTGTCCTGCCCGGGCTGATCAACACCCACCACCACTTTTATCAAACGCTGACCAGGGCGGTACCCGGCGCCCAAGACGCCGGTCTGTTCGACTGGCTGCGCGCCCTGTATCCGATCTGGGCGCGGATGACCCCGGAAGACGTTTCGCTCTCAACCCAGGTCGCCCTCGCCGAGCTGGCATTGTCTGGATGCACCACCTCGTCGGACCACCTTTACCTGTATCCCAACGGCTCATCGTTTGAAGACCAGGTAGAGGCTGCGGAGGCGATCCCGCTCCGGGTCCACCTGGCCCGGGGATCGATGTCACTCGGGGAAAGCGACGGCGGGCTGTCACCGGACTCGGTCGTCGAGAGCGAATCGGTCATCCTGTCCGAAACCCAGGAAGCGATTGAGACGTTTCATGATCCCGAACCGGGCGCCATGTTGCGCGTCGTCGTCGCCCCGTGCTCGCCGTTCACGGTGACGACCGATCTGATGCGGGAGGCTGCCGCCCTGGCCCGGGCGTACGGTGTACATCTGCACACGCACGTGGCCGAGACCCTCGACGAGGAGCAGTTCTGTTTTGGGCTCTGTGGGATGCGGCCCGTCGAGCTGATGGAAGATCTGGGCTGGGTCGGAGACGACGTGTGGTACGCCCACGGCGTCTTTGTCGACGATGCCGAGATCGCCCGTATGGCGTCGGCGGGCACCGGCGTGGCCCACTGCGCGACGTCCAACATGCGCCTCGCCTCGGGCATAGGCCCGCTGCGCAAATATCTCGCCGCCGGGGTGAGGACCGGGTTGGGGGTCGACGGTTCGGCGAGCAACGATGGCAGCCATCTACTTGGCGAGGCCCGTCAGGCAATGCTGCTCGCCCGGCTCGACGCCGCCGGTGAGGAAGGGCCCCTTTTTTCGGCCCGCGAGGCGCTGCGGCTGGCAACGAGAGGGTCGGCCGCCGTGCTCGGCCGGACCGACGTCGGTTCGCTCGAGCCCGGCAAGGCCGCCGACTTCACCGCGATCTCCCTGGACCGGGTCGAGTACGCCGGAGCCCTGGGCGATCCGCTGGCCGCGGTGCTGTTTGCCGCTCCGGTCGCTGTCGACCACACCTACGTCCACGGACGTGCGGTGGTGACCGAGGGGGAGATCGTAGGCATCGACCTGCCGCAGTTGCTGGAGCGGCACAACGCGGCGGCCAATCGGCTGTTGGGCTAGCTCTTCTCGCTGAGACGGGGTGTGACGAAGGGTCGGCTAGGTTTACGCCAATGGACTTCTTGGCTGCTGGTGATCTATCAACCGCGCTCGATGCGAGGGCCGAGCACCCTGAGGCAGAATTGCTCGCCGGGGGCACCGACCTCATGGTGGAGGTGAATCTCAGCTATCACCGCCCAGCCGGAGTCATCGCGGTGCGCAGTTGCGAGGAGCTGCTGGAGTGGGAAGGTCGGCGCATCGGGGCTGCGGTGACCTGGGCGCGTCTCGAGGACGGTCCGCACCGAGCCCTCGCTCAACTCGCCCGGACCGTCGGATCGCCGCAGATCCGTGCCGCCGGCACCCTGGGTGGCAACGTGGCGACGGCGAGCCCGGCGGGGGATGGGCTGCCCTGGATCGCGGCGATCGATGCCGAGATCGAGGTCGCCTCGCAGAGGCGTGGTACCCGGATCATCGCGTGGGACGAGTTCTTCGTCGGGGTGAAAGAGACGACGCTCGCTCCCGACGAGATCATCACCGCGATTCTCCTGCCCGAGCACATGCCGGTCTCCCAGGAGTTCGCCAAGGTTGGGGTTCGCAATGTGATGGTGATCGCCATGGTGAACTGCGTTGTTGCCCGAGGCGAAGACGGGTTCCGGGTGGCGCTGGGCTCGGTGGCACCCGTGCCGATCCGCGCCTACCGAGCAGAGGAGATGATCAACGCGGAGACATCGATCTCCGATGCGGCGCTGACAGAGTTCGCCCGCATCGTCTCCGACGAGGTTCGACCGATCTCCGATCACCGATCGACGGAGGCCTATCGGAGACACGCTTCCGGGGTCCTCGCCCGCCGCCTGGTGGAGAGGTGCCTGGCCGCATGATCGTCACCTTCACCATCAACGGAGAGGAACGCAGCGCCACCGTCGCAGGGTGGGAGAGCCTGCTGACGGTGCTCCGCGACAACCTCGGTCTTGCCGGATCCAAGAACGCCTGCGAGCAGGGTGAGTGTGGGTCGTGTTCGGTGATCGTCGACGGCGCCAACCTGTGCTCTTGTCTCGTCATGGTGGGCGATTGTGAAGGGACGACGATCACAACGGTCGAGGGGATCGCCCACGAGGGCGCCTTACACCCGATCCAACAGGCGATCCTCGACGAGGGCGGGGTGCAATGTGGCTTCTGCACCCCAGGCTTTGTCATCACCGCCGCCCATCTGTTCGCAGCCAACCCCAACCCCGACGAGGAAGCGATGCGAGAGGCGTTCTCCGGCAACATCTGTCGCTGCACCGGCTACGGAGCGCTGCTCCGCGCCTTCGACCGGCTGGCGGGGGACGGCACATGACCGTCGGCACCAAGGAACGCGTTGCCGCCGGGATCGGTGAGAACGCGCCGCGGCCGGACGGCGTCGCCAAGCTCAGCGGCAACTTCGCCTACGGCTCAGATCTGTGGATCGACGGCATGCTGTGGGGGGCCACGCTGCGCAGCCCGTATGCGCACGCCAGGTTGGTCGAGCTCGACATCACCCCCGCCGTGGTCATGTCCGGCGTCAGGGCGGTCCTCACCCAGGACGACGTTCCCGGCCGTCCCACCTTCGGCCAGGTGGAGCCGGATCAGCCCGTATTGTGCGATGGCGTTGCCCGGTATTGGGGAGAGCCGGTTGCGATCGTGGCCGCCGATGACCAGGAGACGGCCAGGGCCGCGGTTGAGGCGATCATCGTCGAGTGGGAGCCGCTCCCACCGGTCACCGACCCCGACCAGGCGAGAGCGGCGGGGGAGACCTATCGCGACATGGTGATCCGCCGCGGTGACGCCGACGCCGCAGGGTCGGTGGTGATCGAGGGTGAGTACGAGACCGCCATCCAGGATCAGGCCCCGCTCGGCCCCGAAGCGGGGTTGGCGATCCCGGATGGCAGCGGTGGGGTGGATCTCCATGTGACCAGCCAGTGGATCCACATCGACCACGCCCAGATCATCGCCAGCCTCGGCATGGAGCCCGACGACGTCCGGTGCCACCCTGTCGGGATCGGCGGTGCCTTCGGAGCCCGCGAGGACATCTCGCTGCACATCCATGTTGCGATGCTGGCGTTACGGACCGGCCGCCCGGTGCGCATCGTGTACGACCGGACCGAGTCGTTCGCCGGCCACGTCAAGCGCCATCCTGCTCGGATGCGGTACCGGCACGAGGCCGATGATGAGGGGAGGCTGGTGAAGGTGACCGTCGACATGGTCCTCGACGGCGGCGCTTACGCTCACACCAGCCATGCTGTGCTCGCCAACGCCTCGTTCTTCACCGTTGGCCCGTACAAATGCGACAACGTCTTTGTAGACGCCGCCGTGTCCAGGACCAACAATCCACCGGCAGGGGCGATGCGCGGCTTCGGGGCGGTGCAGGTGTGTTTTGCCTACGAGAGTCAGATGGACCGGCTCGCCGAGGTGCTCGGGCTGCACCCGCTCGAGGTGCGTCGGCGAAATGCCCTCGGCCCGGGAGACCCGCTGGCAACGTCGGGTCAGATCGTTGAGGGCTCGCTGCCGACGCTGCGAGTCATCGATGAGCTCGAGTCGATCCCGATGCCGGACGCGGCAATTCCCGACGACCCGAGGCGCCTTCCAGGAGGAACCGGTCTGACCACGCCGAAGGACGCGGTGGTGAGGGGTGTTGGCTTTGCCCTCGGCCTCAAGAACCTGGCATTCTCCGAGGCGTTCGACGACTTCTCCGAGGTTCTCCTCATCCTGACCCCGGCGGGTTTGGAGATCCACACCGCCGCAATCGAGGTAGGCCAAGGCTTGGTGACGATATGTGAGCAAATCGCCCGCACCGTGCTGGGCATAGAGGCTGTTGCCTGGCTTTCCGCCGATACCTCGCAGATTGGCTCGGCCGGGTCGACTTCGGCGTCGCGACAGACCCAGATGACCGGTGGCGCCGTCTATGAGGCCGCCGTCGGGCTCCGCGACAAGATCCTCCAACAGTTCGGCGGTGACGAGCTCACCAACGACGGGGTGTACGACAGAGGCGAGCTGGTGGCGACCCTCGACGCGGTGACCGCCGACGGCCCAATCGAGCAATGGGTTCGTTACCGGCACCCGCCGACCGAGGAACCGGACGAGTTCGGTCAGGGCAATCCCCACGCCGGTTTCGTGGTGGCGGCACATCGGGCCGTGGTCGACGTCGATCCGGAGCTTGGGCTGGTGCGAGTGGTCCAGATCGACACCGCTCAGGATGTGGGCAAGGCGCTCAACCCGCAAGCCATCGTCGGCCAGCTCGAGGGCGGCATCGCCCAGGGGGTCGGGTTCGCCATCATGGAAGAGCTCATCGTGGAGGATGGAGTCATCCTGAACCCGACCTTCACCGACTATCTGATCCCCACCCTGCTCGATATGCCCGATGTGGGCTCACGCCTGATCGAAGAGCCTGCCCATTGGGGGCCGTTCGGCGCCAAGGGCATCGGTGAGTCCCCGACGATCAGCTCGACGCCCGCAGTCGTGGCCGCCATTCGGGCGGCGACGGGCAGGCCCCTGAACAGGGTGCCGGTGCGTCCCCAGGACATCGCAGGAGTCTGAGATGGCCGCCATCGCAGGCATTGTGCTCGCCGCCGGATCGGCGATCCGCATGGGCGAGCCAAAGCAGCTCTTGCCGTACCGAGGATCGACCCTGCTCAATGTCGTGATCGCCAGCGCGGAGGCGTCGCGACTCGATCATGTCGTTGTCGTCACCGGAGCGAACGCCGAGGCGGTGGGCGATTCACTGGTCACCGAGCGGGCGACCGTGATCTTCAACCCGGACTTTCACCTACCCAACATGGCTTCGGTGGTGCGAGGTGCGAAATCGGTCGAGGCCGATGCTTTCGTCACCCTGCCCGCAGACATGCCTGGGATCTCTTCCGAGGTGATCGATACCGTAATCGACTGGTGGGAAGCGGAGTCGCCGTGGGCGGCGGTCACGGCGTATCTCGATCGGGCCAGCCACCCGTTCCTCCTGTCAAGGGCCGCGCTCGACGAGGCCGCCATGGTGGAAGGGCCGAAGGTGTTGTGGCGGATGCTGTCGTACGACGACTCGGGAAGGGTCGCCAGGGTCACGGTCGCCCAGACGGCGCCCCGGGATATCAACACACCACAGGACTACGAAGCGTTTCTGGCAGGTGGCTGAAGCGCAGTGAGCGTCGAGCGGTTCACCGGCGGGAGTCGATCCCGGTGACGCGGCGTGGCCGCTGGTCGCGCGCCGGCCGGTCGCTAGAGTTGCTCCAGCTGCCGGACAGGTCGGAGCCTCATGCCGGAGACGAACATTGCCTCCGGGATGCGTGCCTGGGAGCGACACGAGTGGGCAATTGCCTACGAGCAACTGCTCCCGCTCCTCGACGCCGAGGAAAGCGAGCCCGAGCACCTCGAGGCATTGGCAGAATCCGCCTGGTGGTGCGGGGGTCTGGACGACACCATCGCTGCTCAGGAACGCGCCTTCAGGACATATTCGGGAGCCGGCCGCAACATCGACGCCGCACGGCTGGCGGTCGACCTTGCCGAGCACCATGCGTTGCGCCTTCAGCCGTCGGCGGCACGAGGGTGGTTGGCCCGAGCCTCTCGTCTTCTCCAAGACGAGCCACCGACGCCCACGCTCGGCAACCTTCGCCGTCTCGAGGCCGTGTTCGCGGCCGGCAGCGAGAACGGCCTCCAGGAAGCACTCGAGCTGGCGTCACAGGTGGAGCAGATCGGGAGGGACACCGGCGACCGCGAAGTCGAAGTGCTCGGCCTTCATGATCAGGGACGCTTCTCGATTGCCGCGGGTGACGTTGAGCGTGGCATGGCGTTGATGGAGGATTCGATGATCAGTGTTGTCACCGGCGAGGTGGGGCCACGCGTCGCCGGGCGCATCTACTGCAACATGATCGACGTCTGCGCGTCGATGGCGGACTATCGCCGCGCCGCCGAGTGGAGCGATCAGGCCATGCGGTGGTGTGAGGAACAGGGAAATGCCTCCGGATACCCGGGAATCTGCCGGATCCATCGTTCCGAGATGATGCGGCTGCGGGGCGCTTGGTCCGATGCCGAGGCCGAGGCGAGCCGCGCCGCGGACGAGCTGGGCGACTTCGGCCCCTACATGGCGGCGGCGTTCAATGAGCTGGGAATGATTCGTCTCAACCTCGGTGACCGCGACGCCGCGGACGAGGCTTTCCGCAGAGCGCATTCGTTGGGGTCGAGCCCGATGCCGGGGATGGCGCTGTTGAAGCTGTCAGATGGCGATGCCGCGGCGGCCTCTTCGATGATCGAATCTGCATTGGACGGGATCGAGGATCTCCTGACACGGGCCAAGCTGTTGCCGAGCTCGATCGAGATCGCTCTAGCGGCCGATCTCTCCGAGCCGGCCGAGCGCCACTCGGCTGAGCTGGCTGAGCTGGCAGAGCGTTTCGACTCCGATCTGCTGCGTACGTTCGCCACCCAGGGCTCGGCGCGAATCGCCTCCGCCGAGGGCCGCCAGGTCGACGCTGTCGCCTTGCACCAGAAGGTCGTCGACGACCTGGTCGTTGAAAGACTTCCGTACGAAACCGCTCGGGCCCGTTGCGACCTCGCCCTGGCGCTGACGGCCAGTGGGTCGGCCGAGATGGGGAAGCTCGAGCTCGACGCCGCGAAGAGCCAGTTCGAGGAGCTCGGCGCTCGCGCGGACCTGGCGCGGCTGGCCGAGATGTCCCAGGCAGGAGCCGCCGCGATGACACCGGCCGTGCGCACGATGATGTTCACCGACATTGTGGCCTCGACCAGCCTGATCGGCGCCATCGGAGACGACGCGTGGGCAGACCTCATCGCGTGGCACGACCGGACGCTGCGGGATATCTTCGTCAATAACGGCGGCGACGAGGTCAACCACACGGGGGACGGATTCTTCGCGACCTTCGAGTCCCCGGACGACGCCGCCAGGTGCGCTATCGAAATCCAGCGTACTTTGCGTCAGCACCGGAAGGACACTGGCTTCGCACCGAAGGTGAGGATCGGCATCCATGCCGGCCCGATCCTGGAAGCGGATGGAGAGCTGGTCGGTCAGCAGGTGCATCTCGCAGCCCGCATTGGTTCCGCTGCTGCCGGCGACGAGATCCTGCTGAGCCACGAGGCGGTGGTCGAGCTCGACGATACGTTCCGCGTTGGCGACCAGTACGACGTTGACGCCAAAGGCATCGCGGAACCAGTAACGGTGGCGCCACTCGATTGGAGGTAGCGACCGATATCGAAGGGTGGGAAGACGCGCGCCGACGTGCCGTTACCGCGCAAACCGGCGAGTCTGCGTTTCTGTTCGTGGTCGGTGATCGGTGTCGCCTGCGATGCGCGGCCGCGTCACCCGCACAGGTCGGGGCTTGAAATGAGTCCCTTCTGCCCGAACCCGGCGTCATGGTCATCGGGGTGGAGCCCGCCCAAAATATGCACGATCGTGGTGGGCGGTATCGTGGCGATCCCACGACCCTGGAGCGCGATGTTCAAGGCGCTCCCGGTTGCCAACGGAAGGGGAGGCATGGCGGCTCATGTGATATTTGGTACCGGCGCGGTTGGTCTGGCCCTTGTCGAACAGCTCGCGGCTGCGGAAGAGCAGGTGATCGCAGTCAATCGAAGCGGCCATGCCGACGCCCCAGACGGGGTCGAGATCCTCGGAGGTGACGTCTCCGATCCACGGTTCACCGCGGAGGTTGCTCACGGGGCCGCGGTCGTCTACCAATGCCTCAACCCCCCGTACACCAAGTGGCCAGAGCTCTTTCCGCCGCTACAGGCCGCCGTCGTGGAAGCGGCTACAGCAGCGGAGGCAAAACTGGTTTCGTTCGAGAACCTGTACATGTACGGTCCCACCGGCGGCGCGCCTCTCACCGAGGATCTGCCCTACGCAGCGACCGGCGCCAAGGGACGGGTACGGGCGCAGATGGCTGAGGATCTCCTCGCCGCTCACGAGGCGGGCAAGGTTCGGGTGGCCATTGGTCGCGCCGCCGACTACTTCGGGCCCCGCGGGCTGCTGAGCCAGATGGGCGAGCGCGTGTTCTATCCGGTCCTGGCCGGGAAGAACGCACGGGTGATGGGCGACCCTGATCTGCCGCACACCTACAGCTACATACCCGATATCGCAGCAGGTCTGGCGACCCTGGGC